>JACCDP011259376.1_pt1 | contig 62756 bp, 51 predicted proteins | sample 7445841 | NCBI WGS metagenome assembly JACCDP01 (sample SAMN15323441, study PRJNA562643) | freshwater metagenome | isolation source: river surface water | place: USA:Blue River Watershed | collected 2017-08-17 | reverse complement strand
CGGCGATGAGATCGTCGCCGCGTGCGGCGGCCACCATGACCTTCCCGGAGTAGGTGGCCTCGGACCACGGGCTCAGGGTCGTCATGCCGGAATTTCCGGCCGGTCCCAAGTGGAGCGGAAGGTAGGCACGACGATCCGAGAGCGCCACCGTGCAGGTATGCATGTTCGGCGCGTTCCATTCACGGTGCCGGAGCAGCCGCGCGTGCTCGCGCGGGTTGGGCTCGAAAGCGACGATGCGGAGGTCGGGCCGGAGGTGTCCCAGCGTTGCGCAGTGGAGCCCGAAGTTGGCGCCGACATCCCAGACCACCGCATCCGTTCCCGCGTATAAGCCAAGCGCGGCCACGACCTCGGACTCGTAGAAACCGTCGCGAACTACGATAGAGTCGATGTAACCCGGAAGGTTCAGCAGGAAGCAGCAATCATCCCGGGTTTTGAATTTCAGTCCCGCGTCGGCATTTGAGTTGGTGAGGATCCATCGCAGTGAAAGAAAACCAGGCAACCCTCTCCTCCACCAGGTTGCCAGCAAGCGGTCTCTCAGGGATGGACGGGGATTGCACGGAGACGGCATGGCGCTCTTTCGCATTTCTCTTCTTTGATAGATTCTTCGACCGAGCCTTATTTGCCGCCTCATCCTGGATTTTCCAGCTCGAGATGTTGCGCGATCTAACGCGGGAGAATTGCGCTACCCGCGAAGCGGGCGTCACCGAATTCCGCCAGCAGCCGGTGGGTCCAGCCCCGTTGGTCGAAGAGACCGATCAGTCCGAAACCGATCCCCGCGAGGCGGCGACGCCCCGCAACCTTGCGAGCGTCAACCCGAGGCGTGGTTCTTCCACGATCCGGGCGGCGGTGATGCCGGCCAGATCGGTGCGCTCGCCGAGGCTGGGGATGGATGCTTTGTCGACCACGACGAGCTACCATAGCTCAGCCGGGAAATCCTGCCCGCGCAGGGCCCCGAGGGTACGGCTGAGGCAACCCGCCCGCGGATTGTGGGTGCAGAGGAAGACTGAGAGGACTGGGGTGAGGCAGGCATCGCTTCAGTAGGTCCGGCGGTGACCCCAAGCCACGAGAGGGCCCTCGAGGAAGCGCCAGGAGATGGCGGCGGCGAGCCAGGTGGCGGCCACGCCTGCGGCGACCACGGCGAAGCCCGGTACGGACTCTAGGCGGAAGGGGCTGCCTCCCAGCCACCGGATGACCGCCACGCCAAGGATGGCGTGCCAGAGGTAGATGAAGTAGGAGCAGCGTCCTAGGTGGGTCAATGGGCCCCAGGTCAGAACGCGGCACAGAATCGGGGGTTGGACGGAGTATACGATCAGGACGAGGCCGGCAAAGAAAACCGAGAGGAACGAGTAGCCCCAGATACAAAGGGTAACCCCGCCGGACTCCGGGCGCAACAGGGTTAGCGCGGCGAGTCCGAGCAAGCCGATCGTTAGGATCTGGCGCCATGCCGCCGCTAGGCGCTTCAGCGCCGGCCGGGCTTCCTCCCTCCGGACTGCCCAAGCCGCCAGCAGGCCCAGCGCCAGGCCGTCCATCCGCGTGGGCATCAGCACGTGGGCCGCGAAATGGCCCCCGGGAAACCAGGCGATGATCCCCAGCCGCAGCAGCAGCGCCACGAGCGCCATGCCGCCCGCGAACCACGGCAGCCGCGCGGGCGGCAGCATGCGCGCGACCCAGGGAGCCACGAGGTAGAACTGCTCCTCGATGGCGAGCGACCACAGGACCGACAGCGGCAACCAGTCCCAGGCCTGTTTCGCCGCCAAAGCGAAGTTGGTCAGAAACGTCCCGTAGACCCAGCCCGGAAACAACTGGAAGCTGTCCGGTTCGCCCGAATGGTGCAGGAGTAGGATGACGGCCAGGGTGAGGTAGTAAAGGGGCAGGATACGGGCGGCACGCCGTAGATAAAAGGTGCCCACCAGCCGCGGGGAATCCCGCCGGTCAATTAGGATGCCCCCGATCAGGAAGCCTGAGAGCACTAAGAAAAGGTCGACTCCGCACCACGCCAGATTCGAGGCGATCCGGATCCAGCCGAGCCATGACTCATGCGCCGAAGGTAACGCCGGAGCAACGAGGTGATGCCAGAGCACTAGGGCGATGGCGAGGCCCCGCAGGCCATCGAGTTCGCGGCATCTCTCCGTAACCGCCCGGGCCCGGTCGACAGGCGAGTGGACTCCTGCCGCCAGCGGAAGCGGAAGGGTTGTCGGGTTTAGGGAGTGGTTCGGTGCCATCGCGACGCCGGGCAGGGTCTCAGGCCCGGGGCAGGAAAAGGACGTTTCGGACCTCCTGCGGCTGGCGCCGGGTCGGCTGCAGCCAGAGGTCGAAGGGGGCATAGCCGGCGCGGTCCATGCGCGTAAACACCTCGTCCGCCGACGTGCCGCAGAAGTGGAGGGTATGATCTAGTACCTCCACGACGAGTGCCTTGAAGGCATGGGCCTCGAGCGCCGCGGACATGCCCTCCAGGACCTTCGGCTCGAAACCCTCCACATCGATCTTCGCCACCCACGAAGGCCGGTCGGGGAGCGCCAAGCCCCGCGCTGCCCGCCAGTCATCGAAGCGCATCACGGGAACGCGATGGGTGGTCAGGGTCGCGCTGATTTCCTCAAACGAGGGGTTGCGGCCGAGGGTCGACCAACCGCTGTCTAACGATGAGACCGTCAGGGAGAGTTCCCCCTCCTTGTCCCCGAGGCCGGCGTGCACCGGAAAGTAGCGGCCGGCGGCGAGGCGCTCAGCGACCGAGCAGTGGCCCTCGAGATGCCGCGGATTGGGCTCGAAGCTGTAGGCGGTCAGCTGCGGGCAATTCGCCAGCAGATAGTAGGAATAGAAGCCGAAGTTGGCGCCGATGTCGAAGAAGACCGTTCCCGTGGGGGCGCAGAACGTCCGCAGGAGCTGCGGCGTAGGGGCCTCGTACGCGGATCCGGCGGCGAGGGCGTGACGCTGGATGGCGTCCCCAAGGGCGAGCTCCACCGGCCAGCCGGGAAACAGGTCGACGCTAACCGGCTGCAGGGCCGGCGAGGGGAGCGACGCTGGTTCGGGTGGCGGCGCCGTGCGCCGGATTGAATAACCGAGGCTTTCCGCCGCGGCCTTGAGTAGATGCTTGATCATGGAATCTAGTAGTGGAGGGCACGGGCCCGGCGCACGAAGGGCTCCTCGATCCACCGGTGCGAGACGGCGGCCGCCACGAGGCTTAGGAGCGCGGCCAGCGCGGTGACAGCGGCCGTCGGTCCATCCCGAAGTACCGGCTCGCGACGGAGGATGGCCGCGTGGGTCAACCACAGCATGGCGGGATGGAGCAGGTAGAGGCCGTAGGCGATTTTTCCCAGCCAAAGCAGCAGCCGTAACTGGAAGAAGGAAGCGAGCCACTGCTGCCCTCCCAACACCAAGGCGATTGTCAGGGTCGACCAGACCGCCAGCCAGGTGTTAACCAGCCAGCCCCCCGGTAGTCGGAGGACCCAAAGCCCCGCGCCGCCCCGCACGAGCATCACCGCCGGTAGGGCCAGCCCGATCCAGAGCAGCAGCAGTTTTCTGCGGTGCACGGTGAGCGCCTCCCGCCAGCGGGTGTCCTGCCAGGCAAGCGCGAGGAGCACGCCGGCCATCAGCCCGTCGAGCCGGCAGGGCAGCAGGACGTAGGTTGCCGTGCCGGCCGGCAGCAGCGCGCGCAGCAGGGGGGCAGCCAGGAAGCAGGCGAGCACCCAGGCAACGTGGTGCCGGCGGGGCGTGGCCCAGAGCAGAAAAGGCAGGATGAGATAGAACTGTTCCTCGACCGCGAGCGACCAGGTCACGCTCGTCAGCTTGGGTCCGAAGTCATCGATGCCCGGCATGAACAGGTTCTGGGCAAAGACCGGGAACGACCAGCCGGGAAGCTGGCTTTCGAAGAGGGGACGCAGGACTGCCGGAATAAAGAGTCCGTCGCCAAGGTTTCCGACGGTCAGGACGGCGATCAGCACGAAGTAGAGCGGCAGGATGCGGGCCGCGCGTCGGACGTAGAACGTCGAGAAGTAATGGGGGGAGTCGGCGGCGCGCAGCAGGATCGATGCGATCAGGAAGCCGGACAGGGCGAAGAAGAGGTCCACCCCGGCCCACGAAAGGGAAACGGCGCGGCAGGCATAGGCGAGGGCGCTGCCTGGCTCCACGGCCGCGATCGTCGGACCGAAGTGCCAAACCAGTACCCCGAGTGCGGCCAGGCCGCGCACGCCGTCCAACCCAGGGATCCGGGGAAGCGGGGAGGGGGCATCGGATCTGTTTGGATTCCTGCTCATGGTCACGGCACGGCTGGGGTTAAACCAGGCGGCGAAACATCTCCCGGAGATAGCCGCCGTGGTAGGCACAGTAGGTCTGCCAGCGCAGGTCGCGCCTCCAGCGGAAGGGTCGAAGAAAGGTCTGCAGGAAATCCCGGCGGCCGATCGTGGCGACCCCGTAGCCCAGCCAGCGCCGGAGCCGGCGGGGGGCCGTCAGTTCCCGGGGCCACGCCTCGCGGCGCGCGACACTGATGCCTTCCCAGAAGAGCCGGCGCCGGAACCACGCCGGCGTCATCCGCGCGCGGGGAGTGAAGTGTCTGACCCGCAGCCCCGGAAGGTACGCATTGCTCCAGTCCCGCTCCGCGAGGCGCGCCCAAAGCTCGCTCTCCTCGTGTGACAGCAGCGTGGGACCACGGCGACCGAGGTGTTCCGGAAAGCCATTCACATCCTGCAGGGCCGCGGTGCGAAAGGCCATGTTGCCGCCGGCAAAGAGGGTCCGCTGGCGGCTCTCCAGGGGCACGGGGCCCAGGTCGAACTGTCCCAACCACCCGGCCAGATCACGGGAAATCCAGTCAGGAGGGGGGGATTCCCAATCCGGATCAATCGGCCCGCCGATAACTCCCAGCCTGTCATCGGCAACCTCGAAGCCACGAACGATCTCCTCCATCCAGCCGGGCGGAGCCACCGCGTCGTCATCGAGGAACGCGACCAGGTGGGTTCGCGCCGCCCTCCAACCGGCGTTGCGGGCGGCGCCCAGCCCCGCGTTGGGCTGGCGGATCACCCTCAGGCCGGGAACCGCCTGTGCGAACCGGGCGGAGACGGCGGGGGTATCGTCCGTCGATCCGTCGTCGACCACGATGATCTCCCGCTCGGCGCAAGGCATAGCCTGCCCGGCGAGGCTCTCGAGGGCTCGCCCCAGCAGGTTTGCCCGGTTGTAGGTGCAGACGACGGCGGTGATGGCCGGGCAGGAGGTCGGGAACTCCATGACTAGGAAGGTGGCACCAGCCAAGGGAGCGGGAACGGTACGGGGCCGGTGGGGACCAAGACGCGGTCCACCGTCAGCGGTTGGCCGTGGAGGGCGCTGGCGCGACGGACGGCGGCGGTTACTTCCTCGGTGCGAATCCTCCGCATGCAACTCATCCCGTCGAGGCAGTCGGAACGGCGGTAGCAGGGGGCGCAGGCTACCTCCACGAAAAGGTTTTCGTTACAGGAGTAACCCCCGTGGCGCGGTAGCTCGCGGCCGCCGAAGACCACCACGGACCGGCACTCCGCCGCCCGCGCCAAGTGCATCAGGAAGCCGGCGGGGCCTAGGAACACACGGCTTTGGGCGAGCACCGCCGCAGTTTGCCTTACCGACGTGCGTCCCCGCAGGTCGAGCGTTCCAGGCACCCTCGGATCGCCGGCATGGCCGAGTTGCACCCAGTCGAGTTCGCCCGCCGTCTCTGCCACGACCTTGGTCAACTCCTCGGCGGGATACACCTTCAGGGGTGACAGGTTCTCGCTCGACGCACCCAGGGCCTGCAGCGCGGCCTGCCGCGGGCGGAGGGCGCCTCCCTTTCGTTCGTTCGTCGAAAGGTGGAGGTAGGTGCGGACCGCGATCTCACCGGTGATGCCAGCCCGGCGGCACATCTCGGCGAGGATATGCGTGTCGGCAGGTTCGTCGTGGGTCGGCGGCTGCGGCCGGAGAAAGTAGGGCAGGTGCCGGGCCTCCCCGCCGAAGCGGGTGACGGCCTCGATCGCCCGCCAATGCTGCAGGCTGAGTACGCCGCTGACTGCCGGTGATCCCCGGAGCAGGTCCGGGTGGTTGGTCAGGACGGCCGTCCGCCGTCCGCGCCGGTGCAACTCATGGGCCACCGAGTTCAGCAGGAGGGTGTCGCCGTAGCCGCGGCCGCCGAAATAGATGAGTTGCCGGGGAAATCCCAGTCTCGCCCAAAGGCGGAGGTCGCGCGGCCACCAGTAGGCAAGGCGCCAGAGGCGTCGGGCGGGCGACATGGGTGGCATGTTCGGTGGAGCAGGACGGGTTGGATCACTTCCGGCCACCGGAACGCTCGAGCGGGACGCCCCCGCGGGTGGGCTGCACGAGCGTCACCCCGTAGTTGCGGTTGATCGTCACGAGGGGATAGCCCGCCGCTCGCAGTTCCTCCAGTAAGCGCGCGACCCCAAGGTCCTCACGGACCTTGAAGCCGAAGTCGTTGACGGCCCAGGTCGTGTCGTGGAAGACCACGACCCCGAAGCGGGACAGATGAGGTGAGAAGAGGTCCCAGTCGGACTTCACGCCGGCGTAGGAATGGTCCCCGTCGATGAAAAGGAGGTCGATCGGTCGCTTCCAGCGCCGCGCGGCTTCCGCGGATCCGGACCGGATGATCTCCACATAGGCCTCGCCGCCCATCGCCCGGAGGTTCCGGCGCAGGGCGGGCAGGGTGTCCCGCTCGCCCGCGTCGTTCCAGTCCGTGGCATGGTGGGGGTCAATGGCGTAGAGCCTTCCATCAAGGTTCTCCCGCAGCGCCTGCGCGATGTGGTAGGTTGATTTTCCACGCGCGCTGCCGATCTCGACGCAAACCTTGGGCTTCATCGAGCGGACCAGACCATGCAGCAGCCAGGCGGAGTCACCGAGGCCGGAGTCGTAGTAGTTGGCTCCCAGCCGGAACGAGCGCCACGCCATATGCAGATTGTTCCGCGCGAGCCGATAGTAGAAGCGGACGTTGCGGGCCGGCTCGTGGATGGAGTTCATGGTCTTCAGTTTGAGGGTAAACTCACGTCGCGGATCCGACCTGGAGGCCGGGGATGGAGGAAAGGCCCGCCACCCGCTCCGCGGCGCAGGCGAAAAGGTTGAGATGGTGGCCGTAGAGGAACCGTTCGGCCGCCCGAAGTGGCATCAGGCGGACCGGTGGCGCCGGCTGGGCGGCCAGCAGCGGCGGCAGGTGGGTCCAGTAGGCGGTGAGCAGATCGGACTCCTGCCAGCGCATGGCTAGGGCGGGCACGAAGAGCCGGTAACCTGCCGCCTCGAGCAGCCGCAGCGGCTCCAGGGTCTCCTGGTGGGCGTCCCTGTTCAGGAAGTTCTCGATCACGACGTACGGGCGGGCCGTCGCCAACACCTGCGCGGCCCCGCGGAGGACCGCCGCCTCCGAGCCCTCGACGTCGAGCTTGAGGCAAGTCGGCGGAGGCAGTCCGAGTTCGTCGAGCCGGCGGACGCGGACCGTCAGGCCGGGCCCTGTTTCGGAAAGTCCCGCCAGCCCTGTCCGGAAGTCCCCTCCGCCGCTGAAGTTGGCCGTGCCGTCGGTGTCGCCCAGGGCCAGGCCGTGGCAGGTCACGATGTCGTCCAACTCGGCGGCCGCCACCGCCGCGGTCAGGTCGGCCCGGCTGCCGGGGTTGGGCTCGAAGGCATGGACGCGCCCTGCGAAGCCCGGGGTGGCTGCCACGAGCAGCGCGAAGTAGCCCCAGTTCGCGCCGACGTCCAGGAAGCATCCGGGGCCCGCGTTGAGCCGGGACAGCAGAAGCGCGGTCTCCAGTTCGTAGCCGTGGTGGTAGAGGGGGTCATGAACCGCCTCGAACTGGGCATTGCGCGCATCGAAGGGGATCTGGTGCTCCCGCCCGAGGCGGCGATACGTGAAGGCTCCCCGGTGCGGGAGGAGGCGGGAGGACGCGAGGCGGTCGCAGCAACGATGCCAGGCCGCGGAGGCGCGGAGCAGCGGCAGCCGCCTCAGCCGCGCGGTGATCCGGATGTTCCACGGGGCCCGGGTGGGGACCAGCGCGTGGTTGGGCCGGAAGCTGCCCCCAAAGGGGCCACCGGTCGTTTTGGTCGCAGTTGATGGGGTTGGCATCGGGAATATGCTGCCTGTTCAGCCGGGGCTGCTCACGGCAGTTTCCTGCCAGGGAGGCGCGAACTCCGCGGGCGTGGAGGAAATTTCATCGACGGGGGTCGACGCGTCATCGCGGGCCAGCCAACTGGACAACGGCCAGGACCCGGTTCGAAAAAGGGATAGGGGTAACTTTAGCAGGCAGCGACACCAGCGGTTTTTCCCGGGGAACAGATCGGCCAGTCGACGGAGGTTCATAATTCATGTCTGCCTACCCAGGGCGGGATTGAGGCAGCCAGCGTGTCGGGTACATCCTCATGGGCGGTTTCAAGTGGGGCCTCACCCCTGGCGAGGATGCGCTCAGCCGCCGCGATTGCGTCCAGTGCGGTGATTCCGTCCATGCATTCCCGCGCGAAATGGCACCTGCTCCGCAGCCAGCAGGGGGCACACGCGACCGGGTAAAACAGGTTTTCGTTGCAGGTGTAGCCCGACTGATCGGGCCGCTCTCGGCCCCCGAAGATCACGACGGAGCGGACATCGACCGCCCGGGCGAGGTGCATGAGGAAGCCCACGTAGGTAACGCAGAGGCTGCTCTGCGAAAGGATCGCGGCCGACTCTCGCAAGGTGGTGCGCCCCCTCTGGTCCATGACGCCCTTAAGTAGCGGATCACCGGAGGATCCAAGCTGGACGAAGTTCAGCCTGCCACGGAAATGATCGACGACCGCCTGGTAGCGGTCGCGGTGCCACACCTTGTTCGCCGAAAAGTTCGTGCTGGTGCCGGCGGTCGCTTGGATGACGGCCTGATCCGGTCTCAGTTGCCCCTTCACCCGCTCCTCTGAGGTAAGTGTGAGGTAGGTTCGAAGGTCCACGCGGCCGCGGATGCCAGCGGAGTGGCACATCGCGGTGATGATGTGGTTGCGCGACGGGATGTCGTAGTGCGGATCGACGCTCTGGACGTAGTAGGTCGGCTTGATGGGCCGCCCTCCAAATCGTTTGGCCGCCTCAAGAATTCGCCAGTCCTCCTTGATCACAGCGTCCACAAAGGGCGCCTTTTGGAACAACTCCTCCAACCGGGAGACGACCGCCAGACGCCGCTCGCCCCGCTTCCGAAGTTCGTGGAGAACGGTGGCGAGTAGGAGATCGTCCCCGAATCCGGTGCCGCCAAAGTACACGACCTTTTGGGGCCGGCCATAGCGAAGGAAAAGGCGCAAGTCCCGTGGAAACCAATAGGCCCAGCGGTAGAGGCGACGAGGCCACGAAGGCTCCTGCGGGTGGTTTCCGTCCTTGGGCATCAAGGATGGGACTCCGGAGAGGGGGCCAGCTTTTCGATCACGATTTCCCACGAATAGACGTCTACAAGCGACTGTTCGTGCAGGACTCGGTGCTCGATTTGGATCCGGAAAAGTTCCCTTTTCACCAAGGCTAGCGAGAAGTCGGCGTGGACGTGGTGGTTGTTGTAGGGCTGGCCAGTCGCGGCACAGTGGCTGCGATATACCTGCTCGTCCGGGCAGAAAAGAATCAGGCGTCCGCCTGGTCGGAGCACGCGGAGCCACTCCCGAAGGACTGCTCCTATATCCTCGAAGTCCTCGAGGAGGTGCGAACTGAAGACGAAGTCGAGCGTGCCTTCGGCAATCCAGACCAGGCGGGTCGCATCGCCGGCGAGTTGGGTCGGACGTTTCCCAACCGCCGTGTAGGGCGCAGGCAGGTCAACCCCGATCGCATGCGGCACGATGGGATCTCCTCCAAATCCGAGATCGAGGCCGGAACCCTCGCAAAATCGGGCAAGCCGAGGCCGGCATTTCGAGGTCTCGCTCGGCATCGGACGGTTTTTTCCCCGCGTCACGCGGTGGTAGATCCGGCGAGCCTGCGCCTCAAGCCCGAGGCCGCGGGCGAATGGACGGAGTGCACGGACGAGCGGGTGGCGGTTTTCCGTCATTGGTTGGGGGATGGGGAATGTGGAGCGGGTCCAGCCTGCTTTAGCGGCAAAGGATCTCGCGGTTGCCGTCAGGTCGTGACGGTGAAGGTGGCCTGCTGTCGGACGAGTCCCGACATCCGTTCGGCCTCCGGCCATCGCGGGTCGTTGATCGGCAGAATCTCGAATGACCCGGCGCTCGGCAGATAGTCCTCCACGCCCGCCGGGCTCCGGACGCCCAAGTGAACTTGATAGGTGCCGGGTGCGAGGTTCAACTCCGGACAGGCGGCACGGATGACCGTCTGCCCGGGCGAAAAGGGCCCGAGGCGTCCGCTCCAGCAACTCAGCACCGAAAGGACCTCCAGCCCTGCGGCATCGAGCAGGCATAGGCTGACGTCCAGCGAGGTGAACTGTTCGGTGATATCCAAACGGAGCTCGAAGACCGGCGCGGTTGCGAACGGCAGCCTCCAGCCGGACGGATCCGGGCTGTTCGGAAGGCTGAGTTGACACAGCATCGCCTTCCCGCGGTTCGCGTCCTTCCGCTGTCGGGACTTGAGGTCCTGCATGGGCGGTTGTGTGGCGTCGGTGGCGAAGTAGCGCTGCGCCACATTTCTTGGCTTACCATCCTCGAGCAACCGGCCGTTTTCGAGGTACAGGCATCGGCTGCAGAACTGCGCGATCGCGTTCAGTTGGTGGGAGACGAAGAGGATCGTGCGGCCGCTGTTCGCGTCGGTACGCATCCGTCCCACGCACTTCTGCTGGAACTGCGCATCCCCCACTGCCAGCACCTCGTCGATGATCAATATTTCCGGCTCGAGGTGCGCCGCGACGGCGAAGGCGAGGCGGACGTACATGCCGCTGCTGTAGCGTTTAACCGGGGTGTCGATGAATTGATCGATTTCCGCGAAGGCCACGATTTCGTCGAACTTGGAGCGCACTTCCGCCCGGTTCATGCCTAGGATTGCGCCGTTGAGGTAGACGTTCTCCCGTCCGGTCAACTCGGGGTGGAAGCCGGTCCCGACTTCGAGTAGCGAAGCCACGCGGCCACGGATGCGGGCCGTGCCTGAGGTCGGTTCGGTGATACGGGAGAGAATTTTCAGAAGCGTCGATTTCCCGGCTCCGTTGCGGCCGATCACGCCGACCACTTCGCCGGGCTGAATGTCGAAGCTGACGTCGCGCAGCGCCCAGTAATCCTGCTTGTCGGCATGCGGCACGCCGCGGACGCGGTCCCAGATGCGCGACGCCTGCTCGCGGATGGACGTGGCGCCGATCGCACCGAGACGGTACCTTTTACTCAGATTGCGGACTTCGATGATCGGGCGGGACACGGATGGGGAGGGAGAGGGAGGGCGAGGGGGAAAGCGTGGACGGGCGCGAGGGAGGGAGGCTTGGGAGATAGGGAGACGGGCGAGACGTGGAAGATGGGGAGACGGGGCGGGAGCGCTCAGACCACGTCGACGAAGGTGCGTTCGACTTGGCGGAAGACGAAGATGCCGCTGATTACGGTCACCAGCGTGGAGGCGATGGAGACGATCAACAGTGACGGGTTGATCCAACCCACGCCTAGGAGCAGGTAGCGCATGCACTCGACGGGGATCGTGACGGGGTTCAGTCCGACGATGAAGTGATATTCGGACGGAACGCCGGCTAGCGGAACTATCACCGGGGTGACATAGAGCCAGAGCTGCAGGAGGAAGCCGGAGAGCACGGCGAAGTCACGGAACTTGGCGGTGAGGGCGGCGAGCCAGAGGCCGACTCCCAGTCCGAAGGTGGCGAGGTGCAGGAGGACGAGCGGAAGTAGCAGGATCGCTTCCCAGCGCGGGCCCGCCGAGACTTCTGGGTGGGTGAGCCGGTAAATCACTAGGACCACGAGGAAGGATCCCAATTGAATCAGGAACGAGATGACGTTGGAAACGACGGCCGAGAGTGGGACGATCAGTCGGGGGAAGTATACTTTGCCGAAAAGGCCGGCGTTGGCGGTCAGGGTCGAGGACGTGGAGGTGAAGGTTTGGGAGAAATAGTTCCACGCTAGGAGTCCGCAGAGGTAGAAGAGCGTCGGTGGCAGGCCGTCGGTCGGTAGCTTGGCCACGATACTGAAGACCACCGTGAAGATGACGGTCGTGAGCAGAGGCTGGAAGATGTGCCAGAGCGGGCCGAGGAGCGTCTGTTTATAGCGTGTGACGAAGTCCCGCCAGACGAGCAGCCCCAACAGATCCCGGTACGCGTACAGTTCGCGCACGTCGAGGAAGCGGAAGCCGCGGGAGGGCTGGATGAGGATTTCGCGGGGGGGCTCGGACATGGGTTCCAGCGGAGGAAAGTTAGATGAAAGGTTGGAAGACTTCCGCGGAGAAGCGGAACGGGATCAGGAATCGCGGGAGAGGGTAGGGTGATTCCAACCGGTTGCCTCTGCCGCTAGCTTCGGGCGGAAAGCGGGGAATGAAAATGCCTTGGCGCGGGAAAGGATCGAAGCTCCTGACCACTTGCGCCCAAGTCCTTCCACAATCGCTCGGGCGATACCCGGTGCGTCGCCGTATTCGGCCAGAAGACCGGTTTCGGTAGAGATCACCTCCGGGATGCCGCCGGCGCGGGCGCCGAGGCAGGGGCGGCCGTGGGCCATGGCTTCGAGGAAGACGAGGCCGAAGCCTTCGTTGCGGCTGGGGAGGGCGAAGAGGCGGCAGGAGCGGAGCTCGTCGCGCAGACGGGAGTCGTCGACGTAGCCGAGGAAGTCGACGGCGTCGGCGACTCCGAGCTGCCGCGTCAGCGCGAGCAGGCGGGGCAGGTCATCGCCGCGGCCGATGATGCGGAGCCGGGCGGCCGGGATTTCCGCGAGTACGGCGGGCATGGCGAGGATGAGGTCCTCGACGCCCTTGTAGCGGTCGCCCGAGGTGAGGCGGCTGACGGTGAGGATTATGGGCGCGCAGTGTTCGAGTGGGTGGCCGGCTTCGATGGTGAAATCCGGGTCGAGGGTATTGGGTAGCACGACCGCGCGACCGTCCGGGAGCGGACAATAGCGCAGCAGTTCGCCGCGCGTGAAATCGCTGACGCAGAGGATCCGGTGTGCTCCGCGCAGAGCAGTGCGCTCGATGGCGTTGAATGGCCGCCAGACTTCGATGCCGTGCGCGACGAGGGAGTAGCGCAGGCGCGGATTGAGCCGCTGGGCGAGCCAGGCGGCCGGGAGCATGAAAATATGACCGCAGATGATGTGGTCGGTCTGGCGCGCGAGTCGCAGGGTTTTCTGCAGCAGGCACGCCTTCCGCCGTCGGCAGCCTTCGGCCGAGGAAATCGCGGTGCGTTCCGCGGCGTGGAGGTTTCGCCCGTCGATCTCGGGGTCATTGAGTGAAAGCAGGCGCAGCGAGCCCGGTGCAACGGTGAGTTCCGCCAGCGCGCGCAGGTAGGCGCGCATGATCCGTTGGATCCCGCCTTCGGAGGAAAAGATTTCGGGAACGAGGAGGAGGGAATGGGAAGAGAGGGAGAGGGGAAGAGAGGGAGAGAGCGGAAGAGAGGGAGAGTGGGAGGGTGGGAGAGAGAATGAGAGGGAGGCGGACGAGGGGGTGGGAAGGGGAAGGTGAGAGGGGGAGAAGGAAGAGGGAAAGAGGGGGAGGGAGGAAGGGAGATAGACAGGCGAGGGGACGAGGGAGTTGGCGGGAGCCGGGCGGCGGTTGAGGAACGCGATCAGAACGGCGAGGCTCCAGATGCGGGACCATTCGCGGCTGTCGTTGGATCGCAGGTACTCGCGCCAATTGGCCTCGACGGAGGCGACGTTGAAAAGGCCGGAGCGGGCGACGTTGGCGGTGGCGAACGTGTCCTCGAGGAAGGGGCGCAGTTCGCGCCGCATCCAAAGGTCCATGGGAAGCGAGAAGCCCCATTTGGGGCGATTTTTCAGGGCTGGCGGGAGAATTTCGCCCAACGCGTCACGCAGCGCGGACTTCGGGTCCCGCGCATCGCCCTTGAACGCGGCCGGTTGGTGCCAGAGCCACTCGATCAGCGGTCTATCCACCAGGGGGACGCGCAACTCTAGCGAGTGGCGCATGCTCATGACATCGCTGTCCCGCAGCAGCACGTCAGCCATGTAGGTGCGGAGCTCCCAGGCACTCACCACCTCGTAAACGGCGCCAGGATCGAGATCAGCGGCGAGTTCGGCGTAAGCGGGGTGGAGGGCGTCTTTACCCTCGGAGAGCACGGACGCGCCGCGTGAAAGAACCGACGCCAGCCCGCTCGTCGACAGCACACGCCTTTGCAGGGCACCGGCCTGAATCGAATTGCCCGCGTGCTCCAGTACATCGGCGAGTTTGCGTCGCCGGATATCGCCGCGGCGGAGCCGGCGGACGACCGAGCGCCGCACACCCGCGGGCACTGAGCGCCAAGCGGGCAACAGGCGGGCGAAGCGCGGTGTCGTGCGAAACGAAGGGTAGCCGCCGAAAAGTTCGTCTCCGCCCAAGCCCGAAAGAGCGACGGTCACGCCGCCCGCGTGGGCGGCGCGGCTGGCGTAAAACGTGTTCACGCCGTCGCCCGTCGGTTGGTCGAGAGCCGTCAGGTAGGAATCGAGGCCTGAGGCAAGGTCAGTTCCGGAAAGCGTGAGCGTACGGTGCTCCGTGCCTAGGAACCGCGCGGCTTCCGCGGCGGGTTCGCCCTCGGAAAAGCCGCTTTCGCCGAAATCGACCGTGAATGTTTTTAGTCGCCCGCCCGCGGAGCGGTTCATCAGCGCAACGACGGAGGCGGAATCGAGACCACCGGAGAGAAATGCCCCGACGGGGACGTCGGCCACGGAGTGCGCGCGGACACTATCCTCCAGCCGGGAGCGGAGCTCGCCCACGAACTCCTCACGTGTTCGGCAAATCCTCTCGGGCGGGGCAATGGTCGAGAACCGCCATCCCGCTGCTATTTCCAGCCGACTTCCCCGGTAACGTGCCGCCTCGCCGGGGCGGAGAGAGCGGATGTCGCGGTAGATCGTACGCGGCGCGGGCACAGCCATCCACGCGAGGTAGTCCGCCACGCCCGACGCATCGATCACGTTGGAGCCAGCGCCCGAGGCATTAAGCGCTCGGATTTCCGAGGCAAAAACCAGTCCGCCTCCCGGAAGTTCGCGGAAGTACAGCGGTTTCACGCCGAACGCATCCCGCGCCAGGAAAAGGCAGCGTGACTCCCGGTCCCAAATCGCAAAAGCGAACATGCCGCGAAGCTTCGGCACACAGGCTTCGCCCCAGCGGGCAAACGCCGCGAGGAGCACCTCTGTATCGCACTCGGTGCGGAACTCCCAAGTGCCCGCGAGTTGGCGGCGAAGATCGCGGAAATTGTAGATCGCTCCGTTGAAAACGAGGGTCAGTCGTCCGTCGGGCGACTGCATCGGTTGCCGGCCGTTGACGGGATCGAAAATCGCCAGTCGACGCATGCCGAGCGTCGCGTCGCCCGCGGTGGAAATACCGCCATCGTCGGGTCCGCGATGGATCATCGCGTCGCACATCCGGCCCACGGCCTCGCGCCGAACCTCAGGAGAGAGGGACGGGGTAATTAGGCCGGCGATGCCGCACATGGGGACGGAGGGAAAGGGAGAGGGATGGTGAAAGGGTGGAAGAGGCGCGGTCAGGACACGGGAGCGAAGGAGGAGAGAGTTAGAGGGACTAAAGGACCGTACCTAGACGGTTGTTTTGAGGGCCGCCGGGGATGGCTTCGCCCCGTCACTTCCGGTTCGGACAGTGACCGGTCAGACTGTTGCTAGGGTCGAAAGAGATGACGGCAGACTAGGGTGTAAACCCTAGAATGGTCCTGGGTAAGCGATTAAGCGGCCAAGGCGAAGCTGCGTGTTTTACCTAGGCGCAAATGGACGTGCCGACGGATTGCGACGTGACTTGCCCAAAGAGGGCTGAAACCACTTCCAGACCAAATTCGATGGCGGTTCCCGCTCCGCGGGAGGTGATGACTCGACCGTCCGTGACCACACGGCGATCTGAAATCATCCCCGGCAGTTCCGGCGCGACCGAAGGATGGGCAGTAAAGCGGATTCCGGGGATCAGGCCGGCGTCCCTCAGCACGGTAGGGGCGGCGCAGATGGCGGCGATCCAGCGACCGTCCCTTGCTTGCCGACGCACAAGTTCGGCGACCCGAGGGTCTGCGCGGAGGTACTTCACCCCGGGGCCGCCGGGAAGCAGGAGGCAATCGAAGTTGCGGTCGAGGGCGGCGGACAAAGTTGTGTCGGCGACGACGCGAATGCCGTTACGCCCCGTGACCCTTAGCTCTTCGGTCAAGGACGCCATCACAACCTCGGCGCCCGCACGGCGTAGAAGGTCGATGGGCGCGACGGCTTCTAGTTCCTCGAAACCGTCGAACAATGGGACGAGCACAGAGAGCATAGTCCTGAGGTTTGGTGGTGGTCGTATGAGGAGCAAAATCCAATTCGACCCCTAACGAGCTTGTCTCACCGCGCATGACTCGTGTCTCGCGGTTTCCCCGATCGAAGTTTCAGGTGCGCCCCTACCCGGACTTTCCGTTTGCCCCGACCTGCGGCGGGCGCCACGGTCGTACTTTGGTTCCATGAGCGACATCGTTTCCGACAATTCCCACGACCAACATGCCGTGCGCCGGCAGAAGCTCGCCGATTTGCGCGCCGCCGGGGTCGACCCGTTCCGCGCCAACGCGAGCCCCACGCATTTCTCGGCGGACGCGATCAAGGCCTACGTGCCGGGGCAGGACAACGTGATGCCGGTCACCGTCGCGGGGCGGCTCGTCACGATCCGCGACATGGGCAAAAGCCAGTTCGTCAAGATCCTCGACCAGCAGGGGCAGATCCAGCTGTACGTGAAGAAGGATGTCGTCGGCGATGAGGCCTACGCGGCCTTCAAGAAGCTCGACCTCGGCGACATCATTGGGGCGAGCGGGACGCTTTTTGTGACCAAGACCGGTGAGGTGACGGTGCGGGTTGATTCCTGCGTACTCGTCTCAAAGGCTCTGCGGCCGCTTCCGGAAAAGTGGCACGGCCTGAGCGACCCCGAGCAGGTCTATCGCCAGCGATACCTCGACGTGATTGTGAATGCCGAGTCGCGCACGCGCCTGTTGCTGCGTCCGCGGGTCATCTCTCACATCCGCCGTTTCCTCGAGGCGCGCCACTTCATCGAGGTAGAGACCCCGGTGCTGGAGTCCACGGCCGGTGGTGCGGCGGCGAGGCCGTTCAAGACCCACCACAACGCGCTCGGCGCGGATTTTTACCTGCGCATCGCGACGGAGCTCCGGCTCAAGCGCATGCTCGTGGGCGGGTTCGATCGCGTCTTTGAGATCGGGCGCATCTTCCGCAACGAGGGTGTTTCCCGGAAACACAACCCTGAGTTCACGATGATGGAGGTCTATCAGGCTTACTCGGATTACCGCGGCATGATGGAGCTGATCCGCGATCTGCTCACGTCGCTGGTACGCGACGTGGTGCGCCCGGCCGACGGCTCGCTCAAGCTGAAGCACGCGGCAAGCGGGCAAGACATCGACTTCGGCGCGCCCTGGCGTGAGGTGAGGTACAAGGACCTCATTCGCGAGGCGACGGGCGACGCCGATTGGTTCGCGCGGAGCAAGGCGGAGAAGATCGAGGGTGCGGAACGTCTCGGGCTCGGCATCAACCCGGCCTGGGAGGAGTTCGAGATCACCAACGAGATCTTCTCCAAGAAAATTGAGCCGAACCTTATCCAGCCCACGTTCGTCACGCATCTGCCCAAGGAGCTGTGCCCGCTGGCGAAGATCACCCGCGACGATCCGACGACGATCGACGTCTTCGAACTGATCATCGGTGGCATGGAGGTGGCGCCGGCGTATTCGGAGCAAAACGACCCTGATGTGCAGCGGCAGATGTTCGAGGCGCAGGCAGGCGAGGAGCGGCAGAACATCGACCAGGATTTCCTGCTAGCGCTCGAGCACGGCATGCCCCCGGCGGGCGGCATGGGACTCGGCATCGACCGTCTCTGCATCCTGCTCACGGGAGCGGAAAGCATCCGTGACGTGATCTTGTTCCCGCAGCTCCGGAACGCGGCGCCGGCCTGAGGGTTGACTGATCTCGCCGGTCGGCTCTTCGGCGGGTGGGATCCAAGTCGCCGTTTGCCACAGCCGGCAAAAGCTGCCCCGGTATCCGGCGATGCCCTGGTTCCTTTACCTCGCGCTAAAGCAGCTTTTCCCGACGGGGCGGCGCTTTCCGTTTTTCACCGCGATTTCGGTGACGGGCGTGGCGCTCGGCGTAGCCGTGCTCGTGATCGTCACGAGCGTGATGGGCGGTTTCGGTTACGAGATCCGGCGCATGATCGTGCAGACCGAGGGAGAGGTGCAGGTGAAGGCCAATGGTCTCATGGAGGATCCCTCGGCGGTGCTCGGGATGGTGCGGGCTTCACCGGTGACCGCCGGCGCGACACCGTTCGTCGAGGGGCCGGTCGGCGCGGTTTGCAACGGCCGCCCTGCTTATCCGGAGATGCGGGGCATCGACGTCGGCTCGGTGGCGTCGGTCGCCAATCTCGCGCGGTTCGTGCGCGCCGGGCGGTTGGAGGATCTGGATGATGATTCGGTGATCCTCAGCTGGGAACTCGCGCAACGGCTGGGCGCGGGGATCGGGGCCGAGATCGAAGTCTACTCGCCGCTACTGTTCGAGCGCTTGAAGGCCGACGAGATCGTGCTGCCGCGGCGGCTGCGCGTGGCGGGACTCTTCGAAGTCGGGCACCAGCATCTCGACAGCAGCGTGGCCTACGTGACGTTGCGCGCAGCGCAGGAGCTCTACGGCCTCGGACGCGCGGTTCATGGCATCAACGTGCGCCTGAAACCCGAAGTGGGGGATGCGGAGGGCGCGCAGCAATTGCAGGCCGCGTTACCGCAAGGCGCGGTGGCGCGACCGTGGACGCATAAATGGGAAAGCTTCCTGTGGGTCCTCAATCTGGAAAAGACCATCAACTTCTTCCTGCTGCTCTTCATCGTGGTTATCGCGGCGTTCTCGGTCATGAGCTCGCTGCTGATCTCGGTGGTGCGGAAGACGCGCGAAATCGGGCTCCTTGGCGCGCTTGGTGCAAGCCCGCGCGACGTGGCGCTTTGTTTCTGCGCGCAGGCTTTCCTCATCGGCACCGCGGGCACGGCGATCGGCGTCGGGCTTGGCTTCACCGTGCTGCATTTTAGGAACCAGCTCGTGCAAGGAATTGCCGGGGCGCTGCAGCGTCAGGACACCCTGCGGCAGTTCTATCATTTCACGGATCTGCCTTCGCACACGCTGCCGTCGGATCTCATCCTGACGGTCGTGCTCGCGATCCTGATCTCGACCCTAGCGGGCCTGCTGCCGGCGTGGCGGGCGGCCCGTCTCAAACCCGTGGAGGCGTTGCGCAGTGAGTGAGACCGTCCTGAGCGCATCAGGTGTGCGCAAATCGTACCCGAGTGGTGATCGCCGCATCGAGGTGCTGTGCGGCGCGGACCTGCGGGTCGCGGCCGGCGAAAGCGTCTCGATCCGCGGGGAGTCGGGCTCGGGGAAGTCGACGCTGCTTAATCTTCTCTCCGGTCTCGATGCGCCCGACTCCGGCGAGATCCGTTGGGACGGGTTGGCACCGTCAGCCGGGCGACGAGCGCGCTTCCTTGGGATGGTTTTCCAGTCGTTTTACCTGATTCCGGAACTCGACGCGCTGCAGAACGTCCTGATGGCGGGCCGCATGTTGGGCAGCCCGGGGGCGGAATCCCGCGCTCGGGCGCGCGATCTCCTGGAACGGGTGGGGCTCGGCGGCCGCGCTTCGCACCTCCCGGCGCAACTCTCCGGCGGCGAGCGTCAACGCGTGGCCGTGGCGCGGGCGTTGATGAACTCCCCGAGTCTTCTGCTCGCCGACGAGCCGACGGGTAATCTCGACGAACGCACCGGCGAGGCGGTGATCGACCTGTTGCTTGGATTGAGCCGGGAGACGGGCACCGCTTTGGTGCTGGTCACCCACAACCCGGCGCACGCGGCGCGGACCGGACGCGCCCTCACGCTGCACGACGGCCTGCTGCGCTGATCGGCGCGGCGGTGTCTTTCGGATGGCGGTCGGCGTCGCCGATCCTACGTTCGGCGCATGGCATCATCCAGGATCCGCTGCGGCGTGGCCGGGGTCGGCTCACTCGGGCAGCACCATGCGCGCGTCTACGCTAGCCTGCCCGGCGCGGAACTGGCGGGAATTTTTGAGACCAGCGACGCCCGCGCGGCGGAGATCTGCGCGAAACACGGGTGCCGGCGCTTCGCGACGCTCGAGGAACTCGGGGCGGCCTGTGATGCGGTCTCGGTCGTGGTGCCCACCGATCGCCATGCCGAGGTGGCGTTGCCATTGCTCAAAGCCGGCGCACACCTCTTGATCGAGAAACCCCTTTGCGCGTCGCTTGAGGAGGCGGAGCAGGTGTTGGCGGCGGCCCGGGCCGCGAGCCGCATCGTGCAGGTCGGGCACATCGAGCACTTCAATCCGGTGATGAGCTTCCTCGAGAAGCACATCGATCGTCCTCGTTACCTTACGGCCGAGCGTCTCGCGCCCTACCAGCCGCGCGGCACCGAGGTCGGCGTGGTCCTCGACCTGATGATCCACGACATCGGCATCGTGTTGGCGCTGGTGAAGTCGCCGGTCGAGCGGATCGACGGCGTGGGGGTAACGGTGTTGTCTAAGAGTGAGGACATCGCGAATGCGCGCCTGCAGTTCGCCAACGGTTGCGTCGCCAACCTGAGCGCGAGCCGGATGAGCATGAAGAAGGCGCGTGAGATCCGAATTTTCCAGGAGGATGCCTACCTGTCGTTGGATTTCATGCAGCAGGCGGGGCACCTCGTGAAGAAGAGCGATATCGTCGCGCACGCGTTGAAGATGAAGGTCGGTTTGGTGAAGGCGGGGGACGCCAGTTCGATTCCCGTGCGCGAGATTCCGATCGAGAAGGGCGAGCCGCTCGCGCTGGAGTTGGCGCATTTTGTGGAGAGCGTGGCGCAGGCGCGTCAGCCGAAGGTCGGCGCGGCGCTCGGGAAGAGCGCGCTCGAGGTGGCGATCGCGATCACCGATCAGATCCGGCGCGCCGAACGAGGCCGCGGCTGAGCACGGGCTTCCCCTGCAATCCATGGCCGCACCGCTGCTCCCGTTCCGTTTGCCGCCGCCGGTGGGTGGACGCGCGGACCTGCTGGTGATCGCCGGCGAGCATTCAGGGGATGAGCACGCGGCGCGGCTGGTGCGCGAGGCCCGCGACCGCGAACCCGGGTTGGCGGTGGCGGCATTGGGCGGGCCCGCATTGGCGGGTGCTGGCGGCCAATTACTGCACGATCTCACGGCGTCCTCGGTGGTGGGGATCGTGGAGGTGCTGCGGAACTACTCCTATTTCCGGGCGTTGTTTGAGGAGATCCTGCGCTGGGTGGCCGAATACCGGCCGCGCGCGGTGTGCCTCGTGGATTACCCCGGGATGAACCTGCGGCTGGCGGCGGCGCTGCGGGAGCGCGGAATATCGGTCAAGGGAGGCGGGGAAACGCGCGTGGTGTATTACATCTCGCCGCAGATCTGGGCGTGGAAGGCGGGGCGACGCTTCGCGATGGCGCGGGATCTCGATGCGATGGCGGTGATTTTCCCTTTCGAGCCGTCTTGCTACGCGGACACTCCGTTGCCGGTGGAGTTTGTTGGGCACCCGTTTCTCGCGCCCGGTTATGTCTCGCCGGTGCGTCACGATCCCGCGGGTCCGGTGCTGTTGCTGCCGGGCAGCCGGCGTCAGCCGGTGGAGCGCATTTTCCCCGCGTTGCTGGCCGGATGGAATGCGTCGGGGCAGTCGGAGGCGGTTGTGCTGTACCCGAGCGAGGAGATCCGCGACGTGCTGCGGGCGGCGAATCCGCCGGAGGCGGTTCGGCTGCGGCCGGTGGGCTCCGGTGAAAACGGGGCCGGAGCCTTGGGCGCGAGCGCGGTCCTTACCTCCAGTGGCACCATGTCGATGCATTGCGCTCTGGCGGGAATCCCGGGGGCGATCGCCTACCGGGCGAATCCCGTGACTTATCTTATCGGCCGCATGCTCGTGCGGGTGGAATACCTCGGCATCGCCAACCTGCTGCTCAAGGAACCCATGTACCCGGAGTACATTCAAGGTGCGGCGACTCCGGCCGCGCTGGCGAAGGCACTCCAGGCTGCGTTGGCGGATCCGGCACGGCGCGCGAAGACCTCGGAGCAGGCGGCGAGACTGCGGGCCCTGCTGGGCGCACCCGCGAGCGGATCCGCGGCCGATTGGCTGCTGCGCTGGGTGAGAAGCTGATCCGACCAGATCAGGACGATTCGCCGGCGGCCACGGTGTCGCCGGTTCGGTTCACGCCGGAATCGGATGCTTTTCCGGGAGCGGACGCGACTTGGTCTGCGACCTGTCGCCACAGGGTCTCCGCGCGTTCGCCGGCCATGGTGCGGCAACGGGCGACCTCGGCCTCCCGGGCCGCGCGGTTTTCCTCCGCGATGCGCGCGAGGTCATCGAGATTGTAGAGAAAGACGTTTTCCAAGCCGGCGACGCCGGGATCAACGTCCCGTGGCAGTGCCTGGTCGATGAACAGCAGCGGCCGGGCGGGACGGCGTTGCATCGCGGCGCGAGCCGCCGACAAGGACACAACGGGATCCGGGGCTGCGGTGGCGCAGACAACGATGTCGAAGTCGGCCAGCCTTGGCTCCCGTTGCTCGAACGGCAGCGCGCTGGCTCCGAGCGAGGTGGCCAATTCCATGGCGCGTTCAAGTCGCCGGCTGGCCACGGTGAGGGCGGTGGCGCCGCGGCTCTGGAAAGCCTTGGCGGTTTTTTCCCCGATCTCGCCTGCGCCCAAAAGCAGGATGCGCGCGTCGCCGAGCCCGCCAAAGATGGATTGGGCGAGCTCGACGGCGACGTTGGCCACGCTCACCTGGCCCTCGGTGATGGCGGAGTGGCTGCGCACGTGCTTGGCGGCCTGGAACGCCTTCTGGAAGACGCGGTTGAGGACTGGGCCGGTGCTGCCGCGGGACTGCGCCTCGGCATAGGCATCCTTCACCTGGCCGAATATTTCCGTCTCTCCCAGCATTTGGGAATCCAAGCCCGCGGCGACCTCGATGAGGTGGCGTATGGTCTCGGGTCCTTGCAGATCGAGCCGGATTTGTCGGAAAGCATCCGGGTCGAAGCTCTGCCGAGAACAGAAAGCGCCCTCGACGTGCGACACGACGCCGGGATCGGCGGCGACCCCGTAGAACTCGATGCGGTTGCAGGTGCTGAGCATCGCGAACTCCCGAAGCCCGGGCAGGGTGGCTAGCTCCGCCCGCAGGGCCACGGCGCCCTCCGCCGTGAGGGAGAGCTTTTCGCGTACCTCGAGCGGTGCGCGATGGTGCGTGGTGCCGATGACGAACAGCATGGCTCGGCTCAGCGTTGACTGCCGCCTCCGTGGTGAACCGAAGGAGCCGGGGCGGGCGGGCGACTGCTCTCGACGGCGAGCAGCGAGAGCATGGCGGCGACGAACAACCCCAGGCAGGTCCAGGCAAACCGCTGCGCCAGCAGCGCGCCGCGCAACCGCAGGGTGAAGGCGGTCGCGGCGGCGCTCCAGACGGCGCAGGTGACGAGAATCTTGGCGTTCAGGGCGAATCCGGGGAGTCGCAGCCAATGCACGGAGCCCACCGCGAGCGCGATTGCGAGGATGACGGTACCCGCCCCCAGTAGACGCAGGCCGATCTGATCCAGGTCACGGATCGAGGGAAGAAAGGAAAACCACCCGCCCAGACGTTTGGACCGCAAGGAGTGATTGCGTAGAAGGTACATCACGGAGGTCAGGGCAAGCAGTGCAAACACCCCGTAGCTGAAGACGGCGAGCGCCGCGTGAAACTCGATCCAAGGGTTATGGCCGAAAATCCGGATCCGCTGGACGCTGTCCCATCCGGGTACGGAGAGGGAAACCACGGTGAGAGTCGCGGCCAGGCAGGCGGAAAAGTACCCCAACAGGCTCAGTCGGAAGGTGGCCCCGACCACGAGGTAAAGGGTGACCGCCGACCACGCGGTGAATTGGTAGATTTCCAAGGGGTTGCCCAGCGGGCATCCCCCCACGGCCCGTCCCCGGAGTGAAAGTCCAGCCAGCTGGGCCGCGTAGCCGAGCAGGATCAATAGATAGGTCGCACCACCGGAAGGCTTGCCCTGACGGACGAGCGAAACGGTTCCCTGGAGGAAGCCCGCCAGATAAAATCCAGCGGCCACCCAGAGCCAGTTGCGGTCGGTCAAGGCCGTAAGCATTCCGGGGGAGGGTAGGAGGGCTCCCCTCGCGGGCAAGTCCCGCCGACGCGCCAATTTTGGTTCCGAACGATGGCTTGCGGAGACATCGTGGTTTTCCCTAGCTGCTCGGCAGCAACCTCCCTGACCCATGACCCCTCGACGCCTGATCACCCTCGCCCTTGCGTTCGCGCTGGGCTCCATCGCCGCGGCGCAGAACCGTTCGTTTCCCAACATTTACGTGTTCGGTGACAGCCTGAGCGACACCGGCAATCTGTTCGCCGCGACCAGCGCGCTGGGCGCCGCCAACCCTCCCGCGCCGTATTTCCAGGGGCGTTTCTCCAACGGCCCGGTCTGGGTCGAGCGGCTGGGGAACACGCTGGCCTTGGCGGTCACCGCACCACCCACGGTACGCAGCAGCATGAACTTCGCCTTCTCAGGCGCCACCGCGGCCGGAACCGCCTCGCTGCCACCTTCCCTTGGCGTGCAGATCGGCCTCTTCCGTCAGCGGGGAATCACCCCGGGGGCGGGTGATCTTTTCACGGTGCTCGCCGGTGCCAACGACCTGATCCCCGTCCTCTCCGCCCCGACCACACCGGTGAATCCCGCCTCGCTCGACGCGGCCGGTGCCGCCACGGCGCAGTCGGTCATGGCCAATGTGCAGACACTCGTCGGTCTCGGCGCGAAGAACATCGTGGTTTCCGGTCTGCCGAATCTCGGCGCGACGCCCCGGTCCCTTGCCGCCGGCGGTCCGGGTGGCGCCGGTGCCTCGTTCGGTCTGCGCGCGACCAACGCCTTCAATAACGAGCTGCGTTCGCGCGTGGGCCTGCTCGCGCAATCGGCCGCCGATGTGAATGTCACCTACGTCGACGTGCAGGCCATTGTGGATCGCATGATCCAGGATCACCGCGTCCTCGGGTTCAGCAACGCCACGTCGTTCTACCTGGCGCCCGTCGCGCAGGGCGGCCAGCAGGGGACGCCCGACTCCTACATTTTCTGGGACGATATCCATCCGACGGCCAAGACGCATTCCATCCTCGCGGGCATCGTCACCGAGATGCTCAACCCCGAGGCTTCGCTGGGTTTCTCCGGCACCCTCGGCAGCGGTGCGCTCGCGTTGCAGGGAATCGGCGCCTCAACCTTCGACGGACGCGCCGCGCAGGTCGCCGCTTCGCCGCGCGCCAAGGGCCGTCTCGACGCCTACGCCAGCGTGAATTATGGCAACGGCGGCCGCGCGCAGCTGGCGCGCCGCCCCGGCTTCAATTACGACGCCCAAGTGGTGACCGCCGGCGTCGACGGCCGGGTCGACGGCGGTCTCACGCTTGGTGGCGCGCTCAACGTCGGCCGCCTTTCTGCCCAGGTCGCCAACGGCGGCGGGCAGTTCGCGGTGGAGAACGCCGTCGCTCGCGTCTACGCGGTCTGGTCCACCGGTGCCCTTTCGCTGCAGGCCGACGGCGAGTACGGCACGCTTGATTTGAAGGGAATTCGCCGCACGACCGCCTTCGGCGGCTTCGCCACCAACGGCAAGTCCGCGGGTATCCAGAGCGGCAGTGGTCTCAAGGCCGGCTGGACCGTCGCCACGGGTGGTGGCGCGATCCGGCCTTGGATCGGCTTCGGCATGCGCCAGGTCGTGATTCAGGGCTACACGGAGAAGGACGTTCCCGCCCTCGGCATGGCGCTGGAGCAGCAGGAGGCCCGCAGCAAGAGCGGCGCCATCGGCATCGACGTGGCGCAGTCGTGGAAGATCGACGGTCGCAACGTGCGTCTTGATCTGCGCGGCGTGTGGCGCGACGAGATGGGCTCCGAGAACCGCGCCATCTCCGGCCGACTGGCGGACAATTTCACCCGTCGCAGCAGCGTCCTCATGCTAGACGGCGACGGCGGCGGACTCGAGATGGGCGGTTCGCTGGGCGTCGGTCTCGGCAAGAATTGGAGCGCTTCCGTGGGTTACGCGGCCGACATCCGTCAGGACGACAAGAACGCCAACCGCTTCACGTTCGCGGTTCAGACCGGATTCTGAAGTCCGGGCAAGAGGCCGGCGGCGCGCTTCGGCGTGTCTCCGGCCTTTTTTGTTTTTCGGATGCGACCCGGGTGCCGGGAAAGTGTGCCGGCCTGACTCGTGGAAACCGGAACGCGGTGCGGCCGCTGGCGGCCGTGGAGGAGGACTTGGCCCGGTGCGGCTACGGACGGGATGGCCGCACGAGGATTTCCTCGACCGTGGCGCGGGCGGGCAGGGAGACCGCGAACCAGACGCACTCCGCGACATCGGATGCCTGCAGCATGCGGGCGCGCGCCTCGGGGGGCGGCTGGACCGGGCGTTTGGCAAGGATAGGGGTATCGATGTCGCCGGGGAAAACGCAGCACGCGCGGATACCGTGCGGGCGCTCCTCGGCGTTGATGGTCTGCGTGAGACCGGTGAGGCCGAACTTTGACAGCACGTAGGCGGCCCCCGCCTTGGGAGAAGCCTGGCGACCGGCTTCCGAACCGATATTCACGATCGTGCCCGATCCCGCGTCGCGCATCGCCGGCAGCACCGCCTGGACGAGCGTGAGCACGCCGTTCAGGTTGGCGTCCATCACGGTGGCGTAATCGGAAGGCGATAGCTCGGCGAGCGAGCGACGAGGGATGTTGTGGCCGGCGGCGTTCACCAAGGCGTCGATCCGGCGGAAGCGCCGGAGCACGGCCTGCGCGGCACGCCGGATGCCCTGGGGATCGCCCAAATCGCAGACCAGAGGTAGCAATCGGCGCCGGACGGCCGACGGTGCGAGACGGATGGTTTCCCGCAGGAGTTGCTCCCGGCGGCCGAGCAGCGCCACACGCCAGCCTTCGGAGGCGAAGCGGAGCGCGGTGGCGCGGCCGACGCCGGAGCCGGCGCCGGTGACGAACGCGACGGGGGCCTTGGCTGATCGGGGAGGCATGAGGTTCGAGGCAGCCAGCGCGAGCCGGGGCGGGCGAGCGCGAAAAAGCCGCGGGCTTGCCACGCTGCTCGCGCGACCTACCGTCGCGCCTCCCTATGATCCGCACCCCGATCCTCCGTTTGGCGGCGCTTGGCGCGCTCGCCGTGTGCAGTTGGTTTTCCGGCCCCGTCTTGGCGGCGCCGGCCCAGAGCGGGCCGATCCTCGGTCTGCAGAGCTGGACGTGCCGCAACATGGATTTCGACCAGGTGGTGGCGTTCGCCGTGAAGCACGGCATCACCCACCTCCAGTTGATCGGCAAGCACATGGATCCGAAGGCGCCGCGCGAGGAGACGCTGCGGAAGAAAGCCATCCTCGATGCGAAGGGCCTGCGCGCCTACACGTTCGGCGTCAACGGCACCTCCATGAACAAGGAGGAGAACCGGAAGCTGTTCGAGTTCGCGAAACTGGCGGGCATCAGCCTCATCATCGTGGAACCGAAAAACCAGGCCGAGTGGGACAATCTCGAGCAGCTGGTGAAGGAATACGACATCCGGCTCGGCATCCACAACCACGGCACCGGAACCGTTTACGGTGATCCGGAGACGGTGAAGAAGATTCTCGCCTCCCGCGACCGCCGCATCGGCGTGTGCCTCGACGTCGGCTGGATCACCGCGGCCGGCTTCGACGCCGCGAAGGTCTTCCGCGAGTACGGCGACCGCGTGTTCGACATGCACCTGAAAGACAAGGTCGTGCAGACCGCCGCCGACGGCAAAAAGACCGCGGTGGACACGGAGATTGGCAAGGGCTCAGCCAACTACGCGGGGCTCTTCGCCGAGATCAGGAAGTCCAAGTGGTCTGGCGTCATGGCGATCGAGACGGACAGCAAAGCCTTCGCCGAGGATCCGAACCGACTGGTGTCCGAAGCCAAACAGTTCTTCGCCGCAAGTGCGGCGCGAAAGTAACGCTTCCAAGCACCGCCCTCCTTTTGCAGCCACGCCGACCGCTCTCGGCGTGGCTGAGTTTTTACCACCCCTCGAAATCGATGAAAAACCTCGTTCGCCTGTCCGTGATCCTGTGCGTGGCGCTGGGCGCCGCCTTCGCCGCCGCCCCGCGTGCGCCGAACATCGTCTTCATTTTCTCCGACGACCATGCCTACCAGGCCATCAGCGCCTACGGCGATTCGCGGCGCTTGCTTGAGACGCCCAACCTCGACCGTCTCGCGAAGACCGGCGTCCGCTTCGACCGCTGTCTCGTGCCCAACTCGATCTGCGGTCCGTCGCGGGCGGTGGTGCTCACGGGAAAGTACAACCACCTGAACGGGTTCGTGAACAACTCGAACTCCCGCTTCGACGGTTCCCAGGTCACGTTTCCCAAACTGCTGCAGAAGGTCGGCTACCAGACGGCCGTCGTAGGCAAGTGGCACCTGATCTCCGACCCCACGGGATTCGATTTCTGGCAGGTTCTTCCCGGCCAGGGGTTGTACTACAACCCACCGATGATCCGGATGGGAGAGCAGGTTAAGACCTCGGGCTATGTGACGGACATCGTGACCGACCTTTCGCTCGAGTGGCTGCGGAAGCGGGACAAATCGAAGCCGTTTCTCCTGATGAGCCAGCACAAGGCGCCGCACCGGGAGTGGGCTCCGGCGCTGCGCCATCTCGGGGCGGACAAGGACCGGGTTTATCCGGAACCCGAGACGCTTTTCGACGATTACGCCAACCGTGGGATCGCCGTTCGCGACCAGGACATGACCCTCGAGAAGACCTTCACCCCGCGGGATGCGAAGTTGGAGGCGCCGCCGAACATGACCGCCGAACAGCGGAAGGCGTGGGATGCCTATTACGAACCGCGCAACGCGAAGTTCCAGGCCGCGAATCTCTCCGGCAAGGATCTGGTCCGCTGGCGTTACCAGCGGTACATGCATGATTACACGGGTACCGTGCGGGCCGTGGACGAGAGTGTGGGACGTCTGCTCGACTACCTTGAGCAGGAAGGCATCGCCGACAACACGATCGTGGTGTACTCCAGTGACCAAGGGTTTTTCCTCGGTGAACACGGGTGGTTCGACAAACGGTGGATCTTCGAGGAATCGGCCCGCACTCCATTGCTGGTGCGTTGGCCGGGAGTGAGCCGCGCGGGCTCCGTCAGCAAGGACATCGTGTCCAATCTGGACTTCGCGCAGACCTTTCTAGACGCCGCCGGTGTGGCGGCGCCCGTCGACATGCAGGGCCGCAGTCTGCGTCCCGTGCTCGCCGGCCAGCGGCCGGCGGACTGGCGCACCTCCTTCTACTACCAGTATTTCGAGTGGCCGCGGCCGCATCACGTCCGCCCGCACTACGGCGTCATCACCGACCGCTACAAGCTCGTGCACTTCTTCGGAACGGCCGACGACTACTGGGAGCTTTACGACCGGGAAAAGGATCCGATGGAGCTACGCAACGTTCTCGCCGATCCCGCTTACGCCAAGACGAAGGTCGAGCTTGAGCAGGAGCTCGCGCGTCTGCGGCGCGAATTGAAGGTGCCGGAGCGCATTCCGCCCGAGTGGCTCGGCAACGTCGGCGGCGGGGAGGGTAAAGCGAAGAAGAAGTCCGCCAAGGCGCCGTGATCCACCTAGCCTCCGTCCCGCTCACTCCAGCACGGTGAGCGGGCGGCGGATGACGGTGTTGACCAGGCGGCCGGGCAGAAGATGGCGCTCCCAGAGCGGGACGACGGCGTCGCGTCGGCGGTAGCGGGCATCGTCGGCGCCGCGAGCGATCCGCTCGATCGAGCCCGGGATTTCCGGGGTGCCGGCGGTTTGATCCGAGAACAGCGCGGAACGCTGCACGATGGCCAGGCACACCCCGTCCGCCGGCCGATCGTCGCGCAAGGCGGCGAGGTAGGCTTCGAAACTTCGCAGCTCGGCGGCGGCGATCAGTCGCGGCTGGCCGGTGAGCTCGTCGAGCACTCGCCCGGGCGCGAGGACCACCTCGAGTTGACGTCCGGACCAAGCGGGATCCACGGGAAGATCGATCACCTCCCTCTCGGCGGCACCCTGCCAGTTGCGCCATGACACCGTGGCCTGAACGCGCTCACCCGGGGCGGCCTGCGAGCGGGACAGCCTGAATTGCTCGATCACGACCGTGGGGTTTTCCGCGAGGGGTTCCACGGTGAAGGATACTTTGGCGGGAAACGTGCGCTCATAGGGATTCTGCAGGTTGCTGGAAAGGCCGGCGATGAACTCGACGAGCCCCTGCATGAATCCCTGCGGTCCGGCATGGACGGTTGAGTAGCGCAGCTGGTCCGTCGCCGAGAAGATGATTTCGCTGCGCACGCGGAAGCCCTGGCTGAAGCCGTGGTCGTTCGATCCGAGGATCGCCTGCGTGAGCCCGGCGGCGGTGATGGTCGGCGTGAGCTGCGGATGGCGGAGTACGGCGAAATTCAGATCGCGCCCGGGGCCCTTGACCGGCCTCACGCGGATCGTGACATCGATCATCCGCGGTCCGGCCCCGAGGACGCCGGAAACGGCGGAGAGGCGGTCCTGGGAGATCGTGCCGATCACCGTACCCGTGTTGGAGATCTTCATCGACTGCATCTGCGACGGGAGGATGGTGAGGATTTCCGCCGAGCACATGGGCAACTCGACCTCTCCCAGCCCGAGCAGGGGGTGCCCGAAGGCGGTGACGCGCTCGCCCTGCACGCTCGAGACGGTTCCGGTTCCGGCGAGGGTGATGTCGCCTGTGGTCAGGGCGACCGCCACCGCTCCACCGGGTACGGGGCGCGGGCCGGCGGTGGCGGCCGCGCCGCCCGTGGCCGACTGTAAGCTGCCGCCGAGGGCCGTCACGGAGAGCCCCAACGTCCGAAAGTGGGGGGCGAAGAGATCCGCGACCGCCGGGCTCAGTCCGCCGAGGGAAAAGACGGGCTGCAGCGGCTCGTAGGCCGGATCTAGTGGGCCGACCCGCGGTGAACCGGTCGTTGACGCGAGGCCGGGAGCCAGGCGCGCCTTAACCTCGTCGAGATCGGCGACCGGGGTGAAGCCGGCGTGGCGCACCGTCTCGAATCTCTGGATCTGATAACTGAGGGCGCCGGCCATGCGGCCTTCGATGTACAGCGGACTTCCGCTCATGCCGGCGACCGCCCCCATGCTTTGCACGCGCGGATCGGTCAGTTCGCACACGATGAGGGATTTGCCCGGTCCCAGCGCGTTTTGGAGCACGCCGGTGACGATGACGTCGAAGGCCTCGGGCTCGGTGCCGCGGAAAACGGTCCAGACCTGTCCCTTAGATCCGGCCTTTAGTTCGGCGAGCGGGAGTGGAGGCGCGTCGACGGGCGGCGCCGCCCGGGTGACCAAGGAGACGGCGAGGAGGAGCAGGGTGCTCAGCTTTCGCATGACTCAGAGTGCCGCGATCGCCGCCGATAACGCCGCGCAGGCTTGGTCGATGTCGGCCCCCTCGTGGGCCGTGCTCAGGAATCCGGCCTCGTAGGCGCTGGGCGCCAGGTAGACGCCACGCTGCAGGCTGCCGTGGAAGAAACGCCCGAACAGTTTCGCGTCGCCCCGCAGGGCGGTGGCGTAGTCGCGCACGGGGGTGTCGGTGAAGAAAATGCTGAACATTGAGCCGCACTGCGGGAATTGCACCGGGATGCCCTTGGTTCGGCAGGCGTCCAAGACCGCTTCGCGCAAACGCGAGCCGAGGGCCTCGAGGCGGCCGTAGGGGTTGGTTTCCTCCAGCAGCCTTAGCCCTGCGATGCCCGCCGCCATCGCCAGGGGGTTTCCGCTGAGCGTGCCCGCCTGGTAGACCGGACCGAGTGGCGCCAGATGGTCCATGATGTCGGCCCGTCCGCCGAAAGCCCCGACGGGCAACCCGCCCCCGATGATCTTCCCGAGGCAGGTGAGATCGGGGGTGATGCCCTCGCGTTCCTGCACGCCGCCGCGCGCGATGCGGAACCCGGTCATGACCTCGTCGAAGATCAGCACCGTTCCCTCGCGGCGGGTGATCTCCCGGAGGAAAGCGAGGTAGCCCGGGTCCGGCATGATGAATCCCACGTTGCCGCAATAGGGCTCGATGATCACGCTGGCGACCTGTGCCGGATGAGCGGCGAATGCGGCCTCCAAAGCCGCGCGATCGTTGTAGGGCAGCACGAGCGTCTCGCGGGCGAACGAGGCCGGCACTCCGGCGCTGTCGGGATTGCCGTGCGTGAGCGCCCCCGAGCCGGCCTTGATCAGGAGCGAGTCCGAGTGGCCGTGGTAGCAGCCGGAAAACTTGATGATCTTGTCGCGCCCCGTGAATCCGCGCGCGAGCCGGATGGCCGACATGGTGGCCTCGGTGCCGCTGCTGCACATCCGGACCTTGCGGATGGATGGCACGAACCGGGTGATCAGCTCCGCCATCTCGACCTCGAGCGGGTTCGGGGTTCCGAAGGAGGTTCCGTGTTCGAGGGCCGCGGCGATCGCGGCGCGGATGCGCGGGTGGTTGTGACCGTGGATCGCCGGCCCCCAGGTGCAGACGAAATCGATCAACTCGCGGTCATCCGCCGTGACAAGCCGGGCGCCGCGGGCGGCCTTCACGAAGAAGGGCGCGCCGCCGACGGAGCGGAAAGCGCGCACGGGCGAGTTCACGCCCCCCGGGATCAGTTCCCGGGCGCGGGCAAAGAGTTGCTCGGAGGCATTCTGTGACATGAAGGAATCAGGCGGCGTCAGCTCACGTAGCGCTGCACGATGGGGATGCGGCGGCCGACGCCGAAGGCGAGCGGGGTGATCTTCAGGCCCGGCGCGGCCTGCTTCCGCTTGTACTCGTTGAGGTCCACCTTGCGCACCACGTCGTTCACCACCTCCGCGGCGAATCCCCGCGCGATGAGGTCCCTCCGGGAGAGGCCCTCCTCAACGTATCCTTTGAGGATGGCGTCGAGTTCGTCGTAGGGTGGCAGGCTGTCCTGATCGGTCTGTCCGGGACGCAGCTCGGCACTGGGCGGCTTCTCGATGGACGAGGTGGGGATGATCTCACGCTCGCGGTTGATCCAGCGTGCGAGGGCGTAGACCTGCATCTTGAAGACGTCGCTGATGACCGCGAGGCCGCCGCACATGTCCCCGTAGAGGGTGCAGTAACCCACCGCCATCTCGCTCTTGTTGCCGGTGGTGAGCAGCAGGGCGCCGAACTTGTTCGACAGCGCCATCATCAGCACGCCGCGAACGCGGGCCTGGATGTTTTCCTCCGTGACGTCCTTGGCACGGCCGGCGAACACAGGGCCCAGCGCGGATTCGCACGCGGCGACCGCGTCGGCGATCCCGATCGTCTCGAAACGGATCGCGAGGTTGGCCGCGAGCACGCGCGCGTCGTCCCGGGAGTGGGAAGATGAGATCGCGGAGGGTAAGGAAACTCCGATGACGTTCTCCGGCCCGAAGGCTTCGGCCGCGATTACGCCCACGACCGCGGAGTCGATTCCCCCGGAGAGCGCCACCAGGGCGCGCTTGAAGCCGCTTTTGCCGGCGTAGTCGCGCAGGCCCAGCACAAGCGCGTCGTGCATGTCCTTCCGCGGATCCTGCGAGAAAGTGGCGTGCAACGTCGCGGGAACCGGCGCCGCCCCGGCGAGAGGGAGTTCCGCGACCCGCAGTTCCTCGGAAAATGCGGCCAGGCCGGCGGTGATGACACCGGCGGAATCGCAGACGACGCTGCGTCCATCGAAGATCAGCTCGTCGTTTCCGCCGACCGCGTTCACATATGCCACGGGACAACCGAGCGCGCGGCCAGCGCCGGTCACCACGAGGGAATTGCGCACGTCGGCCTTGGTCTCATGCCACGGGCTCGCGGATAGATTCACGACGAAGTCGCAGCGCTGGCCGGCGAGTTGCTCCAGCGGCGTCGGGCCAGCGTAGAGACGGCGGGTGGAAAGGCTCGGGCTGGTCCAGATGTCCTCGCAGATCGTCACGCCGATCCGCCGGCCGGCGTGGGTTATCACGGTCGGCGCGTTCGCGGGCTCGAAGTACCGGTCCTCGTCAAAGACGTCGTAGGTGGGTAGCAGGCACTTGCGGGCTAGCGCGGCGACAGCCCCGCGTTGGCAGAATGCGGCGGCGTTGAAAAACGGACGCCCGTGGCCGGCGGGGTTGGCCTCCACGGTGCCGATCAGCGCCGGCACCTCGCCGATGTCGCTCGCGATCGTGGCCAGGCTCTCCGCCACATCCTGCACGAACCGCTTCTTGAAGAGCAGGTCACGCGGCGGGTATCCGCACACGACGAGCTCGGGGAAGACCACGAGTTCCGCCCCCCGCGCGACCAGCGTGCGGTAGGCTTCGAGGATCCGCGCGCGATTCCCGGCGAGATCTCCGACCGTCGTGTTCAACTGGGCGAGGCCGAGTCGCATGAAGGACGGGACCGTACGGGCTTTGGGTGGCCTGACAACTCGCAACCCGGTCCGCGCCCCGAAAGAAGCGAATCAATTGGACGCGGCGTTGAACCATCGTTCTTTTTCCCGCCATGTCCCCCACGTTCTACCACATCCTGCACGTCTTCTCGCTGCTCGTCCTGACCGGCTACACCTTCTACGCTTTCGCCGCGCCGGCGGAGTCGCGGAAGAAGGTCATGATCATCACGGGTATCGCCAGCCTGCTGGTGCTCGTGGGTGGGTTCGGCCTTCAGGCCAAGCTCGCGATCGGCTGGCCCGGTTGGATCTTCGTCAAGATGGTCTGCTGGCTGGGCCTGTCCGCTTTGGCCGGCATCGGTTATCGCAGGCGCGGCGCGGCGGGCACACTGGCGGTGGTCGCCATCCTGCTCTCCTTCGTCGCCGTGCTGATGGTCTACACGCGGCCTTTCTGAGCCGCTTTTGATCGTGGCCGGCGCGCTGTGCGGACTTTGGGTCGACGCGGCGGGCCGCGTGCTCTGCACGCATGAGACTGTGGGTGGCGGCCGGGAGGAAAGGGTCGCCGCGTGGCGTCCCTTTGCCTGGCTGCGGGTCAAGCCCTCGGTCATTCCGTCCGGCATCACCGTCGAGGAACTGAAGGGGGAGGGACCTTTCAGGTTTCTGGCGCACGGCGAATCGCTGGAGGTTTTCGATGAATTCTCCTCGGCTCTCGGCAAGGAGGCGGCGTTCGACACGCCGCGTCCCTGGGAAAGTCAGTTTCTCCTGCAGCGCCGGGAGCGGCTTTACGCTGATCTCCCCTTCGGCCGGCTTCGGCGGTGCCAGCTGGACATCGAGGTGGCTTCCCCCGGCGGAGGATTTCCCGACGCGGCGCGGGTGGGCGACCGCGTGCTGGCTGTCGGTCTGCGCCAGGACGGCATCAATCATGTCCTGTTGCTGTCCTCGGCGGATGACGCGGCGGAGAAAAAGCTGATGGAGGAGTTCGGTGACACCCTGCGTCGGCTCGATCCGGACGTGATCGAGGGACACAATCTCTTCAAATTCGATCTCGATTACCTCCGGCAGCGCTGCCGGCGCCACAAGGTGCCCTGTGTGTGGGGTCGGCACGGCGCGAAGGCGGTGTTCCGTCCGTCGCGCTTCAAGGTGGCCGAGCGCTGGCTGGATTTCACGCGGTGCGACGTGCCCGGGCGCGCAGTGATCGACACCTATCTGCTTGTGCAGCAGCACGACGTTACCGCCCGGGAGATGACGGGCTACGGCCTGAAGGATGCCGCGATCTACTTCGGGATAACCGACGAGACGAGCGAGCGGACTTACCTCGCCGGCGAAGAGATCCAGCGGGCTTTCCAGGAGGATCCGGCGCGCTTCCGGGCCTATCTGGAGGACGACCTGCGTGAGACGGCGGGGCTGGCGGACCAGCTGTTGCCGACGTATTTCGAGCAGGCGCGGACTTTCCCGACACTACTTCAGGAAGCAGCGCTGCGCGGCGTAACCTCGAAGATAGACCTGTTGTTCCTGGAGGAGTACTATCATGCCCGGCAGGCCTGTCCCGCGCCGGCCGAGGTCGCTCCCTTTGAGGGCGGCTTCACTCGGAGTTTCCGCGAGGGGGTTTTCCGACACGTCCTGCACTTCGACGTGGCGTCGCTTTATCCGAGCCTGCTGCTGCACATCGGGCGTAATCCGCGCCAGGACACCCTGGGGGTTTTCATCCCGCTCCTGCGCCGGCTGCGCGAGTACCGCCTTCGCTACAAGCATTTGGCGCGGACGGCGGCGGATCCGGCGGAGCGCGCCGAGGCGCACGCGCGGCAGACCAGCTTCAAGATCCTTATCAACTCATTCTATGGCTATCTCGGATTTCCGGGCGCGCGCTTCGGAGACGGCGAACTGGCGGCGGAAGTGACCCGCCGCGGCCGCGAGTTGCTGCAGGCGTTGATCGACGCTTTTACGCGCGAGGGGTGCGTGCCCTTGGAGGCCGACACGGACGGCATTTATCTCGCTTCCGAGAAGCACCATCAGGAGCCCGAGTTTCTCCTGCACCGTGTCGCAAACGCGCTGCCGGAGGGGATCGAGCTGGAGTACGACGGCCGGTACCAGGCGATGTTCTGTTACAAAGCGAAGAACTACGCGCTCTATGACGGGGAGAGGATTACGCTTCGGGGCAGCGCGCTGCGGTCGCGGGGCATCGAACCCTTCCTGAAGCGGCTGACCGATGAACTGATCCGCCACCTGCTCGGCGTCTCCCCGGTTTCGCCGCTCGACACGATCGCTGATTTCCGCCGGCGGTTGCCGCGAAGGGAAGTGCCGGTGTCGGAACTGGCGCGCGGGGAGAGCCTGAGCCAGTCGCCGGAGTCCTACGAGCGGCTCATGGCGGAGGGAGGCAAGCCGCGTCGCGCTGCGCTCGAGGCCGCCCTGCAGCTACCCGCCCGGCCCCGAATGGGGGAGAGGGTGCGGTACTACCTCACCGCCAAGGCGAAGGGCCGGACGGCGGACTGGCAGCGCGCGCGGGCTCTCGCGCTGCACGATCCGGAGCAATTCCCATACGACCCCGATCATTATCTCGGGAAGATTGACGACTGGCTGGAGCGCTACGGCGTTTTCCTGGGTGCCGCCGCCTTGCCGCAGGGTGAGTCGGCGCAGGGTGAGCTCGCGTTCTGACCGGCGGACGCGCGGCGGCTCACCATTCGATCTTTGCCTTCGGCTCGGGCAGCGGCAGCTCGTCCAGTTTTCCGGCGGCCGAGACGACCTCGTACGCCGTGCGGAAATGCAGCTTGGCGAAATCGGTGAGGGCGCGCGCCCCGAGGCGCTTCACGAGCGAAGAGGCCTGCGCCTTCACACCGGAGCCGGCGCCCTTCTGCAACGGTTCGCCGAGTTTTTCCGACAAGTCGCGCATCTGCCGCACAAACTCCGCGCGGGCCACGACCGAGGCGGCGGCGACGACCGGGTCCTCTTCCGCCTTGGTGCGCATGCGCAGCTCGAAGTCCTTCACTCCCTTGCGCGCGAGTTCGCGCTGCACCAGTGGCTGCTCGGAGAATTGGTCAAGCAGACCCCACGGCACGTGCTTCAGCCCGAGCGCCTGCTCAAGGGCGGTGGCGTGCTGCCACGCCAGCAGGCGGTTCAGGTTGGCGCCCGGGCGCCCCATGAGCTCGTTGTACTTGGGCATGCCGCAGAAACAGGTGCGCACCACCGCGCCGCGCGTGCCGCGGATGAGGGCGTCGAGACGGAGGATCTGGGGTTCGGCGATCTTCTTGGAGTCTTTCACGCCCGCCGCGATCCAAGCGTCAATCGCGGGACGATCGGCGATCACGGTCGCCGCGATGACCGGCCCGAAGAAATCGCCCTTGCCGCTCTCGTCGAGACCCGCGTGCGACTCGAACCAATCGGGATGGTTCACTTCTTCGTAACCCAGTTTGGGCGCACCGGTGACCTCCGGTTCCAGGATGTCGCGCACGAAGTCCTCGGTGCCCTTGCCGGCGACCACGACCTTCCCGCTGGTGTAGGCGGTGACGTTTACCTTCAGGTGGTCGGCGCGGAACGCGAAGCGGGAGTAAGCCACCTCGAAGGGCGTCCAGCCGCGCTCCTGCAGGAGCGCGCGGAGCTTGTTCATCTGCGTGTCGTCGAGCTTCAGCGTGTAGGTCGCCAGTTTCTTCGGCTCCTCGGGCTCTTCTCGGCGGGTGCGGGTCATCCGGCGAAGTACGCCATGAAAGGCGCGCGGGGCACAAAAAGAATCTGCTGGAGCCGGCGCGCGGCCACGGCGTTGGTTGATCCGGATGAAACGCACGCGGGGGAAAGCATCCGGGCAGCCGCCGGCCGTTTGGGAGAGGAACGCGGCGGGGCTGCTCGACGGGGCCGCGGGCTTCCGCCGCGCCTTGCTCGGCTGGTACGACGCGAATGCGCGACGTCTCCCGTGGCGCGAGCGTCCGTCCCTCTACGGGACCGTCGTGAGCGAATTCATGCTCCAGCAGACGCAGGTGAAGACGGCGCTGCCTTATTTTGAACGATGGATGCGGGAGTTGCCCGGTTTCACGGAACTCGCGGCTGCGTCGGAGGAGCGGGTGCTGCGGCTTTGGGAGGGCCTTGGGTACTATTCGCGTGCCCGCAATCTCCGCCGGCTCGCGCAGGCCGTGGTCGAGCGCGGCGGTCCGCCCGCCGCTCCCGATGAGTGGCGGGAGTTGCCCGGGGTGGGGCCTTACACCGCGGCGGCGATCACCAGCATCGCACTGGGCGCGCGCGCCGCGTGCGTCGACGGAAATGTTGTGCGCATCCTCGCGCGGCTTACGGCCGATCGCACGGAGCATCGTGATTCCGCCTCGGCAGCGAAGGCGTTCACCGCACTGGCCGAGGGCCTGCTCGATCCGGCGCGGCCCGGTGACCACAACCAGGCCATGATGGAACTCGGCGCGACGCTCTGCTCGCGCCAGTCACCGGCCTGCGTCATCTGCCCGGTTCGGGAGGTCTGCTCCGGAGCGCGCTCAGGCGAACCGGCGTGTTTTCCCAGGCTGGCACCGCGGAAGCTGGAGCAACGCGAGGTCACCCGCGTGTGGTGCCGGCGCGGGGATGCGCTGCTGCTGCACCGGGGCGCCGCGGGTGCACGCCGATTGGCCGGGATGCACGAGTTGCCGACCTCGGAACAGGCGGGTTTCGATCCGGCCGCGCTGGCGGACGCGACCGAGTTGGCCCGGCGCCGGAGGGCAATCACCCGCTTCGTCATCACGGAGACCATCGTGGCCCCGCGGTCCCCCGTGCGCATCAGGACCGGCCCGGAGTTGGTGTGGGTTTCCGCCCGGGAATTGGCCGGCGTGGCTCTATCCGGGCCACACCGACGCTGGATCAACGAGATTCTTGGGCGGGATGGGGGCGATGATGCTCAGGCTCCGAAGCGCTGACGCCGCAGTTCCTCGATCCTGATCTTGGCGGCTGCGACCTGCTCAACCTTGAGGCGCGGGCTCAACTCCAGCGTCAGCAGGTGCCCGGGACTCCAGAACTCGCTCACCATCTTGAAATCGATGTGGCCGTCACCAATGGCCTGGTGGTCGTCGCCCTCCGCATTGACGTCGTGGAGGTGCCATCCGAGGAGGCGCGGGGCGAGGCGCTCCAGATGCGCCCGGTGACGTAGCAGCCCCATGCCCTCCTTGATGTCGGCATGACCGGTGTCGTGCCAGTAACCGACGGGAGCTTCGGCGGGCAGGCTGGAAAAGAGGTCCTCAAAACCGTCATCCAGCGGAAGTTCGTCGAAACGCTCGCGGTTTTCAAAACCGAGGATGACACCCTTGAGTCGCGCGTGTTCCAGCACCTCCCGGATGCTCGCCTTCACGCGATCGAGGAAGTCGGGGAGACGCTTTCTGATTTTTGCGAGGCTCTTCTGCAGCAGCGCGTTGTACTTGGCGTCGGCGCCTGACCGGCCGGCGTCCGGATGGAGCCCTAGGTACTGGTCGAGATTACGGGAGGGGTTGAACCAGAAAAACGCCACGCTGCCCAGGTGGCAGACGAGGACGCGCGCCTTCACCTGGGCGGCGAAATCAATGCTGCGCTTGGTGTGCCTCACCCATTGCTCGTGCTCCTGATGGTCGCCGGCCGACGGTTGGAAGAGGTTGGGGGCGGCTCGGGTCACGCCGGGCGGCAGCGGGCAGAAGTTGTGCGTCGAGGTTATCTTCACCACGCCCTCCTCCACCGCGCGGAGGATGCCGGGAACGAGGGTGATGCGGATGCCGTGGCTCAGTTCGGCGTACTCGAAACCCAGCGAGGCGATTTCCTTCGCCATTGCATACCCGTCCTGATGCCGGTGCGACAACCAGCAGGAGGAGAGGGCGAGGACTGGCTTCATTCAGGGGCGGAGGCGAGGGCAAGGGAGGCCGCCGGCCGCGAGTTGGCAAACGGAAACCCGTGGAGCGTCGCGGCTTCAGTCGCCGGCAGGGTGAAGGGGGCAAAACAAAACCGCGCCCCGCGGAGGCGGTGGCGCGGCCTGAGGTGCCGGAAGACCGACGCCTTATTCGGCGTAACGGTTGCGCAGCATCTGGGTGAAGGCCTGGACCTTCTCCTTCCGCCGGCGCTTCTCGCAGGGCTTCTCGTAGTAGCGCTTGGCTCGAGCGCCCTTGATGATGTTCTCGCGCTCGAGCTTTTTCTTCATGCGCCTGAGAGCGCGATCGATGGGCTCGTTCTTCCGGATCTTGATTTCGATGGGCATGTTTACTGGCGAAAAAGGTGCGTGTTAGGAGTTAAAAGGAAGGAGGTAAGCGGTCCGTTATCCCGTGCGTCAACGCGATTTTCCAACGATCGCCTCGAAACGCGCGTTGACAACACCGATGGCGGGGGGCACTTCCGACCGTTTCAAATTTATGAGCATAGTCCTAGGGATTCTCACGTTCGTCCTGATCCTCGTTTCCATCTTCCTCGTTCTCATCGTTCTGATGCAGAAGTCGAAGGACGGTGGGATGGGCGCCGCGCTTGGCGGCGGAGCCGCGGAGGCGGCTTTCGGGGCCGAGACCAACAACGTCCTCGTGCAGGCCACCAAGTATTCGGCGATCCTTTTCTTCGTCCTCGCGTTCGTGCTTTACCTCGGGCGCATCTACGAGCGAACCCACGCCAATGCGGCCGCCGGCAAGGCGCTGCCCGCCATCGCTGCTCCCGCTGCTCCGGCTCCGGCCGCCGCCGCTGCCGCCCCGGTTTCAGCTCCGGCCGCTGCCGCCCCCGCGGCGGCCCCGGCCGCCACTTCGGCCACCCCGCCCGCTGAGCCGCCCAAGAAGTAAGCCTCGGTTTTTCGGGCGATGGTTTCGCTCTCTTTGAAAATGCCCGCCTTCTTGAGGCGGGCTTTTTGTTTGGCCCTATGGGCCGCGGTTTCCGCGCCGGCGGCGGCTCCCGTCGCGCCGCCGGAGTTGGCCCAGATCGGGAAGCCCGACGCCGAGGAGGCGGAGCGGTTGGTGGAACGCTTCCGGTCCGCGGGCCTGACCGGTGATTTCTACCTCGAGTTCCAGTTGAAGGCGCTTCCCCGGCAAGGAGAGGAGCGAGTTTACGACGGGCGCCTGTGGGGCGGGCGGCGCTCCACTGCCTCGGTGTTTCGGGTCGAGGTCACCGATGCGGCGGGTTTCACGCATCGCCTGCTCCTCCGCAACGGCGCGGCCGCGCAAGCGTGGCGCTGGCGCGATGGTCGGGCTATTGCGCTCGCGAGCCAGGAAGTTCTCACCCCGCTCATTCCCGGAACCGACATCTCGGCGTTCGACCTGCAGATGCCGTTCCTCTACTGGCCAGGTGCGACCGTGGAACGCATCACTCGGGTTTGGGGACGCCCGGCCAACGCTTTTCTGTTCCGAGCTCCAGAGGCGATCGGGGAAGGGGAGTCCGCGGTCGCCGCCGTGCGCGCTTATCTCGACGCCCAGTTCAACGCCCTGATGCAGACGGAGCTGATCGGCCCCACTGGGCGGGTGATCAAAACCAGTTACCTTGTCAGGCTGAAGAAGGTGGAGGAGCAGCACATACCTAAGGAGGCCGACTACCGTAATGAAATCACGCGCGACAAGACGCGGCTCGAGGTCACCGCGGCTTTCTTGAACGCGGCCTGGCCCGTGGCGATCTTCGAGCCGGAGTCCCTCGCCGAAGGAGGGCCGGTCCCGGAGCGCCTGACGCGGATCGCCCCATGACGGGATTCCCTTCGCACGCGGCGGTGGTCTTCGACCTGGATGGCACGCTGCTCGATAGTCTGCCGCTGGTCCTCTCGGCGATCCGCCATGCCATCGAGCCTTTCGGCGGAACCGCGACGATGGACTTGTTCGCGCATTTGGGTGGTCCACCGGAAAAATTCATGGGCCCGTTGGTAGGCGATCCGGCCAACGTTCCCGCCGCGCTGGCCCGGATGCATGCTTTCCACGAGCAGCACATGGAGATGATCCGGCCTTTCCCCGGAGCGCTGGATACACTCGCGGTTCTTCGGAGACAGCGGCGGCCGATCGCGGTCTGGACCGGGCGCGATCGAAGCTCGACGGAAACCCTCATGCGCCGGTGGGGCCTGGCGGGTGTCCTGGAGACCGTGGTTTGCGGGGATGACCTGCCGACGCACAAGCCTCACCCTGAAGGGTTGCGCGAAATCCTCCGGCGGCTGGAACGGGAGCCGCGGGAGTGCGTGATGGTCGGCGATGCCGACGTGGATGTTCTGGGCGCGCATGCCTGCGCGGTCGACGCGTTGCTGATCCGCCACCAGCGCCAGCCGGCGACAGACATCGTCTCCCGGGCGTGGCGGATGGTGGAGACTCCCGCCGACGCCTACGCGGCGGTCCTCGGCGGAGCGAATTAAGGGGGCTTTTTCCTCTCGGGCTCTGGGGTGTTTTCCTAGTGCCTCAGGTCGGTTTTTTCGTTGCGGTCGTTGGTGCGTGGATACCTCCTCGTTGCCCGTTTATCCGGATCTGCATGGCCAAAAAATCAAAACCATCGAGGCCCCTTACCATCGACCTCCCCACCTCGTTGATCGAGAAGATTGAGCTGTGCCGCCGCGGCAGCGGCTTCGCCAGCAACAGTGAGGTGGTGCGCGCGGCGATCTCCGAGTTTGATTTCGCGACGTGCCGTCCTGAGCAGGAACAGCATCGGCAGATCTCGGTGCGCATCGCGCCGGAGCAGCGCGCGGCGCTGCAGCGTTATTCACGCCAGAAGGATGTCAGCGTCGGCGAGCTGCTCCGCATGGCGATCGATGCCCTGACGACGCGCAAGTCGCGCCGTCGCTGAACGCGGACCGGACGGCTTTACGGTGGCATCCCGCCCGGAGCGGAGCTTGCCTTTGGCGCGCGCGGTTCTTTTGGTCGCGCGTTTTTCATGAATCCTCCGCCGCTTTCCACCTGGGCCCGCAACGTCTCTCCTTCTCCGACGCTCGCCGTCGACGCTAAGGCCAAGGCCCTGCAGGCGGCCGGCGAGGACGTTTGCGGCTTCGCGGCCGGGGAGCCGGATTTCGACACGCCCGAGCACATCAAGGAGGCGTGCATCGTCGCCCTGAAGGCGGGCAAGACGAAGTACGCGCCGACCCCCGGGATCGAGCCGCTTCGCCAGGCGATCGTCGAGCGCTACGCGGCGGAGTACGGACTTAAGCTGACGGCCGCGCAGGCGATCGTCTCCCCCGGCGGAAAGTTCAACTGCTACCTCGGCGTACTTGCGGTTTGCTCGCCGGGTGACGAGGTCATCGTGCCCGCACCATACTGGGTGAGCTACCCCGAGATGGTGAAATTGGCCGGCGCCACACCCCGCTTCGTGCTCGCCGACGACCGTACGGGTTTCCGGCTCACGCCTGAGATGGTCGAGGCGGCCATCACGCCGCGGACGCGGCTGCTGATCCTCAACTCGCCGTCGAACCCGACCGGTGCTGTCTATACCCGGAAGGAACTCGAGGCCATCGTCGCCGTGGCCCTGCGCCACAACCTGTACATCCTCTCGGACGAGATGTACGAACATCTGGTCTACGACGACGCCCGTCCGACGTGCATCGCGACTTTTGGTCCGGAGGTCGCCGCGCGCACGATCACCGTCGCGGGCTTTTCCAAGACCTACGCGATGACCGGCTGGCGTATCGGGACCACGGTGGCGCCGCTCCCCATCGCGAAGGCGATTTCCGAGCTACAGAGCCAGATGTCGTCGAACGTCACGACCTTCGCGCAATTCGGCGCGCTGGCGGCGCTGAAGGAAAAGGACAAGACGGGCGCGGCGGTGCAGCGGATGCTGGTCGCCTTCGACCGTCGCCGGAAGTCGCTGCACGCCGAACTCAACCGCATCCCGGGCGTGAGCTGCCTGCTCGCCGAGGGCGCGTTCTACCTGTTCCCGAACATCTCCTCGTTCGGCCTCAAGGACCTCGATTTCTGCAATCGGCTCCTCGATGAGCAGAAGGTGGCCGCGGTGCCCGGCAGCGCGTTCGGCGCGGAGGGGTATCTGCGGCTGAGCTACGCGACCAGCGACGAGATCATCGCGAAAGGTGTGGCGCGGCTCGCCGGCTTCTGCGCGGGGTTGCGCCGCTGACCGTCCGCTCCGCCACGCGCGGATCAAAATCTGTTTGCGCCGCCGAGCGGCGGAACGTCTCCTCGCCGCTCCATTTTACAATGAAGCGCACCCATCACTGTGCCCAGCTGTCCAAGTCCGATCTCGGGGCCGTCGTCTCCCTGCTTGGATGGGTGGACACGATCCGCGATCAAGGCGGTATCATTTTCGTCGATCTGCGTGACCGCAAGGGCGTGACGCAGGTGAAGCTCGAGGCGCAGGATGATTCCGCGCTGGCCGGGCAGTTAAAGCACCTCAAGCCCGAGTCGGTGATCGGCATCACGGGAAAAGTCGTGGCGCGCCCGGATGGCACGGCGAATCCCGGTCTCGGAACCGGTGACATCGAGGTGGTGGCCAGCGAGCTTGAGATCCATAACCTGGCGGACACCCCGCCGTTCCCCCTCGACGACGCGGGCGGAGACAAGGTGAACGAGGACCTGAGGCTCACCTATCGCTACCTCGACCTCCGGCGTCCGAAGATGCGGCGTAATCTCGAGGTGCGTCACCGCGCGACCAAGTCGATTCGCGACTATTTCGACGCGCAGGATTTCATCGAGGTCGAGACCCCGGCGTTGTTCAAAAGCACCCCGGAGGGAGCCCGCGAGTACCTTGTGCCCTCGCGGATCCACCCGGGCCAGTTCTACGCGCTCTCGCAATCGCCGCAGCAGTTCAAACAGATCCTGATGGTGGCTGGGGTGGAGAAGTATTTCCAGATCGCCCGCTGTTTCCGTGACGAGGACCTGCGGGCGGATCGCCAGATGGAGTTCACCCAGGTCGACGTAGAGGCCTCGTTCGTCACGCGGGAGGACATCTACGCGCTGTTCGAGGGGATGCTGGTGAAGGTGTGGAAGGATGTGCTCGGCGTGGACATCCCGCGGCCGTTCCCGCGGATGGCGTTCAAGGACGCGATGAACCGCTACGGCGTCGACAAGCCGGACGTTCGTTTTGGCCTAGAGTTGGCGGATCTCTCGGAGACTTTCCGCGATTCGTCGTTCAAGGTGTTCCAAGCGACGGTGGCCGGCGGCGGCGCGGTGAAGGCGCTGAACGCCAAGGGTCTCGCGGACGTCACGCAGGGCGAACTGAAGAACCTCGAGGACGTCGCGAAGTCGCTCGGCGCCAAGGGGCTCGCCTTCATCAAGGTCGAGGGGGGCGAGTGGAAGTCGCCGATCGTGAAGTTTTTCACCGAGGCGGAGAAGGCGGAGCTGGCGCGGAAGCTGGACATGGCAGACGGCGACATTGTGTTCTTTGCGGCGGCGCCGTGGGAGAAGGCTTGCGCGATCCTCGGCCGGTTGCGGCTGGAGGCGGCGCAATTGCTGGTGAAGCGCGGCAGGATGACGCTGCGTCCAGATGATTGGAAGTTCCTCTGGGTGGTGGACTTCCCGCTGATGAGCTTCGACGAGGAGGAGAAGCGCTACGTGGCCACGCACCATCCCTTCACCGCGCCGGTCGCCGAGGACGCTGCGCTGCTTGATTCGGACCCGAGGGCCGTGCGCGGGCAGCATTACGACATGGTGCTTAACGGCATGGAACTGGGTGGCGGCTCCATCCGCATCCACCGGCCGGCACTGCAGAAAAAGGTTTTCGAGGATGTGCTGAAGATCCCGTCCGACGTGGTGGAGAGTCGTTTCGGGTACATGCTCAAGGCGTTCACCTTCGGCGCGCCGCCGCATGGTGGCATTGCCTTCGGCCTGGACCGAATGGTCGCGCTGCTTTGCGGCACGACCAGCATCCGTGACGTCATCGCCTTCCCCAAGACCCAGAAGGGGCAGGACCTGATGGCGCAAAGTCCGACGCCCGTGACACCGCGGCAACTAAAGGACCTGCACATCGCGACCGTGCAGCCCGAGTGAGCGTCCGCGGCCGACACGATGCTTGCAGCCTTCGGCGACGCGCGATTACGTTCATGAATCCTGTATTCCCCGCATGAAACTCATCATTGCCATCATCAAGCCGTTCAAACTCGAGGAAGTTAAGGAGGCCCTCGCGGCTGCCGGCATCGAGGGCATGACGGTGACCGAGGTCAAAGGCTTCGGCCGCCAGAAGGGCCACACCGAGATCTACCGGGGCAGCGAGTACACCGTGGATTTCCTGCCGAAGGTTAAACTCGAGGTCGCGGTCTCCGATGATGTCGCGGGCAAGGCGATCGACGCGATCGCGAAGGCGGCCAAGACGGGCAAGATCGGTGATGGAAAGATCTTCGTGGTGCCGCTCGAGGAAGTGGTGCGTATCCGCACTGACGAACGCGGCGAGTCGGCGGTCTGAGCAATCATCTCGACCCCTGCGTGACCGGCCTTTCGGGCCGGTCTTTTTTTGACCGTTTCGCGGGTGATAGGGCACGGCAATTGCTGCATAAGCCCCTGATCCCGCGGCTTTTCGACCGCAAGTTGCCAACGACTTGAGGTCGGGTCGGGCGGTGGGAGAAACCCTTCAAACCCTGATGACTCGCCTCCCTGCCATCCCGCGGGGTCTCCGGACCTCCGTTTTGTTTTTTGTTTTCCTGTGTCCGCTTCTGCGGACATGGGCCGCGCAGCCGGCGGCCGAGCCGCCAACCGCGGTGGAGAAACGCCTCGCGGCGCTCGAGGCGTATGTGGCGAACGCCGACCCGGCCGCGGTGGCAACGGTGGCGCCGGGAGCACCGGCGCGCGTCCCTTTGGCCGGTATGCCCGGTCCGGGGCACAACGCGTGGATGATGGTGAGCGCGGCCCTTGTGCTCTTCATGACAGTGCCCGGGCTGGGGCTGTTCTACGGCGGGCTGGTGCGGACCAAGAACGTGCTTTCGGTGGTGGCGTGGTGCTTCGGCATCACCAGCCTGGTGACAGTACTGTGGTGGTCTTTCGGATACAGTCTCGTCTTCGGGAGGAGCTTCGGCAGCCCGTTCCTGGGCGGCACCGAATTCCTGTTCCTGCGCGGGGTTGGCGCGGCGCCGAACCCGGACTACTCGTTCTGGGTCTCGCACAACGTGTTCGCGACGTACCAGCTGGCGTTCGCGATCATCACCCCGGCGGTGATCATCGGCGGAGTGGTGGAGCGCATGCGTTTCTCGGCGGTGCTATGGTTCACGGCATTGTGGTTCGTCGTCGTATATTGCCCGGTGGCCCACATGGTCTGGGGCGCGAACGGTTTCATGAACGGGCTCGCCAACCCGGCAGCCGGCATCCGCGCGGTGGATTTCGCGGGCGGCATGGTGGTGGAAATGGCGTCGGGGTGGTCGGCGCTCGTGCTGTGTCTCATGGTGGGCAAACGCCTCGGTCACGGACGCACGCCCATGCCGCCGCACAGCCTCGTGGTCACCGTGGCGGGCACCGGCATGCTCTGGGTGGGCTGGTACGGGTTCAATGCGGGCTCGGCGCTGGCGGCCGACGGTGTGGCGGCCAATGCATTCCTCACGACCACGCTGGCGGCGGCGGTAGCCGCTGGGGTTTGGGCGGCGCTGGAGCGTGCCGTCCGAGGCAAGGCGAGCGTGTTGGGTTTCTGCTCGGGCGCGGTGGCGGGCCTGGTCACGATCACGCCCGCGTGCGGATTTGTGGATGCGACCGGGGCGATGGTCGCCGGCGTGCTGGGCGGCGCGATCCCGTTCCTCGCCTGCGTGAAGGTGAAGGCGTTGTTCGGCTACGACGACGCCCTCGACGTGATGGGCGTGCACGGGGTCGGTGGTATCGTGGGCTTACTGGTAACGGGATTCTTCGCCACAACCTCGGTCAATCCCGCTCTTGCCAACAACCTCGGCGCGCTCGTCGGTCGCACGCTGTGGATCGAGCAGCTGAAGGGTATCGGGTTCACGCTCGTCTGGACGGGCGCCGGCACCGCCTTGGTCGCCCTGCTGGTGAAGGCGACCGTGGGCCTGCGGCCGACGGTCGAGGCCGAGACGGAGGGCCTCGATCTCAGCGATCACGGCGAGGAGGGGTACATCTACGATCCAAAGTCCTGAGCGGGTCCGGCCGCGGCGGAAAAATGGGGAAAGCCGGGAGGCGGTGGGATCGGGTGGGAGACGACGAAATACGCGAAATGCACGAAACCGAAACGGGAGGCCCACGGGATACACGGAAACCACGGAACAAGGTGAAAGTCTCCGGGCTGCCCGTCTGGCAAGCGAAGGATTGCGAACGTGATGCCGGTGTAGCGTCGCGTGATATCGCCGACCCGATTCACCACAAAGACACGGAGGGTACCGAGGGTGCAGAGCGTCTGGAAATCAGGGGTTCAAGGCGGTGCTCGTGGACCTTCGCGGAGTGTGGAAAATCCGACCCGCGGCGGTTGGCACGGGCGGTGCTATAGGGCAGGGCGAACCCTGTTTTCCCTCCGCGGCCGGCTGATGCGGCCGGGGAGGGTGGCAGGTCGAAACAAACCTCCACGCTCATGACCCGTCCACGTCACCGCCTCCTTAAGACGCTCGCTTGTCTGCTCGCCGCCGGGCTTTCTGCCGGCTCGCTCCTCGCCCAGGCTCCCGCCGCTCCGGCCACGCCTCCGCCCCCGGCCCCCACGCTCGAACAGCGCGTCGCGGGTCTCGAGGCCTACATGAACAACACCGACCCGAGTGCACCGCTGAAGGTCGGGCCCAAGGACAAGGACGGCAATCCGACCATTCCCTCCGGCCTCACGACTCCCTCCGTGGGTATCGCCGGTCCCGGCCACAATGGATTCCTGATGATCTGCGCCGCGCTGGTCCTGTTCATGACGCTCCCTGGCCTCGCGCTGTTTTACGGCGGCCTTGTGCGCACCAAGAACGTGCTCTCCGTGATGGCGCAGTGCCTGGGAATCGCCGGGCTAGTCACGATCATCTGGTGGGCTGTCGGCTACAGTCTGGTCTTCGGCAAGAGCTTCAACAGCCCGTTCCTCGGCGGTTCCGAGTTCTTCTTCCTCGCGGGCGTCGATAGCATACCCAACACCGACTACGCCGCGTGGGTCTCGCAGAACGTGTTCGCGATGTACCAACTCATGTTCGCGATCATCACGCCCGCCCTGATTGTGGGTGCGATCGCGGAACGCATGAAGTTCTCCGCGCTCCTGCTCTTCGTGACGATCTGGATGTTCGTTGTTTATATCCCGCTCGCGCACATGGTTTGGGGTGTGACCGGATTCATGAACGGAGTCTGGAACGGCGGAGCCTCGATCAAGGCCATCGACTTCGCGGGCGGCACCGTGGTGCACATGTCCTCGGGTTGGTCCGCGCTCGTGCTCTGCCTGATTCTCGGACCGCGCCTCGGCTTCGGTAAGACCCCGATGCCCCCGCACAGCCTGGTGCTCTGCATGATCGGCACCGGTATGCTCTGGGTGGGTTGGTACGGCTTCAACGCCGGGTCCGCGGCGGCCGCGGATGGTGTGGCGTCCAACGCCTTCACCACCACGACCCTCGCGACCGGAGTGGCTTCGTTCGCCTGGGCGGCCCTCGAGTACTTCACCCGCGGCAAGGCGAGCGTGCTTGGCTTCTGTTCCGGCGCGGTCGCTGGTCTCGTGGTGGTCACGCCTGCCTGCGGGTTCATCACCCCCGGCTCGGCGGTTCCGCTCGGGGTGCTCGCCGGCGCGATCCCCTTCTTCGCCTGCACCAAGTTGAAGCAGATGCTCAAGTATGACGACGCCCTCGACACCTTCGGCGTCCACGCGGTGGGCGGTACGCTCGGTGCGCTCCTGTCGGGCTTCTTCGCCAACGCTTCCGTCAACGGTAACTTGAACCTCAACCTCAAGGACGTCGTCGGAAAGACGCTCTGGCTCGAGCAGGTCAAGGCGATCGCCGTGACCTTGGTGCTGTCGATCGTAGCAACGGTGATCATCGCCCTAATCGTGAAGGCCATCGTGGGGCTCCGTCCCTCCGTGGAAGCCGAGCAGGAGGGTCTCGATATCACCGACCACGGCGAGGAAGGCTACATCTACGAGTCCAAATCCTGATCCCTTAACCTCAACCCAGTCGTTTCATGAAACTTATCATCGCCATCATCAAGCCGTTCAAGGTCGAGGAAGTGAAAGAGGCCCTCGCCGGCGCCGGCATCGAGGGAATGACCGTCACGGAGGTCAAGGGCTTCGGCCGCCAGAAGGGCCACACGGAGATCTACCGGGGCAGCGAGTACACGGTGGACTTCCTGCCAAAGGTCAAAATCGAGGTCGCGGTCGCCGACGAGGCGGCCGGCAAGGCCGTTGACACCATCGCCAAGGCCGCGAAGACGGGTAAGATCGGCGACGGGAAGATCTTCGTTCTTCCGCTCGAGGAGGTGGTGCGTATCCGCACCGACGAGCGCGGCGAGGCCGCCGTCTGATCGTATCCTCCCCAAAAAAACCGGGCCCCGCAAGGGCCCGGTTTTTTGTCGTCTGAATTCTGGCGCCGCCGGCGCGGGTCAGGCCGTCGTTGCGGCTTTCCGCCTGTCGGGCAAAGCGCGGCTGGAGACCTCGGCCTTCAGGCGGGCGAGGCAGGCGTCGGCGGTGAGCACGCCCTCGTCGCCGCGGGCGCGGGAGCGGACGGAGACGCTGTTGGCCTCGGCTTCCTTCTGGCCGATGACGAGCGTGTAGGGCACCTTGTCGATCTCGGCGCGGCGGATCTTGGCGCCGAGCTTGTCACTGTGCTCGTCGAGGGTGGCGCGCAGCCCCTCGGCCTTGAGACGGGCGAGGAGGGCGCGGGAGTGCTCGAGGGTTTTCTCGCTGATGGGAACGAGGCGCACCTGCTCGGGCGCCAGCCAGAGCGGGAAGTCGCCGGCGAAGTGCTCGATGAGCACGCCGCAGAAACGCTCCATCGAGCCGAACGGAGCGCGGTGGATCATGACCGGCCGGTGCGGCTGGGTGTCGGCCCCGATGTAGGAAAGGTCGAAGCGGATCGGCAGGTTGTAATCAACCTGCACGGTGCCCAGCTGCCACTCGCGGCCGATGACGTCCTTGATCACGAAGTCGATCTTCGGTCCATAGAACGCGGCCTCGCCCGGCTCCTCGGTGAAGGGCACGCCGAGGGTCTTCGCCGCCTCGCGGCAGGCGTTCTCGGCCTTGTCCCAATTCTCCGCGTTGCCGGTGTATTTGTTGGAGTCGGGATCGCGCAGGCCCACGCGCACGCGGTAGTCCTGCATGCCGAGGGTGGTGAGCACAATCTTCACCAAGGAGAGGCAGCCGAGCACCTCCTGCGCGACCTGTTCCTCGGTGCAGAACAGGTGGGCGTCGTCTTGCGTGAAGCCGCGGACGCGCGTCATGCCGTTCAACTCGCCGCTCTGCTCCCAGCGGTAGACGGTGCCGAACTCCGCAAGGCGCACGGGCAGGTCGCGATACGAGTGCGGCTGCGACGCGAAGATCTTGATGTGATGCGGGCAATTCATCGGCTTCAACATGAAGCCGCTGAGCAATTGATCGTCGGGCCGCACCCGGTCGGCGGTGATGGACTCGCGGCCGGTGCGGGCGTTGATCTGGTCACGCATCTGGCCGGACACGGCCTCGAGGCGGGCGAAGACCTCGCCGCAGGGGCAGTTTTCGGAAATGGCCCGGGCGAGGGACTCGTTCTCCACCACGGGGGAGAATTGGGAATCCTTGTAGTACGGGAAGTGGCCGGAGGTCTTGTAGAGCTCGAGCTTGCCGATGTGCGGCGTGAAGACCTGGGAGTAGCCCTGCTTGCGGAGCTCCTCGCTGATGAACGTCTGCAGCTCCTGGCGGATGGTCGCCCCGTTGGGAGTCCAGAGGATGAGGCCCTGGCCGACGTCCTCGTCGATGTGGAAGAGTTTCAGCTCGCGACCGAGCTTGCGGTGGTCGCGGAGGCGCGCCTGCTCCAGTTGGGTGAGATAATTGGCGAGCTCGTCCTTGCTGGCGAAGGCCGTGCCGTAGATGCGCTGCAGCTGCTTGTTGCGCTCGTCGCCTCGGTGGTAGGCGCCCGCGATCGAGAGCAGCTTGAACGCCTTGATTTTGGAGCTGTACCGCACGTGCGTGCCGGCGCAGAGGTCCATAAACTCGCCGTTCTGGTAGAACGAGATCTTCTCCCCCTCCGGGATGTCGGAGAGTCGGCCGAGCTTGTAGCGCTCCTGGCCGCGCTGGCGGATGATGTCCTCGGCCTCCGCGCGCGACACCTCGCGGCGCAGGAAGGGCTGGTTCTCCTCCGCGACCTTCTTCATCTCCGCCTCGATCCGGGCGAGGTCCTCGGTGGTGAATTTGTGGTCGAGGTCGAAGTCGTAATAGAAGCCGGTGTCCGTCGGGGGACCGATGTCGAGCTTGGCCTCGGGGAAGAGGCGGATGACGGCGGTCGCCAGCACGTGCGAGCACGAGTGGCGAAGTTCTTCGAGCGGTGTCATGGGCATGGCGGCGATGTGGCCGGCCCGGCGCACGATTGCCGGTCCGGAAAGAGCGAGAGCGCCCGCAAATCGGCGCGCTGTCAACGCGCCGGCGTGGAGCAGGGCGCGGCGGCTATTTGCGCAGCGGCTCGAGCGACCAGCCGTCCTTGCGGTCCAGCATGGTCCAGCCTGCGGCGGAGATCTCCGCGCGCAGCGCGTCGGCGGCCTTGAAATCCTTCGCCTGCTTCGCGGCCCAGCGGCGTTCGGCGAGGGCGGTGACCTCGGCGGGAACCGCCGCGACCGGCGCCTGCGCGGAAAGATCCAAACCCAGGGCAAACATCGCGCGATCGAAGAGGGCGGCGTTGATGTCGGCCGGGGTCGCGGACTTGAGGGTGGCGAAGAGGGCGCCGAGCGCGCCGGGGAAGTTCAGGTCGTCCTGCAGCGCGGCGAGCACCGGCGCGAAGACATCGACGGATCCACCTGCACCCGGGATCGCCGCGCGCACGGAGCGCAGGGTGCGCAGGGCGCTGGCCGCGGCGTGGAGCGAATCGAGCGTGAAATTGAGCTGCTTGCGCGGGTGGCCCATGAGGAGCGCGTAGCGCAACGCCATCGCCTCGTGGCCCTTCGCGACCAAGTCCCGGAGGGTGTAATAGTTTCCCTTGCTCTTGCTCATCGTGGTGCCGTCGACGAGCAGGTGCTCGCTGTGGTACCAGTGGCGGGAGAAAGGCACGCTGTTGCAGCACTCGCTCTGGGCGATCTCGTTCTCGTGATGCGGGAACAGGAGGTCCACACCGCCGGTGTGGAGGTCGATCGTGTCGCCGAGCAACGCTTTGCTCATCGCGCTGCACTCGATATGCCAGCCGGGGCGACCGGCCGATGCCGTCCGGGGGCCGGGCCACTGGACGGTGCCGTCCTCCTCCGGCTTGTACGCTTTCCAGAGCGCGAAGTCGGAGACGGAATCCTTGTGGTCGGCGTCGGCGACCGCGTTCGTGACCTTGAGCTCGCGTTCCTGGATGCGGGAAAGGCGGCCGTAGTCGGGGAAGGTGTTAAGACGGAAGTAGACCGACCCGTCGGGGGCGCGGTACGCGTGGCCCTTCTCCATCAGGACCTCGATCATGTTCACCTGCTCGCGGATGAAGCCGGTCGCGGTGGGCTCGGCGTGCGGCTTCAGCAGGTTCAGCGCGGCGCAGTCCTCGTGGAAAATCCCCGTCCAGTGGCGCGTGATGTCCGCGAGCGGCCTCTGCTCCTTGCGGCTTTGGCCGATGGTGCGGTCGTCGACGTCGGTGAGGTTGCGGACATGCCGCACTTTGTCCGCGCCAAACTCCAGTTCGAGCACGCGGCGGAGCACGTCGTTCACGACGAACGTGCGGAAGTTGCCGATGTGGGCCGGCGCGTAGACGGTCGGGCCGCAATTATAGAACCGGAACACGCCGTCGGGCTGCGACGGGCGCAGTTCGCGCGGCTCGCGGGAGAGGGAATCGTGGAGGCGGATGGGCATCGCTCGGGCGGAAAGGCGATTGGCGCCCAATCGTCCGCGCCTTGCCATCCCATTTTTCGGGTTTGGCGCGCGCCGCCGCCCGGCTATGGCTGGGGCCCTGCCGCATGAAGCCGACACCCGTGCTCCCACTTGTCCAGCGTCCCCGGCGTCTCCGCCGCACGGCCTCCCGTCGCGTGATGGTGGAGGAGACGGTGCTCCGGCCGGCGGATTTGATCGCGCCCCTGTTTGTCGTGGATGGGAAGGGCGCGCCGGAGGGGATCCGGTCGATGCCCGGGGTTTTCCGTCTGAACATCACCGACCTCGTGAAGGAATGCCGGGCCCTCGCGCGGCTCGGGGTGCCGGCGGTGGCCTTGTTTCCCAAGCTGGACGCGCGGTTGAAGGACCCCGAGGGCACGCGGGCGCTGGACGAGGACACCTTGGTTTTGCGCGCGGTTCGCGCGGTGAAGAAGGCCTTACCCGGGCTCACCGTGATCACCGATGTCGCCCTGGATCCCTACACGAGTCACGGGCACGACGGCGTCCTGACGCCGGCGGGTGACGATGTCGCGAACGACCGGACGGTCGGCATCCTCCGAGAGATGGCGGTGCTGCAGGCGCGTGCGGGCGTCGATTTCGTGGCGCCGAGCGACATGATGGACGGCCGCGTGGGGGCGATCCGGGGAGCTTTGGACGCGGCGGGTTTCACGGACACGGGGATCCTAGCCTATTCCGCGAAGTACAACTCGGCCTATTACGGTCCGTTCCGCGACGCGGTCGGTAGCGCGCAGGCGGCGGGCACGCGTCTGCTGAGCAAGGCGACCTACCAGATGAACCCGGCCAACCGGCGCGAGGCGGTGGCGGAGGTCCTGCTCGATGAAGCCGAAGGCGCGGACATCGTGATGGTGAAGCCGGCGGGAATGTACCTCGACATCATCCGCGATGTTCGGGAAGCGACGCGCAAACCTGTCGCAGCCTACCAGATATCCGGCGAATACGCGCAGATCCACGCGGCGGCGCGACTCGGGTGGCTCGATCTCGAGCGTTGCCGCCATGAGTCGCTGATCGCGATCAAGCGCGCCGGGGCAGACCTGATCCTGACCTATTTCGCCAAGGATATGGCGGCGGCGCTGCGTTGAGCGCGCAGCCGGCGGTTCAGAAGGGCGAGCGGGCTACTTGCAGGGAGTCGCCGGGAACGAGCCGGGGATCGCGGCTGGGGTCCTTGCGCGCGGCCTTCACGTCGACGGAGTAAGCCGCCTGGTCGCGGACGAGACTTACGGCGTTTTCCTTGGCGTAGAGGGTGAAGCCTCCCGCCGCCTGGATCGCCTTGGCCACGGTGAGGTCGGGAGTCCATCCGATGCGGCCTGGGCGCTGGACCTCGCCTCCGACGTAAACAAAGCGTTCAGTGACGACGATCGACACGTCCACCGCGGTGTAGATACGGCGGCTGAGGTAGGTCTCGCGGACCCGCTGCGATAATTCGGCCAGAGTGGTGCCGGCGGCCCGCACCGCGCCGATGAACGGTAGGGTGATGAGTCCCTGCTCGTCGATCTGCACGTTGTTGGTCGAAGGATCCGGCACGCCCTGCAGGGCCACGGTGAGGCTGTCCCCGGGGCGTAGTTGCGCGGTGGAACCCGCCTCCGGGATCCGGGCGGAGGCAAGGGGCGCGCCGGCGTCACCGGACGCGCAGCCGCCGGTGAGCACGGCGACAACCAGGAGGACGAAAAACCCGAGCGAACTGGACGGCTGCGGCATGCCTTCCGGTCAAAGCTCGGTGGACATGGAGAATCGGAACGTGCGCGGATCGCCCCACGAACCGCTACCCACCGCGGCGGAGCGGTAGTACTCTTTGTCCAGGAGGTTATCGACGTTCAGCTGGAACGTCGTGTTGCGGTTCATGACCTTGCGCGCGTAGGCGAAGTACGCGTTGAAGAGCGAGTAGGCTGGTGACCACAGTTCGGTGGGTGTGGCGTTGGCCGCTGCGATCGCGACCGTTCCGCGATAGGTGCGGAGGCGCCAGTTCATGCCACCTCCGAAGGAGAAACCCTTGAGCGTTCCGTCCGTGAACTGGTAACGGCTGAAGAAGTTGCCGCGGGCCTTGGTGAAGCCGCCGTTGGGCACGCCTTCGGGAATGGTCGCGAGCAGGTCGTCGAGCACCGGGGTGAGCTTGTTCTGGGCCTTGGCCTGGTCGCGGAAGGCCTTCAGCAGCGGAACGCGACCGGTGTTGACCACCTCGTTGTTGGCGTAGGTGGCCATCAGCCGCCAATTGCGCGTGAGGTTGGCGATGACCTGCACCTCGTTTCCGCGGGTGAGGGTGGTCTGGTAGTCGGCGGTGGCGGTGGGGTCGAAGGCTCCAGGGAAGATCCCGACGAGCTCGTCGCGCAGTTGCTGCGTGATTCCCGGCACCGCGTAGCGGGCATTCGGGGTGAAGTTCTTGTAGCGGGTGAGATTCACCTCGAGCCGGCCCTGCAGCAGCGTGAAGCGGGCGGAGATATCGGTGCCCTCGCCGACGGGTATGCTCTGGAGCTCGCCGGAGTTGAAGGTGGCGTTGCCCTGTCCGACGGAAATGCGGAACGACTGCGCGTAATTGTAGCCGAGTGCGAACATCTCGTTGAAGCGGAGCACGCCGCCGTAGTTCGCGCCGTCGACCTTGTACTGCACGAATTCGAGCGCTGGCGTGTTGAAGGCGTCGACGTAATCCACTTCCCACTGGGACTGGGCGCGCAGGATCCCGCGGCGCGTGCGCATGTTGAAGTGGTCGCGGCGGTAGCCGATCATCGTGTAGAGGTGGTTCCGGAAGTAATTCCCGGATGCGCCTACGCCCCAGGAGGGCGTGTAAAAGCGCCGGTTGATGAACTGGCCGGTGGCGGCTCGCCCGCCCACGTCGGGGTACATCACCGAGGTGCCGGCGACCGGTGAGAGATCGTCGGTGCGGTCCGGCCCTAGGCCGTCGCGCAGATAGTAGCGCCGGTAGAAGCGGTTCGCGCCGTAGGTGGCGCGGTTGGTGGCGAACGCGGCGGTGGTGATCGCGGGGTTGATGGTCCCCGCCCAGTTGGCGCTGGCGGGGTCAATGTACTCGACGTACTTCGGCTTTTTTTGGCCCGGGGTGTCCTGGTGCTGCTGGACGTTCGCGATGAACTGCTGCTTGAACCACTTCGTCTCCAGATCGTAGACCGCCGAGAAACGCATGTCGCGGACGATGTTCCCGTCGATGTTTCGGATGCGGTAGTACTCGGCGTAGAGCTCGTTGAAGTAGGGGTTTGGCTGGCCGTTGGGCAGGAGAGGGCTGCGGTCGCGGATGATGGTGCGGCCGCTTACAGCCCAGTTGTCGATCTTCTGCTGGTAGAAGTTTCCGGTGATCTGGAGGTGGAGGTTCTTGCCGATGTGATGCTCCGCCTCGATCGTAAGGGACGTAGTCGCGTTGCTGTAGGTGCTGTCGGGCCCGTTGGTCTGGGTCTTCTTCGGGATGAGGTTGTAGTCGGTGATGGCGACGCTGGGACCGGTGCTGATCACGCGGCCCTGCCCTCGGAAGCCCGTGCCGGTAGCCGTATTGTAGATGTACCCCACGTTGCCGAGGGTGGAGGTAGCCGCACGCGAGAACCCATCGATGAACATGCCCTGCGACAGGATGGCCGACGTCCGTCCGTGCTCCGTCATGAGGCTCAGGGTCGTGTTGCGCGTCGGCCGGTAGGTGACCGCGCCGTAGAGGCCGCGGAAATCACGCTGCACGTTGTCGATCCACGAATCGCTGCGGTGGACCACGGCCGCGAACCTTGCGGCCACCTGGTCCTTCACCAGCCGGCGGTTGAAATCGATCTCCCCGCGCTGCACGCCGAAGCTGCCGAGCATCAGGCGCACGCGGTTAACGTCGCGGGTGAACAGGCCGCGCTTCGTCACCTGGTTCTGGGCACCGCCGACGTCGGCCTCGCCGTAGAGGAATGCGTTTGGCCCCCGCAGTTCCTCGACGCGCTCGGTCGAGAACGAGTCCATCGGGGAGTACCAGATCCAGCCATTGCGCAGCGCGTACGCATTAGAGATGCCGCGCAGGATCACGCGGCTCTGCACGGTGGCGTTGGGGTCGGGATTCGACTCACCGGAGACCATCCAGGTGGACATCTCCTCCATCGTGGTGAGGCCCAGGTCCTCGATGAACTGCGCGTTCATGATCGAGATCGAGTTCGCCAGATTCTTGAGCTCCTGCACGGTGCGCATGCCGGAGGTCGTCTGCATCGACTCGTAGCCGATGTCCTGGGCTTCTTTCACCGTGAAAGCGGTGAGTTGGACGGCATCCTCGACGGTGCGGGGAGCCGGGGAGGAGGTGGCCGGCGCGTTCTGGGCGGCCAGCGGGGAGGCGAGGGCGAGCGCGAGCAGGATGCGGAGGTTTTGCATGGTACGACGGGGTATGGGCGGGAGCGCGCCGTCGGCGCGTAGGAGAGTCTCCCGCGCGCGAACGGCCGTTCAAGGCGCAATTTGGCCGGGGCCCCGCCCCATGCGCGTTGACATCGCCGTTTGTCGCACGGGACGCTGCGCCCGCGCCCATGTCCGCTCCTGCCTATTCAGCTTCCGGCGGCCTATTGTGCGGATCGATCCGCTCCCGCCTTAGTGACGCGGCGTGGAGCACTGGCTCCGGCCGGTTGACCGTGAGCGGATGGGGCTTCGCAAACGGCCCGCGGCATCTATCGCCGTTGTGCCCCATGGGCCGCCGATGAACCCGACGGTCACGCCCGGATGGGTGATCGGCCCGTTTGCGCTCCTGGTTCTCGCCCTGCCCGTCGTTTTTGCGGGAGAGTGGATCAACCGCCGGATCCCGGGGCTGGCGCGGCTACACATTCCTCCCGCGATTCTCGCGGGGGCGCTGGTCGCGCTGGCCGTCCTCATCGCGGGCGGAGTCCGGCCCGGGTCCGTGCGGATCCAGGGAGAGACATCCGCCGTCGCGTGGCTCTGGCCGGTGCTCGCCCAGTGGGGTTTCAGCGCGCCGCGGCCGACGGGAGTCGAACGGCCGCTGCTGATCCTTTTCTTCACCTGCATGGGATTGAATGCGAGTTGGGCCCTTGCGCGGCAAGGCGGGCGCCCGCTGTTTCTCTTCTTCAGCGCCGCCTCGCTGCTGGCGGTCGCCCAAGCGGCGTTGGGTGCCGGGCTCGCTGGCGCTTTGGGTCAAAACCCGCTGCTAGGGGTTCTGGCCGGCACGACCGCGCTGATGGGAGGCTTTGGCACGGTGGCTGGCTTCGCGCCCGAATTCACCAAGGCGGGCCTGGAGGGGGCGCCGGTTTTCGGCGTCGCCGCCGCCGCTTACGGTGTGATCGCCGGCGGGATCCTCGCGGGGATCGTCGGCGCCCGGTTGCTGCGCGGTCAGACCGGCGCCGCGGGGCCGGGATCCGGGAGCGGGCCCTCCACGGAGAGTCCGGGCACAGGTTTACTGGCGCTCGCGCTCTCCCTCTTCGGCGCGGGTAAAGTCGCCCTGTTTCACCTCGCGCTCGTGATGGTCTGCATGAAGGCCGGGGCCTTCCTGAGCGCGCTCCTCCAGGCCGGCGGCCTCACGTTCCCCGTCTATATGGGCGCGCTGGTCGTCGCGGCGGTCGTCCGCAACGTCCACGACGCTTTCGACGCCCGGTGGCTGCGCGTCGGATGCGCGGACGCGATCGGGGCTCTCGCCCTCACGTGGCTGCTCGCGGTGGTGATGATCAACCTGCAACTGGGCCAGCTCTCGCGGGCGGCGCTTCCGCTGCTCGTGATCCTTGCGGGTCAGACGGCGCTGACGGTCGCGATCGCGCGAGCCTTGGTGTTCCGCCTCATGGGGCGCGACCGCGAGGCCGCGATGATGACCGCGGGATTCGTGGGGTTCGGTCTCGGGGCGACCTCGAACGCGCTCGCCAGCATGCGCGAGCTGGCTGCGCGTTTCGGCTCCGCGCCGCGCGCCTTCCTCATCGTCCCGATCGTCGGGGCTTTCCTGATCGACTTCACCAACGCCCTGGTGACGACGCTCGCGCTGAACCTGCTGCGCTGAATTCTTCGCGGAATGGGAGCGGTTGCAGCCGGCGGGGCCACGCCGCGACCCGGGCGTCGGCCGGACGCGATTACGAACAACCCGAAGTCCGCGGTCCGCGCGGAGCGACGCGCAGGAGTCGCGGCCGGGGTGCGGAATTCAGAGATCCTGCAGCGCGATGAAGGCGCCGCCGTGGAGGTAGGTCACGGTGCGCATGAGATTGGCGAAGCGCAGGCCCGTATTGCCCATCGAGAACTGGTACCGGATCGTGGTGGGAAAGCCGACGGCGTTGATGGTGACCGGGCGGGCGCCGGAATCGTCGGCGGGGTTGAGTTCCTCCAGGCGGCGGATCACGACGTCGGCGCTGTCACTTGAGTTGAACTCGTCGCCGAAGACGAAGATGCCCATGCGCATCTTCGGGTTGTCCTTGTCGTAGAGGAAACGCATCGCGTTGTAGATGCCGGGCACGGGGTTCGAGACCGTATCCTGGTCGTAGCGGCGTAGCGTTCGTTTGATGTTGTCGCGCACCTGCGGCGTGTCGGGCAGCCAGCCGGCGGAGCCGCTCCCGCGCCGGCCGAGGACAAAGCGTCCGTCGCCGTCGATCAGTTGGATGCCGTCGACGATCGGGTAGGCGTCGAGGACGTTCTCGATGGTACGGATCACGATGGGCCAGAGGCCGCCGTGCTGCGGATCGCGCATCGATCCGGAGGTGTCCACGATGAAGGCGAGGTGGTTGCTGCCGACCGGCAGGCCCACGGGGGCGGGCTTCACGTCGGGCAGGACGATCTCGTGGTCGGGCTTCTTCTGCCGGGCGGCGATCTCCTTCTTGAGCACGTCGACATCGACCACCAGCGCCTCGCGGCCCCGCTTCTCGCGCTGCAAGTTTTTCTCCAGGTCGTCGACCAGCGAGCGGAGCGTATCATTGCGGAGGCGCGCCTCGGATACCCGGGTGTTCACGCGCTCGTTGTTCCGGCGTGCCTCGACCTTCGCGGCCTCGATCCGGGCGAGGGCGGCGGCGCGGGCGGCGATCGATCGCTGCACCTCGATCAGGGATTCCAGTTTCTCGCGCTGCCGCGAGCCGATGTTCAGCACAAAAATGAGGATGATCGCCCCGAAGCCGCAGCAAATGCAGTCGAGGAATGAGAGACTGAAGACCTGGGTCTGGCGCCGGCGGATCATAGTTCGGGCCAGGAGCGGGAGGGGCTGACGAGGGCCCCACGGGTGGCGTTGGCGAGCTCCCAATAGAGACCGGGAGCGCCTGGATCGCCCGTTAGCATGGGGAAAAGGATGGTGCTGACGGGAACTCGCGGCGGCAGTTGTTTGCGCGCGATCTCGAACAGCCGCACGCGGGTGCCCTCGTCGATCTCGCCGTCCATCGCCAGGGAATCGGCACCGGTGGGCAACCCGTCGGTGAGCAGAACGATGCTGTCGGGCAGTCTGGGCAAAGCGCGCACCGTGGCGAAGGCGCGCTCGAGGTTGGCGGAGCCGCGCGGCACGATCTGGTTCAGGCCGGTGATGACCTCGGCCATGGTCTTCTGGTCGCGCGGGTTGAACCACTCGTCGCCTCGCTTGGGCAAGAGAGGGGAGGTCTGGTCGTTGAAGAGCAGAATCTGAAAGCGCGTCTCCGGCTCGAGCGAGGCCATCATCCAGGTCATCGCGGCGACTACCCGCTGCCACTTGAGCGAGGCGCGTTTCTTTTCGTCCGGTTCGTCCAGCCGGGCGGCGGCGCCATCGATGGTGTCATCGAGCATGGAGCCGGAGACACGGATCAGGAACACGACAAATTCGCCGTTCAGCCGGACGCCGGTCAGGTATTGGCGGCGGTCTGGGTTGGGAATGGGCACCGGCGGCGCCTTGTCCTCCGTCGGGAGGTCGCGTTTTTCGCCCAGCAGGGAGGCCAACGCCTCCTGCATGGCCGCGATCTCCTGGAGCATCAGCAGCAGTTGTTTCCGGCGGTCGGTGACCTTGGCCTCGTCCTCGGTGGTGCGGGTGCTGAGGCTCTGCAGCTCGAGTTGCGCTGCCGCCAGCATGGCGGCGAGCCGGTCCAATTCGGCTTGATTGAGCGTGGCCTGCGACTCGATCCGCCGCAGTTGGTCGCGGGCGGCGTCGATGTCGGATTTGTCGACCTCGGTCTTGCGCGCGATGGTGATGATGAAGATCAACAGCACGGCGCCGAAGCCGCAGCAGATGCAGTCAAGGAATGAGAGGCTGTAGATCTCGGTTTCGCGACGTCGCTTGGCCAGGCTGGACATGGCGGCAGGGATGCTCGCTCAGGCGCGTGCGACCGGAGGGCAGTGCGCGAAGAGGATCTCGGTAAAAAGTTCGTCGCTGGAAAAGGTGAGGCGGTCGCCCGCCGCCACCGCGACGCGGGCCGGTCCGTCACCCGAGCCGTCCAGCCACCACCCGGTTCCTCCCTCGATCACGATGCGCGCGAGGCAGCCGGGAACGTGGCTGAAGGGAGCGGGCAGGGCCAGGCTGGGGGAATGCTCCGGTCCGCCGATGGTGAAGTCGGCTCCGGCTTCCAGCGGATGACCGCGGCCTTCCAGGATCGCATGCGTGGGCGCGGGCCGATTGGTGGCGCCCTCCGCCTTCAGCAGGCGGATCCGCGCACGCGCTTGGTGCGAGCCGGCGGTTTGAGTGCGCGGAACGGAGGTTTCCACCGGCACCTCCGCAAGGTCGGCCGGCGCCTTCAGCCAACCTCGCGCGAGGTGGGCGGCGCCCGCCGCCGCGGCGCCGCGGGCGAGCCGG
>JACCDP011321819.1_pt1 | contig 62948 bp, 74 predicted proteins | sample 7445841 | NCBI WGS metagenome assembly JACCDP01 (sample SAMN15323441, study PRJNA562643) | freshwater metagenome | isolation source: river surface water | place: USA:Blue River Watershed | collected 2017-08-17 | reverse complement strand
GGAATCCATCGGAGTCAATTCGCCAAGATAAGTCGCCAACTGCTAACGTAAGGTTTGTGGCACCTCCAGTATTGAATTCAAGTTTTGAATTGCCATTTTTAATACTACCTGGAACTATTAAATCACCATCCTCACCAAACTGCCATCTCTGTAGAGTAGAATCTGAAAGATTGATGTCAATGTTGATATTGCCTTCACTGCGGATGTCACCCGGTATAGTTAAACTACCATCTGCACTAAATGTCCAATTCTTTGATCCTCCAGGTGCTGCGCCAGACCCGTTGGCTATTATGTTAAGGTTGTCCTGTGAAGTAAGTGCAAGACTGCCTGACACTGAACTAACTTCAGCACCTTGTATTATTAGTTGATCGCCGCCCGTAATGGCAGGAAATGTTACATAAGGATTAGCACCACCAATTAAAATAACTTCATCGCCGCCGTCGGATAATCTATCAAAACTAGTAGGTATAGTTGGTTGCCCAGTTAGATCACCATAGGCGCCACTTGTAGCTACCGAGGCAAATGTTGGCTTGCCCGTGATACTAGCCCAGGCTGCTGTTCCAACATCTGCTACAGCCTGCCCACCAACTAATAGATTACCTTGACTATCAACACTTAAAGATGTAGTACCGATGTAAATTGTAGATGAACTAACATATAAACTCTTCCAAGGTCTAGCAGCACTTCCTAGATCGCCACCATTAGCTATACTAGGCAATAAGTCCCCACCCACGGTTAGGTTGCTGGTTACGGTTGTTGCCTGATCAATAATAATAGAACTACTATCTGTGGTACTTAATGTGCTGCCCGTAAATTCAAATGCTCCTAAATTCAACGGAGTAGTATCTAATCCTAGTTCTGTATAAAGTTCTGTAAAATTTGCATTTACTTTTTGGAACGCAGATCGCAGGCTATCGCCGTTTTTAGAATTTGCTGATGTGCCTACGTTAATTATTTGTTTTGCCATTTATCGCTCCAATTAATTTAAACTAACCCATGATGTACCATTATACCCCTGGAACACATTGCCTGTTTGATTAAACACAATTTGACCAGCAACTGGGAATGGTATCGCTGCATTTCTCAAAGTATCATTGGCAAACACAGGAAGTTGAAAGAATGTACTTGCTGTAACAGAACCGTTTACCTGTAGACCAGACCCAATAACGGTAACTGGGTTAGTTATAACATCGTTTTGTTTAACTCTAAATCGTATAACTGAGTCTACTGATCCATTTGTTGAATCAGTTACTGCGGAGTCTATGGTAGCAATTGAATCGTTATTAGAACTTCCTGTACTAGCTCTAAATAAAATTCCTGGACCTGCATCACCGCTGGTTGGAGATGCTCGATAGCTGCCTAGTTCTATTCTAGGAGTATCGCTGATTCCAAAGGTACTCATATTAGAAATTAATCTAAACATTTGCTCTGGAGTATTATCTAAATCAAAAGTCTTAGTTGTAGGAGTTGCTGAGTAAGTTGCAATACCAGTAATCTGAGGAGATAAAATACGACCAACTATTCTAGAACCAGTTCCGTCAACTAAAATAGTTGAATCGTCACCTACTATGCTACCTTTAACATCACCAGTGTGATATCCTACGGTGTTGGCATTGATTGTATTGCTGTAAGTTATTTCTTTGGTAGTTGTGTTGTATTGTAAAATGTTACCTGTACTGGACTGATTCCTAATAGGATCAATAAACAAGCCAGCTGCACCACCGTTTAGTCCGCCACCACTGGCATTGATTACAATGCTATTTGCGGGTTGATTAATAGATCCTGCTAAGTAACCCAAAGCCACTGCATAGTTTCCTTGGGTGTTGCTTCCTGCCGTACCACCCACGGCCACAGCACCGAGACCTTGATTTGTAGTGCCTGCTAGTGTGCCCAGAGCCACAGCGACAGCACCTTGATTTGTAGTGCCCGCTTGTGTTCCTACAGCTACAGCACTCACTCCCTGTCCAGTGGAACCTGCCTGTCCACCTATAGCGATTGAACTAATTCCTTGATTGCTCTGTCCCGAAGCTGCCCCTATAGCTATAGTGTTTACTCCTTGATTGGTTTCTCCTGCCAAAATACCCAATGCAATGCTAGATTCGTCTGTTCTTAAACTTGAAGTTCTAATAGGTCCTACTATGCTACCGCCGGTGCCATCTATCAGCATTGATGAATCATCACCAAACACTGATCCTATGATGTCTACTCGTCTATTCAACGAAATAGTAATAGAGTCTGTTGCAGCATCTGTGGTTAATGTTATATTTGTTCCTGCTACTAATGTTGCAGTATCAGTTTCGTTGTCAGCAATCAGCGGACTTTGTCCTGCTACTGCTATGCTGGTAAACCCAGGACGAGTATTAGCAACCGTAATAGCACCTGTACCGGACGATACGGAAATACCGCTTCCTGCAATTAAAGAAGTTACACCGGTGTTAGTCAGTGTAACGGTTCCTGTTGCTGAACTAACAGATATACCAGTTGAAGCAGAAAGATTTGTTACGCCTGTGTTATTAAATTGTATTGAATCTGAAACTTCGCTGGTTACAATTTGTATACCACTACCAGCTAATAATGTTAAAATATCAATAGCACTATCAGGAACTAACGGAAGTTGTCCCGGCACCACAATAGATCTAAAAATTTCTTGTGGAGTAAAACGTGCAGTATTGGTAATAGTTATAACACCAGTGCCACCTGCAGGATCAACAGCTATACCATCTCCTGCTACTACTCTGGTAGTACCAGTATTAGTAATAACTACTTCTCCTTGCGGACTACTTACGCTAAGTCCTGCACCTACACCAATATTTCTAACACCATCATTGGTTACAACTACATTTCCTGTGGCTTGATTAATAGTAATTCCGTTGCCTGCACTTATAGCTCTTACTCCGCTGTTTAAAAACGTTACGGTATCTGTTGCAGGATCTAGTGTGATATCAATACTTTGGCCAACTAAGTTAAGAGTATCGCTACCGTTTTCAGCACTGACATTTATTTGTCCTGTTACTGCTATATTTTTAAAACTACCTTCCACAGGATCTTTAATTAAACTTCCACCAACGGTTGAACCTGCTGGCAAGTTTACTGAGGTTCCTGTAGCAGTTACCAAAGCATCGCCTAGATACAAAGAGTCACCGCTCAAATACAAATCTCTCCATCTTCTCGATGGAGATCCTAAGTCGTAAGTATCAGTAGTTCTTGGAACTACATCAGATACCATTGAAGTAAAATCAACAACTTCTCCGCTGGAGCCTAAAATCGTTGCATAAAGTTCTAAGAAGTTTGCATTGACATCTCTAAAAGCTTCGTCAACGCTACTCCATAAAATGGGAGGTCTTCCTGATTGTATTGTTTTTCTTGCCATTATGTTCTCCCTACCGCTACTTCGATAGTTCCAATATGATCTGAATCGTAATCTTCCAGTGACTTACCAATGATAGTTCCTGACGGAGCATTGTGTTTTGCTGACATCGCCACTCCCGGAATCTTTGATGTAACTATTAGATCGCCTTTCTTTACCTTGCCAACAACCTTACAAGGTACTCGTCCTTGTAGTGCTATTTGATTTTTAAATCCTGGACACGCACCATACATTGAGTAAGCAGCATCGTCTGAAACAACACCTGCTACTCTGTAATCAAATTCTTCTGTGGAAATAGTAACTTCTTTTTCTCCACCAAATACTAAAACGGTTCCAGCATCGTATTCCTTGTCGCCCTCGTAAAACTCAGCTAAGTCTGCAGAATAAGTTGCCTGCATTCTTGAATTTCCTCTGTTGTTGGTAACGCCCGGAGTACTTGCAAGAATCCACTGACCTGTGATAGTACCGATAGTAGTATCGCTGCCTGTGGTTATACTTTGTGCTGTAAGTTGTGATGCAGTAATAGGAGCAAGCGACAAACGATTCTGACTTCTAAAAATATGTCGGTCATTGTCGTAATATGTTGTTCTGTCTGCTGAAGTAGTACCATCACCGATCAATAAACCAGTAGTTCCGTTGAATCCGTGTACCTGTACAAAACCACCTGTGGCACTAGTTTCTGTATCTAGCACAATATTTGTGCCGGATTTAATACTGCTAACGGTTATAATTCTAGCTGTAAAGTCACCTTGCGAATCACGTTTAACAATAGTATCTGGATCGTTTTGCGCAGTAGTTTCTAGTATTTCGTAATCAGAATCTCCAGTCGCTACAAAACCTTTACGTCTCAAAATACCTGTAGATACATATTGGCTTTTCTTAATACCGCCGCCTAGATCAACTACCGTATTGAAAGGTACAGCAGTAGCATCAGCTGTGGCAATATTTGAATTACCAACTACCGTTCTTGATGCAAGTTGTTGAACTTTGTTTAAAGCAATACCGTTATTTTTAATAGTTACCCAGCCATTGGTAACGGTAAATTGCACATCATCAAAGCTAGCCAAACCTCGATCAGCTTGTGTAATTCCAGTAGCATTGGCACGAGTTCCAGCAGCATTTAGATTTAATTTACTTTGAGAAATTGCTGCACTAGAATTAATTTGTGTATTACCAATTACTCCTGGATTGATACTAGCAGTTACGGTATTAGCAGTAGAATCAAAACCGTAGGTGACATCACCTACCAACGCAGCGTTAATTGCTTGTCTACCAGCTCCGGTAAATGTTAAGATATCTCCCGCATTAATATTGTTGAGAGTAACTTCTTGGAAGTTATTAAATGTTAAACTTCGTAGGTTAACAGCATCTGTTGGGTTAATAGGATTATCTAAATTTTGAATCTTATAATTTTGGATACCATTACCCATTAACAGATCGGCCTTCATACTTAGTAGACCGTTCAACGCTACAAATCCGCCAACATCTTCAGGAATTAACGCACTAGGAGTAACAATGTTTCCTGCGTGTGTTAGACCTAGACGTCTTTCGATATAAGTTCTAACTGCCTGTTCTGTTGGTACCGTATCAGTGGCATTGTCTGACATTGAATCGTCAGTTGAGAATTCACTGACCGGAACACCTCGTTTAAATCCAAAGCCGTCTAAGTTAGATAGCGTAATAGCCGCTGAGAATGTAACGTTACCTGTACCTTGGTCAACACGGAAGTAAGGGCCAACTCGGAAGTTACCAAATTGGTCCGTGGTCACATAGAATGTACGACCAACACCTCTTTCTTGTGTTTCGTTAGCATCAGATGCAGGATTTACTGACGGTCCATAAATCTCATTTGGATAGTTAGTGTCAGCATATGATCCAGTACCAATTTCAAGTAAGTCATGCGATGTAACACGAGTCAATGCAATTCGAATAGTTAAATTACCACCTGAATCTTTCTTGACAGATGCTTTGTGCGAAATCTGTGCGGTGTAGGTAATAACATCATCAGCTAGTGGCGGATCAATTTCAACAATACCATAAGGAGTTAATGTAGTTGGCGCGGTGTAATTAAGTATTTCATGCACGGTACCTTTCCATGTGAATATACTATCGAGTACTCTGTTTCTATCTAATGATGATAGTGATTGTACCGCAAATGTTGAATCACCTCTTTCGCCAATAACTCGACCATAGCTATGTGTGCCTGTTCCTGTGGTAGTAAATGATATAGGTATGCTACCCTCACCTATGGTAGCACTGATTTCAAATCTGTCAGCATCAAGAACATTATGAACAAAATAATGTTTTAATATAGCTACACCTCCTGGCAAATTACCAGTGGTTGATAATCTAATAGTTGTGCCTTGAACTAAACCATGTCCTACCGCAGTAACAAATGTTGGATTAGCAGGATAATCAACGGTAAAGTTTACCAGACTTCCTCGAAAAGGTTGATAAGCCAGTGTGGTAAAATCTACATAATCATAGTTTTCTCTTAGAGTAGTTCTTGCTAACCCATAAGTGTTAAATGTAAATGTTCCACTGCCTGCTCCGGTTGTGGCTACAGGAGCTCCATCTCTTTCTGTAGAAATTTTGAATGAGTTGGGAGTGAATCCAGAAGTTAGAATATAATAGATTACAGCAGAGCTTATGCCGGTTGGCAAAGTTCCAAACTCAGTTACGGTAAATTTAACTGGCGAACCTGGCTGTTGTTCATGAGGTGCTACCGTGCTAATTACAGCTTCGGAAGCTACACTGATTGTACAGGTTCGAAGGTCATTGTATGTTTCAAATTCTAAAATACGATAAACAATAGGAGCTTCGTCTAATACAAGACCAGTACTTGGTCTTGTGGTAACAGAAACTACGTCGCCTGTTAATACTACCTGACTTAGAGCTCTTACGGTAACTCTAAACCCGTCTGGCAAAGTAGCGAACAATCCTTCTACAACACCACTTGCTCCAGCCGCAGCAGAAGCAGTTCCTAAGTTAATTTTAGCAACACCAGCAGGTAAATCAGTTGTAGTCACTGAAGTCACTGGATACTTAACAATAGAACCTGTGTAGCCAGAACCGTATAAAGATCCTAGCGTAAATGTTCTCGATGCTGCTAGGGTATATGTTCCTGTGCCGCCGCTGGCTGTACCAAATGCTGTAATTCTAACAGGATCAATACCGGCGCCATAGATAGTATCCCCAACTTTTAATTCGCCTGTTGACATTGTAACAACATCAAGTAAGGTTCCTGTAATAGATCCTGAAAATGTAGCAAATTCTCTATGGTCAACTTCAAGTTCTGATTTATTCAGAGGTATATAGTCGTCATATTCTACAAATAGGTAGAGATTTCCCTGTGTTGCTGGATAAGCAATAGTTGGAGAATATATGCTAGCACCTTGGCTGAAATCGTGATATAGTGTAACTGGTACTGGAACTTCTAATGGATCAGCACCTTCTGCAACTAGACCATAAACACCGTGTGCCGACGAACCGCCAATAGAACGAATCTGACCACCATTAATTGAGTAGTAAGATATCTGGCAGTAATAGGTAAACATCGAAACAGCTTCTGTTAAACCACCGTTGGTAGTAACAAGACCGTAGCCCATGTCAGCAACCTGTGTAAAGTCGTTGCTCAACATAGATCTATTACCAGGCATCAACACTTCAAACTTATTGGCATTGGCTGTGATATAATCTATAGTGTCGTCTTGAATAGATGTCTTACTTGCCAACAATGTAGTTCTAGCAGTAACTCTAACAGGATCATACCCAAATGCAGACGGACTTGGAAGAGCCTCTACCGGAGCAGCGCCAACATCGTTGATGATTGAAATAACAATATCGAATAGTGCTGAAATAGCTGTAATGGTTGCGCCACCAACTATGGTGCCAGAGAATCTAGTAATAGTTGTATAAGATACCGTTGGATTTAAATTTTGCAATACCTGTTGTGTTACATACTTTAATCTGCCAACCGCAGCCACTAATTCATCTTTTTCTGAAACATCAAATTGGAATGCAACAGCATCACCTACACCGTTATAGAATTGTAATCCAATATCTCTACTTTGACTATTTCCGCCATAGAGTGAATCGTAAACTACAGCTAATAATATAGCTTCAAATCTTCTATTATAAGCATTTGAATTATAAGAGTAACTTGGGGGGAATAATGTTACACTACCGTCTGCTATCTGTGCAAGAATCCATCCCATACAATCTTCTTTGATATACAAAAGATTGTTTAAAATCTGTATCTTAGCATTAGCAACGTCTACACTAACACCCGGTGGATTAGTAAATGCCACAGCTGGCGCAAACGAAACACCATTATTAATAATTTTTGTAATTGCGTTACTACTTCTAGTGGTTGCTGTAGTAGCCGCTGACGAACTAGAAACAACATCACCTGCTAGCTCATGTGCATAGGCGATTGATCTAACGGTAAGAATTTTTTGAGTAGTAATAACAACTTCAGCGTTGGCTTCTCTATAAAGTAAACCGGCCTTTCTAGCATTATAGTTGGTATCAAATAAAATGTCATAGCCTAACCCGTCTATGATTAGGCCAACGTCTCTTCGGCATATTGACGAGTTATAAGTGAATACATCAAACGGCCAAGGAGTTGTTTCATCTAAAACAAATTGTGCAGTCGAACCTGCAGGATCAAAAATATAATCACGAACATAGTTAATTCTGTATACTTGATCGTCAACAATAAAAGAAGCAGGTAACTTAGGTTCTCTCTTAAGGCTGTTTACCAATAATCGAGTGTTTGAAAGTTTTTGGTAAATCTTAAACTCTAAGTTACCAGAGAACCCGTCAACAAACATACCGCCTGTGAATTTCTTTTTACCAATACTTCTACTAAATGATGCAGCTTCCTGGATATACGGAGACTTAGCAAGAACCTGACCAGTAGGATCTAACACCATTGAGAATCCGCCGTGTCCTTGTATAGTAACAGCTCGAACAATAACAGCATCGTTCATTAAGAACGCATCCATCTTGTCATTTTCTTCTGGATAGTTAACAGCGCCAGATCCGTCAATAACGTCTTTGACTGCATTAACTAATGATTCAAATACTGCTGGAGCGCCTGTTTCTGTTACAAATGCTCGGTCAATGATTTGAGAATATGTTGCTTGTAGACTTTCATCGATAGGATTGTTTAACAGAATGTCTTGAGCTAAAACATTGATCCTTTCGATGGCCGCTAAAGTCTGAGACAATTGTGTAGTAATTGCTATTAAGCCGCTGGCATTACCGTAGTATTTTAATGCTGCGGAAATAGTTCTATCTTGACCGCCATACTTTAGATCGAACGCCATTGAGTCTATTAATAGACCAACGTCTCGTTGACAGATATTTTGATCGTAATCAAATGTATTTGAAAACGGTGAAATATTTTTTAATTTTCTGTCGTTAATAAATGCAATAATTTCAGCAGCAATAAATGTCTTATTCAATGTCAATAAATCGGCTGCTGCTCTATAATTTCCAGGATTGTTAATCAGTGGATAACAAGGCTGACTTGGATCGTGTAGATAATGATAACCAAATGGTTGTCCCGCTGGTGCTAATAAGTTAAGATTAGTTGCCCCTCGAACGTTACCATCAATTTCGTCATCTCGTCTAAAATGCAATAATGCCCATGGACTTGAACTTACACCTTTTTTAGGTTTAACAATACAACGTCTAAATTCGTCGCCAACAATAGCTACGTTTTGCGGAACACGTAGCGGGAAGTTTTCTTCATACAATCCTGACTCAACTAAAATTGTAATTTGAATGTTTTTAGTGATATCACCATAAGAAATAGGTTCATTAAGTTCAAAAGCACCAAATTGAATATCAACATCAAAAATTTCATCGTCACCGTCTAATTGACCAGAATGAGAAAGTATTTGAGCCAATGCTCCACTTCTTTCCCCTCTCAAGTACAAACCTTCTCGAATATCTCTACTTCTAATAGCCTGTGCGCTGTTATCAGTAACATCGCCTGTGAAGTCTGTTCTAGCACCGTCTGTAAAGATTTTAAATCTTGGCAGGTTAACCACAAGGTTTGGTAGTGAAGTAAATCCTGTACCTTTGTCAGTGATAGTAATACCAGCAATCTCTCCGTTAACAACATCAGCTGAGCCAAACGCACCTGAACCACCACCGCCAACAATTCGAACAGATACAAGACCATAACCTGAACCTACAGAATCAATTACAATATTGTTAACTGAATATGTAAGATCAAATGCTGCACCGTTACCAAACGCACTATTTGATGTTGTAGCAACACCGGAGCTTCCTGGTAGCGCACTATAAACACCAGTTGAAATAACACGGAATGTTAATACACCACCTGGTAATGATGTAGTTGTTAAAATTTCTATTCTACAAGCTTCTGTGAATGAGCCACCAGCAATTGTAATGATATCGCCGGGTCTGTAGTTGTTACCAACGCTGGCAATTTCTACACCACTTACACTCATATAAATGGTTCCAGCAAAGCCTGCTCCGCCGCCCGGTGCTTCTGTAATATTTGCTAGATAACATTCTCCAGCACCGTTACCGTAAGTTAAAACCTTTTTGTAAGGCCCAATCTCAACACGAGATTCTAGTACTAATTCTTCAGCACGTTTTAATGCTGCTTCAAATGTTCTATAAGCATAGGCCAATGCACGACCCTGAACTGCGGAACTTACGCCCGGTCTTTCGTCTTTTCCTGATGTAGCAACATATAAGTTAACCGAGCTACCAAAAGCTGAACTATCAACATATCGTTTAGTAGCAGCAACTAAACCATTATAAGTTTCATCATCATCAGGTTCTGGGTCTCTTGATAAAATTAACGGCCCTGTCATAACACCAAAATCTGGGTTGACAGCGTTAGTTCTTGGATCTATCGATGTAGTACCACCTCTGCCAATTTTTGTATCTACGTAGCCTTTTGTGGCTGCTTCAGTTTGAAAAATTGGAGTTGAAAGATCTAAAATTCTCCATTGACTACCACCTGAACGAGCACTTAAATCTCCACCTAACTGCGGAGTAGGGTCTCCTGAAATTTCAGAGAAAATAGTTGAAATTCCAATTTCTAATGGGTTTGAAGTGAAGTCAAATTGTATACCTGTTCCTGGAACAAGTTGTTTAAATATCAACCCAGTTTCTGTTTGATTAACAGATACAACAGCGTTTTCTTGTCCTGCATAGGAATTTGGAGTATCTTCTAAGTTTCTAAATGTTAATTTTTCTCCGAGCCCTAATGAGCTGTATAATTCACGGAAGTTATCATTTACTTTTCGGAAAGAGTCGCGAATACTATCGCCAGTACCATCGTTGCCAATTGCACCAATGTCTATAATTTTTCTTGCCATTGCGGTTCCTCTAAACTAGGTTTATATGATATTTAGCCCAAAATTTTATAAGCAGGATGTAAATACCTTATGTTTTTAGAAACGATAACTGAAGTTTTAGAATATGAACGCCGCAGTAAGACCGGCAAGATGCACACCTATAAAAGAAAAAAGACCATTTTGGTCTTTAGGTGTGATAATTGTGATTCTATCTTTAAACGAGATTTAAAGAAAACTAATTATAGGCGTATGAGTAATAATTATTTTCACTGCTGTAGTGACTGCAATGGCAAACGATTTGGGCAGAAAAAAGGTGTTGAACGTAAAAAAATCTGGGATATGCCAGCAAGTACTACATTACCAGTTGGAAAGTATTAAACTCTAAAACTTTCACCGCAGCCACAGCGGTCTTTTTCGTTGGGGTTTTTAAAATCAAATCCTTCGTTAAGTCCGTTGCGTACCCAATCCATTTCTACACCTTCTAGATATACTAGACTCTTTGGATCTACAAATACATGTACCCCGTAGCTTACAAAACTAACATCTTCTTGATTTGGAATATCTACAAATTCAATCGTATAAGCCAGGCCACTACAGCCTGTGGTTTTAACACCTGCCCGAATTCCCAGCCCTTTTCCTCTACGTTCTAAATTCTGCTTAACTTTAGATGCTGCTGATTCAGTTAGCGTTATCATGTTTTTCTTTATAGTCTTTTACAGCCGCTTTGATAGCATCTTCAGCGAGAATAGAGCAATGAATTTTAACAGGGGGTAATGCTAGTTCTTCGGCGATTTCGGAGTTTTTGATAGTTCCGGCTTCGTCAAGGGTTTTGCCTTTGAGCCATTCTGTAACGAGGCTCGAGCTTGCGATAGCCGATCCGCAGCCATACGTCTTAAATTTTGCATCTGTAATAATACCTGTATCATCGTCCACCTTTATCTGTAGCTTCATAACATCGCCACAGGCAGGTGCTCCCACCATACCTGTGCCAACGCTGGTATCATTCTTATCAAAGCTACCTACGTTACGAGGATTCTCGTAATGATCGATTACTTTGTCTGAATACGCCATAATTTAACCCTTTTTAAACATTCCTAATACTTTAGCCTGAATAGTTTTTGCAAACTCCGGCTGTGGAAAGTTCCAACCTACAAATGCGCCTAGCGCAAACCAAAATAATGTTTCTAACATTGATATAGCTCCTTTTTTAAACCGTGCAAGATATTTATTAATAAATATTCCACAAGGAGATCCACTATGGAAATTATCGTTATCGCAATCGTAGCTGTAGCCCTAGGCGGCATTTGGTATTACAATAGAAGCTCTAAGAGCTTTGACGTAAACCAAGATGGCAAAGTTGATGCTACAGATGTCAAAGTTGCAGTTCAAAATGCAGTTGAAGGTGTTAAAGCCACAGCTGACGTGAACAAAGATGGCAAAGTTGATGCGGCTGACGTGAAAGTTGTTAAGGAAAAGGCCACAGCTGGAGTTAAGAAAGCTGCAACTAAGGCCAAAGAAACCGTTAAGAAAACAACAACACGTAAACCAAAAACTAAGTAATCTTTTTAGCTTCTTCATAAAGTGCAAAGCTGGCTAAGTTTTTAGCCTTGCTTTCGCACATTATGTCGTGAGTTTCTCTAAAACTCAGTGCCCATTCATTAACTGCTGTATTCCAGTAGAAATTAGAATGTGCTCTGAGTTTTGCTTTTTTATATCCTTCTGCTAACAATTGCTGATGGTTGGGCATAGTATCTACAGAATGCTCAACAAGTACATCCTCGCGGCTAACACTATAATGACAGACAGGACGCACCCCACGCCAACTACCAATAACACGTTTAACCCTATCGTCATCAGGTCTGATATACTCTCCTTCACGGATCCAGTGGTGGTGTATATCCAGCACAATAGGCACAATGTCGCTAATAAGTAAGCAATCGTCAAGTCCATGACTTATTTCCTCATTTTCAATAGTGATAGTGTTACGTGCTTCGGGAGTCATGCGAGCCAACGCAGAACGTATTCCATTGGGGCCTTGTCTACCCGCGATATGCACATTGATTTTAAAGTCTTGAAACGTTTTACCATACCCCATCCATCGAGCCATGTCCACATGATATTCAAACTCCTCAATTGAGCGATTTACGATATCCGGGTTGTCAGAAGCCAACACGCAAAACTGGCCAGGATGAAAACTAAGCCGAACATTCCTCTCGAGAGCCAAATCCCCCACTTGCCGAAATGCTGTTTCGCAATAGGCTCGGACATCGGGAGTCCGCCAAAACCAACTCCAAGTTGGCTCAGTGTACACAGGAAGGATGTCGCTGCTGAGTCGTACCATTCTAAGATCTTCATCTAATTCTCCTACTCGTTCTACAAGTAAGCGGCACGATTCAATGTTCTGTTCCATAAGGGACCAGAGTTTTTCAGTAGCCACTTCCTTGGTTTGTCTATTTAACCAGGCCACGGTAGTACTACCGGTATTGTATTTTTTACAATCATCTTTGGGTTTGATCCCATCCACCTGACCAGGATGATCGATCCACTTGCAGGCAAAACCTATACGTTTAATCATAAGACAAGAGTAGTAATTTTCATACTACAAGTATAACATCATCAGCGCCAGTTGTCAATAACAAAAGGATCTTTGATATTTTCGGGTTTTGGATCGCCGTGAAATACAACAATGTTGCACTCTTCCGGAATGTGAGGGTTTTTAATTGTTTTGAATTCTCTAACGCCCTGATTATATGTGACTTCAGTTTTGTCTCGAATTTCCCATTTATAACTTTGAATCCATTCATCAGGCCAAAATTTAATTTCATGTTTGGCAACATGCCATATCCAATCTTGATCTCCGTGCATACGTTGTGCGCCGTTAATATTGTTTATGAATTGTTCAAAGATGTAGGCTTTTTCCCCGGCATTCCAACACATAACAGAACTATTGAGAGAATTAAATGTCGTATGAAACTTTCTATTAAAGTCTCTAATTCCTAAAAAATCTTTTTCGTAATGAGTAAAAAGTTTGTCAATATTTCTGCAAACAATTACATCAAGGTCCATGTACAGCACTCGACCTCTTAATGGTAATGACGGATCAAACATATGGACTTTGTGCCACCAGCCACGTTGATAACCTGCATGTGGTATTACAATACTACGCACACCTTCAATCGGATGCTTGTCATCTGTTAAACACACAAATTCATAAGGAACGGTGATATTTCTCGATACCATGTTCCTTAGTCTTTCTACATAATCTCTGCTATATTTGTTTCCAAATTTTACACAAAGAACCGTGTATTTAGAATTAACCATGGGAATAGGTGTGCTGAGTTGCTGATTCAATTTTCTTGCTTTATTTTCAGCTTTGATGCGTTTACGTTCTTCTTTTGACAATTCCATCTATGGCCACCAAATCTTCTAAAATGCTTTTGAGATCATTTAAATTGATCATGTTAGGTCCGTCACTTGGAGCATTGTCTGGATCTTCGTGAACTTCCATAAACACTCCTGCTACACAACCGGTGGCTACAGCAGCCCTCGCCAGGTAGGGCACCATTTTGCGATCTCCGCCTGAGACCGTTCCCATTCCTCCAGGCTGTTGGACAGAATGTGTAGCATCAAAGATAACGGGATAACCAGTATGTGCCATAATAGGTAGACTGCGCATGTCAACCACAAGATTATTGTATCCATGAGTATATCCTCTTTCACATAACATAATGCGTTCATTGCCAGTTGAAGCAATCTTTGCCGCAACATTTTTCATATCCTGCGGTGCAAGAAATTGTCCTTTCTTAACATTAATTGCTCTACCAGTAGCACCAGCTGCTAATAAAAGATCAGTCTGTCTACATAAGAATGCTGGAATCTGTATTACATCTATGCCGGCATCTGCAACTAACTCTGCTTGGTATGATTCGTGGATATCTGTGAGCACCGGAATACCAAACTCATGCTTAACAGCATTTAGTATGTGTAGGCCTTCGTCAATGCCTATACCTCTTTTAGTTGAGATACTGGATCGATTAGCTTTATCAAAACTGCTTTTATAAATTAAATCGATATCTAATTCATCGCAGATTTCTTTTATTCGACCAGCAGTTTGTTCGGCATGGTCTTGACTTTCTATTTGACAAGGGCCAGCAATTAAAAAAATTTTATTTTCGTTGCTGGCTACAAGAGTGTTGATATTAAATGTACGCATATTATTATTTACCAGTGTCTAATGACATTGGCAATAATAAACAAGCATGTTACCACATGGATAATTACCCAAAATGTTTTTAAAAACAATGCTATCCGAGCCTCTTTTACGGTAAGGATAGGCACATCCGGCCTATCCTCATCGGTACTGCCCATCAAGTGCCCGGTTGCCCGAGCCCAGATTTTTTCAAAACTATTCATCCTTCGTATGTGGCTGAATTACCGGCATGTTCGAACACTTCTACGGAACGTAGTTTAACACCTTGACCAACCGGATATCGTGCTTCAAACACTCGTCCGTCGGGGTGTGTCCAACCACAACCTTCTTGGTATGCAGTTAAGATTTCGTTCATTGTGCGATACGCTAGTTCTGCAAACTTTTCACAGCCCACAGCTTCTACGATACGTAAATCTACAATGCCACCTTCGGCTTGTTTTCCTAACTTAGCCATTTGTTTGAAAAGTTCTAAATGAGGATCATCTGAACTTACGCAAAGCGTATGATCAAACTGCCACTCACTCCATTCCTTAAATGCCTTGAGTCCACCAAAGTCCATGACCCAATTGCGGTCGTCTAAGGTTTCAGATTCAAAGATTAGTTTGATACCAATGGAATAACCATGTAGCAGTGAGCAATGACTATGTGTTGAACGCCATTGTCTAAAACAGCATGACAGGCCTCTGTCGTTACCGTATGTTTTTGTTGAAAGATATTTCGCCATCTCTTGCCTCCTGTAAAATTAAGCGAGTAAGTTTGATGACATGCAGAATTTATAAAGCGGGGTGAATGCCATGAAAGACCGCTATAGAATTATTATACTACATCGGTATTTATTATGTCAACCATCCTGTCTAAAAATTTGTGATTTCTAAATCTCACATTTTCTTTTTGCCAAGATTTTGGAGGTATCCATGATTCTTTATTCAAACAGATAAAATTATGATCTTTGAAGTGGTCAAATAATTTTTCAATTTGATAGATCCAAAACGCAGGATCAACTGATGACGATTCTGATTTTGAATAATTGTCTGTGTCTTTGTAAACATTATTCACAAAGTCGTTATTGCTGTAAAGATCGAAACCTACCAATATTATTTCTGTTGAAAGATGACAGCCTAGTAATACAGCATAAGGTCCTGAACCCCAATGAAAGTCGTCATCGGGTTTAGAGTTACCAAAAATTGGAATGTTTGGAAGTGGATTAAGATCCCCTACGGATCTAAGATTAGTGTTTAACCAACGTTGTCTAGTATATATTTTACTGCTGTTATTGTTTAGGTTGCGAGCAGCTTCTTGAACCATTCTTTGATCACAGCAGACCAAATGATCTACCGTGATGTCACGATGTATGGCATTGCACCCTACGGTTGTGAAGTTTTTAACGTATAGAGATAAATCTAAATCACTACGGCTTTCGCCGTTGCCAATGACCAATACTGGCACATTAACCTCTTTCTTTGATTTCTCCAAATGGATACCAAGAGCCAGGACTGCCTGCTCTTAAGCACACCCAACCAACGAAACGACCTACGGTTGGATTAGAATTCCAAATAATGTCACCTACGGTGTAAGTGCCAGAAATTGGTGGTTCCGCCGCATACATCTGAATGTGATTGTTTAAACGAACTGGACCTGCTACATGGAGATCAACAGCAGGATCAGGAGTTGCTACTCCGATACTTAATTTTCCATGAATGCGAGTTTGAATAGCTGGTTTATTAGGATTGCCTAATTCAATATTGCCGTTACCGCTAATACTGATTCTTGAAGTATTATCAGTTACAATATCTAAACCAATGCTTGAATATGTACCTACTAGACCGTTACCAGTTTCAGTAGTTCCTAGCATCACTTCAATGCTGTCTTCCATTACGCTGAAAGCAGCATTTGGACTTTCTGTTCCAATGCCTAGTCTATCAGAAGCAGCATTATAATGTAGATAACCATTGATAACCATAGAGCCATCAATAATTAATCCTCTTAATCTTCCTACTTCTTGTAGATTACTTTTAGTAACAGATTCACCAAGTTCGCTTTGTGTAAGAACTTTGATGTTGTCAATAGAATAGTGTCTGTTCCTTGCCAGGTCAATATTTTCAGAGCTAAAAAATCTGTCTGGATCACCGTTGAATACCAATTGCTTGGTATAACCTTTTCCAGTAAAGATAAGACCTTTACCGTAATTGTCTTCGGCAGATTTAGCACGAAATTCAAGAAATCTCAGATCATTTATAACAATGTCTTGAGATGATTGTTTTTGAGTTAGCTCTTTAAGAGCCTGTGCAATAACATCGATTTGGGTAGAAGTTTGATCGTTCATAACGATATTTATCAAACTTCTACCAAACTACATCATTGAACTTTGAGCAAAATAGTATCTTCGTTGATACGCCCGTTGAGCTTAATATCTACTGCTTTAATGTCCTCTAGGAACTTGCGCAGAGCTACTTTGCCCGCAGCCTTAAACTCTTTAAGCTGGTCTTCGGGCTTGCGCAGAGTCTTTTGTACGCTTTGATTTTCGTTGTAGCCTGTGATACTAGTACCTTTTACGCCTAGTTCCATGTACTCATTAGCAACATATTTGCCCAATTTACGAGTCTTAATGTTGAAAATCCAAAGCTCTTTTGCTCCAATGATATCCGCAGGATTAATTGAAACCAACTTTAAAGGATCATTTTGTTTTGCATACTTGAGTTTAGCAACCAACTTCTCTGCTGGAACAGCTTTTTTAGCACGGGGCTTCTTGTTAACTTTTGCTTCTTGAGCCAGCATGTCGCAGGCTGAAAGGATTTCGCTGTAAAACAGAGTAATTTTCTTAAGGTTAGCTTTGCTCAAATGGCTATATGCTTCTTTGAGCTGTTCGCATTTTCCTTGTCCTGCTTCAACCAATTCGTCATATTGACGAGAATAAATGTCTTTGATAATGCGAGCGTGTGCAGCTTTGGCCTGCTTGCCTCGCAACAGATTCAACAATTTAAATGCCTTCGGATCAAATGCTTCTGGGTCCGCTGAAAATGCTTCGAGAGCATCTTCAATTTCCTCAGTCATTCTATAGGCAGCTTCGCGAAGACGTTCTTGAATTGATGGTTGCACAGCAACTACTTTAGATTCAGTAGCACCGGTTTCTTCTTCCTCGCCAATATCAAATTTGCCTTCTTCAATAACCTTGGCAATAGATTTGCTTAACCATTCTGCGGTATTACGACCTTCGTTAAAGTCTGCACGAATTGCGGGCATGCCTTTAAGTAGATTAGCTGCAACGGCACCCATAGTCACACCGCAACGATTATCACGAGTCTTTTTAAACTCAGCAATCTGATCTTTGGTATAACCATTAGCACTCATCCAATTAATGATCTTAGGCTTGAGATCTTTTCCGCTATGTTCTAAGCGATAAAACTCCATGCTAATACGGAAGTGACGATTGAACTGATCTGCCGACCAAGACTCTTGACCGTCCCATTTTGGACTCAAATCTCGAACTACTTTATTACGGTGCGCCGCTACTTGTTTAGCAGTTACACGAGTTTTCTTTGTAGCTGTCTTAGTTGCCATTTCTGCTCCTGTGTGTTAATTAATATAGTTATTATAGCACCAAACCGTCATGATGTCAACCGTTCAATTTCTATAGTGTCGCCGTCATCAGTTTCTTTATAGATGATAGCAATTGGATTTTCATCCAAACTTTTTTTAGCTAGAGTTTGGGCTTCTTTTAAACTCTTGGTAGTATCTACCAATTCTTGATGCCCAATATCGTCTTCAGTCCAAACCTCGTAAAGTTCCCAGGTCATTTTAGTTCACTTATCTCCTTTGAGTTATTTAAATTTTTCCCAATCTCCACCAGGCACTATTGCCCAGCCAAGACGTTGGAGATCATTCCGGATCTCGTCGGTTATCATGCCTTCTGGCACATATCCTTTAGTTCTATCAGCATCGCCGTTGCCCAATCCGTCTCCAATACCAGAGCAGTACCAATCGATGTAGTCACCTTCCTGTCGCATATCTGCCACAATACCCCCTGCTGATCTCCATGAAGCTGACCAATAGTCTCGGTCTGGATCTTGTCTAAGAATTGGAACAACTTCTAGTTTTATAAAATCGTTGTTACATATTGACGCATATAAATTTTGGGCATAAGTTTCGCTAGCACGAACTTTTTCCAAAATCCAATCAGTGGTTACTAGATCGTATTCCATGTTATTAACGTGGCTAGCGGGATCATCAAATTTATGATCGTGATGGTCGATTACTTTTTCAAAATAATCAAGATACGCTTCGTTGGGAGTTTCGCCCTTTTCTGCCTGACGCTTAACATATCCTTCCTTTTGGAAAGAGAAACGGTCGGGACTTTTGGAAACTTTATTCATTTCTGTTATGCGGTTAATTTTTTTATTAAATTTGTATCAATTTTATAATTTTTTAAATATTGTGACAATATTTTTAATTCATCAGGATTCATTAAAGACCATGATTCATGTGTGATACTGAGCCATGCTTCATTTTTTTTGTTACTTATATGATTAATAAAAAATGAAAATTTTTGATTCTTTCTTATCTTTTTTCTAGCTAAACGCATCATAGGACCATTCCACGGCTTAACAGATCCAATATCATTGTGGAATGAATCATAACCACCGTTCTTCTCTGCCCACAAATAATATAACACAAATTCACTGAGACTGCAATCTTGATCAAGAAACCAAAAAGAAAAATCTTTAAGCCCGCCAAAATTTGATATCAAAGATTTAACTAGGTCTGATTTTAGATAGACCGGAGTGGCGATAGTCATAACCGGACGTGTTGGTAGATTTACCGGAAGGCTAAGTGCTTTTGAATATTCTACCCATGTAGCTGTATTCATAGAATATAAATTTTTTCTTCCTGGAATTTTATCATCAAGGGAGTAATTGTTAGTGCTCCACGACTTTATTAAAAAATCCTTAGAATCTAAAACAAGATAGCAATGAGAGTTTAGTTTTTGTGATATTGCCAACTTTAATATTTGTTGATTATCCCATCCATTATGTAAGTAACCGTCAATTCTTTTTCTCCAGTGGCAATCAAATTCATTTTTATAAAGAATGGTCAAATTATGTTTTGGACGATAATATTTTCTACAATACGTATCAAAATATTCATTCCATTGATCGATTAATTCGTCTTCATTTACTATGATATAGATATCGTGAGGATCATTAAGCCATTGATTTATACTATATGCCTGGAGTTCTAGAAGTTTCATATCTCTAAGACAACTTACAACTACAATGGGGCAGGTTTTAGACACTGACAGACTTAGATTCGTCGGAGGATTTTGATCTTTCATTGATTTCTTTAACATCTCGAATTGCAGATTTTAATGTTTCTGCGTAGTTGAGAGTTTGTTGCTCATTCATAGCAATGATAGTTTCGCAACGAATATAACCTTTGGTCCATACGGTCCAGGTTAGTTTAAGCCTAGTAACCAATCCGTTGATGATATCTTTCACAGCCCAATCTAATTCTTGCAAATAAGGATTGTCAATATCGTAGCGTTTCTTTACAGCTTCGGACCAATAATCAGTTTTGGCTGTGACAAAGGTACTAACATTGATGCCAGTCTCAGATGCTTCGACTTCAAAATCAATTTCATGATCGGGTTGACCACAGCCACAGACAACCTTATAAAACTTTGAATCTCCAAAGTCGCTGGTTTTCATAATGCCCTGTGCTGGTGTTTCTGAATTCATGTCCATAATCCTTTTCTAATTTTAATTAAACGAATCATCATTGCTTCGTCTTCTTTTTCGTAATCACGTTCCATCTTGTCAAGAATCTTGTGAGCCTTTGCTGACATTTTTTTCTGCTCTTTGGTTTTGTCTTCGAAATCAAATAGGTCCTCGCCGTTATCGCGTTTAGATGCGCAATAAGCAGACCAGCCGCTGACTTCATAAGGATCTGGTCTAGCAGGACGAACAATTTTCCACCAACGATAAAGCTCTAATAATTCTTTGGCAGTTTGGGCCTGTGAAGTAGGTTTTCCGTAGTTTTCATTAAACTTGTCACAGCCCATACCTTCGTCGATAACCAATCCACTGGCCCAGATTAAGTATTCAATACCAGCATCTGGACAACGCCATACTTTACCCCAGCGGAAGAACCAACGTTGTTGCCACCAAGGAGTTTCAAACTTTTTGCGAGCTTGTTCATCCCACATGACATGATGCCATGCTTGTTCAATTTCAACAAAGTCTACTAGTTGATCAAACATGCTGTGTAATAGACGAGTTTCAAATTCATGCCATTTGCCTTTTTCAAGACTATGGCTGATCATTCCGTGAGTAGTATGCACCCATCGATTGTTGATATAATAGCGCACATCGTTGATACGGTCTGGAACCCAGCACCAAACGTCTTGAATTTTGTCTAGACCCTCTTCAGCTAACCACCAACGGATTGGATGAGCTTCTCTAGCAGAGATTTTCCATTCTTTCCAACCTTTAGAGGTCAGTGCCCCAGGCTTAGGGGTACCACGTAGCCAATCGGCAAATTTTGAACAGGTCCAATAATCTCTCATATATTTTCTTTCTGCTGAACAATTTAATTATATGATCTTTTAAAAAACCTGTCAAGATGCGTCGGTTCTACCCCATTGTATTTTTAGCCAAGCTCTTTCCATAATGTAATGTAAAATTGCTAACACTATATGTATTAATATAGCATCTCCTAACCCGGTCCACAGGGCGGTAATAAGCATGGCTGCGATTCTATAGCTGATTGTTCTTGCTATGGTTCTTTTATGTGTTTCGGTCATTTTATCAAGTGTTGTGAAAGGACCATGCAGGCTAACCAGATCCAGAGTGTATTAAAGCCTACTAATGTTGGTAGTAGTTTTTTATTACTAGCCCATATCAATGTCATACTGGTAAACAAAGCAATAAAAAATAACCACCAAATTTGTATTCCAAAAATTAATCCTGGAATAATAATTACAGCTTTGGCAATCCAACTAGCGGCCTCTATGATGTTATAGTTAGTCCAATAACTTTTTGTAAACCACATTTTGTAACAATTTACAACATTAGACCAACCAGTGATAGTGTATACAGCACCAGTTAGTACTGCCCATGCTATTACAGCATATAAAATTTGTTCAGATGTCATATTTTCCTTTGGTAGCCTGCTAAGTTGAGCATAATAGAATATTGCTCATAGGCTTTTTGCACTGACGGATTACTTTGACGATAGTATGATTCCTCACGCTCTTTGTCCATAAGTGTTTGAAACATGTCAACTTCACCTTGGCTGTGATGCTGCCATTTAAAGAATCTACGTTCTAATTCTATTAAAGCACGTAGTCGACCTTCTGGTATTTCCACGGTAAACACACGTTCGGTTTCATATTCAACAATATCGTTTCGAATAATATCTGCACGTTCCGGTTCTGTGAAAAAACGTGGAGGATGATAACGTGCCCTTCGTTTTTGATCGTTTAAAATACGAACCTCGTAGTTTTCACAAAATTGTGCCAGTTCTTTACTCATAGTTGATGTATTAGTTTTAGATCATCGGGTGTATTGATTTCAGCAGCATATCCTGCTTCAATAATACCAATGGTATATCCGTTTTGAATCCAGCGAAGTTGTTCTAGACTTTCTATTGACTCTTCTGGATATATTGTTAGATTTCTGTAACGTTCCAATGCCGGTGTACGGTATGCGTAAATGCCATAATGCCAATCGCCATATTTTAACGGCGCTCGGCAAAACCAATGTGCTTCGTTGTCATTAGAAATTACTTTAACGGTATTTGGATCGTATTGTTGTTCAGTAGTCATTGGATGTTTTAATGTGGCAACATCGTGCATGTCTAGCAATGCTGGAAGTTTAATAACATCCTCTATTGGTACAATGGCCATATCACCTTGTACATTGATAATACAATCGTAGTGCGGCATTTGTTTGTAGGCTTCTGCGATACGGGCAGTACCATTTTCGCAGTCATAGGCAAAGATAGCATTGTCTATTTGATCAGCAATCTCTTGACTATCTGTGGCAACATAAACATCAAAGCCTGTTTTTAGACATTGTTCGTAGACTCTGCGTATTAGAGTTTGACCTCCAACATCGCAGAGCATTTTATTTGGAAAGCGTGTGCTGTCTAGCCTTGCCGGTATAACTACAGCAGTTTTCATTTTGCTGTTAGAGTCTCTGCCATTGGAAAAATTTCAGCAATGGCCTTAGCACATGCTAGAGCAACAAGCTGATGTTCTTTTTGTGTGCCATTGCCAGAACGTAATTCAATGAAGTGAATCCACGAACGTAATGTTCCATTCATATAGACACGACTTTCGGTGTTACCCTCTGGAAGAACAGCACGGGCTTGTTCTTTGGCTATGCCGTTACTGATAGCCCAATTGTAGGCTTCTCGAGCGGCTCTAACAACACTTTGTTGCTTTTCTTCCCATAGACGTGCGAGCTCTCTTTGATCAGGGTCTGCCATGTCCAGTTCGACAGAATTTTGTCTGTTTTTGGTGTCCTGCAATCGTGCTTCTCTAATGATGAAGTTAAGATCTTTTGTAGGATCAGCGTATCGTTGACTAAACTCTTGGAAGGCAAAGCTTCTGTGTCGTAGGATTTGTCGGGCGATGTCTCTCGTGGTTGTGATTTCAACACAGGCTGAAACCATCTCCAAGGGACTCCAGTGTGCGTGTTTAACAAGATATCGAATAAGCTTCTCTGATGTCTCTGTATTGAGCTGGTTGCTTGGGTTGGAGACACGGGCGCAATACGCAATGAGTTCCTGTGCATCGTCGATGCCAAGGTCTGCAAATTCTGCTGTTGGCTGTGAATAGGATAGAAGTTTAACATTCATTAATTATACTCTTATGAAATTATTTGGTTGTAGGTATTTTTCTTTGATATCTTTTCTAACAAATAAAATATCAATTTGTAAAAGTGTATCTTCTCCGACGTGTACTTCGGTTACTTCTACAGGAATGAAATTTTTAGATTTGAAATAATCTAAATAATTCTGTATGTTAGGAGCTCCGGTATTATATTCAATAATAGGACATTCGCTATGTATGACACTGACTTTATCAATAATGGATTCTGCACCTAAAAGAACATCTAATTCAGAACCCTGTGTATCTAGTTTAATAAAATCTGGAATTGGTAACTGATGTGCAGCAATTAATTGATCGAGTGTATACGATTGAACATTAATAGATTCTTGTTCATCGTACCATATTGTATTTTCTTTATAATAGCTGTCGCCGGTATTAGTACCGTTGTAAAATTTTACAACACCTTTATTGGGGCTGCTTAACAAAGTAGTAAAAAAATAAAAACCAGTTTCTGACAACGCTGGAATATATTTGTCGTTTGCTTCAAATAAAAAAAACGTAGAATCAGTTAGACAATTCTTTTTTGTTTCAGTACTCCATGCACCGATACAAGCACCGATATCGTAAACATTGTCAATGGCTAACCCGTTATCCACCATTCGGTTAATGATATTATAAAGTCGTGATGTCATTTTTCTTCTTCTGGTTCATCAAAACAAAGACTTTCCATTGTTTTGTAGTGTTCATAGGCTTTTTTAAGTGCTTCAAATTTTTCTAGCTTTGCTGGATCTGGAACTAGGATAGCCAATCTCTGTTCCATTTTAGTCATAAATTCTTTTAAACTTTTTCCATCGACTTTGATATCTGTACCAGCGGCCATATCAATACCATCTTGACTGATTGTTACGGTATTGGTGTTGGAACTCGGAGACCAATTGTAACTACTGGTATATGCCATTGAACCTGATGTAGTAAGTGTCGGAATAGTAATTGAACCTGTAGACCAAGATGGATCTAAGGTAATGGTATCGGTGCCACTCCCACTAGTTATATTGGTATATTGACTAGGAGGAACAGCACCGTAACCTAGATCTAACGTCAGATCATCCAAGGTGAATGCTGGCAGATCTTTGCTATCCATTTTACGCAGCCTTGGCTTCTTTGCGAGCGTTCTTTTCTTCTGTGATTTCGTTACGACGAGCTTTAACTAACTTGGCTACTTCCTGAAGTGCTTTGCGAGCACGAGTACCAGCTGCTCCATTGCCTGCTGTAAACTTAGCATCTTCTGCTAAGAATGTTTCTATTGATGCTTTCAATTGTTCTACGGTATTTGACATAATTTTTTCCTTTTAGTTATGCGTCATTTACTTATAAAGGTAAATGGTGTGGTCGGTAGGATTCGAACCTACAAAGGCTGTGACTAAGTCGGCGCCCCATTCCCAAGTGCGTTTCTCAACGGACCGGAGGTCTGCCATGTTCCACTCACGACCACATTACTATTATATAACCTACTTTAACCCTGGTCAACTTTTTTGTGATTAAATATTAGCATATTATGACAATCAATTTCAAATCAATTCCATTTAATGAAATAACACGTTTTGGACAAAGGACTATGTTGGATCGACCTTTGTTTTCTGTAAGTTGGATACTAGGACGTTTCTGTAACTACAATTGTTCGTATTGCTGGCCCTACGCTAGATCGGACAAATTAGATTATGACACTTTAGAAGTCTATACCCGAACCATTGACGAAATCAAAAGACAAGCTCGTGAAAATGGATTCACAGAATTCCATTGGAGCTTTTCGGGCGGTGAGCCAACAGCATATAAACAATTGCCTGAACTAATGAAACATCTTCAAGATGATTTAGAAAGTACCTATCAAAGTATCCACATGACTACTAATCTAAGTCCTGGATCCAAATGGTGGAACACGTGGTGCAACAATACAGACATGTTACAGCGCAGAAGCATTACAGCTAGCTTTCATGACGAGTTTGCCAAAGAACAAGAGTTTGGTGACAAGTGTTTGCAGTTAATGTATGAAAGAGTCTACGTAACCGTTAATCAAGTAATGGTACCTGAAAAATTTTACGAATTATATGAACGCATGGAAAGACTACACGCTAGAGGCATTAACGTAACTCTTAAACCTCAAAGTGATCCTACAGCTAGTCATATTGTAGAAGGCTATACTGATGACATGATAGAAAAAATGCAAACAGGATTTCCTCAACATGCTCTCGGTGAAGAATTATATCAAATAGCATTATACGATTCCGAAGGCAAAGAATATTTGTTTGATCAAGCAGAACGATTTAATGCTTTTGGATTTAACAAATTCGAAGGATGGAATTGCAACTCTGGTTTCCAAAGTGTTATTATACGTAGTGACGAAGTTAAAAGAAGTTATAGCTGCCACGATATGAGATTAGGAACGCTAACAAACGGATTTAAACTTTTTAAATCACCGACACCGTGTATAACTCCTAGTTGCTTTAGCTCAGCAGATTCAAAGATACCAAAATGCAAATAGATACCGAACACTTACACTTTTGGATGAATGCCATTCGCCAAAGCCCTGACCCAATTAGAACATTAGATGCTTTTTGGAAAGGTCAGATTAAAAGCAAAGAATGGTTAATAGAAAAATTAAGACCCTTTGTAACTGAATCTTCTCGCATTGACATACACGGCGGCTGGGTTGGAGTGTTGGCCAGTATGTTATTCCAAAGCGGAATCCCAGTTAGATATATTTGTAGTGTAGATCTTGATCCTGAGTGCGAACCTATTGCTACAATGATGAACAAGTTAGAAGAACAAGATGGAAAGTTTAAAGCATTGACCAGTGACATGTGCAGCGTTCCTGTGAGCGGCGACGTAGTAATCAATACCAGCTGTGAACACATCACACAAGAACAATATAACATTTGGTTAAGCAGAATTCCTCAAGGTAATCTATTGGTTCTACAAAGCAATAACTATAATATACCAGAACATGTTCGCATATCAAATAGCCTAGAAGAATTTAAAAATCAATGCAATATCAATGTATTGTGGTCGGGTGAACTTGATTTACCGTTGTATAAAAGATTTATGCTCATAGGATACAAGAATGTTTGATTTTTCAGAACTTAAGACTCTGCATATTGAATTAACTTCAAGATGTCAGGCTAGCTGTCCTATGTGTGCAAGAAACTATCATGGTGGTCAAAAAAATACAAATCTTCCATTAGACGAAATATCTCTAGAAGATTTTAAAAAAATAGTAGATGCTGAAGTGTTTGATCAAATAGGCTACATCTATTTCTGCGGAAACTACGGTGATCCAATAATGTCCAATGACCTTATTGATATCGTAGAATATTGTAAAACTATGAAGCCTTCTATTAACATTGGTATTCATACAAATGGCAGCGCCAGGACCAAAGATTGGTGGCAGAAATTAGCAAAAGCATTGCCCAAAGAACATTGTGTGCATTTTGCCATCGACGGTCTTGCAGATACACATCACTTATATCGAATAGGCACAGACTTTAATAAGATAATTGAAAATGCTAAAACGTTTATCAGCAACGGCGGCAAAGCCGAATGGGTGTATCTTAGTTTCAAACACAACGAACATCAAATCGATGAAGCTAAAGAACTAGCAAAGACCCTGGGTTTTGAAAAGTTTAATCACAAAGCCACAAGTCGATTCTTAGAAAAGCCTTGGTTAGATGTTCTAGACCAAGACGGCAATGTAGCCTATAAGATAGAGCCTCCACAGGAACATAAGATAACTTTTATTGATCCTAAGATCATAATCGGCTACAAGAAAGTAGTTGAAACAGCAGAAATACAATGCAAGGTTATGCAAGATAAATCCCTGTACATAGATGCTTTTAAAAATCTTTGGCCATGTTGTTGGATAGGTGCGCTACCTTATATCTACAGCAAGTCCACAGATCTCATTCACACATATCAAACTGAGCAGACTGCTGTTATTAACGAATTAGTAGAAACTCTGGGAGGATATACTGCTATCGATCTAAAAGCCAGATCTATAAAAGAAATACTATCGGATTCTCAATGGAGAAATATTTGGTCTAAATATTGGGAAGATAAAAAATTAGCTACCTGTGCTAAAACCTGCGGAGTATTTCCTGAAAAGATATTAACGCAATACGATGATCAATTTGTAAAAGTAGAAACATTCAATGGATAAAATTTATTGGTTACAGCCCGAAGATAACTTGCTGGGTAAGTGGCAGCGCAAGGTTGCTGATCTTTCCGGAAGTCATACCTTCTGTGTGCTGCCCTGGATACACTTTGCCACAAGACCTAATGGTGATATGAGATTATGCTGTGGTGCTAACTCCAGCGGTGCTGGTGAAGATCATCAAATTGGTCTTGTAAAAAACGAAACCGGTCGACCTGCTAACTTTGGCAGAGAAACTCCTATGAGCGCCTGGAATAATGAATACATGAGATCAGTGCGCACCACTATGTTAGAAGGTAACATTCCTAAAAGCTGTTCTAAATGCTTTGATGAAGAAGCCAAGGGTGTTTCTAGCAAACGCATGTGGGAAACTGGACTATGGGTACAAGATGGTATCGATGTACCTGAATTAATTAAACAGACAGAAGAAGACGGTACCGTACCGGAAAACTTAGTTTATCTAGATCTTAGACTAGGACATACTTGTAATCTAAAATGTATCATGTGTAGTCCACACGACAGCAGTCAATGGGTAGCAGATCACAAAAAAGTATATCCTTTGTTCCAAGCTAAAGAACTAAAAGAGCAAATGGCCTGGGGTCGTGAGGATTTTAATAACTTCTGGCATGAGAATCCAGACTTCTGGAAAGAGATGTATGCTCAGATTCCTAACCTAAGGCAAGTTTACTTTGCTGGCGGAGAACCTTTAATGATCAAAGAACACAAATTGTTCTTGGAAGAAATCGTAAGGCAAGGTTATGCAGACAAGATATTGATTAGATATAATTCTAATGGACTGCTTTTAGATCAAGACATCATCGATCTATGGAAAAACTTTAAGAAAGTTAAATTTGCCTGTAGTCAAGATGCCTACGGCGATCGTAATCACTATATTAGATTCCCTACAGATTGGGATATAGTAGAAAAAAATCTAGATATCTTAGATCAAACGCCTGATAATATAGAAGTCAGCATTGCTACAGCTATTCAAATATTGAATATTAAACATCTTCCTGATTTTGCTAAGTGGAAGATACAAAAAAATTATCGTAAAATAAACCTAGCTGAAGTTATGGAAGGCGCAGACGCCGGCGGCGGTATTATCAACATGCATCTGCTGTATATTCCAACGTTCCTTAGCCTACGTGTGCTGCCAGAGCAGGATAAGCAAGAAGTTAGAGAAAAGTTTGCAGAGTTCAAGCAATGGTTGTGGGACAATTATCGCCAAGATGATAACTTTTGGAAATATAACCCTTACGGTTGGCGTCGCTGGCAGGCTATGTTAGACTTCATGGACTCAGAAGATCACACACATCTGTTGCCTGCATTTCGAGAGTACATAGAAAAATTAGATACTCTAAGAAAAACAGACTTTAAAAAGACATTCCCAGAACTAGCACATCTGCTATGAAAGACATTGTACGGATAGATTCTAATGCACCTCAGGATCTGCTGAGAATAGAATTATTTCTTAGCAATGTCTGCAACTATAAGTGTTGGTATTGCTTTCCAGGCAGCAACGAAGGCACACATCGCTGGCCTAGCTTAGAACCGTTGACATCTAATCTCTGTTTCTTATTTGATTATTATAAAGAAAAACTAGGCAAGAAAAGATTCCATATACATATCATCGGCGGGGAACCAACCGTCTGGCCTGAGATAGAACGATTCACTAGATTTTTCAAAGACAATTATCGATGTATTATTAGTATATCCACTAATGGATCACGTACTCTACGTTGGTGGCAAGAATACGGTAAGAACTTTGATCATGTAATGATCAGTTGCCATCATCAATTTATCAACACCGATCATACTATCGAAGTAGCTGATTGCCTTTACAAACAAAATGTAGATCTAACAGCAATGGTATTAATGGATCCTACTCAATGGGATCAATGTTTATCTATCATAGAACGATTAAAAAATAGCAAACACAAGTGGCCGCTTATAGCGTTAGAAGTTTCGCACTCTACTATTTCCTACACAGAGGATCAGAAAAAATTTATCAGCGATTCTGTAAAAAGAATGCCTAATATGTTTTGGTGGTTGAAAAATAACAAGATGATTAGTAGAAATCCCAAACTGACATTTTCAGATTTTACTACTAAAAAGGTTGATAAGAATTTTATATCTTTAAACAATAACAATCATTTTAAAGGATGGACCTGCAGTCTAGGCATTGAAACACTTTATGTCAACAAAGACGGCAACCTACAAGGAGCCTGCGGGGAAACTCTTTATGATCTTAATTTCAAATATAATGTATTTGATGAAAAGTTTAAAGAAACATTTGCTCCAGAGATTAAAGAAACAACCTGTAGACAGGAAGGATGTTTCTGTCAGCCAGAAATAAACGCAACAAAGTTTATTAAGCAGGGCGCCACTTCGATAGCGGAATATCCGCTGCACAGGTACACCAGTCTCTAGTACAAGTTATAGGCTCTGTGGGAACACGGAAAGTTCCTTGATAGATATTTCCTAGACTCCCGCCTACACGACAGGTAGCACGATGTACATCACCGTCCCAATTAATCATTAGACTTTCTAAACCGGCATTACAACTCCAGTCTTTGAATTGATTTTTGTGTAGTTTAATAACATCATTAGCGTGTAGTATTTCTTTATCGTCTATACGAACATTAGGTTTAGCTGTAGCATCTTGTTCAAGTATCCATTGAAGATCGTTGCCTTGATATCTTAGATCATCAAATATATTATGATCTCCTTCAGTCCAACGTATACGGCGAACAGCAAATTTTATACCAACTTCTTTGAATTGTTTGACCACTTTACGTACACTATCCATGTGATCATGATGGGCCATAACATTAACAAAAAAATCTATTTCAGTTCTATCGTAGAATTCGTTAATGGTACGAACTACTCGCTGCCAATCATATTCAAAGTGTAAACTGAATACAATATGATTAAAAAACATTTCATTATTAATATACCAGCTAGACGGTCTAGTACCGTTTGTAGTTAAGTTTATCCAAAATATACTTTTTCTTTTGCAGTATTCTAATAGATCTTCAAAGTCTGGATGCACTGATGGCTCACCGCCTGTAAAACTTAACCTCAATGGCTTGCCAATCTCACATAATTGATCTACGGTTTTTTCTAAAAGATTAATGTCAGTGTGCGGACTGAAATTGTCATGAATTTCTGAAGGACAATAACTGCAATCATAGTTGCAGCGTTTGCCAAGATTCCACTCTACTTTAATTTGATCCTGATGAGGCCAGGCACTGGTTATTTTATACATAAGGTTTAAATTCTGTCACGATATTTTCTAAAGGTCCCTGACTTCTAGTAGCATCTAACTTTCGATTAAAGTCTACAAAGTCGTTCCACAGATGATTTTGATCTTTTGCCTGTAGATAGTTAATGTTGTCTTTGATCTGCTGTTGTGTAATCTTTTCAAGAATAGGGTGTTTGACAACATTATCAAATAACGGAACTCGTAGACTAACTGCTTGTAATCTACGAATAGCTTCGTCTTTGAGTTCTTGTGGAAGCACCTGTGCTGATAGGCAGTTAGGATAGCTGACTCTATGACTATAAAATACTATTCCCATGGTATTAATAAAGTAATCAATACACTCTGCTGCCTGTAAGATATTTCCTGCCTGTGCTGTAAATGCTCCTACGACTCTGCTGACATTAGGAAACGATCGGAACACTTTAACATTTTCTTCTACGGTAGCAAACGAAGAATTAGAACGAATATAGTCATACACAGAGTGAATACCGTCGATACTAACATTAACCGCAATGCTCCGGAAATGTGGCCAATAGTCGTGTATAGTTCTACCGCCTTTAATTCCAGTTGTTGTTCCGTTGGTTGCGTATTTGAGTTCGATATTTTTTCCATAAGGCTTTAACATATCAAGTATTTTGTAATGCTGTGGATCCATTAGAGGTTCGCCACCAGCAAACTCTACACGTCTAAAGTGTGGTAATAGTTTTTCAAAACTTGCCCACCAATTATCTGTGTCTTCAAATGGGCAGAGATACTTACTGGTTTCTAAACCTAGATTGCTGATCACCGGAACCAAGTAGTTGTTTTCTTTTACATAGAAATCTTTTACTTGATTCCAATCATTCCAACTAGTTGAATCCATTGGATGACACATACGACACTTTAGATTACACAAATTGTTAAGTTTGATTTCCATTGTTGGAAATTCAAAAGGCATTGTGTAATCTTCTTGAAGTGTATCTAACGCATTAGGATACAAGTTAATACGTGCTTCGGGAATAATACCATTAACATGTCGTTGACGCAGACTTTCAACACCTTGATCTTCTAGATCAAAACAGGGTTTGCATACTTCCGGACGTTCTCCGCAGAGTACTTGTCTACGTACTTCACGCATGGCATTGCCGTTCCATATTTCTTCTAGGCTAGAATCTTGTATAAATCCAATGGGAGCAGAGCGACAGCAGACTTTTACAGCCCCATCTTCTCGTGTTGCTAGCCCTGTAAAGGGATGCATACAAAATGTTTTACTTGTTATTTTGTTCAATGGCCCACTCTCTTTCTTTGCACCAGAAACATTCTCCGCAGACAGGAACATATTGATAAGGTTTATATGTTTTATAGTCAAGGTTTGTAATTTGACCTTCGCAGCTTCTTGTGTTATTCAGTAGTTCTTCTAATTCTAATTTGTAGTATTGTTCTATAATCCAAGATTTTTCAACAAATCTAAAAGGATGTATAGCCCAACGATCCATGTGTTTCATAATTACCAAATGTTGATTGTGATCGTTAGGTTCTATATCTCGTTCTTTCATGCCTTCAAATGCAACGTTTCTAGGATTCCTAGTCACCGCATTATAGTACGAATCTATATTGTTTCGATTACAGACATATTCTGAAAATGATCGAATCTGTATGTTATCACCGCTTACACTTTTGCCGTACTCGTCTGTTAGACTAGGACCAGTGACTGCATACTCTAAATCAGGAGCAATAAAATTAGTGTATCGTTTGAAATTTATTTTTCCAAAATCCTGTATTAGCCAATTATAGATTTTTAAACTATCGTATTCTTGCCAAGGCTTTGTTTTCCAACAACGTATATGACTTATAACATGTACGGTTATATGTTCAAGATTTTCGCTTCTAATATGGTCACAAAGTAGATAGGCCAACAACGCACTATCAGCACCTCCGCTGAGACTGATGGCTATGCTATTCCAATTTTTATCGAATGGGATTTCAATACCATCTATGTTAAATGAATTCATTATTGGACTCTTTGTTTTGTGTTTTATTTAAGCTACGAGTGTTGCCACATAAATATTTTTCAAATGAATACATCTAACTGGAACCCCTATTACAAAATTAATTACGAAAATGGAAGATTGATTGAATCAAATTTAATTTATACTCCGCTGATTAATCCGGAAAATACCGTGCTATGTATGAATTTTGATCATACGCATCCATACCAAAACGAAGGAGTGAAAGAACATCTACCCCATCGTCCTTATTATACGGAAGAAATGGTTAAATTCTTTTTTGATAGAGAAGTAAAATATCTTGAAATCTTCAAAGATAAAATTTGGGCGCCAACTATACTTGACATTGATTACGGTAATCAAAAAATATTTCTTCAGTGGCCTGGAAAAAACTGCAACAAAAGTTGTTACGAAGATAACAGCTTAGATTCTGAGTGTCCAACGTGGAAAGATCAGATGTCCGATATCATTAAGGATATCTATAACGAAGGATATTATAAAATTACTTTATATCCTCATTGTTATTTTATTGAATCTGGAATTTTAAAGACCATGGATTTCTATGGGTGCATAGAACAATCAGATCCTTATATTGATTTTGAAAAAGTTAAAGGTTTAATTAATGTGTCAGCACATCGATTTGAAGAAGCTCTCAATGAACAGAAGCGACTAAACATAGAAATCATGTTCAAAAGATCACTAACTACCTACGTACATTGGCCAGATAATATTTTACCAAGTATCTATCAAGAACTATTTGCTCAGTAATATTTTTCAGCAAAATACGCTTAGATAAGTATTAGATGCTGACAAACATCAATAAAAAATTCCCCATCGAACCGCTAGTTGAGCAGGTTAAAAGTTTAGGAGACTTTGGAAAGAGTCTGTTACTAAATGATTGCACAGGCAAACTATTGTCGGGGCCATTTGTTACTAAGCCCGAATTTCAAAATACCCCGTTAGGAGATGTATTAGCTTCAATTGAAAACCCCGGTGAAGCTAGACTTTTAAGATTAACTCCGTCGGAAACTTATAGTGCCCATGCCGATCCCGACGATAGATATCATGTTGCTATCGTTACTAATCCGTTTGCTTATCTGTTAGATTTCACTAACGAAAAATTCTATCATATACCTGCAGATGGGTCGTTGTGGTATATGGACGCAGGTGTAATTCATATAGCAGCAAACTTTGGCCCTAGAGATAGAATACACCTTAACATAAGAATACCGTTACCTGCGTTTAACTCTCCAGGTTATTCATTAAAATTATCCGGTGGCGACTACGATTGGAAACAAGAATCTTATATTGAGATCATGACATTTTTTAACAGAGCCATTAAGTTAGGTCAAATTACCGGATTTGAAAAGGTAAATGATAAAGAAGTTCTGTTGAATTGTTCTGACTTAGAGATTTTAGAACCATTTATAAAAAAATTAGAATCTAAAGGATTCGTAATAGAGATAACACAGATATGATAGCATTCACACCCATTGATCTTCCTTGTAAGATTCCTGATAGAAGAAAATTAACAGATTATGTATTAGACAATGCTATTACTAATCTAGAATATACTTCTACACTATGTATGGTAGCGTCAAGAAATCCAGTTAACGATTGGACTGATGCTAACGAAGTCTTTCCTGAATCGGATAGAGATTACGATCTTAGAGAAGATCACACCATATATTATGCACCTGGATTCGCAGAATCGTTTCCTGAGCTGGTCGATGTTTTAAAATTGTTGCCTTATAAACAACTAATAGGTGCGGCATTAAATTTACATACAGATGTTTTGCCTCCTCATAGAGATGATGTAGACATTACAGGACCGATGAGTCCTGAACGGTATAATATTTTATTAACCCCGCATTACAACAAACGGTCTTTCTTTATTTCTAAAGAAGAACATGGAGAAAAGATTTATCCTTTGATCCCAGACAATGCTCCAGTATATGCTTTTAATAATAAAGATATTTGGCACGGTGCTGACATAATTTTAGATCATAGGATTATTTTAGTATGTGCAGGTATATTAGACAAAGAACAGCACGAATTTTTAATTAATAAAAGTGTTGAAAAGTTTGAAAATGATGGATATGTTATAAGGTTTTGAAATGACAACTAAATTTATTGGTAATTATTACGCAGGTAAGTGGGATAGTATAGTTGATTCTTTGATGATCAAAGATGGTCAGCGTGTTGCCTACGGAGAAAATTTTTATAAAAATGTAGATGGGCGATTCAATGAAATTATAAACCTGTGGAATGAAGCAGGGTATGATAAAGTTGATACCGTTGAATGGATTAATTATTATCCTGAAAAAGACTTTCCTAAATTAGTTGTTGAAGATTTTGAAAAGTTTACAGGTTTAAAATGTGCTAGAGCATGGATTAGTAGATTGCGTCCAGGTAAGTATGCACCTATACATAGAGACATAGATGATGATATGGAAAAATATCTAGCTCAAGGCGAATTGATCAGATATAGCGTTTTTATTTCTCAACCGTATGTTGGAGCGGTAGTGGTAGTTGGAGATAGTTGCTTTCATTGCGAAACTTCCGGCAATACCTACAGATGGGATAATTTTATGGATTGGCATGCAGGAGGTAACTGCGGGCTCCATGATCAATTTATGTTTCATTTTTTAGGAGTAAAACACAATGGCTAAATTTATAGGAAATTGTAATCATGTTATGAATTGGTCAGAGCTAATGAAGATTTTAGAATCTACACCTCCTAGAAATAGAGGAACAGAACAAGACGACGATATACATATTGATAATCCCAAAGTAGAATCTTTGATCAAGGTGTGGGAACGTGCAGGATATGTTTCTAGCCCATCGGTACGATGGATTGACTATCTACCCGGCGAACACTTTCCAGAAGAATACGTAACTAAATTTGGAGAGTGGTTGAATGTTGAACCTGCAGGCTGCTGGATCAGTGCGGTTTCTCCCGGTCATTTAGTAGCATGGCATCCTGATTATAAGATGCCAGAGCAAGAAGCCGAGCTATTATCCAAAGGAAAACCTAGACATTATACCTGTCATATCTGTGTACCTAGTTTTGGCCAGGTGTTTATTGTAGATAAAGATGTGTTCTATAATGAAGTTCAGGGCAATACCTATCGATGGGACGATTGGCAAGATTGGCACGGTGGACTAAACATGGGAACTAAAACAAAATATCTTTTCAACTTCTTTGGGTGGCCAAAAGATGAAATCTAATTTTTGTTGTGATCTAAGTATTCCTGTTAAGCATCCATTAAAAGATCCTAGCATATTGAATCAGACCGGAGATAGTCCAGAAATATGGTTTGCGGATTATGAAAATGTTTCAGATGAGTTTACTGCTTGGTTAGATAGTCTTGGTCTAGTAATGACATACCCTCCTTTGATATTTTATACACCAAAAGGCAAACAATGCGGTATACACATAGATGGTGACGGCCAAATGATGGATAGATGTACTATGAATTGGGTAGCAGAAGGAGCCGGAAGTATGATGCATTGGTATTCTGTTAAAGATGGTGAAGTTCCTTTTGAAGTAACTGAAACACAAGCAGGAACTCCGTATGTACAATATCATCCTAGACAATTAAATCATCTTCACAGCCAACCAGTTATGTGGCCATCTTTGGTACAAGTTGGTATCCCACACAATATTCATAATAGCACATTTGAACCTCGTTGGGCACTAAGTTGCGATATAAGCAGAAAAGAAAGTCCCGAAGCGGGATTAACAATGGTAGAAGCAGCGGAAATATTTAAAAAATGGATATTATAGAACAGGCTAGGTCAATTCTAAGAAAAAAGGAAATTCCTTGGTTAGAGTTAGACATTAATATCGAAGCTGATGTTTGGAAACAACAGGCATTAGAAGCAGAGTCTCATTATAATGAATACCGAGAATCATCTAGTGCCGGGTGGAGTAGTTGTTGCTTGCATGGTTTAGACATCGACAAAACATACACAGCTGATAATTACGGTCTTGATGAATATCAAGCTCCTTATCAATATACTGATTTAGCCTATAGAACTCCTGTTATTACAGATTTTTGGAAGAATAAATTTCCTTCAGAACGATATACAAGGATTAGATTTATGAAAGTCAGTGCCGGTGGTTATATAGATTGGCACAATGACGGGCAGATACCAGAAGAGATTGATCCATTGCAATGTATACTTCCTATCAATGTTGCAGTAATACACCCTACAAATTGCAATATGGAAGTAGAAGGTCATGGAACGGTTCCGTGGCAAGAAGGTAAAGTGATGTTAGTTAATATTAGCAAGAATCATGCGGTGTTTAATCGCAGTAGTAAAGATAGAGTACATATGATTGCCAATTTAATCTTAGGCAACAGAACAGAAGAATTTTGCGATTTGTTAGTTAGATCGTATAATAAACAATATGGTCAAATTTAATAGCCCCGCCCCTTCCCCAGACATAGTTTTTATCTTCCTAGATAGAATACCCTCCTGTCAAACTGCTTGGACCGCAGAGATAATGAAAAATCTCAGCGACTTTGTGCTTACTAAAATATTATCCAGCGGTTTTGATGTACTACAAGGTATCGATGAAGATCAGCTATTAAAAGAAGCCGCTAAAGATTATACACACGCTGTGGTCTTAAGCACTGGCACAGAGTTTATCAACGGTGACGAATTCTTTAACGAGGTTGAACTACTTGTTTACTCTAATAAAGAGTGTTTCTTAATGGGACATATACCTGATAGAGATGATGGTTATTTTGAATTACATGAACAATGTTACATAATCAATTTAGAAACTTACAAAGATTTAAATTGTCCAATCGTTGGAAAGTTTGCTTTCTATTCTCCCCATACTCAGATCGCACCACAGCGCAGTGATATAAACATACACGACGATTATACTCCTATCTGGGTAACGCCGGGTGACACAGCGAAACAATATAAACACAAATGGCATGGGTGGAATATATTAAGCGTGGCATTTGCTAACGGAAAACCAGTTTTGCCATTTACGGAAAACTTTAGAAAAAATAAAAAGTTTTATTATCCTAATTACGAGCCTAGTTTTTTACCGGCCAGCACCTATCTTTATGGTAAGAATCAAGTTGCTTCTCAAACTATATTCTATCCTCATAATACCGAAGAAAAAGTTGATATTAATTTTCAAGGTCCTATAAAACAATTCATAACACAAGCCAGCGGAATGAATTGGATAGATTATCTAAATGATTATGGCTACAATGAAAACACCGTGGTGCGTTTTGTTGATTACAATCTTTTAGCATTGGAATGTATGCGAGAAATTGTAGAAAACTGGGACGGTAACGATTACCCTTTATTTGTTAAAACGTATCTAAACAACAGAGCTAGTTTTATAGGCAAGGACGGATCGGAATGGTTAGCAGCTCAAGGTCGTTTGGAACATATAAACATACCCCAGTGGCAGGATATCCAACAGAAAGTTAAGTTTGAATTTAGACACGAAGACCTAGTATTAAACAAGATGCTGCCAGTAGAACGCTGGTTAGATAAAACAGATAAAACTATAATACATCTTAGCCATATATTCAATTATGATCCCGCAGCACCTTTTGTACCACTAAAGCATAGAATATATTCAAGAAATTTATTATTGGATAAAATTAAAAAGTATGTTCCAGATGCTGAATTGATAATGATAGACAATCTTGAACTATTAACTCCTACCTGGAGAATGAATGGAGACTGGGATGGTGTATGATGTTGATAAATTTGTGTTTAAAGATTTAATTAATAGTCTTATTCCTTCTCTCAGGAGCGATTTCTTGTCATCTCATGGATTAGATACTTCCGAAATACCCATGTACGATACTGGAAAAAATTTAGATATTCATAAAAAATGGAGAATGTCTGCTCTTAAAAACATGGGAGAATGGTTTAAAGAAAACAAATCAAGATATCCAACACTACTTAAATTGGTTGAATCTTTAGGAGATAATTGTAGAAGTGCAGGATACAGCATATTAGAATCGGGCGGCGAAGTTGTTACTCATACTGACACCGAAGAAGATCATGAAAAATATATTATATTACATGTTCCATTAATTGTACCAGAAGGTGATATTGGATTCACTGAAAATAATGAAAAAGGAAAATGGGTTGAAGGGCAATGTTTTATTCTTGATGTAGAAAGCCCGCACTCTATATGGAACTTCACAGACAAACCTAGGGTCGTGGTTCTTATGGAATTAAAGAAAGAGGTATTTTATAATGTTTAAAAGTATAGCAGTTACAGGTCATACCAGCGGGCTAGGAAAAGGCGTCTACGATTATTTTCAATCGCTAGGATATAATGTAAAAGGATTTAGCAAAGACAACGGATTTGATATTAGTTTAAAGGAGAATGTAGATCGTATAGTTGAATTAACTAGAGACTGCGATTTGTTCTTTAATAATGCTTATCATTTTTATCAACAAGTAGAAATAGCAAGGTTATGGCAGCAGCAACACTGGAGTGATCAACACTATATTATTAATACTAGCTCTATTGCCGCAGAACCGTTAGCAGATATCCCTAATAATGCAGCATGGTTAAAAAGTTATGGGGACGAGAAATATTCGTTAAATAAAATCAGCTGGGAAATCAACCATAGCGGCAGTAAGTGCAAAAGTATGATTATAATGCCCGGAGTTTGTCAAACTAATTTTTACAATCCCTATGACACTCCAGACCAAAACGGTCTTGAGTTGTATCAACGAGTTTTAGAAACAAATAGCATTATCACCGTTAACGATTTTGTAAATACCGTAAAGCTATTGTTACAAGGAATAAATGAAAGAAATTTCATTTCTAGCATTACTATTTTAAACGGATATTAACATGAACAAACGAATTTGGACAAGAAAAGATATACCTGTGGCAGACGACTTAATGTCGTTTAAAGAGGGATTGATAGAGGATTTCATGAAAGGCTATTCTTCTTTAAAAGAAGCTGTAGAAGCGCAAAGCGTCAATACAATACAGCCGCAATATTTAAATTGCTCTATGGAAGAAGCATTAAAGATGCTTTTATCAAGAGATCCTAACACATACAAATGGTCAGGTAATTTTGATAATTGGAAAAGTGTATTGATTAGAAACGTAGTAGAAGTTGACGGTGTTCGAACCTTTGACGAAACTATTGATGAAGAATCTGCTAAACGATATCCCACAGCAATGAAGTTGTTGGAAAAATATAGTGACGCCTGTTATGGCATGGTGTATAGCTCATTGTTACCTTACACAATTCTTAGAAGACACATTGGTCCAGAAAATGTCAACGGTAGATATATTAGGATTCATATTCCATTAATTGTTCCTGAAGGAGATTTATTCTTAGAGGTTCGCGGAGAAGAAACTACCTGGCACGATCTGTTTGGGTTTAATAATCAATTCCTACATAGCGCACATAATTATACTGATGAATATCGATTAATTTTAATCGTAGATTTACTAAAAGATAAAATCGGCATGAGTGACGACATTTTTTATCACGATGAAAGTCAAAGTATTGGTTTAGTTCCTTTTGAACGAGGAACCGTAAACGAAAAAGTATGATACAAGACCATATAAAAACGTGGATTGATCATCTTTCAGAAAAGCATATTGTCTTAGGCAACTTTTCAGTTTGTCCTTTTGCTAAACATGCAGAATATTCTATTATAGAAACAGATGGTAGCAATATAGATCCCCCACCTTGGGACTTTGATTTATTAATTTACGTTTTACCAAACGTTTGGACTCAGCAAGAACTCGTATCTCTTGCTGAGGAGTATAATAAGCTGTACCCATCTTTGATATTTTTACCTGATCATAAAGATCGAAGTACCGAAATAAACGGTGTTCAAACTAATAACGGCAAATATAATTTGCTGTTGTGTCAGTGGAGAGATGACCTCAATGACGCTAGGGAAAAATTAGCCAAAACAGATTATTATAGTTTTTGGAACGAAGAGTATTTAAAAGAGATATTAAGCACATGAACATCTGGACTAATTGGGATCCCCTTAAAGAAGTAATTGTAGGAGATTGTTATGCTCCGGGCGATTTAGATTGGGCATTAGACGAACAATCAAAATACAAATTTAATATCATATTAGAAGAAACCAAAGAAGATCTTCAAAATCTTGCAGACTATATCAGCAAGTTAGGAGTTCGAGTACATAGACCTAAAGTTACAAACTATGGTCATGATGTTGATTTAAAAAATTTCATAGTAACTAATCCCACAGCACCCTTGGTTCCTAGAGATCAATATCTAGCATACGGTCATACGATCTATCAAACATATACTAGCATGCCTGATAGATACTTAGACAGCGTTAATTATAATCATATATTTCAAGAATTATTTGATAGAGGCTATAATTGGGTTAGTCAGCCTCCGCCTGTGTTAGAAACTCTAGTGGAGAAATGGTGGGCTAATGGCCAAGATGTTTATCATCGACAACTTAAAGATAGATTGTTATGGCATACAGCAACAATGTTTAAATGCGGAGACAAACTAATAACAAATTGTCAAGGCCCCGGAACTGCTGCTGGATTAATGTGGATGCAACGTAATGTAGAAAAAAATGCCATAGTTGATGTAGGTAACACACATCAACAAGGCTGGGGACATATTGACCACGGCTGGTTTATGACAGACGATAATACCGTGTTTTGTGTGAATATCAATTGGGTTCCGGAACCGTTACGAAATAAAAAAATATTTGCTCTAGAAAGTCTATTTGAAAAGTTTGATGATGTTAAGTTCATAACTGATTATCAAAGCACCGGAGGAAAATATTCCAGTGCCTGGTTAGATAAATGGTTAACTGAATGGAAAGGATATGCTCAAGAAGTATTCTTCGACAGCAATGTACTTGTAATTGATCCTAAAAACGTTTTGTTTTCTAACGAACAGCCTAGAATTTTTAAATTAATGGAATCTCAAGGCATCAATTGTCATGTGGTTAAACAACGTCACGGTTTATTTTGGGAATCCGGAATACATTGTTTAACGTTAGATTTAGTTCGAGACGGTGAAAAGCGTTCTATAATTAATTAATGCTTCTGTTAATCTAGATTCTAATTGTTTTATATAATCAAGATCTGCATTTAGTGGAATAGTAATTAATAATCCGCTGCCGCCTTCATTCCACATACCGGCATTAAGTCCGTGGCTGAATAACAATTGTTCAAAGGTGGTGTCCATAGGCTTTTCTGATAATAAATTTAAATTGTAAACTAACCCATGATGATTAAAACTTTTAATCAATCCTTCGTTTTGCAATCTTGTAAAAAGATTATTACTGATTTCTTCAATGTATCTATAATTTTGAAAAATTCCCTCTCTTTCAATAACATCAAGATAAGCTAATGTAGAATATATTCCGCTTAGACTAAAACTATATGTAAATCCGTGACAAAAAATTTGATCTTTAATCACATCAAATATTTTGTGTTCAACCATAGTTGCACTTAGAGGAAAGTATCCGCTGGTTAGAGCTTTACCCATGGTAAAGATATCCGGTCTTACAATGTCAGTGAACCCAAAGAATGTGCCTGTTTTTCCGCCACACATTGCAATGTCGTCAACAATAAGAACAACGTCAAGTTCGGAACAACGAAGGCGTAATGATCTCCAAAATTCCTCTCCTAGATCCTTAAGACCATTTTGCCAGCTTGCAGTTTCAATTACCACTGCACATAAATCACTATTAATATCGTCTAAGTTATAATCGGAAAGCACACATCGTTCGTCCTTACCAAAAAAATCTGTCATATAAGTTGCATCACTGATACTAGAACTCAGATATGTACTACCATGATAGCTTTTTGTAAAACCTAAAAATTTATTTCTATTATTGCCTTTTTGTAAATGATATAACTGAGCCAATCTTATCGCACCCTCAACAGCATCACTACCACTGAGTGCAAATACGCTGCGATAGCCGCCGCTCATTTCAAATAGTCTTTCACTTAATTCTAAAACAGCATCATTGGTAGTGAAAAATTCTCCGCTGCAAAAAGGCATATCACTCATTTGGGCAGTAACTCTATCGATGATATCCTGTCTTTTAAATCCTAATGGAAAACATCCGCAGTTTCCAAGACTAAGATCTATTAATTCTTTACCTTGAGAAACAAATCCGAAGTTTGTGTATTGTTCTATCTTTCTAATCTGCTGACTAGAATTTAATGCGTAAGGAAAAATTAATTTTGATGTCATAGGAAACTCAATGATAAGGAAATTCTTTTTGATTTAGGATCTAAATTTTCAACACTATGAATAGTCTTTGTATCTATCTTATGCCATCGATGGGGTTCGATTTTTATTTCTTCCACTACCATTAATCTATCTTTGGTAAAGACGGTCCTTTCATATGTTTTTAAATGTTCAAATTCTTTCTTTGGTTTATAAAAACAAGTGGTAGACTCCCCTCCAGTGGCTACAACATAATTATATGCAAATGATCTCATTTCGTCTATATGTGGAGTTACGGTAGTTCCACCATACATTGCTTGTATACTCACGTGTAAGATATCTTTGCTGATGTTTTCTTTAGCCCACTGATTAATTTCTTCAGTGACTTCTAAAAAGTCAAATGACGCTAGGTCATGATAAAAGTTATGAGCTTCTTCTAGAGGGTATCCTAACGAGTCACTGGGATCGTATTTGATATCAACAATGGCATTTATTATTTCTTCAGCTCTGGGATTTCCAAATTTTTTAACACTATCTATAAATGCAGACGAATCGTGAAAATTCTGGATTGGCCTTTCAACCAATTCCAGAATCTTTGTTGTTAAATGCTGTGGTAATTTTGGAAGTTCTAAATAGTTAAAATACATCAACTATTTATGAACCGGATTTTGTCTATTCAAGAATACTGATAGTTATAGCTATTCTTTTCTTAACAGGATTAATTCCCTCAACGCTGTGAATTCTTGTGGTGTTTAGGGTGTGCCATCTTTCGGCTTGGATGTCAACATCATTTGAAATATCTAATTTTTCATAAGGAATAACGGTAAATGGTGTTGCAGCTTGGCTAGCATTTTCTGTTTTAACATTATAAAATACGGTTCTAACGTCGCCACCTGCTTCTATAATATAGTTAAGAGCACCTTTTCTAATTTCATCAATGTGCGGAGGAACATGACTGCCAGCTGTCATTACTTGAATATTAGCGGGCTGTGCTGAAACGTTATCTCTTAACCAAATAGCTACTTCTGCAGGAACATCAAATACGTAGTAATCACAGATAAAAGGAAAATGAGCTTTGCTTTCGCTGTAATGCCATCCTAGATTATTTGTTAGATCAACGTCCTCAGTGATGGCTGCAATAACTGCCTCTGAAGCATTCATTTGAATATTAGTAGATTGCAGATTGCTCTGCTCTTTTTCTACGGTTTCAAGAATTAGAGCTTTTAGTTCTGGGGGTAACGTTGGGTATGATTCGTATTTAAAGTCCATTTTTATTCCTTAAGATTTTCAGTCTTGCTGTGTATTTATATTTTTTTTACATTGTTACAGGCCAGTATAAGTAATGATAACAATGTATTCTAGAGGTTAAAAATGAAGATAGTTATAGTAGGTGGCGGCACAGGGGGTTGGTTATGTGCTGCTAGAATTAAACAAAAATTACCCGAAGCTGAGGTTACTCTAATAGAAAGCCCCAACGTTCCTCAATTAGGAGTAGGAGAAAGTGTAGTTCCTCCGCTGAGACTATTTTTACAGGAATTAGGATTTGAGGACAAAGATTGGATGTCTCAAACCGGAAGCATCTACAAACTAGGTAATATGTTTCAAAATTGGGTTTACAATAAGGGAGAAAAACACTTTTTTACCTTTAACTATAATCTCTCTGAAAAGTACATGTTTAGCGATCAAGTAAATCTTGATATAGGCCCGTGGTTAAATTGTAATCATGCGGACACAAGACTCAGCGATTATTGGTTAGATCTTTACAATGCCGGAATAAAGAGTCCGGAAGAATTAAATCCAGATACTGATTGCCAACATTATTTTATGGAAAATTTACTTTCTCCCTACAAGGATGAAAACTATATTTTAAATCCACTATGGTCTTCAAGCCTACATGTTAACGCAGATAAGTTGGGTTCGTTTGTTAGAGATAACAAAGCTCTAAGTATGGGAGTTAAACATATTAAGTCACATATCAAAGAAGTTGTGCTGAATGAAAACGGTGTGGAAAAGTTAATAACAGACCAGGGAGATCTTTCTGCTGATTATTATCTAGATTGTTCTGGATTAGGAAGATTATTAATTAAGAAAGTTTCGGATAGTTGGAAGGATTACGATTTTATCCCTGTAAAGAAATGTTGGGTAATGCCTGTAAAATATGATAACCCTTACGAAGAAATGACCAATTATACTCAAAGTTTGGCCATGAGTGCTGGATGGAGATTTAAGGTTACTCTTTATCATAGATACGGAACAGGATATTGCTTTGATGAAAACTTTATATCAGAACAACAGGCACTTGACGAAATAATACAGCAAGTTCCGGAAAAGAATTTAATTAGATCCCCTAGATTATTAAAATGGGATCCGGGGCATTTTTCAGAACCTTGGACAAAAAATGTAATAGCTATAGGGCTAAGTGCAGGATTTGCTGAACCAATGGAAGCTAATGGTCTTTATCTAACTATCTCCAATATTGATGAAACTTGGAGACAGCTAAAGAAAATACATGACAACGAATACGGTGTTGAAGAAGCCAGTAGAAGATATAATCACAAATCTGTGATACTATTCAATGACACCTATGAATTCCTGTATCCTCATTATCACTTAACTAAAAGAACTGATTCAGAATTCTGGAAGTATCAGCAACATTTGAACATTAAAAACGGAACTGAAGAAATGGTTAGAAGTCATTATAGAAGTCCCGTTAATACTACTCAGATGTGCGGTGATGGATATACAATATATCCTGATTACATATGGGCAGCAATGGCTGTCTATTATCGATGCAATACCAAAAACTACGAAACAAAAATTAATAAAAATCTAATAGAAAAAGCTGTAAATCATTTTAGAGATTTCAATAGTAAATGGAAATCAACATCTGCTGGCCAAGAAACGTATTATGATTGGATGAAGAAAAATAGATTTAACGGGTTAGAGCATAGCGATCTGCAGAATCAATTAGACATATAAATTAATAACTTTCTAAATGATTGATACCTAACTGCTTACGGAACTCTTCTGTAAACTTTCCGTCAATGCGTAGACTATAGCTTGGCTCCATAATACGCTCACCACCGTGCCAGTCTTGATCATTCCACCAAGCAGCACGAGTATTAAGATATACTTTGTTTTGATTTTCTGGATCCCATAGATACATAGCCTTTTTGGTATTAGGACGAATATGTATAAATTCGTTGCGATGAGGGAATGTAATATCCATGCCATTTTTTGCATCTAAGTCTCGATGTTCAAAAGGAATACCATCTGCTTCGCAATGGAAAAATATCACTCTACCAATATGTTCAAATATTCCCTTGTTGATTAAATCTTCAACCCATTTAACTACGTTAGGAAAGTGGGCAGCTTCTTCTGTGAGTTTACGTGGAGCAGTACGATCATCCCAAGATCCTTCTTCCCACAGGAAATAGTATATGTAAGGATCATAGGCACCCATGGCCATTTTTAAATATCTAGTAAATTTGTTGCGAATTTTATAATTCTTAAAATCTCTATAAAGGTCAATTCCGTTTTGATATATAGGATCGTCTTTAGATAATGATAAAAATTCTTCCATAGCTTGATATATAGGTTTCCAGTGTACACGATAACTCATATCTTTAAATGTAAACCCAGGTGCCATCCAAGTTCCTTCTTTGGCAAATTCTCTTGCTTCTGCAAACCCTCGAATAATTTCTGGTTGTAGAAGATCAAATTGGTTCATATCCAAATATGATTCCATGTTAAAATATGGTTGTCCGTTTATACCTATAATCACGATTTAATTCTCTCAGTTAAATTTTTAGCTAATTACAATATGAATTACAATTATTACTACAACAATGTTCCCGGAACTGGGCTGTGTCGTAACAATCTTATTTACACCAGCCTAATGAGTGACGATAAAAAAGTATTTGTTCAATGGTACTTCAATGACGGTGAGTACCATAAGGGTCAAAACGAAGTAGTTGATCCAGAATTGATGGAACAAAAGTTTGATCGAGAAGTAAAATATCTCAAACTAATGACTAAAGAAAACCCAGATTTAGTTCCAGAGATTTTAGACATAGATCTAGCACAACGTAAAATCTATCTAAAGGTCGATGGTCCAGACTTTTGGGAATGTGCAGGTTGCGATGCAGAAAATTTTAACAGCGTATTGCCTGATTGGCAAGAACAAATGTTGAATATTGTTCAGGCTCATAGAAACTTAGGATTATACAAATATTCTATGCACCCTAGTAGTTATTTTGTAGTAGACGGTAAATTAAAAAGTATCAATTATTTTTTTACATATCAGCAAAACGAACCAGCTATTAGTATCGAAGAACATACTAGCCACATCTACAGCACAAGGCAAGCAGAGATGAAAAAAGTAACTGATTCTATGGGTATTAGTTGGACTGATCCGCAGCCCTTTGATCTGTTACAGACATTATGTTGGGAAAGTTTTAGAAAAAATTATCCAAACGATTTTATAGAAAAAGTAAAATGTATAAAGTAGTCCCGTGGTCCTCTGATCTAAACTTAATAGACTTCTATGCTACAGCGGCAAGTAGAGGTTTTGTTAACAATGCCAGTCAAAAGATGCTAGTCGATTGTTTTAATAATGAACGAGAAAAACAAGTTTGGATTTTGTACTATAATAAAATTCCAGTAGGTTCAGTTGCAGCACATTCCTTTGATGAAATGGGATCTAACAGCTATCGTATAGCAGCTCGTACCTGTGTGTTTACAGATTTGTTACCGTTAAATACATTGCGTACTGCTAATCAAATAGTTACTCACCAACATGTTACAAGTCAGTTTTTAATTCCAGCATGTATCGAGTGGGCGCCGAAAGGTAGTAATTTGTATATTACCAGCAACGAAAATGATGCAGGTACGCAAAAATTAGTACATAGGATTTTTGGTCCAGCTATGGAAAAAACTGGACAAATGCAAAGAGTTAAAGATCTATTTTATAGAGGAACAACTCAAACGGTCTGGCAATTATTTCCAGATCGATTTTATGAAGAATTAGGAAAATACCCAAGATGGCAATGACAACATCGTTATGTGAAGTTTGTTACAGACATGTACCCGCTGAGAAGTTTGAAAGAGACGGTAGTATATGGATGAAGAAAACCTGTCCGGTTCACGGTGATACAGAATACATGATAGAACGTGATGCTGAATTTTATCATAGTTTAGAATTTGATCCTTACGGATATGATGTACCTAGCGGTATAATGATTGAAGTAACTGATAGATGTAATCTAGCATGTCCGCATTGTTATCATGAACCAGAAAATGCTTCTACGGATAAACCAATTGATTTAATTTTATCGCAAATAGAATCGTGGCCAGCTGATGCTGGTTCTGTTATTCTTGCAGGAGCAGAACCAACACTGAGAAAAGACCTTCCAGAACTAATTAGTAAAATTATTGAATTACAGGTTCGATTAGATCGTATGCATCAGGATGTTACTATCTTAACCAATGGTGTTCGATTTGCTGATAAAGCCTGGGCTCAAGCAGTTAAGGACGCTGGTTGTCGTGCTGTTATGATAGGACTAAATCATCATACCTATCAAGGCGAAACCGTGCATCGTAAACAATTAGAAGGTATTAAAAATTGTAACGAAGTGGGAATTTTTGTGTATTATACTGGATACACATTAGAAGATGTAAATCATATCCCTGACGTATTAGAAGAAATACAAAGAATAGGAAATCAATCTTGGCAGTATCGCATTAGAGCAGGCAGTGATATTGGAAGAAGTCCCGACGAACCACGTTGGTACCTTAGCGATCATGTAAAGTCAGTTAAAGCCTATGTTGATAGTAAAGGTTGGTCATGGGAAAAAATTCCTGGCGACGATAACCTATACCACTATATGGTTAAAATCAATGGAATTAATCATCGATTAATTCAGTGGAGTGATCCTAAAACAATCGATCTAGAAGAATTGCGCTGCGGCCCGTGGTGTGACTATGTTCCTAATAAACCAATTACTAATTTGTTACATCAAATTATGTTAAGAGATGCTGCGGTTAATAAAAACATGATGTTATATGATACCGTACCTGAGCGTTTTCAATTCCGCAGTAGAGAAGCTATGAGGTTAGATCCTTAATAATTAGGTTGGCCACTGCTTGGTGTGCTTCAATATCGTAATGTAAAAATGGTAGCTGTTTGAATTTATTTCCTGCACACCATTCAATGTAGTTTCCGTATTCTTGAAAATCTATTAAATTTTCTACATCTGGAATTGCTTCAGGGAACAACGGTATATGATAATAATCCAACGCATATCCTGTACAGATGTTATCTACACAAAACATTAGTTCTTTTAAATTATTATAAGGTCTTAAAATATTTTTAATATAAACATCATTAATAGGATGTTTCATAGAAGAAGATTTTACAAAAGCATCGATCATACCCTGCCATTGCATACCTACCTGTATAAAATTATCTTGGTCTCTGCCAAGAAAAAGTCCGTTATCAGGATAATAAAATTCTGTTCGATCAGTACAGGTATAACCAAAAAGCACCAATGCGTTGGTGTGTTCTTGTACAGCCTTTGATAATAGTCTTAAACTTCGTGTGTTACTACCACCGGTCATGGCATAGTTATAGCAAGGTATGTTTAAACTATCAGCAACGATGCTAGGAAAGGATAAAGACTTTCCAAAATGGTCAGCTTCTTCAATAGTGATTTGTCCATTAAGATATTGTTCAAGACTATTAACATCACTTAGTTCGCAACCTGCTATGTGACTATCACCAAATGCTAATACACAACTAAATTTTCTCATCTATTTTTTTAACTTAAATATACACTATGTTTAATGTGATATTATTTACCGATGCACCTTACCCCCATCATAAAATCCGCGGATATGGTGTACATCGTATTGCCAGTCAAATTAGAGCAAACGGATATTCCTGTTTGGTCGTTGACTTTAGTTCTGCCCTAACATTTGAAACCTATAAAGAAATTATAGATTTGTCAGTGGGTCCAGAAACATACATGATAGGATTTTCAACTACATGGTTGCCTTATCGATTCCCTGAAAACCCAGGAGAATATACCAATCAAATACCAGGTCACAACATAGGTGAAATGTTTGAGATGTCAAATGCTAAAGAAGAAAAGCATGACTGGCGTAAAGACAATCTTGTAGTTAAGTTTGGAAAAAATGAAATTGACGAATGGCTTAGATATCCTAAAACTATAAACCCAAAAGTTAAAATTGTATTGGGCGGTGCTAAGACAGACTTCTATATGGATTTTAAAAATGTTGATCATTTTATTTTTGGCATAGCAGAAACTATGACTATTGATCTTTTGAATAGTCTTAGTGGGCGCGGTCTAAAACGTATATTCAATCCTATAATTGATTATGATCGCAAAGCTCATAATCCGAGTTGGGACTTTAGAGAAAGTTCAACACTTTATACAGAATATGATTTTTTACAACCTCAAGAAACGCTAAACATCGAAGTAGGTAGAGGCTGTAGATTTAAATGCGCATTTTGTAACTTTCCTCTCATAGGTCAAAAAAACATCAACGATTATTTAAAATATCCTAACATCATTCGCGATGAGTTAATGGAAAATTACGAGCGTTGGGGTACTACAAAATATTTTATTGTTGACGATACATTTAACGATAGTACAGAAAAATTAGAAATGTTTTATAAAGTAGTTAGAGACTTGCCTTTCAAACTTAAATTTTGGTGTTATACTAGAGTAGATCTTTTATCAGCATTTCCTGAACAGATGGAATTATTAAAAGAGTGCGGGTTAGCTGAAACATTCTTTGGACTTGAAACCCTTAACGATCAAAGTTCAAAGACCATTGGCAAAGGTATGGCTGCATCTAAAAGAAAAGATACACTTTATAAGGCTAGAGAAGTGTGGGGCGATAGAGTGTGGATTGAAGGCGGCTTTATGATAGGCTTGCCTTATGAAACAAGATCTTCGTGGGATCAAACAATGAATTGGTTAAAACAGGCAGATTGTCCGTTAGATATCTCAACCGTGTATCCTTTGAACATTGTTAAAAAATCTGAAAGGAATCAATGGTTTCCAACCAGCTGGTTTGACAATAATTACGAAAAGTACGGATATGTTTTCCCGCATGACGGAGTAGAAGGAATGTTAGCATGGGAAAAGAATGATGGTACAGACATACGTTCATTTGCCGAAGCTATGGAAATTGCAGATCGAAGCTATGCTGAATTGCAACCATACCAACGCAATCGACAGGGAGATTTTTATGTTAGTTCCTTTAATCATCCTGTGCTAAAAGATAGAGAACGTACAATTGATATGTCTCCTGAAGAATATTCGGCACTCTTGTCTACTATCGACTTTGATGATTTTTTCATTAATAGCGTAACCGCTGAATACTTTATTCCGTTATTAGACAAATTAAGAAAAAATAAAAATGTTTGATGTTATCTTATTTGCCGATACCGTACAATTTGATGTCAAGACTAGAGGATACGGTGTACATAGACTTGCTAGTCATATAAGAAATAACGGCTATAGCTGTCTGGTTATTGATTTTAGCTCTTTGATAGATTGGAAAGTATATAAAGAAATTTTAGATAGATCTGTAGGCAGTAACACATTAGCTGTGGGTTTTAGTACAACATGGATGCCTTATAAATTTCCGGACGTTGGAGTCAGAACACGCAACCCCGGCGAAGGTGGCGAAGACCTTGATGCTATAAGATTAAAAGAAGAAAATCTTATTGGAGCATTTTCAAAAGATTCATACGATCCTTGGATTAGTTACATCAAGAAAATAAATTCTAAAACTAAAACATTCATAGGCGGTGCTAAGATAGACTTTTATCTTAATGCTCCTGTAGATCATGTTATTGTGGGAATAGGAGAAACAGAAACTATAGATCTATTAGATTCTCTATCTGGAAAGAATCGAAGAATTTTTAATAAAATTATTGACCATGATAGAAAAGCACACAGCTCTGTTTGGGACTTTAGATCTAGCACTACATCATATACTAACTATGATTTTATTCAACCTCAAGAAACTTTAAATTTAGAAATTAGTCGAGGTTGCAAATTTAAATGTGCATATTGTTCATATCCGTTGATCGGACAAAAGACCGCAGACTACCTTAAACATCCAGATGTCATACGTCGTGAACTTATAGAAAATTATGAACGTTGGGGCACTACCAAATATTTTATAGTAGATGATACCTTTAATGATTCTACTGAAAAGATGCAGATGTTTGCAGACATTAGTCAGAGCCTTCCATTTGAAATGAAGTTCTGGTGTTATCTCAGAGCTGATTTATTAGCAGTACATCCTGAACAGATTCAACTTTTAAAAGACGCAGGTATTGCTGAAACATACTTTGGAATAGAAACTTTTAATCCTAAGACCGCTAAGTTTATTGGTAAAGGAATGGCCAGCGATAGAATTGTTGATACTATGTATAAGTGTAAAGATGTATGGGGACCTCGCAGTTATATTGCTGCTGGTATCATAGTTGGGTTACCTTATGAAAGCACCGATACAATTCATAGAGCAGCAGAATTTTTTAGAAGAAGTGATTGCCCAGTAGATCTTGCAAATTTATTTCCTTTGAGTATCATAGGAAATCACGATTTAGTAAAGTATATGTACATGAGCGAGATTGATAGAAACTATTCTAAATATGGTTATTACTTTCCAAACTCTAACGAAAATTATTTTAGCTGGCGCAAGGATGATGATACAGATATCAACAGCTACGAACAAGCTCAATCTATTGCTGATGAAATAAATTCTACTTTAGTTCCTAAAGAATGTCGGGGGGATTTTTATATTAGTTCTTATAATGACTCCCGTCTTTGCGATCGAGAAAAACTTTTAGATATGTCTGAAGCGGAAATAAAAAAGCTGAAAGAATCAATTGATTTCTCTCAGCTATTTTATAATACAATACAGAATGACTATTTCATTCCGTTGCTTAAAAAATTAAGCAGTAAATAACTCAATACTAGCCTTATAACTTAATACATCTCCAGCAGTATTTGTTGCTGATGTATCAAAACCAACTTCTACATTACCGGATGCAATCTGTGTTACAACAACATCAATAGGTGCAGTTCCTGTAGTAAGCATAGAACCAACAATGCCAGAATTTACTGCGGATGTTGTATTAACAATTTTGTATTCTACAATACTTGTTCCGCCTGTGGTTCCGTTTTTGACCACTAACATTATTTTTCCGCCAATATAATCGGCAGCAGGATATGCAAAGAATATTGCTGTTTCTGTTGCGGATGTAGAGAGCTGAGTATAGCTGTCTGAAACGGCAGTACTATCTTTGTAAACGGTGAATATTTTTACCGTTGGATCTGCAAGATCGTATACACCTAAAGAATTTACAGACGTTTTAACTGAAGTTGGAGCATGGAAATCTCCTGCACCATCAAATACAAATGATCTATCGCCCGCAGTCGTATCTGGCGGAAAGTCAATCATAGTTACGGTACGAATATTGTTAGCAGCAGGTGTTGATCTTGGGTCAATTAAGAAATTTAATTGGCTAGCAAATTGATAACTAGCACCGTCATGAGCTTCATATCGTAAGCCGCCTAATGTGTCTCCGGCTTGTACGATAAGAGGAGCTGACATAGTTCCTCTAGAAATACTAACTTCAATATCTAACCCTAATGTTCCGTCGGTTGTTCCGTAACCTTGTATGAGTCTTTGATCTGAAAAAATCTGTAAGGTACTAGGTATAGTCGCAGTCCCGATATCAACAGGACTATCAATGCCACCGAAAGTTCTTTTACCAATAATTGCGCCGCCTGTGGTAATGCTTAAACTAGCATTTTCTACAGAACCGTATAGTGTAGCTGTGTCAGCATCTAAAATTAATGCGCTGTCGCCTGGACCAAATACATTACCTTGGATAGAGCCAACTAAGTCACCTTGTAAAAATCCATTGTCTGCATCGACAATTAGTGAGCTATCTGGGCCATAGATATTAATTCTATAATTACTACCTTCAACAACACCGTCTCCGCTACCTGTACCTGATCCAATTGCCACTCCGCCAACGGTTGAACCTACTGGTAGATTAATAGCTGAACCAACTGCGGTAAGCTGTGCTGCGCCCAAATATAAAGATGGACCAGCTAGATATAATTCGTTAAATCTAAATGTTGGACTTCCTAGATCGTAGGCATTGTCTGTACCCGGAATAACATTAGTTTTTACGGTACCGTTCAAATTAATGCTTCCATCAATTCCGTTTAATAATCTAGTTGAGTCATCTGCAAAGAACGAACCTTTGAATGCAGAGGCACCAATTGTTCCTTCATAATTTGATAAATCTGGGTCAACGGTTGCACTAATTCTATTAGTGACCGAATCGTATGTAAATGCTATGCCGAGATGAACACCTTGAGTAAAAACTTCAGCAGCCAAGTCTTTGATAGTTCCTGAGCTGTAGTTAATTACTGGAACACCACCTTGTGTGGTACCGTCACCAATATATACAACTTTGGTATCAGTTACATAGACTAGCTCGCCGACTGCCGGTGTTATTTGTTGCCTTTCGGCGTTGTTACCTCTGCGAATCTGTAAAGGCATGTTTTTAAACTCCTGGACTAAAAATCCTATTTCAATGTATTTATGCCAGTAGTTCCAGAACTTAGAATCAAAAAAATAGGGCCCGTAGGCCCTATTTTCTGCTACTATTACTACATTGTAGGACCGTTACCGTTCCTAAAACCTACTTGTCCGCCCTCTGCTTCGATTCGTGCAATTACTTCTTCAAATAAGATGGGCGCAAAGTCAGTTTGTTCTACACAGACGCAGTGATAACGAACATCAATTTCATCGCCGTATAAAACTTCGCCCGTTCTAGCATCTACTCCACGAGCTTTTTTTACACGATTTGCGTGTAAATGCCCGTGTATGTTCACACCAAAACGACCTAAACTTGCTTCGTGTACAGGAATGTGACTTAAGATCATACCGTTCATAACATGATACGCTCGTAATTCTCTAAAGTACTCTCTGTACTCATCGTCACGAAAAATATCATGGTTTCCACGGATTAACACTTTGTCACCGTTTAAACGAGCCAATGTAGACATTGCTTTTCTGTTAATTACAACGTCGCCCAAATGGTAAACTTTGTCCGTAGGTTTAACACGATCGTTCCATGCTTTGATCATGGCTTCGTCCATTTCGTCTGGATCTGTCCACGGTCTTAACTTTGTAACTCCATCATCTCGAGTGAAACGGCACACGCCAGCGTGGCCGAAGTGCGTATCACTCACTAAAAATACGCTAGGCATAGTGCTCTCCTTTTTCTATTTTATTATTATACTATCGTTGATCCAAAAAGTCAAGTACTTTTTGAATTAATTTTGGAGCGGGTGAGGGGAATCGAACCCCTGACTTTAGCTTGGAAGGCTAAGGTAATACCATTTTACGACACCCGCATTGAATTTGGTACACACTACTTATCCTATTATACACCGTGTGTAAGGGTGACTGGTTGCGGGACCCGGAATCGAACCAGGAACTAGAGCTTATGAGACTCTCGAGATGCCGTTTCTCTATCCCGCGATAGACTTTATAGAGGCTCTCTGTTGGAATCGAACCAAACTGCTTAACTCCGTATCTTCCTGGGGGCACTCACCTTTAGTCGACTTCGGGCTACCTGACACGATCCAGTGTAGTTAAACTTCAAAGAGCTTTTATAAAGTGTTTTGCTACTCCCACCACAGGAGCCCAAAACTGAGCTGTTACTCTGTCCACGTTCTTTTCCATTTAGACGGGCAATCGTCCCCGCCTTTGTGATTTCTCAAGTCGCTCGTAAATGGAGCCTTGCGGTAGATCCAATGCACCGTGCTGTTCTCGCTTACAGCAATTGCGCACTTTATATAACGTAAAAGTGTAAACCGGGGTCTGTTAGATTAAGCCTTCGGACTGAAGTGTTGCTACAACATCTTCTGAGAGGGGAATCTCAGTTTTGATATTAAGCTCAAGAACTTCATCGTTGATCTTTTGTTTTTGCTTACGGAGATTTAAAATTTCCCCTTTAGCTTGATCAATTTGTTCTTGAGATACTACGGTAGATCCTACGGTATCGCCATATCCGTAAAGGCTACGACGGCTGTTTTCGCCTTTGTCGTTCTTGATCTTCTCAAGTTTGCCTGCAATAACTTGCAGATCTGTGTGTGGTTTTAGAGAAGAGATTTCCTCAAGCTGAGAAATTCGCTTATCTAGAAATGCTGCTTTTGCTAGATTCAAGTCAATACCAGAACTAGCATTTGCTGTGCCCACCAGGCCACGGATGTTGTAAAGAGCCAACAATAGTCGTTGTCTACGGCCATCGGCAGCAAAGAGAGCATCGTTGGCTTTCTTTAGTTCTACAGCCGGATCTTGGAATTCGTTTAATTCCAACGAGGTATCAAACTTAATACCACGGATTGCGTCATTGATGCTATTCTGGATAGCATTTGCTTTGCGTAATGTAATGTTCATCTTTTGCCTTTAATTGTTTTGAGATAATCTTCTTTTGTATAGTGACCTTCTTCAATCTCTTTTAGGGCCGATATGATCGGACCGTTTGAATCGCCAACTTTTGATAGAGATCCTCTTTTAATCTCTCTTGCTCTTTGAGATGCTACCAGGACCAAATCAAATTGATTTCCGATCATTTTAATTGCTTTTTCTGAAGTAATCCTTGCCATCTCGCATCCTTTAATTATAATGACGGGTCAATGAAAGGTCAAGTAATAGACCGGACAATTGACAATAAGATTGTAATAATCTTGTTGACAATGTGCAATGAACAGGCTACAGAGGCCTGAATATTTCCGATCAGCAATTGACAGGTATTTGGAATCGGGTCACTCAAACACGAAACGTTTTCAAGACGTTTGCCAGAATTAAGTTTCATTATCGCATGTAGCGATAACGATGTCTATCCTCATCTACCTTTCACTTCACCGGTTGAGTTATTTCTAACCCAACAAAACTATTATACACTCATTAGTGTATTTGTCAACCCTTTAGGCTGTTCTTTTGACAATATGATAACCAAATTGCGTTTGAACTGGCTCACTGAGCGAACCAACTTCTAAACTAAAAGCAGCATCTTCAAATGGCTTGACCATTTGACCACGACCAAAGAAACCTAGATCGCCGCCATTTTTACCACTAGGGCATTTGCTATGCTGAATAGCCAACTCATCAAAGTTTCCACCTGCGGAAAGTTGATTTTGTAAAATCTGTGCTTCTTGTAAATTTTGAACTAAAATATGACTTGCTCTAACCTGCATTTTTTCTTCCTCTTTCTTAAAAATATTATCCCAATTAGTGTCAAATGTTTCTTGATTAACACTAAACGGCCTAGGCCTACTGCCTTTACCACCGTGCCACTGACTACCCATATTATGAATTTTCTGTAGGCTCGCGACGCACCTTTTCACGCTTAGGTTGAATAGCTGCCGCTAGTTCAGATTGAATGCACATCCTTTTAAATTCGCTTCTTTTAATTGGATCAACAATATTTGCAAGATATCTCTTGCTTTGCTTGGTCATTCTATAATTTGCTGTAGGCTTTAACATTTATTATCCTTTATGTTTTTTGGTGCCGGATGTCGGGATTGAACTGACGACCTACCGCTTACAAGGCGGTTGCTCTACCACTGAGCTAATCCGGCAGTTGTATTACTTAATTCTCGACTCTAGTTCTCTGATACGATTTTGAATCTTTGCCTTGTCTTTTGGTCTACTTGATTTTTCTAGAACATCAGTTAACTGCTGTAGATTCAACGGACCTAATCTTTGTTTTCCATTTTTTGTTAGCATTGGACTTGCTATTCTTACTTTTTTACCACCGGCACCTTTTGCCATGCTAGTAATCTCCTAATGTTATCTGGCGGAGAGTATAGGATTCGAACCTATGCGCCACTTTCGCAACGACGGTTTAGCAAACCGCTGCCTTAACCACTCGGCCAACTCTCCAAAATCTTAACTTGGTACTATATGAGGAATGTATGGAACATTTCGCGGACCGTGTCTTTGCTCAAGAAGAGTTCGAGCTTCTTGTAAATCTTTAGCCCATACTCGGTCTTTTTTATCTCCCTCGGGAGTTCTTACGGTTGTTTCATACATTGGCATATAACTCTCCAAATCTGGTGCCCCAAGCGAGACTCGAACTCGCACACCGAAGTACTGGCTTCTAAGACCAGCGTGTCTACCAATTCCACCATCGGGGCATTAAATCTATTTTACTTATTTTATAGCGATGTGTCAATAGCTTTTTGTGATTTTTCTATGGCTTTGAAAACAAAATCACGATAATTGTTTATAACGGTTGTTGCATCAGGGCCAAGATAATCGTCCATAAAAGGCCTAAAGATTATATTGTCCTTCCATTGAAATCTAATTTCTCGATACATGTCTAATTCATTAAATCCGTCTGGTAACAAAGATTCTATGAAAGATAATTTTGATGCGTAAACAATAGTATCACCTTCATAGTCAAACATATATCTATGATGGATATAACCTAACCATTGTTTGTTTTCAATTCTTGATAATTCTGCATTAATAGTAGGCATAGTAATAATGCCTGCCTTTGCAACTTTTGATAAATTTCTTAATGCTGTAGTAGGATGTACTATATCTTCTAATGTGTGAGTGCAAATAGCATAGTCAAATTTACCATGCTGTGCAACGTAATCTAAAATAAGTTGCCATTCCCAATCATTAGAAATATTAATTTTAAAATCTTGAGGTCTAGAAGAGTTTAGATCTACAATAACATCTGCAACATCTTCGGTCCAACCAAAGGCACTTCCGCCTACATCAATTACTCGATAATTTGGATTTATAGTTTTTTGTTCTAGAACAAATGATAATATTTGTTCTCTACTCTGCGTTTGGTTTCCGTAGGATATGTTTAGCATGAATTTATTTACTTTTTAATCTAATACCCTCAGTAAGATGTGAACTCACATCTGTTCAATTTGGCCCGGCCGGTAGGACTCGAACCTACATTGTGACGCTTTAGAAGAGCGTTGCCTATCCGTTAGACTACGGCCGGAAATGGTGCGAGTAGCCAGATTCGAACTGGCACGCCCGAAGACGGGAGATTTTAAGTCTCCTGCGGCTACCTGTTACGCCATACTCGCATTTTATTATTTGGTGCTGGCTGTTGGAATCGAACCAACTTCAACGGCTCTTCAGACCGCCGCTATGACCACATCAGCTAAACCAGCATTTGGGGTGCCTTACCGGTATCGATCCGGTACTACCGCTTTCACAGAGCAGGGTGCAGGCCACTACACTAAAGACACCATTGATTGGTATCGCGTACGGGGATCGAACCCGCCTGTCTAGGTTGAAAGCCTAGTGACCTCCCAGAAGTCCAACGCGATGTTTTTTATGGCACCGCGATCACGAGTTGAACGTGAACTTAGACCTTCGCAGGGTCTTGTGATTTCCCTTTCACTATCGCGGTATCTTTTTCTAGTACATCTCTGCGCATCTTAAAATGACGATGCTCATTAGGACGATGTACTACAAGGTATTCTACTCCATCTATAACTTCGACCGTACGGACGTCGTCACAGATAAAACGCTCCCCATTCATACGATTTTTTAAAGTTATAGATTTCATATTAATCTCCTTGATTTAATCTACGTTCCCTGCGTTCTGCTGCAAGTGTAAAGACTTTTTCATTGTCGTTAGTCCATTCTATAGTTTTAGAAGGAATAATTAATCCGCTAGGCAATGTGACTCCGTTGATTGTGTGAGGTTCATTCTCATCATAGGTCCAACCTAGGGCTTTCATCATACGATGCTTGACTAGCAAGTTAGGGCTACGAAATGCTTCGGTATCACGAAAGCCTAGCATAACACCAATCTCACAAACAGCACCAGAGCGACAAACACCTGCGTGGCAATGAACAACAACATTCATGCGATTTTCAAATGCGTGTTGTAACAAGCGAACAAGCTCATTGGCCTGCTCTTGGCTGCATCGCATTTCCTCGTCCAAGACTTTGTCCTTTTCTTCAACATCCAAAAATTGGAATTGATGAATTTCTTTGAACTTGTAAGAAGGAGTAGGAAAATCTCCAGGCGGATCGCAAATTTGGATCAACATAGAATTTGGACCCGCATCGATGTGAAAGCCTTTTCGTATGTCACTGAGTGCTACGTTTTGAATCCATGGGTTCACGGTTTTCTCCTTTTATACCAAGTATAGGGATCACCGTTTGGTAGTTTTCCGTTTTCAATGCCTGCGGAACCAAACGTTCCTACTAGTTCAATACCATGCCCGTTTATAGTAACTGGTATTCCTAATGATGTGGCGAATGCCAATGCTGATGATAGATCTTTTACTTCTTCCACACAGCCTCTACCCGCTGTGTCTTTCCATTCTACTTTATACATACTGCTATTATATATCCAATGTGTGTGTTTGTCAATTGGCCGGCCCGGAGAGATTCGAACTCCCGACAGCTGGTTTCGAAGACCAGAACTCTTCCACTGAGCTACGGACCGTTATTGGCAGAGGGTACTGGGATCGAACCAGTGATGACAGAGTCAAAGTCTGTAGTGTTACCGCTACACTAACCCCCAACAAAATGAATTTGTAAGTAGTTGCCCCATCGTTATAGCAACCATTCACCCGTGTAATTAAGCCGGCCGGGACTCGGTACGTCACTTGGGATACTTGACCAGCGCATTCCATTATGCTACTAGGTGGGTACTGACCCCACTCTCTGCTCTACACTAAGTCGACCTTCGAAGTATCTTCTTAGCGTGTCTTTCACTTGCTGACACTTACAAAACTTGGTGGTAATGGAAAGAGTTGAACTTTCACTGGGCACCGTATGAAGGTGTTGCACTACCATTATGCTACATTACCATATAGAAACATACTAATGAACCAGCCTGACGCAGCCGTACGCTTGGCAAATCGTTTCCAATTTGTTTCTCGCTTTTCTCGGTACTCTGTATGTTCAGGATTCCGCAGTCCTCAATACAATCGCTTGTAAGGGCAACTAATATGTTTTTATATGGTAGGAGCACAGGGATTTGAACCCTGGACCAACGGATTAAAAGTCCGCTGCTCTACCGCTGAGCTATACTCCCATATGGTCCGTACTAGATTGATTTATTGTGCCAACCTGGACCATACGGGTTCCAGGCGACACTAACGTTTAGCACGTTTCATGTCGTTCTCCTTTTTTAAATTAAACTTTTTCGTAACCTAAATCTACACTTTCGCTGTAGTAACCATTGCTTTCCCCTAACCAACGAACATCAACATAACCTTTGCGAGTAGCAAACTTATAGTATGTCCAAGTTCCTGCCTCATTAAGTTCTTTATCAATGCTTTTGATCATGTCAAACAAGTTGTGTGTTTCTTCTGCCTTTAGAAGTTCTACTCCCTCTAGGTCAGATAGATCACCCACAATATCTTCAATACGTACTTCTTCACAACAATCTTGTCGGTGAAAGAACACAAATCTTTCTGTGGAGTTTTCAAATACCAACTCTGTGTTATCGACATTTTTTACAGAGGTAAAAACTTTACCTATCATGTCTTCAATTTTAATAGAAGAGTTCCAATCGTAATAAGACATTACGTTTCTCCTTTAGTTTCTTTCTTTACAATTTCTTTGTATGCTTGGCGTTCTTGTTTGTGCCAAACACGTTTCCAATCCTTGAGATGTTTCCACCATTGCGGACTTTTTGTAAGATTACCTTGTTGTTTGTGTGCCATAGTATAACCTCACTTTAAATTTTTGTCAATGTAATAAATTAATATTACAAGCATGAGTAAAACTGCGATCGCCCCATTTTGTTTTCTCCTTGAAAATGGTAGCCTATCTTGGGAACGATCCAAGGACCCCCGCCTTATCAAGACGGTGCTCTACCACTGAGCTAATAGGCTATATCTGGCGGAAGCGGTGAGATTCGAACTCACGGACCATTTCTGATCGTCTGTTTTCAAGACAGGTGCAATAAACCGGACTCTGCCACACTTCCATTATTTGTGTTAGGTATTTTTGTGTCAGGAACCTAACAAACCCCGTGAGCGCAGCCCATCCTGTTTTCGCGTCAGCGGAGGCGGAATATGGTTACAGGTCCGCCTTAGATACTTGGTGCCCCTAATCGGATTCGAACCGATAGTTATGACACTCCTTTTGAGAGAGCCGCCTTTACCAATTTGGCCATAGGGGCATTACTGGAGTGAGGAGTCGGATTCGAACCGACGGCTTTAGAGTTTTGCAGACTCTTGCATTGGGCCTCTCTGCCACCCTCACGTTGTTACTGGTGCCTCCGGCGGGAGTCGAACCCACATTGGCCAATTATCTGTTGCACACGGGATATAAATCCGCTGTTTTACCATTAAACTACAGAGGCGTAAACTTGGCGACCCCGGATGGATTTGAACCACCGACATTTGGTTTTGGAGACCAACGTTCTGCCAGACTGAACTACGGAGCCATTTG
>JACCDP011254090.1_pt1 | contig 63010 bp, 39 predicted proteins | sample 7445841 | NCBI WGS metagenome assembly JACCDP01 (sample SAMN15323441, study PRJNA562643) | freshwater metagenome | isolation source: river surface water | place: USA:Blue River Watershed | collected 2017-08-17 | reverse complement strand
CAAACCAGAAAATCACTCTGCGATCTGTACGATTCCGTGAAGGAAGTCATGGTCATGGGAGATCTTCCCCAGGCCCGTCCCACCTATGTATTGAAAAGGGGATTGTACGACAGCCATGGTGATAAGGTTGAACCTTCAACTCCAGCGTCCATTATGCCTTTTCCCAAAGACCTTCCCAAAAACAGGTTGGGGCTGGCGCAATGGATGTTTGACGACAAGAATCCATTGACGTCAAGGGTTGCGGTCAACAGGATGTGGCAATTGGTTTTTGGAAAGGGACTGGTTTCTACATCGGATGATTTTGGCAACCAGGGTGCCATGCCCACCCATCCTGAATTGCTGGATCATCTTGCCCTGCACTATATGCAAAACAACTGGGACACAAAGGCATTCATGAAATACATGTTCATGAGCGCCACCTACCAGCAATCCTCTTTGGCCGATCCGGAGATCATAAAAGCAGATCCCAATAATGCTCTCTTGACAAGGAATCCCCGTTACCGTTATCCTGCTGAAATGCTGCGCGACAATGCCCTAGCTGTAGCAGGATTGCTTTCCAACAAGGTTGGAGGAAAGAGTGTATATCCGTATCAGCCTGAAGGGTTGTGGGATGCCTTGAGCGACAAGGTTTGGCGCTATCAATATATTTTATCAGAAGGCGAAGACCTATACAGGAAAAGCATTTATACGGTGAGAAAGCGAACCAGTGTCGTGCCCTTCATGCAGATCTTTGATGCATCTGACAGGTCGGTATGTTTGGTAAGAAGACCCGTTTCCAGTTCACCCATGCAATCCCTTGCCATGTTGAATGATCCACAGATTGTTGAAGCCTCAAGGCATGTGGGAGCCAGGATGATCAGGGAAGGCGGTACCATTCTTGAAAGCCAGTTGCTGTATGGGTTTCGCCTGATCACAGGACGCAAGCCCAACAAGAAAGAAGAGCGATTGATGAAAGAAATGTACCTGGCTGAGTTGAACAACTTTGAGATCCATCCTGAAAAAGCAGCAGCATTGATGACTGTTGGAAAAAGCAAATTGGATCTACCCGATGTCCATCAATTGGCTGCCATGGGCAGTACTGCATTGGCCTTGATGAATACCGATGAGTTCCTTACCAGAAAATGATTGACCATGAATGAGTTGATGAAAATGCATTACGAAAACAAGCGAAGGGAATTTCTTCGTGGTTCAGTCCTCGGACTGGGAAGCATCGCAATGGGCTCATTGCTGGGTTGTGGCAACAAAAATGCAGACCGTAAACTGGTGCAGCAAGTTGCGGAAGACATCAACAAACCGCTTGTCAATCCGCATTTTGTTCCCAAGGCAAAAAGGGTGATTTACCTTTTCCAAAGTGGTGGTCCTTCCCAGATGGAATTGTTCGATTACAAGCCCATGCTGTACAGCATGCATGGCCAGGAAATTCCTGCCTCTGTCATTGGCAAGAACAGGATATCCGGAATGGTCAGTAACCAGTATTCTTTTCCACTGGCAATGCCTGCCGCCAGTTTCAAACAACATGGTGCTGCTGGTGGATACTTCAGTGAACACGTTCCCCATATTGCTGAAATCGCAGATGATATCTGCGTGGTGAGGTCCATGTTCACCGAACAGATCAACCATGAGCCCGCCGTGATTTTTACGCAAACGGGCAACCAGTTGAGTGGAAGGCCTTGTATAGGATCCTGGCTCAGTTATGGCCTTGGAAGCATGAACGACAATCTTCCATCTTTCATTGTGATGGTATCCAAAGGCGGCGGGGATCAACCCATCAGCAGTGCTGCCTGGAGCAGTGGCTTCCTGCCTTCCCATCACCAGGGTGTGCAGTTCATGACGGGAAATGAGCCTGTTCCTTTTCTCAACAATCCAGAAGGCATTGATCGCATGGACCGAAGAAGGGCACTTGATTTTATCAAGGGCTTCAACAATATTCAAAACGAGGTTTGGCATGATTCGGAAATTGAAAGCCAGATCAACCAGTCAGAAATGGCTTACAAGATGCAGATGGCCATCCCTTCGATCACAGATCTTTCTGATGAGCCACAACATATCCTGGACATGTATGGTCCTGATGTCATGACACCGGGAACCTTTGCGCACAATTGCATCATGGCCAGGAGGCTGGCAGAAAAAGATGTTCGTTTTGTGCAGCTTTACCATCTTGGTTGGGATCACCATGGTTCAATTGCCTCCGGCATCAAAAAGGCCACATCGCTTACAGACCAGCCATCGGCCGCGCTGGTAAAGGATCTGAAGCAAAGGGGCTTGCTGGATGATACATTGGTGATCTGGGGTGGTGAGTTTGGAAGAACAAGTTTCTCACAAGGAAAACTTACGCCGGAAGGATTCGGAAGAGACCATCATCCTGGTTGTTACAGCATCTGGATGGCCGGTGGTGGTGTAAAGTCAGGCATGGTGTATGGTGAGTCTGATGATTTCGCCCACAATGTGGTGAAGGACAAGGTACATGTGCATGATTTCCAGGCCACCATGCTGCACCTATTGGGCATTGACCACGAGCAATTCATTTACAAGAGCCAGGGCCGAAGGTATCGCTTGACGGATGTTTCAGGAAATGTAATCCATAACCTGATTGCATGATCATCAATTTCTTGGGGCACTTGCATCCCGTTTTTGTACACCTGCCCATCGGCTTTCTTGTACTGGCATATGTTATCGAGTATCTGTTCAAATCTAATAAAGACAAATCAAAGCTGATTGATTTTGTCTTGGTTGCAGGTATTCTGTCTTCTCTTCTGGCTGCATTGCTCGGTTGGATGCTGTCCTTGTCTGGAGGCTATGAGGAGAACTTGCTGGATTGGCACCGTTATACGGCCATTGCTGTCTGTATTGTTTCCATTGCATTGCTGGCCTACAGAAAGTATAAAAAGGAGGAATACAGAACACCTTATTATCATGCCGGATTTCACCTCATGATGCTGGCGCTTTTGCTGGCAGGGCATTTTGGAGGAGAGATGACCCATGGTGAAGGCTACCTGTTAGATGCTTCAACAGATCTAGTTTCTAAAGGGAAGGGAGTCGGTCAAGATCAAAGAATGCCAAAGCCCTCTGCTACCTCAGAAGCCAGTGATGCTGATGGCATTGTTGAGCTCGATACCATTGCACCTGCTGATGCAGCAACTGTCGCAGCCCTTCAAAAAATCAATGCAGCCGTTGTTCCGCTTGCCAATGGTACCCACTTCCTGGAGCTGAACATGGTGAATACACCTTCCTTTGGAGACAAGGATGCGCCACTGTTGCAGAAAATAGCTCCACAAGTAATGTGGCTGGTATTGGCAGACACAAAGATTACGGATGCAGGATTTGAACCATTGAAATCCTGCACCAACATCACACGATTGAACCTCAAAAATACTGGCATCACCAATGCATCAATTTCCCCCATCGGAGAGTTCAAAAAACTGGAATACCTGAACATTGTGGGAACCCAAATAAATGATGAAGGCTTGCTGGCTTTGATACCATCCGCCTCATTGAAAAAAATCTTTTGCTGGCAATCGGGTATCACCGCAAATGGTGTGATGGCATTTCAGAAAAAATATCCAAACATCGAAGTCGACTTGGGAGGAAAAAAATAATATGTCTGCTGTATTGAACATTGACAAGGATCGGCTGGTATTGGGGACTGCAGGACTTGCCGGCCTTTGGGGTAAGGTTGACGATAATGAATCTGTCAAAACCATTCTCTCTGCTCTTGAGCAGGGGATCAGCCATTTTGATGCGGCACCAGCCTATGCTGATGCAGAACGCATCCTTGCAAGGGCCCTGAGGGAATGGAAAGGACCACCACCTTTTGTCAGTACAAAGGCAGGGAAATTGAAGTCTGATGATCCAGACAGCATCAGCTATGATTTCAGTCCTGCGGGCATTTTCAAGTCTGCACACGAAAGCCTTCGGTTGTTTGGGCGGGATCAACTTGACCTTCTTTTTTTGCATGACCCCTCTGGCATGACAGCCGCAGAAATTCCCCATGCCGTTGAAGCCATGCAAATCCTGAAACGGGACGGCCTGGTAAAAAACATTGGTATCGGTGGCAATTATGGAGCATCATTTGCGCCGTTTATTGCAGACAATGGGTTTACGCATTTCATGGGATTCAACCGCTACAACATTGTCAACCAAGCAGCTCGCGGTGCTGAGTTTGTTCAACTGCAGGCGGCAGGCATTCAAATATGGCAGGCCAGTCCTCTGTACATGGGATTGCTGGGCAACAAACTGGATCAGTACGCAAGCTCTGAACCAGAATGGATTCCAGCATCCGATCTTCAACAAGCCATTGCATTGAAAAAACAATGTGATGCATCAGGATTTTCATTTACCGGAATTGCACTGCAATATGTTTTCAATTCTTCTTGCATCAATAAATTGGTTTTAGGGGCTTCAAAGCTTTCCGAGTTGGAGGAATCCATCCAGTTTTTGGAAAGCGCTGAACTGAGGAGTGAGGCCTTGAAACACCTGCCATCATCGTTGGCGATGATCTCCTAAAATTGAATTGACAAAAAAATACATTGAATTGCCACTTCCTTCAATTTCTGATTGATTAATTGTCTTTTATTTGCAATTACAATAGATTTTAACTCTTTTCATTGAAAAACAATTACAGGAAATTGCTGCTCAATTTGACTGCTTGCTTGCTATTTGCCTGCAGTTGCTGTTGTATTTCTTGTGGTGCGGACAGCAAGCCACCAGTGGCCTACAAGACCTTGGTCTACACCACCGATTTGGTGAATGATTCTGGCCAGATCAGGGTCTATGATTCCATGCACTCAAAAGCAGGTGTCTGGCCAGAACTGAAAAAAGCCAATCTGGCGGCTGGCATCCATGAGGTCAGGATTTATCGGTATGACAACCGCCTCTTCATGATGGTCACGGTCCCAGCAGATGCTGACCTCTCCAGGGTGGATTCACTCTATCTTGGGTCGGACAAAAAGATAAAGGTCTGGAACCAAATGATGGCCAATTTCCAAAGGTCATTGCCCGGTGTAGATACAACAAGAAAATGGTCAGCCTTGCAGATGATTCACCACTTCGCGGATGGGGAATACCAGCAATAAAATAATCCTTAAATCGATGCGATGTTATTGATAGATGATTTTGAAGTGCATAAATTAACCCTTCCGCTGGGCAGGGTTGTAGGGGATAACAACTGCAGTTATGAGGTCATCAATGTTGTGGCCATTGCCCTCAAAACAAACGAAGGTCATGTGGGCTGGGGTTATTCAGAATCTGCCTGGAAAGGGAAATTCAAGCACAGTGCCTGGTATGTTAGGGAACTTCCGGATGTAGCAGTCATCGAAGCCGATTTCAGGAATACCTGGTGGAAGAAATTGTACAACAGAAATGCCTTTGATCTTGAAACAGAGCGAACTTCCTATACATCAGGATACAATCATCTTGATGCTGCTGTTCGCCTTGCTCTTTGGGACCTGATGGCCCAGGAAAGAAACATACCATTGTATGAGTTGCTCAACCCAAACACAACAAAGCAAGAGGCGCTTGCCTATGGCAGCATTCTTGATTTCCCACTCTCTGACAAGGACGTACTGGACCTGACGGAAAAGTTTTTGACAGATGGTTTTGGCATCATCAAAGTCAAGCTGGGCGCAGATGATGTGGAGCGCGACTTGAGAAGATTGAAGCTGATACAATCCTATGCAGGCGCTGAAATCAGGCTTACCGCAGATGCCAATGAAGTATGGGACTGGCAAACTGCTTTAAAGAGAATCGAAACCTATCTGAGCAATGGAATTGCACTGGAGTATTTGGAAGATCCACTGCGCCGTGATGATGTTCAAGGATTTGCGGAGTTGACAAAAAGAAGTCCTATTCCCATCATCGGACATGATTATGTCAACAACATCGACGATCTCAAAAGATTAGTTGAAGTTGGAGGCCTCCAGGGGCTTAGAACGGGTAAGGATATTGACTATGCTCTGGCATCTATCGCCCTTGCAAAATCAGCCAACATTCCAGTCTATCTTGGCAATTCAATGTTTGAAATCAATGCGCACCTTGCCCTTGCCTTTGCCCAGGTCAACAGAACAGAGTTTTCCTATCTGGCAACCAATGATATCCTGGAGCAACCTATTGAATTTAAAAATGGGTTTATTCAGCGCCCTAATGTTATAGGACATGGATTGTCTCCCATGCTGCACAAACTGACAGAATTTTCACTTTAGTTTATTTATCTTCAAACGACAATCGAATTCACCATGAGTACAATACCTTATATCGTTGCACAAGAGTTGGATGCACCTTTTGAACTTACACAAGAGCAGATTGCCTATTTCCGGGAAAATGGATTTGTCAAAATTCCAGGCGTACTGTCAAAGGAGGCGCTTCAGGCCATGGATGAGATCATCACTGCTGAAGTCAACCGGTTGAATACCCAACACCTTGCCATGGAAGACAGGGATACCTATGGCAAAGCATTTTTGCAGATCATGAACATCTGGAGAAATTCAGCTGCAGTAAAACAGATTGTTTTCAGCAAACGCCTTGCCAAGATTGCAGCTGATTTATTGGAGGTTGAAGGGGTGAGGATTTACCACGATCAGGCCCTCTACAAAGAGCCGGGCGGAGGGCATACGCCATGGCATGCAGACCAATATTATTGGCCTTTGTCCAGCGACAGGACGGTTACTGCCTGGATTCCCTTGCAGGAAACGCCACTGGAATTAGGGCCACTCGAATTCAGCGCAAAGAGTTATGAAATCACAGAAGGACGGGACAAGGAGATTGGTGATGAGAGTCAGGCTTACCTAGATGATATACTCAGAAATACAGGCTTTGAACATGTTGTGGAAGCTTTTGGCTTGGGCGAAGTGAGTTTTCATACGGGATGGCTCTACCACCGTGCTGGCCCGAATACCACGAATACAATGCGCAAGGTGATGACCATGATTTACATGGACAAAGACATGCAACTCAAGGCGCCTGAAAACAAGAACCAGCAGGCTGATTGGGATGCATGGTGTCCTGGTGCCGTCATTGGAGAGGTGATCAACACCGAAATGAATCCTGTTATTTTTCAGTAATCAAATCGTTGTTGAGCTTCTGGTATTCTGCAGGTGTTTTGCCTGTCAGCATTTTGAAGTACCTGAAAAAATTGGCGTAATTCACAAAGCCGCATTCATTGATGATTTGTGAGATGCTGAGCTTTGATTCAATGAGGAGTTTGCAGGCATGTTTGATCCTGATTTCGTGCAGAAAATTGGTATAGGTTTTTCCTGTCTTGGATTTGAAATAGCGACAGAATGAATGCTCACTCAGGTGTGCAATGGAGGCTATTTGTTTGGTATGGATTTTTTGGTTGAAGTTTTCCATGGTATAAGAATACACATCATTGATCCTGTCTTCGTTCTGCTCATTGATCTGTGGCTGAAATCCAATAGGGAGGATCATTTTCGTGTCCCTTGAGTTGCTGATCAGGGTCAAGGCTTGCAACAGCAAGATCATTTTTCCAGGGCCTTTTTCAGTAAGCATCTGCCGCATGATCTTGCCTACTTCAGTTCTTGTTTTTCCTTCAACTGAAATACCCCTCTCCGCTTTTTTCAACAGCAATTTTATATTTCTCAAGTCTGGAAGATCAAGCAAATCCTTGCCTCCAAAATCGGGTAAAAAATGCAAGGCAATGATCCTGACCTTGAGTTTTTTGTCTGCATATTTTTCATCGTTACGGAACAGGTGAGGGAGGTTCTCTCCCAGCATGAAAATATCCCCTTCCTTGATGATGTGCACTTTGTCGCCTATGATGCACATGCCATCAGACTTCTCAAAATAGACAATCTCAATCTGCGGATGATAGTAGTATCTGCTATAGACATGTGAAACCAATTGCTCCCTGATGGTATATACGTTGGAGGATTCAATTTTCAGGAAAAGGGGCTTCATGCGAGAGCAGTTTATTGGCAATTGAAAATAGCGGTATTTTTTCTAAAAAGCTGCACCGTCAATGCAAAAAATTTAAAGCCAAAAAAGTATACTAATTCGCTATTGTTTCAGCCTGAACTCCCTGTTATTCGGTGTTAATTTGGGTTGGAAATTTTCCTCAGGGAACCTTCCATGCCAAATACTAACGAAAAAAAATCAACATGCTTAAAAATTTCCATCCCAAAAGCCAAGTCTGGAACAACAGCGCGGTGCTTCGTTGTTTGTTTCTTTTTTCCATCCTGATGTTTGTTTTTTCTTCATCAATTGTAGCGCAAGCCAAGCTGGTGAAGGGAAATGTCAAAGATGCTGGAGGAAAGCCGATTGCAGGCGTGAGTGTAACCATCTCAGGAAGCAACAAGGGAACGCTAACAGACGAGAGGGGAGACTTTTCTTTGCAGGCAGCTGAGAATGCTTCACTGGTTTTCAGTTACACCAATTTTGAAACGAAAATCGTATCCGTAAAAGGGCAATCCAATCTTTCTGTCTCACTCAAAGCTGAGTCTGCCAGTTTGAATGAAGTAGTTGTCATTGGTTATGGAACACAAAAGAAAAAAGACTTGACGGGAGCCGTGAGAAAAGTCAATATTGAGGGAACGCCTATTGCCAACATGACCAATATCAGTCCGCTTCAATCCATACAAGGTACTCCGGGTGTGAACATTGGTGCCGTCGGAGTTGCGGGTGGTGCACCAAGTGTGCTGGTGCGCGGTCAACGTTCATTGGCTGCATCCAACGCTCCATTGATTGTGCTTGATGGTGTGATTTTTGATGGAAGTTTGAATGAAATCAATACCCAGGATATCGCATCGTTTGATATTTTGATGGATGCCAGTGCTGCAGCCATCTACGGATCAAGGGCGGCCAACGGTGTTATCATGATTTCCACCAAGCGTGGTAAAACTGGAAAGCCGGCCATCTCAGTCAACAACAACTATGGTGTACAAAGTTGGACCAAGAGGCCCGACATGCGAAAGGGCGCTGATTTCATCAAGTGGAGAACAGAAAACAGGCGTCTTGCTGGACAGGCAGATTTGTCCATAGAAAAAGTACTCGATGCAAAAGAATTGGTTGCCTATAAGAATGGGCAAGAGATGGATTGGTTGAAAGAGATCACACAGTACGCTCCGTTGAACGACCTGAACCTCAGCGTTTCCGGACGTACTGACATGGTCAACTATTATGTTTCTGCAGGCTATCTCAAGCAAAATGGTGTATTGGACAACGATAATTTCAAGAAGTATACCGTTACTGCAAAAATGGATGCAAAAATTACCAAGTGGCTTGATTATGGCCTGAGCATGTATTATTCTGCAAGGGATTATTCTGGTACACCACCCGACATGGGCCAGGCGACCATAGGCACTCCTTATTCCTACAAATGGAAAGATGAGGCAGCGGGGATCCTAGACAAGAATCCGACACCTGCCAACCTGATCAATCCTTATTGGGGCAATGCTACCTCTCCTGGCTTGTATGATGACAACCTGGAGAAATACACCAGCACAAGGATCATCAGTTACCTCAGTGCTGATATTCCTAAAGTAAAAGGACTGAACTACAGGATCAACATCAACAAGTACAAGCAGGAGACAGTTTCAGGCAGTTTCAGGCATGAGAAATATTTTATCAATGGTGATAATCCTGCAGACATTGCCAATCCTGGAAAATACCTTTCCAGCACCTATGGCAGCATGGCCAATGTGCTCACCAATTCTTGGGAGATCCAAAATCTCCTGACCTATAAGAAAATGATGGGCAATCATTCGATTGATGCCCTTGCCGGTTACCAAAGGGATTATTCTTCCAGCTCAAGGGTTGGAACTTCTGCCAGTGACTTCTCTCTTGCCGGTACAACTGCATTGGGTTATTATGGCCTGCATTTGGGCAACCCTGCCAACCAACGGACCACCTCTTATTTCAGTGACCGTTCCAACCTCGCCTATTTAGGAAGGATGAACTACAACTATTTGAACAAGTATTACCTGACCATGAACTTCAGACGTGATGGTTTTTCTGCATTTGCAGAAGGCAACAAGTTTGCGAATTTCTATGGTGGTGCGTTGGCCTATGCCATCAGCGAAGAGGATTTCTTCAAGCAAGCCCTGCCCAAAGTCAACTACCTCAAGTTGAGACTGGCCTATGGACAGAATGGAAACCAGGGAATTGATTCTTATGAAACCCTTGCCAACATTGCGTCCGGAACAACAGTGTTTGGTTCTACCAGTTCACTTTTCATTTACCAGAGCAGCCTTGCCAACCAGCAGCTTTCCTGGGAGAAAACAACCACACTCAATGGTGGTCTTAATTTTGCCATCTTGGATAACAGGATCTCTGGAGACTTGAACATCTACCAAAGCAAAACCACTGATCAGTTGCTTACGCGCTCATTGCCCAACCTTACTGGTTTCAGCTCAGTAAGAACAAATATCGGACAGGTTGACAACATGGGTGCAGAGGTTTCATTGACGGGTGTTATTCTTGCTCCCAAAAATCCTAATGGCATTCGTTGGGAAACAACTCTGAACTACTGGATGAACCGCAACAAAGTTGTGGCTTTGACGGGTGTAGATGCTGATGGAGATGGAAAGGAAGACGATAACCTTGGCAACAGGTGGTTCATCGGAAAGCCGATTGGTGCAATCTATGATTATGTAGTGGATGGTATTGTTCAAACTGCTGATGTGGACTATATCACCAAGTTTGGTGCGAAGGCAGGAGATTTGAAAATCCGTGATATCAATGGCACTGTCAGGGGGGATGGAAAGCCTGATGGGAAAATCAACTCTCTCGACAGGGAAATCATTGGCTATGTTCAGCCCCGTTTCAGCTGGAGTCTTGCCAACACCATCACCTACCAAAACTGGCAATTGTATTTCAATTTCAATGCGATTGTTGGTGGTGGTTCTGGCAACTATTACATGAGCCCTAACTCATCGTATAACCTGACAGCATTCGGTAACAACCAGCAACAGAACTGGCTCAATGAACAGTATTGGTCTGCTGAAACGCCCAGCAATACTTTCACAAGGCCCAACTATTCCAATCCTTTTGGTTACAGCCATCCACACGAGCGGACTTTCGTGAGGCTTCAAGACCTGAGTTTGCAATACTCACTCAACAGCAGGCAATTGGAGAAACTCAAAATGAGTGGTTTGAGGATTTATCTGTCTGCCAAAAATCCAATGGTCTTCAGCAACTGGCTGGGATTGGATCCTGAAAATGCAGGAGCCATCGGTGTTTCGAATCCTTTGTTCAGAACATTCAACCTCGGAACCAACATTAATTTCTAAAAGAATCTAAATACATGACCATGCAAACCTTAATCAAAAAAATATCAGCTTTTGTCCTCGCGATAAGTTTCCTCGCAGGCTGTAAAAAAGATGCTGAGTTTCTCACAGAGGTAAGAAGGGATGGCCTGACCGTAGACAATGCCCTCATTACCAAGCCTCAATTTGATCTTGCATTGAATGCCTGTTACAGGCAACTGCAATATTTCTACAACTCCACTGATGGATGGACTGATTTCTGGCATCTTGGGGTCAACTTTGATGTTGCAGCTACAACAACCGTCTACATTGCAGATCCCAATGCAGCCTGGGTTAACTATACCAAGATCAACTCACAGGATGGACAATCTGCCAAATGGTGGAACTGGAATTATACCATGGTCAAATATGCCAATACTGTCATTGCTGGTATAGAAAGTCCTGCTGCTAAATTGACTGCAGATGAAAAAAATGCCTTGGCTGCTGAAGCCCGTTTTTTAAGGGCTTGGGCATATCGCAATCTTGTGATTGCATTTGGCAGCGTTCCAATTGTTGCCGCGCCAGTAACAGAGCCAAAAGTTGATTTCAGCAGGAATACACAGGCTGAATGTTATGACTTCATCAAGAAGGACCTGACATTTGCAAGTGCCAACCTGCCCATTTCAACTACCGTACCTGGAAAAGTGGTAAGGGCTGCTGCCGATCATTTGCTGACAGAAATCAACATCATCCTCAAAGATTATGATGGGGCTATTGCCGCAGCAACCAAGGTGATCAATGGAACAGATGGTTCTTACTCATTGATGAATACCCGCTTCGGTGCGAGAAGAGCAGAAACAACAACTACAAGAGGTACACCCGTTGATTATTATTGGGACCTCCATGAGATCAACAATACCGATTATCAGATGGGCAACAAGGAAGCGATTTGGGTTGCACAGTTTGAGCGCAATGTTCCCGGAGGTGGTGTAGCCTATCCAACCCAGGGAAACTGGATGATTCAGGGAAGGGCCTATTGGTGCAGGCATTGGCTGTTCGCAAAAGCAGGCCTCTCTGCCGCTGGTGCATCTGATAGTGTTGGACGTGGCGCTTCTTTTATCCGTGGTACCAATTATTCCAATTGGGATGTATGGGCCAAATCTGCCGGAGACATCAGAAACAGTGAAGCCAACATCAGGAGGAAGTTTTATTTTGGTGCCAACATCGCTGCTGCAGGTACCCAGCCTGCATACAAGAAAGGTGATTTGATTCCTAAGTCTTTCCTGACAGCTTATGAAGATACCATGTGGTACATCTATCCCAACTGGACAAAGTTCGGTACAGATAAACATGCTGCTGGAGATTTTATCTATGGCTATACCAAAGACCAGTATGTCATGCGCCTCCCAGAAACCTATCTCCTGAGAGCAGAAGCCTATTTGGCAAAAGGGGATAAGGCAAGTGCTGCTGCAGACATCAATGTTATCAGGACCAGAGCCAAGGCGCCACTGGCCACTGCCAACGAGATTACCCTGGACTATATCCTTGATGAGCGTGTAAGAGAATTGTATGGGGAAGAGTACAGGATGCTTACCCTGATGAGGCTGGGTCTTGTTTATGATAGGGTTAAAAAATACGGTGATGTCAACCAGCGTGCTTCCGTTGCTGCCCATAACAATTTGCTTCCCATCCCACAAGCTGAGATAGACAAAAACAATGGTGCGAAGCTCACACAGAATCCTGGTTATTAAATTTCGTTAGGGTTATAAAAAAAGCAAGTCAGTCTTGAAATCCTTTAAAGGATGAATGGATTGGCTTTCTTTTTTTATATTACCCTGTCATTCATCCAGAAAAACAAAGAAATGAAATTGACTTCCTGGGCATTATTCTTGTTCTTTACCTTGTTACAGTTTGATGCCTTTTCACAAGAAGACCGGTTTGCAAAAATTGGCGGGCAGGAATACAAGCTGCGCAAAGATGAGTTAATAGAGCCCTTACCTCCTGTTTTGCCCAACAAATTGCTTCGCTCTGGCAATCCACCAACGGCTGCGCTTCCATTCGTGACGGCCCATGAATCAAAGGAATTGCTCTATGCTGAGCTGGATTCCATGCGCAAGGCATATGCGCCTTTCATGGAAAACCATGCTGTGCTGAAAGAGAGCATGCGGAAAAGATTTCCCATCTCCACCATGCAATGGAGAAAGGAAACCGCTGAGGACAAAAAAAACATCAGCCATCCTGCATCAGGAGCAGGAGTTTGGGAAACAGTGAAGATTCCGCATTATGGACCACCGCTTGGTCATGCCGTAACCTATTACCAGCAAGAGATTGTACTGGATGATGAGATGCTGCGCAGGGGAAGTCTTTTTGTATGTTTCAAAGGAGTAGATTACAAGACAGAAGTCTATTTCAATGGAACCTATTGTGGCAGCCATGAAGGGTTCTTTGCCCCTTTTGAATTTGATATTTCAGCCCTTGCCCAAAAAGGGAAAAACAGGTTGATGGTAAAAGTCATGAACGAGCCTACCACAACTGGATCAGTAGACGAACAGGGCAATTATACGGTGGGCGATAAAATTTATGCAGCAGGTGGTCCTGGGTATGATGAACCCATGGAAGGATGGCATATCTGTCCACCAGCGATGGGCATCTACCAGGATTGTTTTATAGAAGCCCGGAGTGATATGTTTATCAATGATCTATTTGTAAGGCCGCTTCCCCAGAAATCAAAGGCTGAAGTCTGGGTAGAAGTCTTTAATGCAACCAGGCTTCCCAAATCCATCTCACTGGACCTTTCCTTGTTCGGCAAGAATTTCAAGGATACTGTTTTTCTCAATACAACCTACAACCCTTCTACAACGCATGTTCCCGGAATTGGCGACATGGTAAAACCAACGGATTGGCAGAGCAAGAGCATCCCCATGCAGTACGGAAAGAATTATATCCGTCTGGAAGTGGATATCAACAATTTCAGGTGGTGGCAACCCGACCAACCCTGGCTTTATTCCATGCAGGTCAAGCTCAATGACCAGCAGCATCAACTGCTGGATCTGCAGGCCTCCAGTTTTGGCATGAGGAGTTTCAGCATGGATACTTTTAACGTGCCCAAAGGAAAAATGTTCCTCAATGGGAAACAGATCAGGCTGAGGGGCGCCAATTCAATGGGCTTTGAGCAAAATGATGTGATGAGAAAAAACTGGAACCAGTTGAGGGACGATATCCTATTGGGCAAACTCTGCAACATGAATTTTATCCGCTTTACCCAGCGGCCGGTGCAGGGGGAAGTCTATGATTACTGCGACATGCTGGGCATGTTGAACCAGACCGATCTTCCATTTTTTGGTGCCATCCGGGTGAACCAGTTTTCTCAGGCCGTCAAGCAAGCCGAGGAGATGGAGCGGTTGGTGAGATCCCATCCTTCCACTGTGGTGGTCACCTACATCAATGAACGTTTCCCCAATGCGGAGGGAAGTCCTCAACGCAGCTTTGCCTCTGCCGCAGAGATCTTCATGGTATTCAAGGCCATGGACCAGGCGGTCTTGTTGTCCAACCCGGATCGCGTGATCAAGCCCGGTGATGGAGATTACGATCCACCCAGTCCTGGACTGCCAGACAGCCATTGTTACAATACCTGGTACAATGGACATGCATTGGACCTCGGCAAATTTCACAAGGGCTATTGGCAATACATCAAGCCAGGCTGGCTCTATGGCTGTGGCGAATTTGGTGCAGAGGGTTTGGACCCAATGAACACCATGAAAAAATATTATCCTGCCTCATGGCTGCCCAGCAATGCAGCAGATGATTTGAAATGGAATGCCAATCGGATTTCCAAATCGCAGACAAATACATTTCACTACATGTGGTACCCCACACAAACAGGTTTGCAAAACTGGATCGATGCCAGCCAGGATTATCAGGCCTGGGCCATGCGCTTTGTTGCCGAAGCATTCAGGAGGGACAGCAGAAATGTCTCATCCGCAGTGCACCTTTTCATAGACGCTTGGCCTGCAGGCTGGATGAAGGCCATCATGGATGTTGACCGCCAGCCCAAGAAAGCTTTTTTTGCCTACAGAAATGCCCTGGCACCTTTGATGGTTTCTTTGCGGACCGATCGGTATTCTCTTTTTGCAGGAGAAGATGCGATGGTTGAAGCGTGGGTCTGCAATGATAAAAACGAAGTTCCTTCAGGATACAGTCTGGGATATGAGGTTGTGGTGGATGGAAAAACAATTGCGAGGGATTTATTGGCTGCTGATGTTCCCGAAAATGCAGCACGCTTCCAGGGGATGATCAGTTTTAAAGTGCCAGCTGTTGGTGCCAGAACCAGGGCAATGATCAAGGCCGGTCTGTTCAACAAGGAGGGTGTCTGCATGAATGCCACCTCCCAGGAGCTGACATTGTATCCCAGCTACAAGCCAGTTCCCGTGCGCATCTTCATTGATGGTAAACAAGCGGATAAGGCTGCAGCGCTTGCCGCTGAAATGAAAGGGACCATCGTTAATGCGCTGGAAGATGCAGCGCTGCTCATCCTTGATGATGCAGCTGCCTACACTGCTAACAGAAATAACATAGATGCATTTGTGCGCAAGGGGGGTAAGGTATTGTTTACTGAAATTTCAGCAGGAAAATATGATATTGCCAATACAACTGTAGAGGTGAAGCGTACCATCATGGGGGAATATTATTTTGCAAATCCTGATGCATCCCTCCTCCGCGACAAACAATTTCAGCCCAAGGATTTTTTCCTTTGGTATGATAAAAAAGCAGGCTACATACAACCCCTTTTGCGCAATGTATTCAGGGCCGAAGGATGGTCACCTTTGGTTACAACGGGCCTTTGTAATTTTGCAGGCGAAGATCCTGCAGGTTATCTTGCAGCAGCTGCTCTGCCAATGGGTAAAGGGAAATTCATTTTCTGTGAGTTGACCCTTGCCAACCGTGTACTGGAAAATCCGGCAGCATTTGCATTCCTGAAGAAAATCATTGAATAGCACTCGAAACCACAAATATGAAAATACATTATTTCTGTACGCATTGGGGCAATCAGCTACCTTTCCCAAAATTTTGCAAAAACGCTGTAACTGCCGGATACAATGGTGTTGAGATGGACCTCCCTTTGGTGAAAAAGAAAAGGAATGAAATCGTGGAAACATTGGCCGATCATGGCCTCTTGTTGATTGGTCAGTATTGGCAGTCGCTGGAAAAAGACTTTGACTTGAACGAAAAAAACTTCAAGAAGCATCTTTACAATCTTGCCGAAGTCAACCCTGTGATGATCAATACCCAAACAGGAAAAGACTATTTTAGTTTTGCGCAAAACATGCAACTGGTAAAAGCAGCCAAAACCATTTCAGCTGAAACCGGCGTAGAGATTGTGCATGAAACACATCGAGGAAAGTTCCTGTACAACCTACAGGTGTTTGAAGCCGCTGCCAAAGCTGCTCCAGAACTCGGTATTGCCCTTGATATTTCGCATTGGTGTACGGTGCATGAATCCTTGTTGCAGGATCAGCAAGAGGCAGTCAGCCTGGCATTGCAGCACGCAAGGCATGTCCATCTGCGTTTGGGTTTTGAAGAGGGTCCTCAGATCAATGATCCCATGGCTCCGGAGTGGAAACCCCTGCTCAAGCAGTATTTCAAGTGGTGGGATGTGGTGGTGGCCAACCACAAAAAAAAGAAGCAAGACCTGACCGTAACGCCTGAGTTTGGCCCCGCTCCTTACATGCCATTGAAACCCTACAGTCAAAAACCCATTTCAAAACAATGGGACATCAATGTGTTCATGATGGAACTGTTCAAGGCCCGATACAAATAATCAAGCCATTCAGGAGATCATCCCTTCTTGATCAGGATCGGCAGGGGAGGTGCATCGCTTGATTTCTCCTCTTTGATGGGTGCATCCATGGGGATGTTTCCTATTGTTTTGCGAAGCACTTTAAGGCCATACATGGGTCCGTGCCAGAGGTTGATTAGCGTACCTTCCGTCCCCCTGTCCGGCATCATTTGTGTATGCAGTTTCATGTATGAGCCAAAGAGGGTAAGGGCCTCATTGCAGATGGTCCCAGCCCTTTCAGCAGCAGCTTCTGAATATTTTCCTGCTCCATCTTTTTCTATGCTTTGAATGGCTGCGCCTGCTGAAAATGCCTTGAGGTACAGCGAGCTGGTACCCACTCGGTTGCAAAGAAAATCAAGGTATGCTCTGCCTGCAGGATTGCTGACGGAGTTGTTGATTTTTTTCAATGATGCTCCAACTGAATCATACAGGTTGTTGACCTTTTGAAGCATGGTCCTGTTCATCCAGGTATAAGGAGCGCCCTGCAGCCAGGCACCAATCCAGCAGAATCCTACATTGGGCAGATCATTGGTAGACAGTTGATCAATTTCCTCTAATTTATTCATGTTGGCAGCAAATGTTTTTGTGTCAGCGATGCCCAATCTTTTTGCATAGGAAGTATAAAAATCATCTGGCTTTATTGGTCCCAGCAAAGAAGTCAATGCAGCATATTTTGCAGCCGTCCTGTTTTCTGCAGTTCGCCAATGGTTGAAAATGATGGCATTGACCTGCTGTCCTTTGTTGCGTAAGTCTAGGTCATTGACTAGTGATGAGATTCCTGCAATGGGGTTTTGCTGGGTGAACATCAATCCATCAAATTCAATCCAGGAGAACACGGTTGTTTTTGCAAGGTCTGATGGACTGGCCTGAACTTTTGCAAAATTGTTTGCCGTCCTAACACTGCCATGCCCTGGCATGATGGTCAGTTCTGTGGAGGGCATGTATTTTCTGACCAGGTGATAGGCCATCGCTGCATAGGGTTGAATCGTGCAGTATACCCCTAGCTTCAAGCTTATTTTTCCGGAAGCAAACAGGGAATCATTGTTGATGATGCGCACCGTTTCAATATTTCTGCCCAGCTGATGCACCAAGTTGTCAAGATCAGTCTGGTTTTTTCTGATCACATTGGTGATAAGCGTATCTTCCAAAACCTCCTTTCCAAAATGACTGGCCAATGCCTTGCGAACTGCTGTATCCGTGCATGTATTTCCCCATCCTCCCAACTCCTCAGTGATGACTTCCAGCTCATCTATCATCGGATAGTTTTGAACGGCAGACCTGCAGTTGTCCAGGATATAATTGACATCTCCTCTGTTCCTGGGTTCTACAGAAAACTGGATGCGCAGTCCGATGGACTTTGCATAGGACAACAATTCTTTCATCCAGTCCACCGCCATTGCACTCTTCCTGATCCTGTCACCATAATAAGGCTCTATGGCGGGGATGACAAAGTATTTGTCGTTAAAACGTATGTTGTTTTTGATGACGGGGATGGATGGGATCTCATGTGGCCTATTGTAAAAAAAGTTTCCTGCATACTCAATGCTGTCTCCTGTCTGCACTTCATGCCAGAGGTTAGGATAGCTGTGCACAGCCAACTTGTTGAACCGCATCCGGATCATGTTTTTCAGATAGGTTTTGGCCTCTTCAATGGGATAGGAGGAAATGTCCATCGGAAAATTCACATGCTGTCTGATGCCTCTCCAGCGGGCAAAGGGGAGTGTAGTATACTTGCCGCTGCGCAGCGTATCGGCCAGTATGAATGCGGGAGGGATTGTGCCGGTAAACTCAAATTGAAAACCCAGGTGTTCAAGAAATCCATGCACAGCATGCACCATGGCGGTTTCATCTTCACCCGAAAAAACAACATTGATTTTTTTTGAGGCATGTTGAATGGTGTAACTAAATGCTCCATTTTTTAGTTGCTCATCTTTGTTGAAACTAAAATGGAACTTTGTTTGTTTTTGTTGGATGACTAGATTCCCCAGATGAACCTTGAGCTCTTCTGTGGCAAACTGAAGGATTGGATTTGAGGTATTGTAGTTGCTAAAAGATATTTTGTTTGCCTGAGACCTTGCATCGGCTGCAATCAATGTAAGCGCAATGAATAACAAGTATTTGAATGACATGCGCAACAAAAAATTAGGGATGAAAATATAAAAGTTTCGATTGAAATTCGGGTTGGGTTTGGCTTTTTATTGTACAGTTTTGGCTGATGTTTTCATGTTGAAAAATTTGCTGTATTCCTCCCAAATTAATTGCTTCAAATCGTTTTGCATTTGTTTAATTCAATTAAATTCGGTGAGCATAAGCTTAAAAATACAATAAATAATTGCACATGTCATACCGATTAAACGCTGAAGACGTCAAGGCTTTCAACCAGGATGGATACCTGATTGTCAAAAACTTTTTTTCACTGGAGGAAATCATGAAATTATATTCCATCGCTACAAGTGATGATGTTGTCAAGGACAATGCCACCAATGTTACAGACAGTAGTGGAAAGAATTCAAAGCTCACACTTTGGTTCACTCCCGGAGAAGATGTTTACAGCATGATGCTCAGAAGTGAACGTATGGTGGATGCCGCCGGAAAGCTGCTGGACAGCGATGCACCTGTTTGTCATTTCCATACCAAATTGATGCAAAAAGAACCAAAGGTGGGTGGCGCCTGGGAATGGCACCAGGACTATGGCTACTGGTACAAGAACCAGTTTCTGTTTCCTGACCAATTGGTGAGCATCATGATTGCCTTGACCCCTGCCAACAAGGAAAATGGTTGTTTGCAGGTCATCAAGCGCTCCCATAAACTCGGAAGGGTCAACCATGGTTTTGCCGGTGAGCAGGTGGGTGCAGACATGGTCATGGTCAACCATGCCCTTTCAACACTTGAACATGTTTATGTTGAGTTGGAGCCCGGTGATGCATTGTTCTTTCACAGCAACCTGCTGCACCGCAGCGAAGCCAACTTGAGTGACCATCCAAGGTGGTCCATCATTTCCTGCTATAATTCCCTTTCCAACCATGCGTTCAACGATCCCAGTACCTCCTGGAGAGAGCCAGTTAAAATTGTTGATGATGAGGCCATGATGGCTGAATCTATCGGTGGGGCCTCCGCAACGGCAGATTTTCTGCGCAAGGAAGATGATCCAGCGCTCAAGGAAACAGGATGGGAAAAGGAAGTGAAAACCACTTAGGTTTTCACCGCTTTCTTGGTAACTTTGCGCCATGATAACAAGCAGCCCTTCTTTCTTGTACGAAAAAGAAACCCCATGGGAAGATCTTGGAAATGGCGTTTCCCGTCAGGTCATGGGCTTTAACCAGGACCTGATGATGGTGAAGTTCAGGTTTGCTCTTGGCGCTATTGGTGCTCCCCATCACCATATACATTCACAGACCGCAATGGTCATGTCAGGTGTTTTTGAACTGACCATCAATGGAGAAAAGAAAATTCTTGCTGCTGGTGATGGTTATTTCGTAGAGCCTGGTGTTGAGCACAGCGCCCTCTGTATTGAAGAGGGAATCCTCGTTGATGCCTTCAATCCTTCAAGGGCTGATTTCCTTGGCAATTAACCTTAATTTTAAGGTGATGTTTGATCAGCTCCAATCTGTGTTTTCCGGCGAATTGTATTTTGATGACAAAGGGCTTGATGCAGCCATCAAAACAGTGTATGCTACAGATGCTTCTGAATACCAGGAAAAGCCCCTGGCAGTTGCCATCCCCAAAACAATTGCAGACATCAAGGCACTCATCGCCTTTGCAACAGAAAATAAAATATCACTGATCCCAAGGGCCGCAGGTACTTCCCTGGCGGGACAGGTTGTGGGCAGTGGCATGGTGGTAGACATCTCCAAATATTTTATATCAATACTCGAACTCAACGAAAAGGAAAAATGGGTCCGCGTTCAGCCGGGTGTGATCAGGGATGATTTGAATGCGTTCCTGAAGCCATTTGGCCTGATGTTTGGCCCTGAAACCTCTACCGCCAACAGGGCCATGATAGGTGGGATGATTGGCAACAATTCCTGCGGGCTTCATTCCATCATCTGGGGAACCACCCGCGACAACCTCCTTGAAACAAGTGTCATCCTGAGTGATGGCACTGAGACTGTTTTCAAGGGATTGAACAGGGATGAATGGGAAGCGCATTGTCAGGGTGAGCATACCGAAGCCAAGATTTATAAGGCATTGCGCAAATTGATTGAGAGCAAGCAAAACGAGGAAGCCATTGAGAGTGGATTTCCGCGAAAAGATATCAAAAGAAGAAATACCGGTTATGCCCTCGATGCTGTATTGGAAATGTCGAGGTTTGAAGAGGGCTCACCATTCAACCTGAGCAAGCTCATTGCAGGTTCAGAAGGTACACTTTGTTTTATCACTGAGGCTAAATTGCAATTGCTGGATCTTCCACCATCACAGGTGGCCATGGTGGCAGTTCATGCCAGTACACTGCAAGATGCGCTGCAAGCCAATCTTGTGGCCCTGGATCACGGATGTGCCGCATCAGAACTGGTGGATGATGTCATCCTGCAGTTCACCCAATCATCGTCAAGCTTGTCTGCAAGTCGTTCCTTTGTTCACGGTGAACCCAAGGCCATCCTGATGGTTGAGTTTTTCAACAACGATCAAGATGTGTTGATGAACCAATGCCAGGCCTTGATCAAAGCATTGCAAGAAAAAAATATTGGTTACGCTTATCCTGTCTTGCAGGATGAAAAGTGCAAAATGGCCTGGGATTTGAGAAAGGCAGGGCTGGGGCTTTTGCGCAACCTTCCCGGAGATGCAAGACCCGTCAACCTCATCGAAGACTGTGCAGTAAGCCCTCAGGATCTTCCCAATTATATTGCAGAGCTTGAACAGTTGTTGCAACGCCATGGTCTGCAGTATTCCATATATGCCCATGCTGGAGCAGGAGAGTTGCACGTTGAGCCCATCATCAACCTGAAAACTGGAGCGGGCATACAACAGTTCAGGCAGGTACTGACAGAAACAGCAGCGCTGGTTAAATCTTACAAAGGCTCACTCTCTGGAGAACATGGCGATGGCCGCTTGCGCGGTGAATTCATTCCCATGATGATGGGAGAGCACAACTATGCATTGTTTCAACAGGTTAAGCAAATCTTCGATCCCAACCATATTTTCAACAGGGGCAAGATTGTGGATACACCACCCATGGATGAACAATTGCGGTTCAATCCTGCAACCAAGGTAAAACCCGTCAATACAGTCTATGATTACAAAGCGGTGGGTGGATACCTCAAACTCACTGAAAAATGCAGTGGCTCAGGAGATTGCAGGAAAACCGAAATCACTGGCGGCACCATGTGCCCCAGTTATATGGCCACCCGAAGCGAGCGTGATACTACCCGGGCTCGCGCCAATGTATTGAGGCAATACCTCACCAACGAGTCAACCAATCTCATCGATAAAGAGGAGGTAAAAGAGATCATGGATTTCTGCCTTTCCTGCAAGGCCTGCAAGTCTGAATGCCCCTCCAGCGTGGATGTGGCGAAGCTGAAGGGCGAGTTCATGCAATCCTATTATGATGAGAAAGGCGTTCCTTTCAGAACCAAGCTGATTGGAAATTTTTCCAGCCAGATGAAATTGGCTTCTCAGTTTTCAGGGATTTACAATTGGATGATTGAAACGCCAGTAATCAGGAAGACCATGAACAGGCTGGTTGGATTTCATCCAGACCGCTCACTGCCGAAAGTTGCTGGAACAACTTTGCGTGAATGGCATCGTGCACGAATGGCTTCATCATCAAATACACACGCAGGAAATAAAGTTTATTTGTTCTGTGATGAATTCACCAATTACAATGATGTTGAAATTGGCCAGCAGTGCATTCTGCTGATGGAAAGACTGGGCTATGAGGTTTGCATGATTGAACATCCCGACAGTGCCAGAACATATTTGTCCAAGGGTCTGATCAGGGAAGCCAAAAAAATTGCCAATCAACAGATTCAACTTTTCTCCTCCATCATCAATGACACAACTCCCCTGATTGGCATAGAACCTTCTGCCATTCTGGGTTTCAGGGATGAATTCCCAGACCTTGTTGACCAGGATCTGGTGGAACAATCCAAGGAACTTTCAAAAAATGTTTTCCTTTTTGAAGAATGGTTCATGAGTGAAGTTGGGAAAGGGAAGATTGCACAATCATCCTTTACTGCTGCCCCCAAGAAAATCAAAATCCATGGCCATTGCCACCAGAAAAGCCTGGCTTCCATGTTGCCTGTCAAACTTGCCTTGTCCTTTCCAGAGCACTATGAGGCACGCCTGATTCCATCGGGTTGCTGTGGCATGGCAGGCTCTTTTGGCTATGAGCAGGAGCACCATGAGCTTTCCATGAAAGTAGGTGAGCTTGTCCTGTTCAAGGCAGTTCGCGAAGCGGATGAGGAAATCATCATTGCTGCTTCAGGAACAAGTTGCCGGCACCAAATCAAGGACGGCACAGGCAAGCGCGCACTTCACAGCATTGAGGTCTTGTTCAATGCCCTAAAAGACAATTAGGAGATACCGATGTCATCCAGATAAACTGTTACAACGGCACCGCTGTATTCCTTTATTTCAATCGAACTCAGTGTAGCAGGATTGTTGAAATTGGAAAGCGGAATCTCAAAGGTTGACCATGCACCTTCTTTCAGCAAAATTTGAAATGCCGTTGTGCTTACCCCATTGATGATGACCCTTGCTTTCTTGGCCTCAGTACCTGGCCCGCCGAAGACAGAGAATTTGATGGCTGAGTATCCTGTAAGACTTACGGCAGGCGCTGCTTTGCTGAGCCTGAAGCCGCCAAATCCAACAGTATAGGCATTGCTGATGGCTGACGTTCCCCTTTTAACTGTTGTCGTATGGTTGAGCACTGCTGTTGAACTGTAGGAGGTATTGGACCAGCCTGTTTGCAGTTTCTCATCATAGATCACATACTTGAATCCAAAACGGATGGGAGAGGTTGCCATGCCTACTGGAGTGGTAACCGTAATAAAGGCACTGGTGACGCCTGCAGGAACATTCACTTTCAATTGCTGGTTGCTTTTTGAAACAATGGTTGCAACCGCATTGTCAAATTTCACTTCAGTGACGCCATTGAAATGGTTGCCCGAAATGGTTACCTGATCTCCGGTGATTCCTGCTTCTGGGTTGAAACCCGTAATGACAGGAGCAGGCTGCATGATTTTGAAGCCATAAGTGGCTGACCCATATTTTGTAGTGACCGTGATGGGGTTGTTGATTGGGTCTGGAAGATTGGCTGGGATTTTTACTGTTACAGTACTGTCATCAGCGTAATACAAAGAATCCGCCACCAGAACCGCATTGAAGTCAACCTTAAAAGTAGTGGCTAGGTTGGCACCCTTGATGACAATCCATTCGCCGTACTTCACGGAGGAAAGTGAGGTGCCACGATTGATCAGATCAGTTACACCATTGATCAATGGTGGTGCAGTGTTTTCAACATTTTCTTTTTTGCAGGAGAAGAAAGAAAATGACAACATGATCATCATGATGACATGTGTATATTTCAAATTGTTCTTTATCATTGTATGGAGTTGAATGAATGATTGAGATGGGTGATTACCAGCCAGGATTATTTTCCTTGATGGCCTGGTTGGAGTTTAATTCTCCTACTGGGATAGGTAACAATAGGTTTCTCTGGCTCCTTACTTTGGAAATATTGTTCTGGCCAGCTGAAATCTTGTTCATCACCTGCAGGTAAACATTCCAACGCATCAGGTCGAAGCGGCGAATTCCTTCAAAAAGCAGTTCCCTTGCCCTTTCTGCCAGCACATAACTCCTGAATTGTTCAAGGTTCATGGCTGCAGGAGCTGGGGTTGCTTTTGAGCGACTCCTGATGGCATTGAGTTGTACATAGGCTTCAGGAGTTGGAGCTCCGTTGGCTTCATTGGCCGCTTCTGCATAAATCAACAGGATTTCAGCATACCGCATGATGGGATAAAATGCATCACTGTTGGCCAGTGTTGGTTCTGTGACATCTGCATATTTGATGACGTATGCCCTGTTGTCTGTTGTCCCATTGTTGTTGTAGGTAAGGCCATTCACCACCTTGTACAAGACAGCCTGTGAGGAAGGATAAAAATACCTTGTTCCTGTATTGGTGGTATAATTGTGGGCGATGCCATCCAATGCACGAAGGTCTGCATCCTCATAATCACTGTAGTGGTTGTTGGTGGCCCAAACCGCACCCCTGCCGAAAGTGGAGAGCGCAGAAAAATAATTATGCAAGTTGTTGACAAAACTGGAGCCAGACATGGACTGTATTTGCCACATGTGTTCCGTATTGTTTCTGCCACTCTTGCTCCACAGTGTTTTCCAGCTGGTGAACAGGCTGTATTCCTTGCTGTTGATCACTTCCATGGCCTTGTCTCTTGCCAGCCCAAAATATTGTTTGGCATCTACGCCCTCATATCCTTTTACTGCAGTTTTGGCATAGCTGTAGTTGCCGTTGTTTTGACCTCCACGAACGGTCACGTTTCCGCTGTTGACAGCACAAGAAGCCAGTGTCAGGTAGGCTTTGGCAAGAAATCCCTTGGCTACACCACGAGTTGCTCTTCCTGCCTCTCCTGCTTTTGGATGACCTACAGGGAATAACATGGTTTCAGCTTTTTTAAGGTCGCTGAAAACTGTATTGTACACTTCAACAACGGAGGACCTGGGCTTGTTGATGTCGCTTTCTTTCGACAGAGACGCAAGCCTCAACGGAACACCACCATACAGTTGCACAAGCTGGAAATAAGACCAGCCCCTGAGAAAATAGGCTTCACCAAGAATTCGGTTCTTGATGTCTGTATCAATGTTCTGGTTGATGGGTTCTACATTTTCAATCACGGTATTGGCCCTTGAAATGATGGTGTAGAATCCCACCCATGGTCCGTCTACACCCCAGTATCCTTGTGGGTTTCCAGCACCTGATGTTCCCAGGAACCAATCGGCACCGGAAACATGGTCGTCGTCCAGCATGGTCAGGTTCCAGATGGGTTGTAAATAAAGATCATAGGTGTACAATGCACTGTAAACGCCATTGATGGCTGTCTTTGCATCGTTTTCATTCTTGTAGAAATTTTCAGGCGACAGGAATGAATAGGGCTTTTCCGTCAATGCTTTTTCGCAGGAGGAAAGCAAAATCATGACAAGAAATACTCCGGTCATCCATTTGGTTGGTAAACTATATTTCATTTTCACTTAGTTTAGTTGTGTGGGTGATTAGAAATTGCAACGAATTGAAAACTGGAAAGTTTTTGCATTCGGATAACCGCCAAGGTCAACACCAAACAATGCAGGATTGTCTCCATAGCTGTTGATTTCTGGATCATATCCAGAATATTTTGTGAAGGTGTAAAGGTTGTTGACACCCAATGAAAGCCTTACAGCATTCACTCCCCTGATGGCATTCGCAGGAAGGGTATAGCCCACTGTTACATTTTTGATCCTCACAAAGCTTCCATCTTCGATGAACCTTCTGGTGAACAACAAAGTCCTCCAGAACTGGCGAATGGCCTTTGGTCCGGTTGCGGCTGTATTGTTTTTTCCGGCTTGCCACGCACCATCCAGTACTTCCTGGCTGATGTTTTTGGAGGTGCCAATGTTGCCATTGAATGCCGTGTTCATGTTCACGATATCATTGCCTTGCACGCTGTTGATGAAAACATTGAGTTCAAATTTCTTGTATTGAAAGCTGTTGGTCAATCCGAAAATATAATCGGGGTTCACATCTCCAATGATCATCCTGTCTGTAATGGAAATGGATGATGCATCCTTGTCGAGGTTGAGGTATTTGATTTCTCCAATCATTCTTTGGATGATGGACGCAGGTTGATTGGCATAGGCGGGAGAGCTTCTCACTTCAGCTTCGTTGTCATAATAGCCATCTTCCACATGTCCAATCAGGGCGCCAATCGGATAGCCTGCCAGCTGTATAAAAGGAGCATCCCTTGTTGAAATCCTGGAGGCATACTGTTCTTTGATGCCATCCCCAAGGCTCAGGATTTTGTTCCTGTTGAAGGCAATGTTTCCGCCAGTCTTCCAGGTGAAATTCTTTTTGTTGATCACATTGAAGTCCATGGAAACCTCAAGACCTTTGTTTTGAACCGATCCTGAATTTTTCAACTGGCGTTGAAAGCCGGTTGAGGCAGGCGTGGTTACGTATTGCAACAAGTCATTTGTTTTTTTGAGGTAAAGATCAACATGAATGTTCAACCTGTCTTTGAGTATTCCAAGGTCAAATCCACCATTGTAAGCGGTGGTGGTTTCCCACTTGAGTGACGCGTTGGCTGGTCCTGAATACACGTCGTCTGCAAGGCCGGTTTGGAGCGCACCATTGAAAGGGTAATTGTAAACATTCAGTTTTGACAGTGATGCATAAGAGCCAATACCCTGGTTGCCTGTTTGTCCAAAACTCAAGCGGAACGTGAGGTTGCTGATTTTGTTCAGGTCTTTCATGAAGTCTTCTTTGTGAACCTTCCATGCCAGGCCGGATGAGGCAAATCCTGCCCATTTGTTGTCCTTACCGAATTTGCTTGATCCATCCTCACGATAGGAGAGGGAGAAAACGTATTTGTCATTGTAGGCATAATTCATCCTTCCCAGAAAGGAGATCAGGGTTGACTGAAAACGGTTGGATGAAACGGGCATGATTTGCTCTGCTGCTTCCATGTTTTCGTTCTGCAGGATGTCATTGGGGAAAGTTTTTGCTTCCACCCTTTTGTTCTGGCCATTGCTTCTTTCAAAAGTGGAAGCGCCTGTCACCACAATGCTGTGCTTGTTGATTTTCCGGTTATAGGTCAGCAATCCTTCTGATACCATGCTGCTCCAGAGATTGTCTGATTTCAATCCCCATCCCCTGATGCTGAATCCCTCGTATACTGTTCTTGGATAGTATTGGTCGCGGGTATTGGATCCATAATTGAATCCAAGGTTTCCCCTGATTTTCCAATATTTTCCAAGGCTGGCTTCGATATAATTGGAAGAGAAAATGTTGAGGGCCGTCACCTTGTTCAATACATTTTTTGTGTAGATGACAGGATTGGTAATGAAGAAACCTTCGCCTGAGCCATCGTATTCCTCAACGGAGTCGATGGTTGCAGGAAAGGTGATGGCAGAGCGTATGACGCCCGCACTGGCTGCATCAGACTTGTCAGTACCGGTTTTCACGCCATTGGTGATGGAATTGGAAACCGTATTGCTGCTGCCAATTTTGATGTTCTTGCCGATGTTCCTGTAGAGGTTATAGCTCAGTCCAATCTTCCTGAAATTGGAATTCTGGACAATTCCGCTCTGGTTCAGGTGGTTCATGGTAAGGCTATGGCTTCCGTTTTCAGAGCCACCAGAAACGTTCAATGTGTACTGTTGCTGGAATCCGTTCCTGAAAATGGCATCCTGCCAGTTGGTATTCAAATCCTTCAACTGATCAAGGTTGGCATAAGGCATGGTATAGCTCGTGCCATCATATTTGTTGGCATTGAGGTAGGAAAGGTTCTGGTATGCCGCATATTCGTATGGAGTAAGCACATCAATTTTTCTGGTAATCTCAGACATGCCAACGTTGGCAAGCAATTCAACCTTATCCTTGCCCACCCTTCCTTTTCTTGTTGTAATCAATACAACACCGTTGGCACCCCTTGATCCATAGATCGCAGTGGCGGAAGCATCTTTCAACACATCAATGGATTCAATGTCATTGGGGTTGATGAACGACATCACATTGAGGGTCTGTTTCTCATCTCCACCAATGGAAGATGGTGTAGAACCGCTGCTGGTATTGTTGAATGGAACACCATCGATTACATAGAGTGGCTCTGTTCCTCCGAGAAATGAATTGGATCCGCGCACCCTGATGCTGAGGCCTGCACCCGGAGCTCCGTCATTCTGGGTAACATTGACACCGGCCAGTTTCCCCTGGATGGCCTGTAAAATATTGGTTGGGCTTTCTCTGATCAAATCTTCACGGGAAATGCGTTGAACGGCACCGGTTGCATCTGCTTTTCTGATGCTGCCATAACCCACCACAATGACATCATTCAGGTTGGTTACCTGGGTTTTCATGACAATGGTAAAATTGTCTTTTTTCCCAATCAACAGATCTGTGGTTTCCATCCCCAGGTATGAAACTGAAATTGATTTTGCATTGGCGGTTGACCGGATGCTGAACTCGCCATTTTTTCCTGTAAGGGTTGATCCTGTGGCTCCCTTGATGCTGATGCTGGCGCCGATCAGGGGCTCACCGGTTTCTGAAAACACTTTACCGGTGATGGTCTTTGTTTGCCCGAAACTGTTGATGCACAAGAATAATGCAGCAACTACAATAAAGCAGTACTTTTTAGACATAAGCAATCGTTGATTAGAGCCCAAGATAATGAATTGTAGTAAAATATTGCAGAATAGGCGTATGGATATCCTATTGTCTCGAACCCGTTAAAAACTAGTCAAAAATTCGATATTTGTTAATTCTTATGAATTGGATTCAATAGATTAAAACATAAGACAGGTTTATACAAACCGCTAGAATTTTATCTTATTTATCGAAAAAACATAGAATAACTTGATAAATAGGCCTACTTTAAGAATGAAAAGGCATAATTTCTCTAGTGGATACAAGCAATATAATCCACCAATTTTGCTGCCAAATTTGCTGTAATGTTATCTTGATCAACAGTTGGATTTAACTCTGCTATATCACAAGAAATAACTTTTCTGGTTTCAAACAAGAAGTCCAACATTTTATAGATAAAATTAGGCGAAAAGCCCAATGGAGAGGGGGCGCTCACACCAGGAGCATAGGCGGATGAAAAGCCGTCCATGTCTATTGAAATGTACAAATGATCGACGTTGTTGATGAATGTGATGAGTTTATCTTGATTTTTTTTAATGTCACTGTCAGAAGTTTCACAATCCATACTGTACACAAAATCAACCGTTTCATTTTTTGCAATCTCAAATAAGGCAGGAGTATTTGATTGGCGTTGAATACCAATCACAAAATAATCAACCGATTCGTTTTGCTTTCTGAGCGCAGTAATGATCTGGTTAAATGGTGTTCCTGAATTGGGTTTGTCTTCGATAGGGCGCAAATCAAAATGGGCATCAAAATTGATGATTCCAATTTTTCGGTGAGACAAATGTTTAGTGGCTTCTCTAATGCCCATAAAATGACCATAGGCGATATCATGCCCACCTCCAATGCCGATTGGAAAAATATTTTGGGTAATCAGCCGGGAAATGATTTCAGAAAAAGCTTGTTGACAAGCTTCCATGTCTTTGTTTACACAAGCTACATTTCCCAGATCCACCAGTCTTTTGTTGTCAAAGTGCAATGGTAGTTTAGCCAGTTTTTCTCGGACTGAAAGAGGACCGTTCACTGCACCCACGCGACCATAATTTCTTCTGACCCCTTCATCGCATCGATATCCTATCAAGGCTATCACAGGCTTTTTTTCAATTGAATGGTCTTTCATGATTTTTTCCTCGTCGAGAAAATTTCCAATATCCGCCAGTTCAATTGCCTGATACCAGTATTGGATACCCAAAGCAGGATCTGTTTTTCTTCCATCCCAATTGTTGATCTGGCCAGGAGCATAAGTAATGTTTAAATCCTTCAGGATACTGTTTTTCATTGTGAAGTTCAATTTACTTCTTTCCCGTTCAGATATACTTTCTCAATCTGTTGTGATCCAAACGAGTAAGGAATGAATGCATATGAGTTGATATTTTTAGTCATTATCAAATTCGCCCGTTTCCCAGTGGTGATAGAGCCGGCTTCATTTTCAAGCCCCATCGCAAATGCCCCATTGATGGTGGCTGCATTGATGGCTTCCTCCGGTGTCATTTTCATTTTAATGCAAGCAGTGGCTACGACAAAGTTCATGTTGCCTGAAGGGGAAGAGCCCGGATTATAATCAGTTGCCAATGCCAGTGGCAGACCAGCGTCTATCATGAGTCTTGCAGGAGTATAAGGGATTCCTAAAAAATAAGAACAACTGGGCAATGCCACGGGCATGGTATTGGTTCCTTTCAATACTTCAATGTCTTCCGTTCTCATTTCCTCCAAATGATCTACGGATAAGGCATTGTATTCCACACCAACTTGTACACCTCCTATGGCAGTAAACTGATTTACATGGATCTTTGGAATCAAACCATATTTTTTTCCTGTTGCTAAAACCAATGCTGTTTCTTCTATGGTAAAATAACCTGTCTCACAAAATACATCAATATAACTGGCCAATTTTTCTGCTGCCACTTTTGGAATCAATTCATCAGTCAACAGTTGTAAATATCCTGCTTTGTTGTCATTGAAATTGGCCGGAACTGCATGTGCTCCCAATAACGTGGCTTGAATGGCAATGGGATAATTTGATTTTAACCGTTGAATCACACGAAGCATTTTCAATTCACCCTCGATCGTTAGGCCGTAGCCAGATTTTATTTCAATGGCACCCGTTCCCAAACGCATCACTTCCTCTAGCCTTAGTTTACTCTGTTCATACAATTCTTTCTCTGTAGTTTCATTGAGCATTTTAGCGGAATTTAAAATGCCACCTCCTTTTTTGGCAATCGCTTCATAGGTTAATCCATTGATTCTATCTACGAACTCACCTTCTCTGCTTCCAGCATAAACAATATGGGAATGTGCATCACACCAAGAAGGCAGTATCATCTTTCCGGTGGCGTCAATCACTTCATCGAATGCTGTTTCCGGACAGGTTTCCATGGTCCCATAGTTGGCAATTCTGCCATTCTCTACCACTAGAAAAGCATTCTTGAGCGTGGGTAAAACGTTCATCTCCTTTCCTGAAACAAATGAAATGGATTCCTTTCTTACCTGAATCAATTCTTTAATATGCTTGAATAAAATGCGCATTAGAACAGATTTTTTAAAATGGTATCGTCCACTAAATTGGGAATTGTCACTTTTAAACCGGGCGTTCGTTCCATTTCCCTTTTGATGGCAAATAGCGCTTCTTCATTACGCGCCCAGCTTCGACGTGCGATTCCATTGTTTACATCATAAAAAAGCATGCTTTTTAATCGAACATCTGCTTCAGGACTGCCGTCTAACAGCATTCCAAATCCACCATTGATTACTTCGCCCCAACCCACACCTCCTCCATTGTGAATCGATACCCATGTAGCCCCCCTGAAGCTGTCTCCAATCACATTGTGCATGGCCATGTCTGCCGTATACTTACTGCCATCATATATGTTGGAAGTTTCCCTGTAAGGTGAATCCGTTCCACTTACGTCATGGTGGTCTCTACCGATGACAACAGGTCCAATTTCACCCGCAGCAATTGCCTCATTAAACGCAGCTGCAATTTTAGAGCGACCTTCTGCATCTGCATATAAAATGCGTGCTTGGGAGCCTACTACCAGTTTGTTTTTTTGGGCATCTCTTATCCAGATGATATTGTCTTGCATTTGCAATTTAATTTCTTCCGGAGCATTTTCAATCATTTTTTGCAAAACGTCCATTGCAATTTGATCTGTCTTGTCCAAATCTTCAGCATTACCGGATGTGCATACCCACCGAAAAGGTCCAAAGCCATAATCAAAGCACATTGGCCCTAAAATGTCTTGTACATAGGATGGATACCTGAAGTCAATTTTATTTTCATCCATGATGTTGGCGCCAGCCCGGGAAGCCTCCAATAAAAAAGCATTTCCATAATCAAAAAAATAAGTTCCCCTTGCAGTATGATGATTAATGGCGTTAGCATGTCTGCGCAATGAATCTTGCACTTTTTCTTTGAATATTTCAGGTTCCTCACTCATCAACCGGTTGGACTCTTCATAGGAAAGGCCTACCGGATAATAGCCCCCCGTCCAGGGTATATGCAATGAGGTTTGATCCGATCCAACATGAATGAAGATATTTTCTTTTTCAAATCGCTCCCATATTTCCACCACATTGCCAATAAATGCAATGGACACAACCTCATTTTTTTCTTTTGCTGTAATTACCCGGGCAACCAGACTGTCAATGTCCTCAATCAATATATCTACCCAACCCTGATCAAATCTTTTCCTGGCCGCTTTTGGGTTGACTTCTGCACAAATGGTGATGCAACCCGCAATGTTTCCAGCTTTGGGTTGCGCACCACTCATTCCTCCCAATCCAGCGGTTAGAAATATTTTGCCTGCAGGTGTTTCTCCCGATGGCAAAATTTTTCTGAAAGCATTCATCACTGTTATCGTCGTTCCATGAACAATACCCTGTGGTCCTATGTACATGAAGGAACCGGCAGTCATTTGTCCATATTGGGTAACGCCCAATGCATTGTATTTTTCCCAGTCATTGGGTTTTGAATAATTGGGTATCATCATTCCATTTGTAACCACCACCCTTGGTGCATTTATTGACGAGGGGAACAAGCCCATTGGGTGCCCAGAGTACATGTGCAATGTCTGTTCATCGGTCATCACAGACAAATATTGCATTGTCAGTAAATATTGCGCCCAGTTCTGGAATACGGCTCCATTTCCGCCATAGGTAATCAATTCTTCTGGATGTTGTGCTACAGCATTGTCCAGGTTGTTGTGAATCATCAGCATGATTGCAGCAGCTTGCTTGGATTTTGCAGGATACTCTTCCAGGGGCCTTGCATAAATTTTATAATCAGGTTTGAAACGATACATGTAAATACGCCCAAAAATATTTAGTTCGTTGGCAAATTCTGCAGCCAAAATCTCATGCCATTTTTGGGGGAAATAACGAAGTGCATTTCGGATGGCAAGTTGTTGTTCTTCAGACGTCAGGATATTTTTCCTCCTGGGAGCCCTGTTTGCATCAAGGGGATAGCTTTTTTCAGGCGGGAGCTCCAATGGAATACCTTGTTGAATTTGTTGTTTGAAATCCATGTGCATGTTAATTGACGATGATTGATCTGTTCTTGACCATTGTAATCATTGCATTGATGTCTTCCTTTAGGATTCGGTCTTCTTCAAGTTTCGCCACTTTTTCTCTGATGATTGAAAAGTTCTTTTCGATGATTGGTGAGAAAGTATTTGGTCTCCTGAACTCCAATGCCTGGGCAGCATACATCAATTCAATCGCCAAAATCTTTTCCAGGTTTCCTAAAATCTGATTGAATTTTCGGGCCGATATACTTCCCATTGAAACATGATCCTCCTGGCCCAGAGAGGTGGGAATGCTGTCTGCAGAGGGTGGAAAACACAGGGATTTGTTTTCAGTTACCAAAGCAGCTGTTGTGTATTGGGGAATCATGAATCCGGAATTAAGACCACCTGCCTCTGTTAATAATCGCGGCAATCCATATTTTCCTTCTATCAAAAGATAACTTCGCCTGTCAGAAATATTTCCTAGCTCTGAAGCCGCGATGGAATTATAGTCTAAAGCCATTGCCAGCGGCTGTCCATGAAAATTGCCACCAGAAATTGCCTCGGTTTCACTGAGTACAATCGGATTGTCTGTAACCGAATTCATTTCTATCTCCGCCAATTCATTCAAATGGTCAAATGCATTCCTGGAAGCACCATGCACTTGAGGAATGCAACGCATGGAATAAGGGTCTTGAACCCTGACACAGTCCTCATGTGAAACCACATTCTGTGAATTTCCCAAAAGCAACCTCATTCTTTCTGCGACAATGATGCATCCTTTGAATGGACGGATTTTATGCAAAGCCTCTTCAAATGGAGCGGCACTTCCCTGGTAGCCTTCAATGCTCATTGCCCCTGCTACATCAGCCAAATCCAACAGGTAGTCCATTTTCTTCAAACCTGTGATGGTATGTGCCAAAATAAATTGTGTTCCATTGATTAATGCTAAACCTTCCTTGGCTGATAGTTTGATGGAATTAATCCCTCTTTTTGTGAGCACTTCTTTTGCTGGAAATACCTCATTCCCTATCCAAAATTCACCTTCTCCAATCAGGGGCAAAAACAAATGTGACAAAGGTGCCAAGTCACCAGATGCACCCACAGATCCTTGTTCAGGAACGACCGGCAACAGTTCGTTTTCAACAAAATATAAAATTCTTTCAATGACCTCTAAGCGGATACCTGAAAAACCCTGACACAAGGCATGGAGTTTGCAGATCAGCATTATTTTGGATAAGGAACTATCAATAGGATTGCCTACACCTACTGCATGCGTCATTAATAGATTTTCCTGCAACTGACTGGTTTGAGCAGGTGAAATTTGGACGTCACACAAAGGACCAAATCCAGTATTGATTCCATAGATTGCTTTATTAGAAGCAGCCATTTTTTCCACTTTTATCCTGCACTCATTCACTTTTATCCTGGCTTCTTCATTGATTACTCCTTTCAATCTGCCAATTGCTATATCCATTACTTTTTCTACTGTCAGATGGTCGATACCGTAATTAAATATCATCTAGAAAATTTTGAATTTCTGAATTTTTGTGAAATGTCTTTTTCAATTCTGCTTGATTGGGTCAATTCAATAAAGTTGTTTCCTGTTCAATCAAATTTGCAATGAATTTTCCTTCAAGAAAGCTGTAAAGCTCTCCTTGTATGATTCACCAATAGGTATTTTTGTCTTGCCAATTTTCAAAAAATCTTTTGCTGTCATTTCAATCAAATGAAAAGGAATGATATAAGATTTGTGAACACGAATAAATTGATGGGGTCTTAACATCTCTTCAATATCCTTCATGTTCAAAAGAGACATGATGGTTTTTTTTGATGTATGAATTTTAACATAATTCCTTGATCCTTCGATATAGTGAATCTCTGACAAGTCTATTTTAAGGTTTCTGTAATTTGTGCGAACGAAAATGGATGTTTCATTTTTTTCAATTGACTCATCTTGTTTTTTGACTGTCGATATCAAACGGTGATTTGAGATTCTGTACTTGTTTAAAGACCTTTCAAACCGCTCAAAAGAAATTGGTTTCAACAAATAATCAATTGCATCAAGTTCGAATCCTTCAATCGCATAATTGGGATAGGCAGTTGTAAGTATGATTTTAATGTTAAGTGCTAAAAGACTCTCTGCAAGTTTTAATCCATTCAATTGACTCATCTGAATGTCCAGAAAAACCAGCTCTGTTTCAGGATTATTTTTGCAGTAGGTGTATACCAACAGAGGATTGGTAAAGGAGGCTGTTAATTCAATGTCTGCTATTTTTGAGCAGAATTGCTGGATTATGCCAAGCGCATTTATCTCATCATCTACCGCTATTGCTTTTATCATATCTCAATTGAATTTCAAGTTTGGCTTCAAAATGTTTATCATTGTTTGAGTAGGATAATTCATGCTTGTTCGGAAAGAGTAAATTAAGTCTTTTTTCAAGATTCAGTATGCCAATTCCGCTTGTTTTGTCTTTTACAATGTTTTTATCTATTGGGTTTGTGACTTTGTAATGCAATGCGCCAAGTGAGATTCCAATTGATATTTTTATTGGATTTTCATTGGTTCCCGGTGCCCCATGCTTAAAAGCATTTTCTACAAAAGTAGACAGTAGCATTGGAGGAATTTTCTGATTTTGTATCAATTCATGATTTGGTAATTCAATATTCACTACATCATCAGGAAATCTTATTTTATGAAGGTGAATGAATTCTTTTAGGTAATTGATTTCTTTTTCCAAAGCGACCCATTCTTCTTTCTCATACAATATGTACCTCAGCAGATCAGATAGTTTTAACATTGCCTCTGGAGTTTTTTCGGATTTTATCAAGGCTAAGTAGTATATGTCATTGATAACATTAAACAAGAAATGGGGGTTTAATTGATGTCTCAACAATGATAATTCAGATTTCAACTTTTCATTCTCAATTTTTTTTCTAACACCATCAATAATTAACCAATCGAAAAGAAATCGGTAGGTAAACGCCAATGAAGTAAATTCCAAACCTCTAATGGCCTCTAATGACATGATTTTAAGGTAACTGCTTTTCTGTAGAATTAATCCTTTTGAAGTGCTTGAGTAATAGGAGTACATTTCTGGATTCTGTACAATGTTGTTAAAGTATTTTATAATAATGAACAAGGCCAATAAACATACATTAAGGAGTAGCATTGATTTGTATTTCTTGCGCAAAAAAAATGCAGGAATGACCCATATGGATAAAGTATAGAATAATATAAAATTGGGCCAGCTGTATTTTGAATAAAACACCAAGGCTTTTCCCAAGCTTACGGTTGCGTATCCTACATAGTAATACGCAATTATGCCTATATACCACACAAGAAGCATGACAACAAAGTTTCTTATGCCGGGTTTTATGAAATAGTCCAAATTAAATTTTTGCATGCGGGTAAGGTTCATTTTAAAACATTGACGAATACAATACTTGATGAATTTAGATAAATGGAGTGGTAGTTTTTTCAATAAAATTGTTTTTGTTTTCTGGTAGGTAATGTTTTCGTACATGAAATAAGGGTGTTTGTGTAGAATTAGTGGAGATCAGCCTCTCATTTTATATATTTAATGCAGTTAAAAACCAAAAGAATCGTTATGCAACTGCTTTTGAAAATATCTTCGGTAATCATTCTGCAATTTTTTGCAATGACAGTTTATTCGCAGGGACTGCGATTGTTGAAAGGAAAAGTAACCAGTTCCCAAGGAATTGCATTGACCAATGCTACCGTTTCATTGAAAGGAAAAGGACAGGGCGCAAAGTCAGGTACCAATGGTGAATTTCAGCTCTCCGTGCCAGCCGGAAATCAAACTATCGTAATTTCTTATGTTGGAATGAAAAATGCTGAGATCTCCATTAATGACCAGACCTCATTTTTGACAATTGTTCTGGAAGATAACAGTGCCTTGCTGGATGAGGTGGTAGTCGTTTCAACTGGTTACCAGTCCATACCAAAAGAAAGGGCAACAGGTTCATTCGGAACAGTATCCAAATCACAGCTTGAAAAACCCGCTACCAATATTGCCAGCCGCATTATCGGTACAACTGCTGGTGTACAGGCGTTACGGATGGATGAAGAAGGAAATCCATTTTTTCAGATCAGGGGATTGTCAACATTATTTGCCAATCAGGAGCCTCTTGTAGTAGTGGATGGTTTCCCTATACAGGGAAATTATAATGCCTTGAATCCCAATGATGTTGAGTCAATTACCATTTTGAAAGATGCTGCTGCCTCTTCCATCTGGGGCGCGAGGGCTGCGAACGGCGTAATTGTCGTAACGACCAAGCAAGCAAAAAAAGGAAATCAGCTCAAAGTTGAATTTTCGGCCTTTACCAGGGTAGCAGGCAAGATTGATTTGGACTACTCAAGTCCTTTGGCCTCTGCAGCAGATGCGATTGAATACGAAAAACTAAATTATAACAAGTGGACTCCTCAAATCAACACCGGACTGTTGACCTCACATGTTGCATGGAATTGGGTTCCAGGTCATGTAGCCATGAATGAACACAACCTCGGATTTATTTCTCTCGCCCAAAGGGACAAAACACTTGATAGCCTCAAAAGATTGGATAACAAGCAGCAAATTTATGATTTGTTGTTGGCCAATCCGGTGACCAAACAGTTTAACCTCAACATTTCAAGTGCCACGGAAAGAACAAACAACTCCCTTTCAATGCTATTTGAAAGGAATCAATCCAATTTCAAGCAAACTTCCAATGAACGGTATATGTTGAATTATCGTTCAGTTGCAAATGTCACCAAGTGGCTTGATTTCACGCTGAACACGATGCTTCAGTACAATAAATTCAACAACAGTGGAACAAACCTTGCAGAGATTCAGCAATTGCCACGTTATGAGATGCTGGCTAATCCGAATGGTAGTTTTACTTCCACTACTTTGAAATATTATCTTCCTCTGATCAACAGAGCAGTCCCAACTGGTTTGTTCCCTTATTCAGATTGGAGCTACAACCCCGCCAGAGAAATTATGAGTCGATCATTGGTTAACACAGAAATCAATGGAAGGGTGCAGGCTGGTTTAGTATTGAAGCCAATAAAAGGCTTGAATTTTGAATCAAGAATCCAATATGAAAATTTTAATACAAATTCAAGAAATCTCTATGATGAGAATAGTTTTCTTGTCCGACAAACTGTAAATCAAGCAGCTTTCTGGAATCCTGGTTTGGCTAATGCAATGACTACTAGACCAATATTAAACCTTCCTAAAGGCTCAATTTTAGACCAAAGCAGAAATCAACTTGTTGCATGGAATTTTAGAAATCTTATTTCATACAACAAGACCTTTTCAACTGATCATGAATTGAATTTTGTGGGTGGAACGGAACAACAAAGCAGCGTACTTCAAACATTCGGCCTGCCACGAACATATGGTTATAACAGTGCGACCTTGCAGCAAGGAGGTTTCCCCAATGGCCCTGGCGGTACTCCTGCAAATGGCAATCAGAACGGCACCTTGCCACCGACTAACCTGACCATTCGAAATTGGCAAAATCAGATTACCAGTTTTGGTTTTACGAATACCTTTAGCTATACCACTGATCGTTTTTTCTCAGCATTTGGAAATGGGGCATATACATATAAAAACAAATACACCATTTCCGGAAGTGTAAGGGCTGATGCATCAAATTTGATTACTGATGACCCTTCTTATCGTTATAGTCCATTCTGGTCTTCAGGCATAAGCTGGCAAATCTGGAAAGAACGTTTTATGCGCAATGTTAGTTTTTTTGACCGTTTGAGTCTTCGGATGACTTATGGATACAATGGAAATGTGGACAGAAGCACATCGTTTATGCCTTTGATTTCCCTTACTCCAACTCCTGACGCATTAACCAACGCGTTTACAGCATCTTTCTCAAGTTTGGGAAATCCTACCTTGCGCTGGGAAAAAACGGGCACTACAAATCTTGGAGTTGATTATTCCATATTCAAAGGAAAATTGTTTGGAAAAATTGATTTTTATCAGCGCAGCAACAGGGATTTGATTGCCCAGATTTCCATTCCAGCAGTCAATGGTTCAACTGTACAACGAATCAACAATGCCGATATGAGAAACAATGGTATTGAGCTTGAAATGGGAACTGCCCTCAAAATATCAAAGAATCTGAACTGGAGAGGTAATCTTAATTTTTCTTATAACAACAACAAGATCACCAAGCTCTTCCTTGCACAATACAACTCACAGTTGATGGCATTCAGGAGCACGGCTTCATATGCTGAGGGTTACAATGCCAATACGCTGTGGATGTATAAATACACAGGGTTTAACAGTGCCGGTCAGCCAACTGTTTTGGGCCCTGGAGGTGTCAACTATGATATGCAGAGTACCATACCTGGTGATGGTCGAACTTACATGCAAAACATGGGGACGCTTGTAGCTCCTTCTACATTCGGCTTCATCAATAACTTTGATTATAAAAATCTTAGCTTTTCATTTATCATCACTGGAAACTTTGGTCATGTTTTTCAAAGGAGAGGATTTAATTATCCTGTACAATGGACACTGATTAGAACTTTACCAAACAAATTTGTGGGTGAAGTGCTAAACGGAAAGTCATCTGATATTGTAACATTACCACTTAATCCAACAGAGCCTAGATTCTATTTCTGGGATAGGTTTTATACCAACCTTTCATATTTATCCCAAAGTGCTTCTTGGATGAGGTTGCAAGAGGTGAACATTACATATAGAGTTCCCAGAAAAATACTTGGTAAAATGGGCTTGAATAATTTGCAGTTATATGTTCAGGGAAATGATTTGTCTGTTTTACTTGCAAATGATTACAAAGAGGATCCTTTATATCAACTTGGAACATTAAACCCTAGGCCCAAATTCACATTTGGTATCAGAACTGATTTATAATCTTAAAATCATTTTATGAGAATCTTTTATACAAGTAAAAAAATCAATATACTATTTTTATCGATTTCACTGTTTGCAGCCAGTTCCTGTGAGAAATTTCTTGACGAACGGCCAAGTAAGAATTCATCTTTGCCTGTTGAAACGGTTGCCCACCTGAATGCAATTTTAGAGCGGTATGCCGTTTATTACAGTGATGAAAACCAGTCCTGGATGCACACTGATGACTATGGTTTTACCAAAACTTTGTATGATGCAAGACCTGGTGTTTTTTCTTTTTTGCCAAACATATTTCATGCATTCAATGAAGTAACATATTTACCAACTACTACTTCTGGTGATTATTTGTGGGGATCCACTTCTGGGGAATGGCGCGACATTTTCTATGCTAATTCTGTATTGGTCAATGTAGATAAAGTTGATGGTACGGATGCAGAAAAAAAACGTATAAAGGCAGATGCTCATCTTATCCGTGCATATGCATACTGGCAGCTGGCCAACACATACTGCCTGCCATATACTGAGAAAAACAAGAGTGAGATGGGATTGCCCATCAAGAAATCGACATCCTTTGAAGAGGATCTTACACGAAAATCACTCGAAGAGACTTATAATTTTATAGAGTCAGATCTCCAGGAAGCATTAAAAATCAACAAGCCGCTCGTGGTTTCAGGTAGACCTGAGCACTGGCGTTCCAATACAGCTGCAGTAAATGGCTTTGCTGCTCGATACTACCTGAACAGGAACAATTATACTGAAGCTTTGAAATACGCAAACCTTGCACTTGCTGAGTATAGTGTTCTAAACGATTATAATCTTCCATCAGGAATGAGTTATGGGACAAATCAGAATATTACCATCAACGCAGGAACTTCCTCGCAATCAGTTTTTACCCTGCGTTACCCCTACGGCCACAACAATCAAACAAATTTGGTAGACATGATTGGCTGGAAAGAATTTTTGTATTTTAGGATGCTGAATTTTGGAAGCTGGTGGTATGTCCCTAGTCAAGCCTTGTTGGATTCTTACGACAAAACCAATGATCTCCGATATGAGTACCATATTGTTGAAGGCTATTCATATGAGCGCGGAATGAATTCAAGTCCTGCCTATAACTATCCAGGTTATGTTTTCTTCTATAAGGACCGAATACCCTCGGGCCCTACCACAGCAGAAATGTACCTCATTAAGGCTGAATGTCTTGCAAGAACTGGTGACGTTTCTGGGGCCATGGCCTCTGTCAATATTTTGAGAGCAAAGCGAATGAAGCCCGGACCATGGGTTAATCTAACCGCTGCAAATCAGGCAGATGCTGTTTCAAAAATTTTGCAGGAAAGAAGAAGAGAAATGCCATTCACCCAGCGCTTTTATGATATCCGCAGGTACAATAACAATGCTGATCCGGCTGATGATGTAGTGGTTGCAAAACAGTTTTATCCGCTCACACAGGCTGGTGCCAATGTTGCTGGTCCTGTTCAGAATTATACCTTGACCAAAGATTCCAGGTTATGGGCCTTACCATTGCCTTATTCAGAAATATTGTCAAGTCAGGGCAAGTTGGAGCAAAATAAATATTGATAAATAACTTGACCAGCAGAAACATCGTTGTCGAATGTCAGTCATGTTTAAAGTAAAAGATATTCTGAAAAATAATATTATACCCCATGAGCATAAAAAGCATTTTCCTTTTTTTGGTTTTTTCAGGAACATTACTGTCGACGTATAGCCAGCAGGCATTCAATGTAAAAGGTAACATAGCCGGGATTTCCTCAGGTTACAAAGTTTTTTTGAGCTACAGGGACAACAGTAACCACCGTGACTCTTTTGAGCTGAAGAGTGGAAAATTCTCTTTTAAGGGGAAATTGGACAAGCCAGTGAAAGCGACGCTGTCTATTCAGGAAATTAATTACTCTACCCCATATCCATACCGTGAATTTCTTGAGTTTTACATGGAACCTGGATTTACAACAATTGAAGGATTCAATGGAATCAGGCAATCAAAAATAAATGGGGGGAAAACCCAACAACAATACCAGCAGCTGCAGGATTCTTTGAAAAACCACAACCTGCTTCTTGACAATCTTTATGCTATTCTGCGACATGATGATATTGATGAGGTTACAAAAAGCCGTTTAAGGACAATTTCAAGATTGATGAACGATAAGCGTGACTTGATTGAGAACAGGTTCATCAAAACAAATCCGGGCTCCATTATTTCATGGGATATTGTTGCCTACAGAGGTGTAATCATCGATCCGGATAAGCTGAATCCTGTTTTTTCGATGCTATCTGAAGAGATAAAAAAGCGGCCGGAAGCGATTCGTTTGAAAGAGAGAATTGATATAGCAGATCGATTGAAATTGGGAAATGTCGCTATCGATTTTACAAGTTTTGACTTGGCTGGCAATTCCATTGCACTATCCAATTTCAAGGGGAAATATACTTTAATTGATTTTTGGGCGAGCTGGTGTGGTCCTTGCAGATCAGAGAATCCAGTACTGCTCAAAGCTTACGCCAAATTCCATGACAAGAATTTTGAAATTCTAGGGGTATCCCTTGATGAAAAGAGAGATCTCTGGACAAAAGCTATCAAGGAAGATAATCTTCCTTGGACCCAAGTTAGTGACTTGAAAGGATTTCAAACCATTGCTCAAACATATGGAATCAGCGCAATACCCCAAAACCTCTTGCTTGATCCCAGTGGTAAAATAATTGCAAAAAATATCCGTGGTTCAGTTGTTGAAGAGGTGCTGAGCAATCACATCAAATAACAGCTCATCAATAACCAATGCGTTTGATCTTTTCAATATTATTTATCATCGCTTGTCATTTGGGCATTTTCGCACAAGATGGTTTTGCGTATTCCATCAATGGAAACATAAAGGGGCTTGGTGATGACAGTATTGTTGTTTTTATCAGGAGCATCACTCAATCCGGATTCCTCCAGATAGACACATTGTCAACAAAATCCAAGGGCGATAAGTTTATGATCAATGCCAGGAACAAGTCCATAAGTGATGCCCAAATTGGTTTTGGTGGTCTTAATTCCCGGAAAAGGGTCAATCTATTTATTGAGCAAGGTACTATTGAAATATCTGGTGATGCAGCTTTTTTTGACAACATCAGTATTACAGGAACTCCGGGTAATGATGATTACAATTCGAATAAAACAGCAGAATTCAAGTTCAATACTGAAATCATGAAATTATCATCACTGTTTAACCTAGGTGATGATAAAAATCTTGAGGTTTTAAAAGCACGGATGCGGATGGAAGCCCTAAGGGATTCCATCAACGCATTGAGAACCAGGTTCATATCCGGGCATAAAAATTCTCCGGTAAGTGCAATTTATTTATACGTATTACAAGACAGATTATCAATAGAAGACCTGGAGAAATATTATTCTGGTTTTTCTAATGAGGTTAAGTCAATTTCATATTTAAAAGAGATTCCGGAAAAAATTAAGGCAAGAAAAGCGACACTGGTCGGCTCTCAGGCCCCTGATTTTATTACCAAAGACTTGAATGGAGGCGTTTTCAAACTTTCTGATTTTCTTGGTCGTTATGTGTTGATTGAATTCTGGGCAAGCTGGTGTGTTCCTTGTCGAAAAGAAAACCCTGCGTTGAACAAGGCGCTTGATACCTATGAAAAACACGGTTTTTCAATAATCGGCATCACGCTGGATGATAGCAAGACAAAATGGTTGAAAGCAATTGATGATGACCACTTGCGATGGATACATGCGTCAGAATTGAGTGGATTCAATAACCAGGTGGCTAAGCTTTATGGGGTTCAGCCCATACCGGATAATTTCTTAATCAATCCCGAAGGAAAAATTATTGCGAGGCATTTAAGTGGTGAAGGGTTGATTATAGAATTGAACAAACAGCTGTTACATAAATAAATTTCATCATAACTTATAATTTCTATTTATGAAAAGCCATATACCAATAGTACTGATGTTTTTGGTCAATTTGTGCCAAGCACAATCAGGTAAATATACCATCTCTGGAAAGATCAATGGTTTGACCTCATCAAAAGTTTATTTGGTGATTTCAGATGATTCTTACAAAAATGGCTTCATGAGGGATTCTATCATGGTTGAAAATGGCAACTTTTCATACGAGGGTGCCATCAGTAAATGTGTAGCAGCATCCATCAGCCCCAACATGGAAAGTGTGGTTAAACGGGTTGCCGGCGGGGGATATTATCCTGTCAAGTCCTCCTCAATTCAATTGTTTGTTTTCCCTGGTGCGAATATAAAATTGTCTGGTAAGATTACTGATTTTGTCGATGTATATCCATCAGGTGACAATACCAACAATGACTTTGCCAAGCTCAACATGGAGATTTATCCATTGATGAATCAAAGTGTAAATGTATCTGTTAAAATTGCAAACAAACTGGTTACAGATTCTGCTACAATAAGGAAAATGAAAGACACTGCTGCATTGTTAGACAAGCAGGTAATCGCGATAAAAGAAAATTTCATCAAAGAGCACCCATCATCTATAGCGGCAATCTGGTTGTTATCGGACATGATGATGCGCTCTCAGCTGTCAAATGGATTGGCTACAGAATTATTTAAAAAAATGAGCAGTGAAAAACTGGTTGATGTTTCTTTTTATGCCGACGTTGCCAAAAGAGTGGATGGATTCTCCTTGACAGCTGTTGGGAAAACGGTACCTGATATAAATTCCATGAATACCTACACTGGGAAAAAGTTTGACCTTTCATCACTGCGTGGAAAATATGTTGTGCTTGATTTTTGGGGTACCTGGTGTGGGCCTTGTATTTCAGGAATGCCTAAAATGAAAGAATACCTCGATAAATATCAAACCAAGCTCGAAATTGTAGGGGTAGCATCAGAATCCGATAAAGGGGAGCGATGGAAAAAGTTTCTTGATGAAAAACCACAATATCAATGGCACCATGTATTGAGTACAAAAACTGAAGACTATATCCTTAAATTTAGCGTAGCGGGTTTTCCTACTAAAATAATTGTTGATCCTGCTGGTAAAATCATTGGCAGGTTCGTTGGAGAAGATGATGAGATATACATGAAGCTTGATCAACTCTTAAAATAAAAATGACAATCCGGCTTGATCAACCTCAACCGATTGGAGGAGTGCCTTGTTGAGGTTCCAAGATGCAGTTTTAGTTTGGTGTGTATGCATCAAAAGATGCTGTTTAGTAATCGCTTATTCTTTAGCCCTCAATCAGCCATTTCCTTTTTCAGCTTCTTTCTGAAATCCTTGATCCTGTGAAAGGTGATGAAATTTGCATCATGGGAGCCATCTGTTTTTTCTCCATAGGCCGTTCGAACGGCTGCGATGATGTCATTGTTTTCAATTGTCCAGTCCGCGTATTGGAACCCATGCTGTTTGATGTCCGGACTGTAGAGCACTGTGACATGTTTTTTCCAGTGTATGAGGTCTGCTGATGAAATCAAGACAAGTGTATTCCTTGCCCTTTCCAAAGGATGATTCAAAGCCTTTGCTTTTTCTTTTTCTGCAATGGGAGCATAATTGGCCAGGGACCAGTAGCGCCTGGATACACTGTCGTACCTGATGCTGAATTTCTTGCATCCACCCGGAAGGTCAATGAATCCGGTCTTGGGATTGAAGCTAATCTTGGTTCCATCCTCAGAAACGGTTGTCATTGCTGCAACATCATCCCCTTTAAAATTTACCCTTAAGATATTGACCAGTTGATTGGTTGGTGTTGCCACAGCATTTCCTTCCAGCCAACAGGTATAGTCCTTTTGCCAGTTAGCATCAAATGTCAAACGGTTGGAGGATGTCCAGCTTTTCGCATTCAAGAGATCGGCGGAAGTGTCAGCGCTTAACATGATAGACTGGAATTGTCCCCAGCCTTTGTCAGCTGTGTATTCGAATGCCCGCCAGATCCTGCCTGCGTGAATGGTTACCGGCATGGGGGCACAATGGTAACCCATGTTGCTATTTTTGGGCAAAAGCAGTCCGGTTTCGCTGTTGTTGGGCTCAGACCATGTTTGGCCCATGTCTGTTGAGCGACGGATCACGCAATCATTTACACCACCCCTTGTGCCCAAAATATAAATGGATCCCTTGAGCTGAAACAAGCTGCTCCAAAACTGGCCCTTTATTGAAGTTCTTAATTGCCAATGTTTTCCCTTGTCTTTTGAAACAAAAATTCTCGTGGTTCCAAGTCCTCCATTTTCCATGGCTTTCGGGCCAAAAAAATCATGGCTGGCCAAATAGTCTCCATTGCTGAGCACAAGAATGGAGGGCGAGCCGGTGTATAGTTTTTCACTTGGCGATGCACAAATAATACGTCCTGGGGGACGATCCTGGCCTTTCACAAGAAGACCAAGTGTGATCCAAAATACCATCAATGCAAGCAATTGTTTCATGCGCTTGTGTTGCTTCTTGCATTAAAAGTAATGTTTTAGCTAATATCTTCTTTCTGTTAATGCCCATTCATGTCTTTTTCTCTCAACAAAAGGAATTTCCTCTTTGACTACTTACAATTACCCTTAAACGAACGAAGGTCTCTGGAATATTTTTATGTACTTTTAAATCCAAACGCAAAATTGCCATAATGAGAAAAAAATTGTTAACAGCATTTTTTATGCTGGCCTGGACCCAATTATTTTTTTCTGCCATTGCCATCGGGCAGGAAAGAAGTATATCCGGCTATGTTCTTGATGCCGAGAAAGGGGATGCTGTCATCGGCGCTACCATTAAAATAAAAGACAAGAAGGTAACCGCTGTCTCTGATTCCCGTGGTGCATTCACCGTCAAAGCAATGAAGGGAGCGGTGCTGCTATTCAGCAGTGTGGGCTATAAACCTGCACAACTTACTGTTGGCGATGCAAACGAGTTACAAGTACGGCTGGTTCCCACCTCCACCCAACTCAATGAAGTTGTTGTGGTTGGATATGGGGAACAAAAACAGCCCACTGTAACAGGTGCAGTTGGCACCATTTCCGGGAAAGATCTGGTGCAAACACCCGTTGCCAACATTACCAACATGTTGGTTGGACGTACTGCAGGAATCAGTGCACTCCAGGCCAGTGGAGAACCCGGACTCAATACAACCTCTATCAGAATAAGAGGAGTTGCTACCCTCAATGGGCAGGATCCACTGGTGGTCATCGATGGTATCCAACAACCAACCGAGCAACCCTATGCTATATTGAATGCGATGGATCCAAATGAGGTGGAGTCCATCAGTGTATTGAAGGATGCATCATCAACTGCTGTTTTTGGTATCCGTGGTGCCAATGGAGTAATCATCATTACCACCAAAAGGGGTAAGGTAAATAAGCCTCAGTTCAGTTTCAGCATGAACCAAGGGTTTACCAGGGCCACTTCCATTTTCCAGACCATCGATTCTTATCGCTTTGCCAAACTCAGAAATGAGGCCGTTTACAATGCAAAGGCAGCTGGCGACAACAGCCTTGATCGTCTGCTGTTCTCCAATGACGAACTGTGGATGTTCCAGAACAACCGGGATTATACTCCTGCCATGGTTGATGCGATGAGCAACCTTACCGCAGCGCAAAAAGAGGCGTTGAAAAACAGTCCTGCTCTTTATTATACCAGTCACAATTATTATGATGAACAGTTTGGTGGAACCGGCAAGCAAAGTCAGTACAACATCAATGTTTCTGGCGGTACTGCCAAAGTGAAATATTTTACCTCACTCGGGTATTTTGACCAGGATGGAATTCTTTCGAATACCAAATATGCCGGTTCAAACACCAATCCCAATTTCAAGCGCTACAATTTCAAGTCGAATTTTGATATTGATGTGTTTAAAAATTTCCAACTCAATTTTAACATCAGTGGTCAATCTGTCGTTAACAGGGTTGCGGGTTCAGGAAGTGCGAGTGATTTTGCCAACCGATACCAGGGCATCATTCAAAACATCCTCGAGAACAGTCCATTTACCGGACCTGGAATTGTTGACGGAAAATTGGTAACAGGTTTCATCGGACTGGCAGGTGAGCCTACCAATCCACTGGGTGCGAAAGGTGGAACAGGTTACAGTTCCCTGGCGCAACTGCTTACAGGCGGTACTAGAACCATGTATTCAACTTTGCTCAGTACCGTACTCAAGTTGAAACACAACATGGGATATTTAACCAAGGGTCTGGAGTCTCATGTAACAGTAGGGTATGATGATAGTTACGCAAAGGGCTTCACCCGTGTGAACAGCATACCTCAATATACGGCGATGCGGGATCCGGGGAATCCTGGGAAAATTATTTTCATTGGTGGTCGGGTAAATCCACCCTCTGTTTCAGATAACCAGGGCAACAGCACCTGGAGAAAACTCTATGTGGAGGCGGCCATCAACTACAGGCGAAACTTTGGAAAACACAATGTTTCAGGACTCGTATTGGGCAATGCACAACGTTATACTGCCAACGGGCAATCTTTCAATATTCCTTCAGGGTTGATGGGATTGGTGGGCAGAACAACCTATAACTTTGACCAAAAATACCTTGCAGAGTTCAACCTGGGCATCAATGGCACAGAGAACTTTGCACCAAAGAACAGGTTTGGAATCTTTCCCGCAGTTTCTGCAGGATGGATCATCTCCAACGAGTCTTTTTTCCACAAGAACGATATCATCACTTGGGCAAAATTGAGGGCTTCCTATGGTGAAGTAGGGAATGATCAAATTGGTGGGCGCCGCTATTTATACCTTCCTAATACATGGGTGGTGAATGGTGCCGGTTCATTTTGGGGAAACAGTGATGGATCGAGTACCAATCCCAATTTTCCTGGTGCAACAGAATCTGCACTGGGAAATTCTTTGGTTACCTGGGAACGTGCACAGAAATACAATTTCTCTGCTGACCTTAAATTTTTAAAAGACAAGCTTTCCTTGTCCGCTTCTGTATTTTTGGAAAAACGCAACAATATCCTTGTAACATCTTCCCTGATTCCCTCTACGTTCGGCGTACCACAGGCCAATACACCTCCATTGAACCTGGGAAAGGTAAGCAACAGAGGATATGAAATTGAAGCGGAGTTTAATGACAAGGTTGGTCAAATTGGCTATTTTGTAAAGGCGAATTATTCTTTCGCCCGAAACAGAATTGATTACAGGGCTGAGGTCCCTGCAGCATATCCATGGATGATGTCTACCGGATACTCCATAGGCCAGTACAAAGGGTTGTTGACTGATGGATTCTTCAATGCAACGGAAGAGCTGAACAACAGGCCTTTCAACAAGTTCGGTAACAATGCCAGGCTGGGAGATTTGAAATTCAGGGATGTCAATGCTGATGGGTTCATTGACCAAGCAGATCTGGTGCCGATTGGATATGCCAATCTTCCTCAGGTGGCCTACAACTTGTCGATTGGATTTTCTTACAAAGGGTTTGATCTATCTGCACTTTTTATTGGAACTGCCAAAGGGTCCTTTCCTCAATCTGGTTATATCCTGAGTACGCCTTTTGCCAAGAATGTTGGACAGGTACTTGATTATGCATATGAGGGCCGTTGGACTGCAGAAAAAGCTGCAAAGGGATCTCCTGTTTATTATCCAGCCATTTCACTTGGTGGCGTTGGAGCCCCGAACAATGGCCAGCTCAGCGATTTTTGGCTCCGGTCCAACAATTTCCAAAGGTTGAAAAATCTGGAAATTGCCTATACCTTTCAACGCAACAATACTTTCTTGAAAAGCACCAATATCCGCGCGATACGCTGTTATGCAAACGGGAACAATCTTTTCACATGGGGATCATCATTGATCAAAGGGATAGATCCTGAGCAGGCTGATGTAGGGAAAAACCGTGATGGCTATCTGTTTCCCTTGACAAGGACATTTAACCTCGGCTTGAACATCCAATTTTAAACGAATTAAACTTTGATAACGATGAACAGTATCACAAAATATTTTATCCTGATTTCCATGGTAGCCGTTCTCGCAGGTTGCCAAAAGGATTTTCTTCAAATGCCGACTTCAAGTACCACCACCTTGGATTCTGTATTTTCTACAGCCATCAAGGCCCAGGGTGCCATATCAAATGCCTATCGAAGGGCCATCCCGCAGGGACTTCCCTTTGCCAATACTTGGAATGCGATGATTTCTGAAAACCTTTCTGGTGCAATGAATTATGGTTTCAGTTGGACAATTTCAAGGAACATCATCCTCAATGGGATGAACGCCAACAGTACAAATACTGATATGGATGGCTACAACAATAATTTTCCTTCCATCAGACAATGTTACCTGGTCAAAGAAAATATTGACAAGGTCAGTGATATGTCAGCTGACGAAAAAGCAGTTGTTAAAGCTGAAATGCAGGCGCTTATTGCCTATCGTTATACACAGATGATGATCATGTATGGAGGTGTGCCCATTGTGAGCAAATCATTGGATGCAAACGATGAAGGCAGCCTGGAAATTCCCCGCTCCTCATTGAAGAATCTATTGGACTCTGTTGTCAAGTGGACAGACCAGTCTGCTGCAGTTCTTCCCTCCAGATGGGCCAACAACCTGATCGGCAGGATGACAAAGTCTGCTGCGCTTGCCATCAAAGCAAAGGCTTTGTTATATGCATCAAGACCCTTGTTCAATGCGGCAACGCCTTATCTTGATTTGGGCGTCAACAATAACCTGATTTGTCTGGGAAGCACCAATGCAAATCTCTGGAACCAGTCAGCAGCTGCTGCAGATGCAGTCATCGCTGAAGCGGAGGGTGCCGGTGGGTTGTCCATCATCAATACAGGAAATCCTTTGGATGATTATGGAACAGCCACTTCGAAACTCAACAATCCTGAAGTAATTTTAGCTTATAAGTTCATCAATACCTCAGGGGCTACTGATAACTGGGGTGAACTTCCCATGAATGCATTTTACTGTTCGAGGTACTGGCAGGGTCAGGGGAATGTGTTGATGACCCATCAACTGGAACAGTACTGGAAAGCTGATGGAACAAATCAAAGTTGGCCCGCAGTGGGAACTACAAGGCCATTCAGCGAATATACTGCCAAGATGAACCAGATGGAGGCCCGATTCAAGGCCAGTTTCCAGCCTTGGGAAATGGATGCTTGGACCAATCCTGGAGATGCAAACTGGAGGAACAACAGCACTTTTGGAAGTGGTCCTGGCTATGGTGTGGCAAGAATCTCAAAGTTTTATTACAAAGCAGGTGGTAGAAGGTGGTTTGAGTTTCCCATTTTTCGTCTTGCATCCGCTTACCTCAGTGCTGCAGAGGCATACAATGAAATGGGACAGTCTACCAAGGCGCTTGAAAAGTTGAACAAGATCCATGTGCGTGCTGGTTTGCCGCCTGTAACTGAAACCAATCAAGCAAAACTCCGGGCCATTATTCAACGGGAATGGATGGTAGAGATGTTCAATGAAAACTATCGGTTGAATGATATCAAACATTGGAAATTGAGCAATATAGGCAACGGGATCATTGGCGGAGCAGCCAGGGGATTTGCCTTCAATGACTTGAGCAATGTGAAACTGACCGGGAATACCAACTATACTGACAGGGAAGTTTACCAGGGGTTTTGGTCGCCCAGTCAATTCCTCAATCCTTTTCCACAAACTGAAATCAACAAGGGATACCTCATTCAAAATCCCGGTTATTGATTTTCAAGAACCCATCATTTGACCAACCAACACAATTAAAATGAAACTACATAAACCATCATTCATTTCCTATGCTTTGGTTGCTTGCATGTTTTTGCATGCTTCAACAGTTGTCGGTGCCCAGGAAAAGGAAGACTCGTCAGTCGTTGTTATAGAACATTTTCAACCTCAAAAGACACCAGGCTTTTTACTTTCTCTTTCAAAAGAAAGATCTATCATTCCACCGGCTAAGGTAACTGGCCAGCAACTGTTTAAAACACCTGTTGCGAACATTACCAATACGCTTTACGGGCAGCTTCAGGGTCTTGTTGTCAGGCAAAGATCAGGAGAGCCCGGATATGACAATGCATCGCTTTCAATAAGGGGAAGGGGCACATACGACAATTCATCACTGATTGTTTTTGTGGATGGCTTTCAAACCACCACTGGCTATTTCTCCTATATCTCTCCCAATGAAATTGAATCCATCACCGTATTAAAGGATCCTATTTCTTTGGCAAGCTTTGGCATGCGGGGAGCAAATGGAGTTCTTTGGGTAACCACCAAGCGGGGCAGTACACAAAAGCAAAAAGTACAGGCTAGCTTGGTGACGGGGTCACAGCAACCCTTAAGCCTCAACAAGCCGTATGGATCGTATGATTATGCAAGACTTTACAACCAAGCAATCAGCAATGATGGATATGCATTGAATGGTAACCAGTTTGTCTGGAAACCAAGGTTTTCTGATGCTGATTTACAGGCATTTCAAAATGGGTCAGGCACCAATGTTGATTGGTTCAATGAGGCCCTGCGCAAAAGCGGTCGGTATACCAATGCAAATGTGGCGCTCACTGGTGGTGATCCTGGTACAAAGTATGCGATTGTGCTAGATTACATGAAGCACCAGGGTCTGTACAATGTGCCCACAAACGACAAGACTTCCAATGCACAGATCCAGCGGTTCAACATCAGGACAAACCTCGACTTCAGTTTCTTTAAAATCTTTGAAGCAAAGATTGATCTTGGCGGAAGAATTGAAGAAAGGCGTTATCCCAACTTCAATGGACCCAACCTTTGGGATAACATGGCCCGTTATCCATCGCTGATTTATCCTGTCAAGGACAAGGTTTCAGGGGCCTGGTCCGGAACCACACTCTACCCTTCAAATCCAGTTGCATCCCTCAACGCATTGGGGTGGACATCCACTCAGGACCGAACATTACAAGCTAATTTTTTGGTAAAGCAACGCCTGGATTTCATCACCAAAGGTTTGTACCTGAGCGAGGCGGTTTCTTTCAATACCTGGACGCGATCAAGGTCAAGCAAGACCTCAACATATGCACGGTACGACAATGGCATCAAAACCACCAATGATAATACCACCGACATCAGTGCCAATGGAACAACTCCCGAAGACCAGTACGATTGGAAGCAAATAAACCTGACTGCAGGTTATGATCGTACTGTAGGCCGTCATGCTTTTTCAGGGGCCATCAATTATTTTGCGAGTGCCTTTATTACCGATTCAGACAACAACAGTCAGGGGTACAACAGTGGGAACAATATCTTTTACAATTTCCTGAACGTTGGTGGAAGATTCAATTATACCTACAATGAAAAGTACATTGCAGAGATTGGTTTTGGGTACAGTGGGTCAGACAATTTTTCCCCTTCAAAGCAATGGGTTATCTATCCATCCATTGGAGCAGGTTGGATATTGTCGAAAGAAAATTTCATGAAAAACAGCAAACTATTCAGCATGCTGAAGTTGCGTGGTTCAGCTGGTTTGTCAGGTTGGGATGATACCAATAGCGGTCGCTATTTGTACCAGCAATATTTTGCATCCAATGGTTCATTCAATACCGGAAACAATTCGCTAAGTGGCAATACCGGTTTGATACTATCCTATACAGCAAACCCCGATATTAGGCCCGAAAAGAGTTTTAAGTATGATGTAGGATTTGATGCGAGCTTATTGAAGGGGTTGGACATCAGCTTTGACCTGTTCAGGGACAACCGCTTAGGCATCATCACGCAGAACAACAACATTATGGCTGTTTTTGGTGGTATTCTTCCTTTTGTAAACCTTGGTAAGGTGATGAACCAAGGCTTTGAAATTAGTGCCAACTACAACAGGAAGATAGGTGCACTGAAATGGTCTGTTGGAGGGATGTTCTCCCAGTTCAACAACAAGATCATTGAGCAGGCCGAAGTGCCCCCTGTCAATGACTACACCAAGACCACTGGTCGTCCTATTGGGGCGCTCATGGGGCTGATTGCAGATGGTTTTTATGATTTGACTGATTTCAATGCCAATGGCAGTTTGAAGGCTGGTATGCCAACACCATCTTTTGGCGCTGTTCAGCCAGGCGATTTAAAATACAAAGATCTTGACAACAATGGCCGCGTAGACCAGAATGATGTAACCAACATTGGAACTGCAGACTATCCTTCCAGAACATACTCACTCAATATGGTTTTGGAGTACAAGGGATTTGATTTTTCTGCTGTTGTTCAGGGAATGGGCGGTAATGACATCAACATCCTTTCTACTTCCAATCTTCAATCGGTTGCATTTGTGAACAATACCAATATTTTTCCATTGGCAGGAAATGCATGGGCATATTATCCTTCCCAAGGCATTGACACGCGCTCCTCCGCCAATTATCCCCGCCTGACATTGTTGGCGAATGACAACAACTACCGCTCCTCTTCTTTTTGGATGAAGAAAAATGCTTTCACAAGAGTTAGAAACATGGAGATGGGGTATCGGTTTTCATCATCATCCCTAAAAAGGTTGAAAATGGAAAACCTCAGGATATTTGTCAATGCAGTCAATCCTTTTACCTGGTCCTCCTTATCTGAGCAATACAACATTGATCCTGAAACAAACTCAGGTTATCCAGGGATGAAATCATTCAACACGGGCATCACATTGAACTTTTAAAAGCCATCACCATGATATTGAAAAGAATAACTCTACATATATTCATCGTATTCCTTATCGCCTCAACTGCAGGCTGTAGCAAGGAATTTCTGGACACAAGAATAGACCTTGCACAGACCCAGGATATACTTAACACCAACTTCAGTACCCTGATTCAGTTTGCCAATGCACCTTATGTTTATTTGAGAAATGATTTTTCCATCATTGACAATAATCTTTTTGCACCTGTCTCTGACGAAGCTGTGCAGACTTCTCCCAGTGCAAATGTGCGTCTTTTCAACAATGGCAGCTGGAGTCCTTTTAACAATCCAGACAGTTATTATGGTGGATATTATCAGGGGATACGTGCAGCAAATTATTTCCTGGAAAATTCAGTTGACTACAAGACCATTCTGTCTAAAAACAGGGATACCACCTCGCCAACAGGCAGACTTAATTACAGGGATGACACCCTGAACATGGGCTGGTATCGCGGAGAAGCACACGCCTTGAGGGCCTATTTTTACCTTGAATTGGTGAAGCGCTATGGGGGTGTTCCGTTGGTTAAAAAAACATTCACCATCAATGACAATACTGACATTCCAAGGGCCAGTTTTGACGAGGTGATCAATTTCATTGTCAGTGAGGTTGATGGTTTCAAGGATAGCATGCAAGTGAATTGGAAAACATCTCCCTATCAGAACAATGACGGAAGGCTTACCCGCGGTGCTGCTCTCGCCATCAAGGCAAGGGCATTGTTGCTTGCCGCAAGTCCACTTCACAATCCCTCTGGTGATCTTGTTAAATGGCAAAAGGCTGCAGCGGCATTCAACGATGTCATGGTGCTTGCTAGAGGAGCTGGTGCTTATTCAATCGATCCAAGCTATGCCAATTATTTCCTGCAAAACAATACCATCAACAGCAATGAGACCATCTGGGCCATCCGTAATGGTGCTGGAAATGCCATTGAGAGAAGCAATTATCCCATAGCAACGCCTGGAGGAAGCAGCGGCATCACCCCTACAGAAAACCTGGTCTCGGCATTTGGAAACAAGGGTGTGCCAGATCCTACAAATCCATTTGTCAACCGTGATCCAAGGCTGGGATTCAATGTTGTGGCCAATGGAAGCACCTGGAACGGCAGGGTAATCGACCAGTCTCCAACAGGCACGGATAAAATGAGCAACCTCAACGCCTCCAGAACAGGGTATTATTTGAAAAAGTTTTTAAACGACGGACTCAATCTTGTCCAAAATACCACAAGGGTTCACCATTGGCCTGTCATCCGTTATGCAGAAATTTTGTTGTCCTACGCCGAAGCAATGAATGAAGCATATGGTCCAGACAACAACAATGGATATATCATGAATGCAAGACAGGCCATCAATGCAGTTAGGGCAAGACCCGATGTTGGCATGCCTGCTGTAGTTGCAACAGATAAAAATGCATTCAGGCTGGCAGTAAAACGTGAAAAGCAAGTGGAACTGGCATTTGAGAATCACCGGTTCTGGGATCTGCTTCGTTGGAAAGATGCAGAAACGGTGTTGAACCAGCCGATGAAGGGGTTGCAAATTACAAAAAACACCGCGGGTAAATTTGTGTATGCTGTTGCGAATATCGAGAACAGAGTTTTCAACCCGTCAAAAATGTATTTCTATCCAATCCCTCAATCTGAAATCAACAAATCCAATGGCATACTCCAGCAAAATCCGGGCTGGTAGGATCGGTATCTTCCAATCGATAAAATTCAAAAAAATGAAAAGAGTGAAAATCATCATTCAGTCCTCCATGATATTTGCAGCAATGTTGTTTTTCTTTGGCTGCACCAAAGACGATTCCCGCATGGATTATGGTTTTACAAAGATTTACATGCCACAATCTGTGATTCGCTCCGGTGGAACCAACAACCAGTATCCTGTTCCCACAGGAACTGATTCTTCTACCTGGAACTACAGCATCGACAAGACAAAAGGAAAGTTAAACATCACCTTGGGTGCTGCATTGTCTGGTCCTGGGATGAATGCATATAGCGTTGACATAAGAGCAAACAATGATACCATTCAAAAACTCTTGAGTGCAAAGCTATTGGACCCTGCAAAGAATGTTATCATGCCTTCAAACATGTTTACCATACCTCCAAATCTGGAAGTCGCACAAGGAAAGCGCAGTGGTTTTTTTACCCTCAGCATTGATTATGCCCTGCTGAAGTCGGCAGTTTATCGCAATAAATTCTTGCTGGTGTCCATTGGATTTTCCAATGCCAGGACCTATGAATTGAATGTTCCCCTGAGCTCAGCAATTGTAGTGGTAGATGTCAGCAAGATACCCTAGTAGTAATGACTTTTATCAACAATCTTCTACCTACTGCAGTAGGAACAAAAAAGACAATCCTTTTGAGAATTGTCTTTTTTGTTAGCGTGTGGCCTCGCCTGGAATCGAACCGGGATCTGGAGCTTCGGAGACTCTTATACTATCCATTGTACTACGAGGCCGCTCAACGTTCCGTTGGGAGCGCGAAGTTAATTCACTTCAAATGAAAATCGGTGATCCCCCTTGGCCTTTGTGTTATTTCTTGTCAGAATTACCCTGGTTATCTTTTTCCCGCCCCATTTCTTGTCAAAACTTTCGTATTCCATCCCTTCAAAAGAAGGCAATTCCGTTTTGACGGTCCAGGCCTTGGCATCGTATTGCAATGCCAGTCGATTGCCATTTGCTTCCTTGAAAAACACTTTACCAGCCGTTTGGGTATCAACCTCGCAGACGGTCATGAAGACCTGTTCCAATGAAGTCGGGTTTGCCTTGAACTGGTAATCATCATTGATTTCTATCGATTCCTTTGCGCGGTTCAGCTTCACCACCCTGTTCCAGCGCTGGATGCCAGCAGCTTCAGGATAGGCTCCTGCTATGTCCATGGAAAGGGATGATTCTTTCTCATTGATCAGGCTTTTGACTGATTTGGCCTCAAACTCTCTTCCGGCCTGTTGCCCAATGCCATTGATGATGGGCAGGTTATGGTATTGTGATTGGGTGAACCAAAGTTCGTATCGCTGGCTGGAAAATGTTCGTGCCGTGTAGTTGCCCCTTCCTGCATCAATGATCATGGGTTTACCCTTCAGGTAAATGATGAAATCTCCCACATCGTTGTGGTTATGGCTTTCTGCATTGTGCCCGCCATGGGTAGCCAGGAACAAACCTTTTTCCGTTCTTGCCGTCAGGATCTGGATGTCTCCAATCCAGGCATTGGCGGGGTCTTTGAATTGGCTGGGGCTTTGGTCCATATGCTTCAAGCTCAGCAGGGAACCAAGGTGTCGCATCCTCATTCCTGTTGAACCACTAGCCTTGGCGGGATAGTTTTGCTGTGCCCATTTACCGAATTCCATCATGGCGGTATCCTTCACATCTTTTCCAAAACGGTACAAAAGTGTACCGCTGGGAATCAGGGTTGGATCTGCATCGGCAAAATTCACAAAATAATTTCCTGCGATATGGGTGTTGGTGATATAGCCTGCCATTTTTTTGATCAGCGGATGGCCATAAATGTCAATTTTGCCACCTGAAGCATTTTGCAACAATTCAAGACAATCATACACACTGGCACCTGCAGCAAACCAATAGCTGGGGCCTTCGTCACAGCCACCGTCTTCGCCAAGGCTGTTCAGGTAAGCATCCAGCCCCTTCATGGCAGCATGGGTCATGATGTTCCTTCTTACTTCATTGCGTTCAAGCATAAGCGTGCTCAAGATCCAGTTGGACATGATCCATGGGTTCCAGTTGTTCACGGGTATTGTTCTGCTCATCCACTTGTAATTGTCGCCATACTTCAACATCGGCGTGAACAGCCTTCTGTCCGTTTCGTAGTAGATGCGCTTCCTGATCAATGGATTGATCTTGTCCAGCTTGTCACCCACAAAATAATCTGCCATGGCCATTACGCCTGCCGTTTCTGCTGCAAATAGGTCTACTGCAGGACGCTCTACGTCTGGGAGTCCGGTTCCGCCAATATGTGCAGGCACACCCCAAAAACTTTCTTCACAAATCGACCAGATGCCGTTGAAAATTGCTTCCATGAACCTGCCCTTGTCTTCGATGCTTTCTGCAAGGATCATGTGCATCAGCACTTCTCTTTTTTTGAAAGAAATACCTGAATGCCTGAGCCTGTCACCAGTCCGTTTAAAATCCATGGACACGGATCCGCTGATGGGCTCAAACTTATAGTCCATGATGCTGGAAGCGCCGTCTACCATGCTTTTCAGCATGCTGTCAGGTACGGCATCCTTCCACTGTTGAGGAGTCTGTGGATAGGGTTTCCATTTGTCTTTGGGGATGATGGATGCCACAACTTTTTCAGGCGTATACGCTGTAGCAAGGATGTTGCGTTGTGTAACCTGTGCGTGGCTCGCAAAGGCAACGAGAAACAGGAGCGCGATGCTGAAAATGCTTGTTGATTTCATTGTTGTTGGTTTATGCTTGCGGTAAGTTGAAAGCGGGGAATCTAAAGCCTTTGAAGCCAGTATTGCTGATGATGAAACTGCTTCCAGCCAGGGGCTCTTCGGCCAGTTGTTCATCTGTCAATCCAACCCTTGCTGAAGTGATGAACATGTCATCCATGTTTTCACCTCCAAAGCAAATGGAGGTGACCAGTGAGACTGGCAAATGGATGGAATCGATTTTGTTTCCGGTGGATGGGTCCCATCGGGCAACCTGCCAACCTTCCCAATGGGCGATCCACAGCATGCCTTCGCTGTCGATCGTCATGCCATCAGGAAAACCTTCTTTGGTGGGTATGGTAATGACGGTTGTTTTGTTGCTGATCTCACCTGTTTGATTATCATAATCATAGCGGACCACTTCCATGGTTGGGGTGTCGATATAATAAAAAAAGCGCTGGTCCAGGCTCCAGCACAACCCATTTGAAATGGATACATTTTCAATCTTCTTTTTTACTTCCAATTGCTCGTTGACCATGTAAAGATTACCTGTTCCTTTTTCACCGCTCAAAGACATACTGCCTGCCCAGAAACGCCCTGCAGGATCGGTTTTGCCGTCATTGAAGCGGTTGTTGGGAAGCACTGCTTCAGGGTCTTCAATCCGGCGCACTGCACCAGTGATTCTGTCTACAAAGCTGAATCCATCCTGCAAAGCAGCAAGGATATTTCCATTATTACAAAGGGCAAAAGAACCAATCATCGATGGAGTTGAAATGCTGCGAAGCGCATGGCTTTTCATGTTCAGTTCATGAATGGCACAGCCCACGATATCAATCCAAAGAATGGTATGGTTGGCGGCATCCCAAACTGGTCCTTCGCCGAGCATGGATATGTGGTTGCAAAGAGGTTTGATGTTCATGTTGTTCAATAAGGAGTTGGGCTAACAGAAGTCCATCCACCATCAATGATCAATGATTGCCCTGTGATGTGCCTGGCCTTGTCTGAAACCAGGAACAATGCGGCATGGCCAATGTCATCCACCGTTGCGGGTCTTCCCATGGGCGTGATCCTTGACCAGGTTTCCGTATAGCTTGGGTCAAGCAAGGTTCTTTCTGTGAGTGTGGCACCAGGTGCAATGGTATTGACGTTGATGCGGGAAGTTGAGAGTTCTTCCACCAGGTTTTTGGCCAGCATTTCTATGGCGGCCTTGCTCATGCCATAAGCAGCAAGGTTTTTGTGCGCCTGGTGTCCGGTTACAGATGATGTGAAAAGCAATGATCCACCGGATGCCTGTTGTTTCATTTGGTTGGATGCCGCTTGTGCCAGAAAGAAAGTGCCCCTCAGGTTGACCTCCATGACCCTGTCAAAATCAGCAACAGGATAGCTGGAAAATTCACCATAAAGGGTGATGCCTGCATTAGCAATCGCTATGTCCAGCATGCCCCAGGAAGATACGCAAGTGTCCACGATAGAATGAATAAATGCCGGATCGCTGGAATCACCCGCCATGGCCTTGCAGGTGCCGTATTTGTTCTGGATGGATGATGCAGCAGCATTGCAGAGCGACTCATCAACATCGTTCAGGATCACCCTTGCCCCTTCTCTTGCCAACATCTCACAGATTTTCAGGCCGATGCCCTGTCCGGCGCCGGTTACAATGGCGGTTTTGTTGAAAAAAGTAGATTTTGTTTCCATATCAAGGCATGTAGAATACATTTTTCAGGGGGATGCTGACGGGGGAGTTGTCCTCATTGCATTCCATCATGTCGCGCATGTAGGCCCACCATTTTTTCATCACTGGATGATGGGGCAGTTCGTCCATGGCCGCTTCATCTTCCACCCTCAACACCCCAAACAGGTCCAGGGTTTCTTCATCAAGAAAAATGGAATAATCTGAAATGCCGGTTGCATGCAAAAGGTCCGTCAATTCAGGCCAGAGCTCATCGTGCCGTTTTTTGTATTCCGCGATGTTCCCCGGAAAAAGTTTCATTTTAAAGGCCAGTCTTTTCATGTGCAGTTTTGTGATGGTTGAATTTACGGAATTAATCTTTAAGGTTGGATCAAAGACGCTCCTCCAATAGAATCCGGTCAAGCCGAGTATATTTGTTTTTCAATAGTTCAACATGATCATGATCCAAACCATCCTGCTTGCCCTTTCCTGCCTGCTTTTGTTGATCCTCCTGTTTCGCAAAACAGACAACGGCGCTGCGATTACCCAACGTAAAGTGGAAGACCTGGAAAAGGCATTGAACCGCATAGAGCAGGCACTTCGCGAAGATTTCAGGATGAATCGCGAAGACAACAACAAGCTGGCCAGGGAAAACCGTTTGGAGATGAGGGCAGCATTGGAACAACACGGCAGGGAACAATCAGATAAGGTACAGCTGCTGATCAGCAGCACAGAAAAGCGCCTGGATCAAATGCGCGAAACCGTTGATGAGAAACTCCAGAAAACCCTGAACGAAAGGCTGGGTCAATCTTTTGAAATGGTGGGCAAGCAATTGGAAAGTGTTCAAAAAGGCTTGGGCGAAATGCAAACCCTCGCCATGGATGTGGGCGGATTGAAAAAGGTATTGAGCAATGTAAAACTGCGTGGCAATGTTGGCGAAGTGCAATTGGCCATGTTGCTGGAACAAATACTTGCTCCCAATCAATACGATGCCAATGTCAAGACCAAGCTGGGAAGTGCCGACCCTGTTGAGTTTGCGGTCAAGCTTCCGGGAAGAAGCGAAGACGAAAACAGCCTGGTGTATTTGCCCATTGATGCAAAATTTCCCAAAGAAGTCTATGAACAATTGCTGGCAGCCTACGATATCGGAACGCCTGATGCGGTTGAACTGGCCACCAAAAACATGGAAGCCGCCATCAAAAAAATGGCCAAAGACATCCGAGACAAATACATCGATCCACCCAATACCACAGACTTTGCTATTCTTTTTCTTCCTTTCGAAAGCATCTATGCAGAAGTGATTCGGAGAAGCGCCCTGGTGGACCAGTTAAGAGATGAATTCAAAATCACCGTTGCTGGACCTACAACATTAGTTGCAATCCTCAACAGCTTGCAGATGGGCTTCAGAACACTGGCCCTGCAAAAAAGGAGCAGTGAAGTCTGGAAGGTACTGGGCTCCGTGAAAAAGGAATTTGAAACCTTCGGCGGCCTGTTGGAAAAAGCACAACGCAATTTTCAAACCGGCATGGGCCAGCTGGATGAAGTGGTGGGAACCCGCACCAGGGCCATTCAACGGCAATTGCGCAATGTGGAGGAATTGCCTGCAGCAGAGAATCCTGTT
>JACCDP010017023.1_pt1 | contig 63057 bp, 56 predicted proteins | sample 7445841 | NCBI WGS metagenome assembly JACCDP01 (sample SAMN15323441, study PRJNA562643) | freshwater metagenome | isolation source: river surface water | place: USA:Blue River Watershed | collected 2017-08-17 | reverse complement strand
TATCTAAAAATGATGATTCTAGGGCTCTTATACAAGTGTTATTATCTGGATTGATAAGTGTGGTATAACTTAAAATAGCCGTGGCGGCTTCAATCACTTCTTTATGGTCCATTTTCGCAGCCCTCAATATATATATAATATTTATGAGTGAAGAAGAAGAGGTGTATATGGTGATCTCTTTATTTTCTGCTAATTCAAAAAGTAATTCGGCATTTTTCCATTCTTTGCCCCTATGAATTAAAAAATCCAGATAAACGTTGGTGTCTACAAATAATTTATAACTCATACTTTGTTTTTAAATATTGAGTTTTTACATTTTTCCAATCTACTTTATCTGTTATTTTATTTTTTAGCAGACCGCTCAATTGTTTTACCGACGAAGTTTTGTTTTCATCGATAGTGCTAAGGGTGTTGAGGTATTCTTCTACCAGCTTACTTATACTTTTCCCCTTTTTTGCAGAAATAAGTTTGGCTTTTTTGATGGTTTGAACATCAATACTAAGGGTGAGTTTTGTGGTCATATAGTAACGGTTATGTTGCAATGTACGTATAAAAATTAAAACATACGTATATGAGTTAACGCCATATCTATTTCAACTATATTTGTTACATATAAAAGGTAGGCGCATGAGCATTTCAGAAATTTATGATATTTACTTGCAGTATCCGAGTGTTGTAACAGATACCCGCAAACTAAAGGAGGGCGACTTTTTCTTTGCTTTAAAGGGTCCTAATTTTAATGCCAACACTTTTGCGTTTAAAGCACTTGAAGCCGGTGCTGCTTATTGCGTGGTAGACGAACCGCTTACCACCATTGCAACCTATTGCGAAGGAAACAATCAGCAACAAAAAGAAGCAGCGCTTTCAAAAATGATAGTGGTAGAGGATGTGCTTACTACGTTACAAGCACTCGCTGCCCATCACCGTAGTACTTTTAATATTCCATTTATAGCTATTACTGGAAGCAACGGAAAAACCACCACCAAAGAATTGGTGTATGCAGTGCTTTCGAGTCATTTTAAAACCTATACAACACAGGGCAATTTAAACAACCATATTGGCGTGCCGCTAACGATACTGAGCATTAAAAAAGATGCGCAAATGGCGGTGATAGAAATGGGCGCTAATCATCAAAAAGAAATTGAAGGTTATTGTGTGTATACAAAACCTACGCATGGCATTATTAGCAACTGCGGAAAAGCCCACCTAGAAGGGTTTGGCGGAGAAGAGGGCGTTAAAAAAGGCAAGGGAGAACTCTATAGTTTTTTGCGCGGTCATAATGGTACCGCATTTGTATATACGGGCTACGATTATTTAAATGAGATGAGCGCGGGTATACAAAATATTGTGCCTTACATACATGGAAACATACAAATTAGTGAACCATTTTTAACGGTAGAAGCAAATATCAACGAAAACGAACCGGCAACTGTTTCTTCTCAATTAGTAGGATCTTATAACCTCCCTAATATTTTATGTGCACTCACTATTGGAAAACATTTTGGAGTGCCGGAAAAAAAGATGGTGGATGCTATTGCAAATTATGCACCTTCCAATAGTAGATCACAACTTATTACTAAGGATACCAACACTATTATTTTAGATGCTTACAATGCCAATCCGAGTAGCATGAAAGTGGCCATCGAAAATTTTGCAAAACTTGCGGGTGGCCATAAAGTAATGTTATTGGGTGGTATGATGGAACTAGGCGAACACGCTGCAGCAGAGCATTTAGCGCTGTTACAACTCATAGCACAGTATTCTTTTGCCTCTGTTGTTCTTGTTGGAAAAGATTTTAAAGCACTACAAGCACAAATGCCACAGTTTGTTTATGTAGATAACGCTGCAGAAGCAAAAGCATGGTTGACCGCACAAAATTTACAACATGCGCATCTATTAATAAAAGGATCGCGGAGCATGCAAATGGAAACAGTACTATCCTAGAATATTAGCGCATAAAAAAACCACCACTAAATAAATAGTGATGGTTCTTTTTTATTTTCCTTTCCTTTCCTTTTTAACGTTTGTTCTTTTTTGTTGGCATAAAGATACCAGTTTTAGCTTTTTTAGAAATGCCTTCCGAAGAACCGTAGTGGTTCATCGCGCATCTAAAACCAATGGTATTAGTGCTTTGGTCTTCTTCTAAAAATCTTCTAGCGCCTGGGCTTAACCAATATGCACGGTCGTTCCAGCTAGCTCCTTTTACAACACGAGACTTATCTGAAATGAGCGTTGTTTGACCGTAGTTGTAACCTGCATTACTTGCAGAGTCGCCATCTAGGTGGTTAATGGCATATCCTTTTTGATAGTTTCTGCGGTTCTTTAATGTTGAATCAGCTTCTGTCTTATAAATGATGCGTCCTTTTTCATCTCTTAAATTTCCAGCACCTTTATCAAAATCAATTTGCTTGAATTCGTTACCTCTAAAAATATTGTAATCGTCTCCATCAACAGCTGTCATTGGGCGGTATACATCGGCAACCCACTCACTTACGTTACCAGACATATTGTACAGTCCGTATCCGTTTGGCGTGTAGGTAACTACTTCGGCAGGGATGGCAGCATTATCGTTTAATCCACCAGCCACACCCATATTATCACCGGCGCCACGCTTAAAGTTAGCAAGCATAGAACCTTGGTAAGAACCTTTTTGTGTGTAACGAACGTTATCGTAACCGTTGTTTTTCCAAGCATAAATTTGCTTGTTAGAAATTAATTCTTCACCGCGTTTGTTGCTCTTAGATTTACGTTGTGGGTTAGCGGCAATGTAACCGTAAGCAGCGTATTCCCACTCAGCTTCTGTTGGAAGGCGGTAGTCGCCAAATAAAATACCATCTTCGAAAGTAACTTTGGTACGAGGTCTGCCTTGTGCGTCTTTTAAAGGATTGCTTTTTTTAGCAGCATCTCTACCTGGTGTTGCTTGGTATTCGCCTAACAAGTAAGCTCTTGTATTAAAGTTATCTTGACCTGCAGCGTTTAATTCTTTTTTAATTTGATTTTTAGGATCTAGGTAGCTGCTTTTCATGAGGGTTAATTCATTTACGCGGTCGGTACGCCAGATACAATAATCGGTGGCTTGTTTCCAGCTCACACCTACTACAGGGAAATTATTGTAAGAAGGGTGACGGAAATAATATTCTACCATTGGTTCGTTGTAAGCAAGTTCTGAACGCCATACTAGGGTGTCTGGTAAAGCTTGCAATACTACAGTGTCCATACCAAATTTAGACTGACCAGATGTTGTTCCTTCTGGAAACACATTATTTAGCCAATACAGGTATTCGCGGTAGTGAAGATTGGTTACTTCTGTTTTGTCAATGAAAAACGAGTTCACCGTAATTCTGCGTTGGATATTGTTCCAGTCGCCCATTACATCTTCTTGTGCAGCGCCCATGGTAAAAGTACCACCTTGTACAAATACAAGACCTGGAGCTGCTTTAATGTCTTTAGGTTTTGGTACGTTAAAATTACCCATCGATTTGTCGTTGTAATTCCATCCTGTAGCTGTAGAAGTTTGTGGCTTCTTTTTAAATGGATTACATGAAACGGCAGCACCTGTAAGGGTAGCTAATAATACCAGATTGCGTATTGTTTTTGTGAACTGCATATACTTATAAATTCAATAAAAAATTGATTCAAATTTATCTATGCGAATATATAAGATTTCCGTCAACTAAAGGGGGCTTGAGGGTCCGATCTTGTTACAAAAAACTTAAGATTTGTCACTAGGGGGGTGTTTTAGGGGCTATTTTATGATTTTTTTAAGGGAAAGGCCTGCCTGTGGCCTGCTATCTGTAGCTTTGGCATCAAACTTTGTTATACTTGTATTATGGGTAAACCCGGGCGCTATATATGGTTGATGTTGGGCCTTTTTTTAGCTTTTGGCTTTAAAAATATGGTGCTGGCGCAGGGTGGTATTTTTAGTAAAGGTGCCTGGGGAAAGGTTGGCGTTTCCGGTAGGGGCGTTTATAAAATTGATGTAGCTGCACTTAATAATATGGGGCTTTTGCCGGCGGGTGGCGTTATTGCAACGGACAAAATCAGACTTTTTGGTAGTGGGGGCGCTATGTTACCGGAGGCAGTGGGTGCAAAAAGGCTGGGGTCATTTACCGAGCATGCACTCATGATGTTTGATGGGGGCGATGGGATTTTGAGTGGGCAAGATTATTTTATTTTTTATGCGCCGGGTCCGCACCAGTGGTGGTATGATAGTGTGGGTGCGCGGTATAGTTATGCGCATCATTTATATTCCGATACCGCATTTTATTTTATTAATGTAGATGGAAGTGTTTCGAGTAGTGTTACGGGTGCTGCTAAAAGAATTGCTATTGGCAATGGGGCGCATGTTAATACCAGCCCAGCTTTGCGGGTTACTCGTTTTACAGATTACTGGGTGTATAAAAAAGATAATATCAATTTGTTATCGTCCGGAAAACTTTGGTTAGCCGACCGTTTTTCTGTGGCAGCAGGAGGTACGAGTGCAAGAAATTATAGTATTGATATACCAGATCTAGTGCCTACCGATAGTGTTAGGTTTCAGGTTTCAATGGCGGCGCGTAGTATTGGAGTGTCTGCAAATTTTGCTGTTCGCGTTAATAATAATTTGGCGCAAACTATTTTGTTACCTGCTGTTAGTGGTGGCTTTTTAGATAATTATGCAACTAATGTAAATAGTTTTTTTAGTGTGCTGCCTAGTTCTAATAGTTTGCAAGTAAATATTCAGTTTTTGCCGGGTACTGGCGGCGGTAGTTTAAGTGCCGAAGGGTTTTTAGATAAAATAGAATGCGCGGCTACAAGAATGTTACGGATGAATACTGGTGCGCTTTTTTTTAGAGCTGCCCCTCAAAGCATTGCTAATAATGCATCTGCGGCGTTTGTAATTGATGCTGGTGGTGTGCTAAATTTTGCAAATACAACAGTGCTTGATGTAACAGATTTTACGGCGCCTACAAAAATGGAAGGAAGTTTTAGTGCAGGCGCTATTCCCGATTTTGTTTTTAATAATAATACAAGTGTTGCGCGCGAGTATATCGCTTTTACACCGTCGCAGATTTTGGTACCAGCCTCTTTTGGTGTAGCACCAAATAATAATTTGCACGAACTAGCGGCTAAGGCAAGTGCTAATTATTTAATTATTACGCATCCTAGTTTACTTACTGCGGCTAATAAGTTGGCAGCTTTTCATACGCAAAATAATGAAGGTATTACGCCGCTGGTTGTTACTACAACGCAGGTGTATCAGGCCTTTGGTAGTAGTGCGCCAGACATTACCGCTATACGTGATTGTATTGCTACGTATGCTCGTGCGTATGGTGCGGTGGGCGGAACTGTTGGCAATAATGCGCTGCCAAAATTTTATGCGCTCTTATTTGGTGCATCTAGTTATGATTATAAAAACCGCATAACAAATAATGTAAACCTCGTGCCGGGTTATCAGTCAAGTGCATCACTGGATCCATTAAGTAGTTATACTTCTGATGATTATTTTGCGCTGCTGGACAGCAGCGCAAACATAGCTACCGAAGCGCAGCAGTTTAATAATGCTGCAACCACACTCTCTGTATACCTAGGCCGTATTCCTGCAAAAAATTTGGCAGAAGCGGGTACCATGGTAGATAAAATCATTAATTACCATAGTGCTGCAAGTCAGGGCCCGTGGCGCTTACAGCAGCGTTTTATTGCCGACGACAAAGATTTTAATTTGCATGTACAAGACGCAGAAGCAGTATCTGGCGCCGCGCAAAAAACAAACGAATTATTTAATCAGCAAAAAATTTATTTAGATGCGTACCCACTTGTGAGTGGTAGTGGCGGTGGTAGGTATCCGGCTGTTAATGAAGCGGTGGTTAGTGCCTTTAATAGTGGATCATTGGTTATCAATTATAGTGGGCATGGCAATTATTTGCGCCTCGCTGACGAAGCTATTTTTAGTAGCACCGAAATGCCCCTTATAAATAACGCAAACAAACTACCGCTAGTGGTAACAGCGAGTTGTGATTTTTATCCGTACGATGATCCTAATAAAAAATCGTTGGGTCAGGAGTTGTTGTTTGGAAGCGCGAGCGGAGCGGTTGCGCTACTTACTACGCCACGCCTCGTTTTTGCGTACAGCAATAAAATTATCAACGAAAATTATTTTATAGCAGCCCAACAACCTAATGCAACAACGGGTATTTTGCCAACACTGGGAGAGGCGGTTACAAACGCCAAGAACCTTACGGTGCTTAGCTCTCGTGATTTTATCAATACCCGAAAATTTGCATTATTAGGAGACCCTGCTATGCGCCTTGCATATCCAAAAAATAATATTGTGCTAGATAGTGTAAATGGTAAGAGTATCGGAATAAGCGATACGCTGCAATCTGGCAAGCTCTACACATTTAAGGGGAGCGTTATGGCGCCGCGCAGCGGCGCCATAACGAGTGTAAACAACACATTCAACGGCACACTCAATTTTACACTCTACGACAAACAAACAACGCGCACCACACTCAAAAACGACCCGGCCACGGCGGCAGCAAACTTTAGTGCGCAAGAAAATATTTTGTACTCCGGGCTAGTGAGCGTAGCGAACGGGAAGTTTACCGTTTCGTTTGTACTTCCATTAGATATTAGTTTTGCGCCAGGCAAAGCAAAAATTAGCATGTATGCGCAGCAAACAATTAACGCATCAACACCACTCCAAAACTTACCCGATGCAGCAGGGGTAGACACTAATTTTTACACCATGGTTAGTGGTGCTGTCATTACAGACAAAGTGGGTCCTGTCATTGAGCTTTTTTTAAATGACTATAATTTTAAAAATGGCGGACTCACACATTCGGAGCCTTTACTACTTATTAACCTGCAAGATGTTTCAGGGATAAATACTTCGGGCAGTGGAATAGGGCACGATATTATTGTAACGCTGGATAATAATCCGGCTACTACGCGCACGCTCAATTCATTTTATCAGGCCAATATTAATACCTACCAGTATGGTACGGTTAGGTATCAGCTTCCAACATTAACGCCAGGGCCACACAGTTTACAAGTGAGGGCATGGGATAATGTCAACAATTCAAATAGCAGAACATTAGGGTTTACGGTGGCCGCAACAGCCGGATTAACAACCGGAGGCACAGGCGCAACACCCTTAGGAGACATGTCCCCACTGGTGATAGACAAGCTTATGAACTTCCCTAACCCCTTTACCCAAGGCACTACTTTTTCGTTTGAGCATAATTTTCCGGGCCAAAACATACAGGTAAAACTTAGTATTTATACGCAAAATGGCAAGCTGGTCAAACAAATTAATAAAACCGTTAATACAAGTGGCACCCGAAATGTGCAAATTACTTATGACGGTACCGATGCTGCAGGTAGCAGAATTGCGAGAAATGTTTATATTTACAAAATACAAATAAGTGCTGCCGGTACTAATTATCAGACCACCGGAAAACTTGTTTGTTTGTAACCCCTCTTTTGTACCAAATGTTTTGAATGGTTTAAATTTTACTTTAAAATTTCTTACTGGATTTTCACAAAACATTTAACTATGTCTACATCTCACGCATCTTATAAAGCGCCACTAACTGCGGCATCTAAAATTGTACGCAAACTTTTTCGCGCAACAAATGCCGCAATCGCAGTAGTCGCAATAATCGCAACAACCACCGCAAGCACAACTGCATTCGCGCAAGCCGATTCTATTAATATTGTGTCTACGGCGGTTCCATTTTTGCGTATTTCGCCAGATGCGCGTGCGGGCGGTATGGGTGATGTAGCCATTGCAACTTCTGCCGATGCTAATGCTTCTTTCTGGAATATTTCAAAAGTAAATTTTGCAAAAAGACGCAGTTCTATTGCCGTAAACTATACGCCTTGGTTAAAAGATTTGGGATTAAACGATGTGTATTTAGCTACTGTTGCGGGCTATCGTCAACTCGATGATGTGCAGGCTGTTACCGGATCACTTCGTTTTTTTAGTTTAGGAAATATTCAGTTAACCGATTATTCTGGTAATTTATTAAACTCGGTAAAACCTTCGGAGTTTGCTATAGACGCGGGTTACACGCGTATGCTCAACGACAAAATGAGTGTGGGTGTTGTTCTTAGGTATATCAATTCTCGACTTGTGGTGGGCGATGTTGGAACTGGTGTTTTATACAAAGCGGGTAACGCTGTTGCTGCCGACGTTTCTGTATTTCATGACGGCACTGACGAAGGCGAAGGACTACGCTGGGGTGTGGTGCTTTCTAATTTAGGCAGTAAAATTGGCTACACCAACGACGCAAAAAATAAAGATTTTATTCCTGCAAATTTTGGTGCAGGTGTTTCCTATACCAAAGATTTAGACGGAAGTAATAAAATTACATTTGCCCTCGACATGAATAAACTACTCGTACCAGCTGCACCAACGGCTACGGGTGTGTACAGTGTAGACTCTGCCAATTTATCGGACTACCGCACGGGTGGTGTGGTTTCTAGTTGGTTAAAATCATTTAATGATGGAACGGGTGTTGCAAAATCAATGCAATTTAGTGTAGGTGCCGAATACGCTTACAACGATCAATTTTTTGTGCGTGCCGGTTATTTTTATGAAAACAAAAACCGTGGTAACAGAAAATATGCAACCGTAGGAGCAGGCTTTAAACTAGATTTTATGGATATTAACCTGTCTTACCTAGTGCCTTCTGGTGCAGGTATTACGCGTAATCCGCTCTCTAATACCATGCGCCTTGGTGTATGTTTTAAACTTGGTGAATAAGACAAACGGCGTGTGCCACTAAACCTTCTTCTCTACCTACAAATCCCATGGTTTCGGTGGTGGTGGCCTTTATAGAAACGTCTTTAATGCCAATACCTAAAATGCCCGCAATTGTTTCTTGCATGGTGGCAACATAAGGTTTAATTTTTGGCGCTTCTAAACAAAGTGAAGCGTCTATGTTTCCTACACTATATCCTTCGGCCTCAATTAACACACGTGTTTTAGCCAGCAATATTTTGCTGTCAATATTTTTAAACTCCATAGATGTGTCTGGGAAGTGAACACCAATATCTCCAAGGCATGCGGCGCCAAGTAGTGCATCACAAATAGCGTGTAATAAAACGTCAGCGTCGGAATGGCCCAGTGCACCTTTGTGGTGTGGGATGGTAACGCCACCAATTACAAGGTCTCTGCCTTCTACTAGTTGATGAAAATCTATGCCGTAGCCTATACGTAGCTTCATGTATTTCAAATTGTGTTTCAAAGTTACGTTTTTATATCTTTACCACTCTTATGAACAACGCACCTGTAATTGCAGTTATTGGACTTGGGTATGTGGGTCTTCCACTTGCCACTGCACTCAGTGCGCATTACCCCGTTACCGGGTATGATAATAATCCTTCACGGATTGCGCAGTTATTGGAGGGGATAGATATTACCCAAGAGGTTACGCATGAACAACTCAATGCGGCACAGCATAACAACCAGCTTTTATTTTCTAGTGATGCAGCAAGTATTGCTACCGCTAACGTTTTTATTGTTACAGTTCCAACGCCGCTTACCTCTACTAATTTGCCAGACCTGAGTTATTTGATTGCGGCCAGTGAACTTATTGCTACTTGTTTAAAACCAGGTGGGGTAGTTGTTTACGAGTCTACGGTGTATCCGGGTTGTACCAACGAAGTATGTGTGCCTGTTTTAGAAAAGTATAGTAACCTTGTTTTTAATAAAGATTTTTTTGTGGGCTATTCACCGGAGCGAATAAATCCGGGCGATGCCACAAGGTCATTAAGTAGCATTGTTAAAGTGGTTGCGGGTAGTACGCCAGCGGCTAGGCAAATGGTTGCAACTATTTACAAAAGTATTATTGAGGCGGGTGTATATGAAGTGTCAAGTATTAAAGTGGCAGAAGCGGCTAAGGCTATAGAAAATGCGCAGCGCGATGTAAATATTTCTTTCATGAATGAACTGGCTTTACTTTTTGATAAGCTAGATATTGACACGCAAGAAGTGTTAGCAGCAGCTGGTACCAAATGGAATTTTTTACCTTTTAAACCCGGGCTAGTGGGTGGGCACTGCATTAGTGTTGATCCGCATTACCTTGCATTTAAAGCCAAGCAGGTGGGTTATGAGCCACATGTAATTTTATCGGGTAGGGCGGTTAATGAAAAAATGGGTGTGTTTGTTGCCGAAAAAATTATTGCCGCACTCGCTAAAAAACATCAAGGAAATATTGCACAAAAAACAGTGTTAATTGCTGGCTTTGCCTTTAAAGAAAATTGCCCTGATACGCGCAATACCAAAGTAATTGATATTTATACAACCCTTACTGCTGCTGGGTTACAAGTGTACGTGTTTGACCCGGTAGTGGATGCTGCTATGGTTAAAAATACTTTCGATGTAGAAATGATAAGCAAAGAAAATTTAGCGCATCATTACGACGCAATTATTTTAGCAGTCCCACACCAACAAATACTTTCTACCATTAGTTTTGAATCCTATAAAAATGCAGGTGCATTTATTTATGATGTTAAAGGGGTGCTACCTAAAGAGCTTATTGATGGAAGGTTGTAATAATTTTGTAAGTGATTTCATAAGCTTGTGGTTTTAGGTTGTTGTGTTTTTGGTAGAGTTTTATTGAAGTGTTTATAGATTCTTTTGCTTCTTGTATGGTGTTGCCGCCCCCGTATATTCCTTCCATATTTTCTGCGTAAGCGGAATACATGTCTTTTGTTTTTTCTATGATGATTGTAAGTTTTTTCATTGAAGGTGTAAGGTCGCCTATTTAATGTCTGAAGCATCTCCAATTAAAAGATCTGCGGCAAATGCGCTCAAAGTTGATGCGTTAGAACGCAAATGCCTATAATTACTCATTTGTTAAACAAAACGCCCCTGTATTTTAAACACAAATAGCATTTATTTTTAATAAGTTTTTCGCCGGTTTTTACTTGACTTTCACTGAATTAGCTCTATATTTGCATTAATTGTGTTAACGTAACAATTTTGTACCTACAAAAGCATGTTAAACAATTGTAAATCAAATAGTTAAGCGTGTAAAAATTAACCTATCCCCCCAGTTAATGCTGATACAGAGGATGGGTATTTTATTTTAAGGACTAAACGATTTACAAAAAACTTGGTCTAGACTGCGGATCCGAACAAATTGTCGTAACCCATCTGTGACTGAGATCGGCGGAGCCCTGCGCGGTTCGCAACCAACTATCAAAAAAAACAAAATCAAAAAATTCTTACAAATTTTATCCCCCAATATTTTCAAATACAATTTTTCATGCAAGTACAACAAATCATAAAAAAAGCAGGAATCTTAATTCTAACGCTTTTGATCTTAACCTCAACTGCAATTGCGCAAGATTTGCTTAAGGGCAATAATCTGGCAAACGTTAGAGTAGATCAATTAGCCGATGCAGATATTGCAAAGCTTAAAGCACAACTTAGTGCGCAAGGAATGACTATAGATCAAGCAGAGCCTATGGCCATTGCAAAAGGCATGAGTGCTGCTGAGTTTGCAAAACTTAAAGAGCGCGTAGGTGGTGCAGCTAAAACTAACACTGGTAATACAAAAAAAGCAACACCAAAAGATGGTAGAGAAGCAAGTGCATCAGATACAGCAGACACCGAAAAGTACACCGAAAAACTTCCTAAGCCACTTATAGATCCACTCATTTTTGGATCAGAATTATATACCAGTGTTGCTCCAAGTTTTGAACCCAACATGTCATTAGCAACACCGCTAAACTATGTGCTTGGCCCTAACGACCAAATTGCCGTGAGTGTGTATGGCGTACAAGAGTATAGTGGTGATTTAACCGTAAGTCCAGAAGGTAATGTGAATGTGCCTAACGTTGGTTTAATTAGAGTTGCAGGTTTAACAATCGAAGCTGCTACAGAAAAAATTAAAAATACTATGGGTGCAACGGTTTATACCTACTTGCGCAGTGGTGGTAGTAAAATTGCAGTTACCCTTAGTAAAATACGCACCATTAAGGTAACTATTATTGGCGCCAACCGCCCTGCAACATATAGGCTGTCTAGTTTAGCAACTGTATTTAATGCTCTCTATGTGAGTGGCGGTCCAACAGCGTTTGGATCTTTTAGAGAAATTGAACTGATGCGCGATAACAAACTATTTAAAAAAATAGATTTGTACCGCATGCTTTTAAACGGAGATCAATCAGATAACATAGGATTAAAAGATAACGACGTTATCAGAATTCCAAGTTATAAAACAAGGGTTTCATTACAAGGGCAAGTAAAACGCCCAGGTATATTTGAAGTATTACCTGGAGAGAACTTTGCTAATGTATTAGCATTTGCTTCTGGCTTTACCGATACTGCCTATCAAGCTAGTGTTAAAGTGTTTGCACAAACAAACAAAGAAAGACAAATTAAAGATGTAACGCAGGTGCAGTACAATAGCTACGAGCCACAAACCGGTGATGTATTTGTCGTGAGCAAATTATTAAACCGTTATGCCAACCGTGTAAAAATTGCAGGTGCGGTATATAGACCCGATGTATTTGAACTAACACCTAGTTTAAAAGTTGCCGACCTAATCCGCAAAGCAGATGGGTTAACCGACGACGCTTACACGGGCCGTGCACAAATTATTCGTTTACAAGAAGACCTTACCCGCTCGGTGGTAAGTTTTGATGTAGCTAAAGCCCTTAATGGTGATGTAGCAAATAACTTAGCATTACAAAGAGAAGATGAAGTACTTATTACTTCTAAACAAGAATTAAAAGATTCATTTAACGTATACATACAAGGTGAAATACGAAAGCCAGGTACTTTTGAATATGTGCAAGGCCTTACCTTAAAAGATTTAATTATACAGGCAGGTGGTTTTACGGATGCTGCTTATAAGAGTATAGAAATAGCGCGACTTATTAAACGCGATAGTATTGAGCAAAAAGATTTTAGAGCTGCCGAAATTATCAACACCGAAATTGATGGTGATATTAGTACAGCAGCCGCTAGCATCCAACTCAATGCTTTTGATGTAATAACCATCAGGCGTAAGGCAGGTTATACATTACCAGAATCGGTACGTATTAATGGACAAGTGCAGTATCCTGGTCCTTATGCTTTAAGTGCTAGAAACGAAAGAGTAAGTAGTATTTTAAAACGTGCAGGGGGTTATACCGCCGATGCATTTGTAGAAGGGGCTTACCTTGTTCATAACAAAACCGCCGAGGAAAAAAAGAAAGAGGAAGAAGCCATAGAGCGTTCTAAAAAAATATTAAAAGACTCAAGTGGATTATCAGAATTGGAGGACCAAAAAAAGGTTACGTTTATTAAAGTACCACTTAACTTAACAGGTATTTTAAATAACCCAGGTTCCGAAGATGATATTGTTTTAAAAGTTGGTGACGAAATTTTTATACCTAAATATGATGGTCAAATTAAAGTAGGGGGTGCGGTGCTTTTAACTACACAAGTACCTTATAGTAAAAACAATAGTTTTGATAATTATATTACTGCAGCGGGTGGTTATAGTGCCGATGCAATTAGAAGCAAAGCGTATATAGTTTATGCCAACGGTGAAGCTGCTAGGTCTAAAAAGTTTTTATTTTTTACTAGCCGCCCTAAAGTGCGCCCAGGCGCAGAAATTATTGTACCTAAAAAGGAAGCTGGTAAAAAAGTAAGCACCGGAGAGTTAATAGGTATTAGTAGTTCTATTGCGAGCCTTGCAGGTTTAATTATTGCTATTTTAAAATTATAATGCCCCCATGCAAAACAATAACCAAATTAACAATATGGAACAGGATGAAATTTCTTTAAAAGAGCTCATCTTAAAAATAAAAGACTGGTACCATTTTTTATTAACCAAGTGGATCGTAATTGTTGCCGCTGGTATTATAGGCGGTGCTATTGGTTTGGGGTATGCTTTATTTACCAAGCCAGAATATACAGCAAGTTTAAGTTTTGCTTTAGAAGATGAAAAGTCTGGTGGTGGAGGACTATCTGGAGCATTAGGCCTGGCTAGTAGTTTAGGAATCGATTTGGGAACGAGCGCAGGCGGCGCATTTAGTGGCGCCAATTTAATTGAGCTCATGAAAAGTCGAAACATTGTAGAAAAATCTTTACTAAACCCAATTACAATTAATGGTAAAACAAAAAGTTTAGCGCAACACTATATAAATTTTAATGAGCTTAATAAAGATTGGGATACTAAACCATTATTAAAAGGAGTTGTTTTTGCGCCGGACGCAGATAGATCAAGCTTTACTTTGCAGCAAGATAGTATACTGGGTAAAATTTACGAAAGCTTAGCAGGTGCCAATGGGCTTTTAAGTGTTGCGCAAAAAGATAAAAAAATATCTATCATTAGTATAGAAGTTAAAAGCACCGATGAGCATTTTAGCAAAGCTTTTACAGAAAGCTTAGCGCAAGAAGTTTCTAGTTATTACATCGAAATTAAAAGTAAAAAGGCTAGGCAAAATGTAGAAATTTTACAACACCAAACAGATAGCATTAGAGCCGAACTTAATGGTGCAATAGTGGGTGTTGCTGCTGCTGCTGATAATACTTTTGGTTTAAATCCTGCCATGATGGTTCGTAAAGCGCCAGGTACACGCCGTCAGGTAGATGTGCAAGCTAATACTGCCATACTTACACAGCTGGTTACAAATTTAGAAATGGCTAAAGTAAGCCTCCGTAAAGAAACGCCACTTATTCAGGTAATTGATAGGCCAATACTCCCGCTTAAAAAAGATAAAGTAGGTAAATTAAAGTCTTTAATACTTGGCTCATTTTTAGCTGGCTTTTTAACTGTTTTGGTTTTAATATTTAAAAAATTATTTACAAACATCCTAGCAGATTAACGTATACATTATTCATTAATAGCCCCCACTATTATGCTTACAACCAATAAAAAATTTATGCTTAACAAAATAAATATAGTTCCTCGCTGGATCATATTTGTAATTGACCTGGGGGTTACTACTACAGCATTACTACTTGCATTTATTGTAAAGCAAAATTTAACGTTAGTAGGGGTTAATTGGGAAAGCTTACTTACTACCGTTGCTATTATGCTTATTGTAAATGCGTTTGTATTTACAACCATTAAAACTTATGCGGGTATTGTTAGGTACACGGGCATGCAAGATGCTATGCGTATTGCGGTATCGGTATTGGTGTCTAGTGTGGTACTTTATTTGTTGTCTATAATTAGCAGCCCTATACAAGACAACCTGGTATTAAACAATGTTGTTATTATAGTATACGGTACATTTAGCTTTTTAGCACTATTAACGTATAGGGTAGGTGTTAAGTTTGGTTTTGCCTATTTACGTTCTTATAAAATGAAACGTAAAACGGTGGTTATTTTTGGAGCAGGTGAGGCGGGCGTAGCCACCAAAAGAGTACTTGAGCATGATGGTCAAAATCATATTAGTATTTTAGCCTTTGTAGATGATGACCGTAAAAAAACAAAAAAGGCACTTGATGGGGTTAAAATCTTATCCTTTAACGACCTTGCTGCCCTTGCTCAAGAAGAACCTATCGATGAACTTATTATTGCTTCATTTACCATTACTGCAAAACGTAAAAACGAACTTGTAGATTTTTGTTTAAACCACGATATTAAAGTACTAGTAGTTCCGCCCTATAGCAACTGGACCGAGGGTAGTTTTTCTAGCCGTCAATTAAGGTCTATTAATATTGAGGAGTTATTAGAACGCGATCCTATCCATATTAATAACAATCAAATACGCGCTCAAATAAAAGGGAAGCGTGTACTTGTTACAGGTGCTGCAGGTTCTATTGGTTCAGAAATTGTAAGACAACTAATAAATTATAGCCCCGAGCTTATCGTACTTTGTGACCAGGCCGAAACACCTCTACATAGTTTAGAATTAGAGTTACAAGAAAGCGGTAAAAAAATTAATTGCATCTCTTACCTGGCTAATATTACCAACGAGGCACGTATGCGGCAGGTTTTTACCGATTTTAAACCGCATTACGTTTACCATGCTGCTGCTTACAAGCATGTCCCTATGATGGAGCTTTGCCCTACCGAGGCAGTGCGTAACAATGTAATTGGCACCAAGCTTATTGCAGATTTGGCCGCCGAGTATAATGTGGAGCGTTTTGTAATGGTTAGTACCGATAAGGCCGTTAACCCTACAAACGTTATGGGTGCAAGTAAACGCCTTGCCGAAATTTATGTACAAGGTTTAAGTAAGCATATTAGCCATACAAAATATATTACCACCCGTTTTGGTAACGTACTAGGTTCTAATGGTTCTGTAATTAATAGGTTTAAACAACAAATTGAAAAGGGTGGTCCCATTACAGTTACACACCCAAACATTACGCGTTATTTTATGACAATACCAGAGGCTTGCCAGCTGGTATTAGAGGCAGGCAGTATGGGTAATGGTGGTGAGATATTTGTTTTTGATATGGGCCAGCCGGTTGCCATTGCTGATTTGGCTAAAAAAATGATTCGTTTATATGGCCTTATCCCTAATATTGATATTGATATTATATATAGTGGGCTCCGTCCTGGAGAAAAGCTTTACGAAGAGCTTTTAAATGATGGCGAAAGCACAGGTAACACTTACCACGATAAAATAATGATAGCTAAAGTGCGTGACGTAGCATTTGAAGAAATTAAAGATCATTTTAATGCATTAGTTGCACTTATTAACCAGGCCGAAAGTGAGATGTACCTGGTAGCAAAAATGAAAGAAATTGTACCTGAGTTTGTAAGTAATAACAGTGTGTTTGAGAAGCTTGATATGGGTGGCAAGGTGGTTGGAATGGATTAGTATGGTCCACACTAATATAGGGTATTTATAAATAGCGGTAAATCACTAATAACATGATAATCAATCACTTTATGTGTTTGATTTTTGTTTATAGGTAACACAAAAAGGTTGAAAAATAGGTTAAATGTGCGCAGTTTTGTGCGCAAAATAAAATACTAATGAAAGAGTTAATTAAGCATGGTATAGTATACGGAGTTACTTCTTCACTTCAGAATCTACTTGCATTCTTATTACTACCATTACTCACTGTTTATTATACTCCGGCTGAATTTGGGATCTATAGTATTATTCTGTTGTCGGGCACACTTGCTAATTCGATATTCTATTTGGGAGCCGGTTCAGCACTCGGCAGGTATTATTATGAAGAGGATTCTGATGCGTATAGGAAAAATATTATTACAACAACGATACTCATTACAGGGTTTGGTGCTGCTTTATTGATCATATTGGCATTTATTTTCTCTGAAAATTTATCTCTATATCTTTTTAATGATTCCGCTTATTCCAAACATTTGTTATTTGCTTTTGCTGGAACAGCTTTTAGTTTCTTGTTGAATATTTTAACCTTAGTGCTGAGGTATGACAAGAAATCTATTTTATTCTTGGTGGTAACTGTAACCGGTGTATGTATCAATTTTATCGTTACGTATGTTTTATTAAAGCAATATCATTACGGAATAATGGCCCCCATTTTAGGTACCCTGTTCAGTAATCTTGCCTCATTTGGTTTCCTTTTTATATATTATTTCAACAAATTAGTAGGGTCTGTACACATATCAAATATAAAATTGCTGTTATTTTTCGGGTTACAATCTTCAATAACTGGAATACTTTATTTTTTGCTTGATTGGGTAGATAGATTGATCATAAAGAATCTTTTACCCATGTCAGATGTGGGCGTTTACTCTTTGGGATACAGAATCGGTTCAATGATCAATGTATTACTGATCGTTCCCTTCAGTTTGGTTTGGGCGCCCCTCCGTATGCAATATGCGAAAAATGAGAATAACCGATTATTTGTTCAACAGATTACTTCATATTTTATCATGTTAGGGATGATATTTGTTTTTTTAGCAACTCTTTTTAGTGATGTATTCATGAATATTTTTTTTTCAAACAAAGATTTCTCCGGGGCAGATATGGTCTTCCCCATTACAATGCTGGCAACGTTAACTTTCGGACTTCAGAATATTGTGGATTTTGGAATTTATTATCATAAAAAACTTTACTATTATATTATCATCTCTGCTATCGGTTTGATCTTTAATGTAACTATGAACTATTTATTTATTCCAAAATTCGGTTACATCTCTGCAGCTTATGTTACGTTATTTACCTATTTGTTGACAACCTGTTTAATTTATATTGCTTCCAATAGATATTATAAAATTGAATTCGATTGGAAACGAATCGTGATACCACTCTTGATCGTTTTATTGGGATATTTTTCGGTACACAATACAAATCTATTTTATGAATACGGGGTCGGAAAAAAATTAGTCGTTTTGATATTGACTTTGATGTTAATCATTAAGTATTGGCTCAGAGTTCCCGAAAAAGATAAATTGATTGGACTCTTCAAAAAATTATTTTCGTAAATAGAGTAGTAGACATTCATGAACATAAAAGCTTTATTATATCCTATTTCTGAGATCAAGGTCATTTTTATTAAGATCATCATTTTTTGGCCAACTACTAAATTGGGAAATTGGCTTCGAAACAAATATTATAATCCACAGTTTAGTTCATTTGGTAAAAGACCTTTTTATGAATCCGGTGTCAGGTTCGGGGCTCCGGAGCTGATTGAAATGGGGAATAATTGCATTTTTGGAAGAAATGTAAATATCAATGCCGGTGGCTGCAAAGGCATATATATCGGAAATGATGTTGCAATAGCAGATGGTACTTATCTACGTTCAGCCAATCACTCCTTTTTTAGATTAGATATTCCCATAAAAGATCAGGGCCATACGGCTATTGAACTAAAATATAAAGAAAGGCTTTACAGTATAATTATTGAAGATGATGTTTGGGTGGGTGCAAGAGCTATAATACTTTCCGGTGCTTGGATAGGGAAGGGTTCTATCATTTCAGCCGGCGCTGTGGTTTCAAGTGTAATTCCACCTTATTCAATAGTTGTAGGCAATCCGGGAAGAGTTATTGCCAATCGAGAAAAAAAAATCCAAGAAAGAAATGAAAAAATATAGCGAGATCAATATCGGCGATACAGCAACCGTGATTCATACAATTACGGATGCTGACATTGAGAAATTTGTTGACCTAACCGGAGATGACAACAAATTGCACATAAATAAAGAATTTGCTAAAAAAACGGAATTCAAAAAACCGGTTGTTCACGGTATGTTGGGTGCTTCTTTTATTTCTACACTAATTGGCACTAAACTTCCGGGCGACGGAGCATTATGGTTCTCTCAGACACTTGAATTTTTAAGACCTGTTCGAGTGGGGGATACCATTACTGTGCTGGCTGAAGTGATAAGTAAGAATGATAAGTCAAATTCGATCGAATTAAAGACAGATATTATCAACCAGAATAAACAGGTAGTAACAACCGGAATTTCTAAGATCAAGGTTATTCCTTTGGAGGAAGAAATTGACGGTTCGAATAAGCTGGATCTGACTGTTAGAAAGAAATCTGTACTTATACTCGGCGCTTCAGGAGGAGTAGGCCAATCAGTAGCAAGGAAACTTGCCCATGACGGCTTTGATTTGATTTTGCATTTTAACACCAATAAATCTAAAGTAGAAGAGTTAAGTGCGGAGATATCGGCTTTAGGGAGGCAAGTTGCTATATATAAAGCTGATCTATTAAATACGAGCGAAGTAGCTGAGATTTCACAAAAGATCACCAGGAAGTTTCCGGATCTGACAGGATTTGTCAACTGTAGTACTGTAAATCTTCCCAATATAAAATTTGAGAACTTAGATTGGTCAGACATTCAAAAGCACTTAGATATAAATATTAAGAGCTCTTTCCATTTGTTGAAAGAGTTACTTCCCTGCTTTGTTGAGAAGAAATATGGGAAAATCGTTTTTTTAACTACACAGGCGATAGAAACGCCAAGCAGTGAATGGATGCATTATATAGTTTCTAAATCAGCACTAGCCGGATTTGTTAGATCGTTGGCTATTGAATTTGCAGGTAGAGGTATAAATGTGAACATGATATCGCCCAGTATGATAGATACAGACTTAGTTGCCGATATACCTAAAAAAGTTAAAATGTTAACTGAGGCAAAAACGCCACTTAGACGTCTTTGTACCTCGGAAGATGTGGCAGAAGCAGTATCCTTTCTAATGTCTGATAAATCAAATTTCATAACAGGCGAAACCATCAGAGTTAACGGAGGCCAAGTAATGATATGAACGAGTTAAGTTTTTCTGAATTAGTAAGAGATAATGCTTTTTTAAAGACTTTGGTTTCAGGGAATGCTAGATTGGACCTGAAGGTCTTATCAAACATTACCGTTAATCAATTAGTGCCGATCCTTGAATATACCTTAAGGAAATCAGGCCTGAATGCTTTTGTTGAAACAGGTGAGTATGACAACATAATACAAGAATCTGCTGTTGTGAATAATAACACGATACCTCTTATTGTTTGGGAGTTGTGTAATATTAAAGAAGGGTTTGTTTATGAACTAGAAAATGAAGACGATGCTTTTTATAATAAGTTTCTTCTAAAAATGCAAGAAGAGATAATGATCGTTTTCAATAATCTTTCTTCGTCTGGCCTAGTGATTTTCAATGCCTTTTCGCATTTTGGTTTCTCAGCTGATTCTATTAGGCCAACTAAGTATGAAAGGTTTGTTAACCAATTGAATGCATTTTTGTATGAGAATGCACCGCTGAACCTTCTTCTTATCAATATCGATAAACCTTTAATTAAGATCTCTAGAGATGTAGCCTTTGACTGGAGAGGATACTATAGTGCTAAGAGTTTATATAGCGTAAAATTTTGGAAAGAATTTGCAAGCTTCATTAAGCCTGCTATTCTTTCAAAATCAGGCAAATCTAAAAAAGCCTTAATTTTTGATTGCGATAATACACTGTGGAAAGGAATCGTAGGGGAGGATGGTTTTGATAAGATTGAGTTATCCGAAAAAGATAAACATGGAATTTATTTTAAGGAAATTCATCTAATGGCACTTTCACTTTTGAAGAAGGGTATCATTTTAGGGATTTGCAGTAAAAATAATGAAAATGATGTTGACGAGGTTTTTGATAAAAGGAATGATCTGATAATTAAAAAAGAAGATCTAATTATCAAGAAGGTTAATTGGAATGACAAAGCCTCTAATCTACAAGAGATGGCCAAGGAACTTAATATTGGGATTGATAGTTTCGTTTTTGTTGATGACTCTGAATTCGAGATTAATCTGATCAAAGACAAATTGCCTGAAGTTCAGACCATTCAGGTGCCGCAAAAATTATTTGAGTACCCCAAACTATTAATGTTTAATTCAGATCTATTCTTTTCTCTAAATACAACAAAAGAAGATGAACTCAGGTTAAGCATGTATAAACAGAATGTTGCCAGAAAGGAAGCGATCGAATTATCTGGAAATATCGAGGATTATTTAGCTTCTTTAGAAATCAAGCTAAATATTTCACTAAACGAACATGTATCTTTAGAACGTATCGCTCAATTAACGCAAAAAACAAATCAATTCAATCTTACAACTAAGCGATACGGGAATGGTGATATCAATCATTTCTTCGAATCATCTCAATATGATATTCTCATTTTTTCAGTTGATGACAAATTCGGAAATTTTGGCATCACAGGTATTTGTATTCTTCAATATGAGGGCGAGACTGCAATTATAGATTCTTTTCTGATGAGTTGCAGGGTTTTGGGAAGGAATATCGAAAAGGCTTTCTTATTTGAAGTACTTAAATACTGCAAGAAAAAAGGCCAAAAATTCATTCACTCGTCATTTATGAAAACGCATAAGAACAGCCAAGTTGAATCATTCTATGAATCAAATGGATTTTCTATTCTACATGCTGATAATGATCAAAAAAAATATGAATTAAATCTGAACGAGATTGGTATTGCTAATCCGGTTAATTATATAAGTATATTATGGAAAACAGAATAAAGAAAATTATGGCGAACGTATTTCTGATCGAAGAGTCAGATATTAAGGAAAATGCTTCACCTGATTCAATTCCACAATGGGATTCAATAGGTCATCTGAATCTAATAACATCTTTAGAGGAGGAATTCGACATTGTATTCACCGAAGATCAAATCATTGAGATGTTGAATCTGCCTCTTGTAATAGAGATCACAAATGAGGCATTAAAAAAATAAATAAATTTTTCAAGGGAATACAACTTTGACGTTTTACCGTAAAACGCATGGCATCTGATCATTTCCTTTGATTTTGTACAGCTTCATAGAAGAATAAATAATTTAAAAAATAACATATGAAACCCATTTTCGGTTCCTGGATCACACTTAACCACCCTTCGATAGCTGAGATTATGTCAGATGCAGGGTTTGATTGGTTATGTGTTGATATGGAACATTCTGTAACTGATTATGCTGAAGCTCAACAGATCATTTTAGCGATACAGAGTAAAGGCTTAAAAGCATTTGTGAGAGTTGGCGAGAATAATACAAGGATTATCAAAAGAGTGTTAGATGCAGGGGCTGATGGGATTATTGTGCCATCAGTTAATTCGGCAGCCGAAGCACAAAAAGCGGTTGATGCAGTTAAATATCCTCCTTATGGTAAGCGTGGTGTTGGGTTGGCAAGGGCCCAGTCATATGGTTTTGGCTTTGAATCATATCGAGATAATGCTTCGAAAGAGATCAAACTTATTGTGCAAATCGAACATATTAATGCGATTAGAGAGTTAGATGCCATTCTTCAAACAGAAGGCGTAGATGGCACTTTTATTGGCCCTTATGATCTTTCGGGTTCTATAGGAAAACCGGGAAATTGGGATGATCCAGAAGTTAAGAAAGCCTTGTTAGTGTATGAAGAAACCGTGAAAAAATATGATAAATGGGTTGGATTTCATGTAATACAACCGGATTATAACTTAGTAAATGAGAAAATCAGCAAAGGCTATAATTTTATTGCATTCAGTTTGGATGTACTTTTTCTGGGTACATTAGTTAGAAATCAAGTTTCTGATCTTAGAAAATCTAATAAATAAACATATGAAAATAATAGGTATCATACCAGCACGTTTAGCATCAAGCAGATTGCCGAATAAACCAATGGCAGACATTCTTGGAATGCCAATGATTGGGCATGTATATTTTCGATCAAAAATGAGTTCGATTTTTGATGAAGTATATGTTGCAACCTGTGATAAGGAGATATATGACTATATCACCGGCATTGGCGGGAAAGCGGTTATGACTGCTGATACGCATGAGAGAGCATCAGATCGAACAGCAGAAGCGCTTCTAAAAGTAGAGAATGAAACAGGAATTAAGGTTGATATTGTAGTAATGATACAAGGCGATGAGCCAATGATCACACCGGAAATGATTAGTGCGGCTGTTCAACCCTTACTTGAAGACAATTCATTGAATATTACAAATTTGATGGAATCTATGCAAACACAGGAAGAGCATGAAGATCCGGCTGAAGTGAAAGTAGTAGTAGACAAAAAGAGTAATGCACTTTATTTTTCAAGAGAGCCCATTCCATCAAGAAAAAAAGGGGCCACTAATATACCCATGCTCAAACAAGTATGTATCATCCCTTTCAGGAGAGATTTCTTGTTAGAGTATAATAATATGGAACAAACTCCACTGGAGATCATTGAATCTGTGGATATGAACAGATTGATAGAAAATAGGATTCCTATTAGAATGGTAATGAGATCAGAAGAGACTTTTTCTGTTGATACGATCGTAGATCTGAATAATGTAAATAATAGAATGAAGAATGATTCTCTTTTAAATAAATATATGTAAAGATGAGTTTTAAAATATTATTGACATCAACTTCATTTCAAGATACGCCGGGGGCGCATCAACAACTATTGGATGAACAGGGTTTTGATCTTGTAAAAATGCGAGGCCCGTTGAAGGAAAGTGTAATGCTGGATGTAATTAAAGATTTTGATGGTATTATCTGTGGCGATGATGAGATTACACGTGCCGTTATTGAGATGGGAGTAAAAGCTAAATTGAGAATTATTTCCAAATATGGAATTGGATTAGATAAGATCGATCTTGCTGCAGCTAAGGATTTTAATCTGCCGGTTACAAATTGCCCGGGCGTTAATCAAGTAACAGTTGCAGAACATGTTTTTGCATTATTGTTGTCTTTCGCAAAAAATATTGTCCCCGAAAGTAATTATATCAAGGGTCAAAAATGGATAAGATTGATTGGAACTGAGTTGTTTGGGAAAACAATAGGGGTCATTGGTACAGGTAATGTGGGGAAGGAAGTGATTAAAAGAGCTATTGCTTTTGGTATGCATGTTATTGCTTTTGATAAATTTAAAAGTGATGACTTTGCTAAACAGTACGGGTTTGTTTATGCAGATTCTTTAAATTCATTATTTGAGCAAAGTGATATGATTAGCTTGAATCTTTCATTGACACCCGGTACCGGTTATATTATCGACTTAACTGCATTACATACAATGAAGAACGGTGTGATCATTGTAAATACAGCTAGGGCAGGTTTAGTAGATCAAAATATTATTATTGAAGGTGTAAAATCTGGAAAAATAAAAGGTTATTTAACGGATGTGTTAGAAGAAGAACCGATGGTCAGTGATCATCCATTTCTACAATACGATAATATCTTAATTACACCACATATCGGGTCTAGGACCTATGAGAATGTTGTTAATCAAGGTACAATGGCTATTGAGAATTTACTGAAGTATTTATAATAGCAAATCAATATCATGAGTAAAGTTTTAGTATTTGGCGGTGCAGGCTTTGTAGGTAGTCATGTTGCAGATGAGCTTACACGTCGTGGTTATGTGGTAACTGTTTTTGATTGGAAAAGGTCACAATACCTTATGCCAGATCAAAAAATGATCATTGGCGATATTCTAAATCGTGACGCAGTCAGGGCGGCAGTCAAAGATGCTGAAATAGTTTATCATTTTGCTGCCATGGCTGACATACAGGAAGCTCGTGATAATCCTGTTGAATCTGCCAATTTCAATATCATTGGAACAATGTATATCCTTGATGCTTGTAGAGAATTTGGAATCAAGCGTTTTGTGTATTCAAGCACAATATATGTGTATAGTGATCATGGTTCTTTTTATCGAAGTTCTAAACAAGCATGCGAATTGTTTATAGAAAACTATCACAAGGAATATAATGTTGATTTTACCATTCTGCGTTACGGATCATTGTATGGTAAGCGAGCTAACAATTTTAATTTTATCAGAAACTGTATAAGACAAGCTTTGCTAGAAGGTAAAATTGTAAGAAATGGGGATGGTGAAGAAATAAGAGATTATGTGAATATATTAGATGCTGCAAGATCAAGTGTGGATGCGTTGGCTGCAGAATATAGAAACAGTTATTTGATGTTGACCGGCCCTCAGACCATGAAAGTAAAAGAATTACTTTCCATGATAAAGGAAATCATGGGAGATGAGATTGAACTTGTTTATACAAATGATTCAATGGCGGGTCATTATAAGATCACGCCTTATTCATTTAAGCCAAAAGTAGCTTTAAAGTTAATGCCTAAAGATTATCATGACCTTGGACAGGGGGTGCTAGATTCTATTTATGAAATTTATCAGGATCTTCTCGATGAAGGGTTAAAGCCTAAGTTGCTTCAAAAAATCAATAAGAATGAATAATACATCTCAATATATTTATCTTTCTTATTTCATGGATAGCTCAACCCCTTTATATGGTGGTGGGACTGGCATATCTATAACGCCGGATCGTTCGATAGTAAAGGGGGATACTGCTAATACAAAAAATCTTTCTTTCCAAAATCATTCAGGTACCCATATCGATTTTCCGAATCATTTTTTTGAAAATGGGTTAACGGCTGAGAATTACGGAGCCGACTTTTGGATGTTTGAGAATCCTTGTATGGTTCATCGACAAGCTGCTGAGAATGAAGTTTTCAGTTTATCAGAAGAGGAATTGAAAGGTCTTCCATATGAAACTGATTTTTTGATCATCAAAACAGGGTTCGGCAAATTCAGAGGGGAAGAAAAATATTGGAAGTATAACCCCGGTCTTGCACCTTCTTTTGCAGCTCAGTTGCGTGAGAGATTTCCCAAATTGAAAGTTGTGGGTATGGACTTTATTTCCCTGACCTCATATCAAAACAGGGAAATAGGAAGAGAAGCTCATAGAATGTTCTTAGGTGGAGATAAGCCAATCTTGCTAATTGAAGATATGGATCTTTCAAATCTATCCTCCAATCCTAATTCGATCACTTGCCTGCCCCTTTTGATTAAGGGTCTAGATGGATCACCGGTTACAATAATTGCTTCAATTTAATATCGTATGAAACCAAGTTTACTGATTTATGATTTTGATGGAGTTATTTGCGACTCTGTTGAACTTAAAACTGAAGCTTTTGTTGAACTGTATAGATCAGAGATGGAAAGTGTTCAAGCATTAGTAAAAGAGTATCATTTGGCAAATGGAGGTATTTCAAGGTTTGAGAAAATAAAATATTTTGAAACTGTTTTATTAGGAAAACCATATTCTGAAGAGGAAAATATCAAATTGGCAGATAAGTTTGCTTTGCTTGTAAAAGAAAAAGTAATTGCATCTCCATTCATAGCTGGAGTAAAAGATTTCCTTGAAAAGCATTTAACTGATACACTTCAATTTATTTGCACCGGTACGCCGGAATTTGAGATCAAAGAGATCATTGAAAAAAGAGAAATGGGATATTTATTTAAAGGAATCTTTGGTTCCCCTTCAAATAAATCCTCGATCATACAAAAAATCATTTCTGATGTAGGATGTACAAAGGATGATTGTTTGTTCTTTGGAGATGCTTTAACTGATTATAAAGCTGCCCAAGAAACGGATGTAAGATTTGTAGGTATAAATAATGCAGATACAGTTTTCCCGGAAGGGACAATTATAATTGAAAACTTTACAGATAAAAAACTCGAAAATTTTGGATTATGAAAGTTACTGAAGAAGAAATAAGGCCTGAAAAAGTGTTTGATGAATACCTGAGATTGACTTCAATTGACACCTTAACTTACTTTTCAAGTGTAAATAAAGTAGAGATCAATTGCCCCGCCTGTGGAGGTAAAGGCGATAATTGGGCCGAAAAATCAGGCTTTTCTTATCAACTATGTCCAGACTGTTTGAGTATTTATGTAAGTCCAAGGCCGGTCATGGATGCTTTTAATGCATATTACACTGATTCCCCTTCCACAAAATTCTGGGCTACTACTTTTTATAAAGTAACTGAGGCCGCCAGGCGCGAAAAATTGTGGAAACCTAAAGCGCAAATGATCAAAGACAGGATCAAGCGTTATGAGGAAAATGACCCGGTAAAATATATCATTGATATTGGAGGTGGATACGGAGTTTTTGATGAAGAGATCAAAAACATAATGGATATTGAAGCTATTATTATTGAACCCTCGGTTCACCTAGCCAAAATTTGTAGAGAAAAAGGGTTGAGTGTAGTTGAAAAATTTATGGAAGAGATCCAGCCGGGTGAATTACCAGAGGGAAGAAAATGTTATGTGAGTTTTGAGTTGTTTGAACATTTACATGATGCTACCATTTTTCTGGAAACTGTTTTCAATAACATGAAGAAAAATGACCTCTTTATTTTCACTACACTAAGTAGTATGGGTATAGATATTCAATTACTGGGTGAGCATGCCAAAGCTTTGTCACCCCCTCATCACTTGAATTTCTTAAATCCGAAATCCGTATCAGCCTTATTGCAAAAGAACGGCTTCGATGTATTGGAAGCGATCACACCGGGGAAGTTAGATGTTGATATTTTAAAGAAGAATCAACAGTATATAAAAGACCCTTTTTGGAAAAATCTTTTTGCCTACTATAATGAGGATCAATTGAACCAATTACAGGAATTTATTGCTTCTGCAGGTTTAAGTTCTCACATGATGATCACTTGCCGTAAACCCTAATAATGAAGTTTGTTGATATCTCAGGATTTGGTCATTCGGGAAAGGGAATCATCACTGATCTCTTAAGAGAATTTGAAGGATATAATGTACCTCATTCGAATTTCGAATTCAATCTTATCAGGATCAATGGTGGATTACTGGATCTAAAGAATGCCTTGGTAAATAATTGGTCTCCCATGCGGGTTGATTCAGCTATTAGAGCTTTCCTTCATTTAATAAAAAGAGTAGGTCCCTCAGCCAAGCTAACTCAACTATCAACATTATTTCTTGCCAATGGCATGAACTATGATGAAAAATTCAAAGGGAAGTTCACTGAATTGAGTTTGGAATATGTGAATCAGTTGGTCAATTATACCTATCAGGGCGAATGGCCCTATCCAATGATCACTGAACCATATACCAAGCAGTTCATACAAAGAATGTTGAATTATGCCAAAATAAAAAAGAAATTCTATACGAAGGTTTATGTGGCTGCACCAAAGAATTTCGATCAAATTACTTCGAATTATTTGCAGACTCTTTTTGCACAAATATTAGCTGAAAATGAGTCTACAGTAGTAATGCATAATGCTATTGAGCCATTTAATCCAACTCCTTCATTGGATCTTTTTGGTCAGGATGCAAAAGTGATCATCATTCAAAGGGATCCCCGTGATATCTTTGCAAGTACAGCATCTCCCGGAAATGGTTATATACCTGAATACGAGATTAAGAGCCATTGGAAGTTGAAAGGGAATTTCTTGAATATTGATAATATTGACAGATTTATTGAACGTCAAAGTTTATACTATCATCAAGTAAAGTACTCATCTGATGATAACCGAGTTTTAAGAATGCGGTATGAGGATGTTGTTTTAAAATACGAAGAAAGTGTTGCGCAGATCATTCAATTCCTAGGCGAATCTAACTCGGTACATACTGCAAAGCACACTTTTTTTGATCCATCCAAGTCTAAAAAAAATATAGGGTTATGGAAAGGATTGAAGGATCAAAATCCAATAAGAAAGATAGAAATGGCATTGCCTGAATATTGTTATCATCATTAAAAAAATCATATGGTAAAGGTTGGATTAATCGGATTTGGTTATTGGGGCCCTAATTTGGTTCGCAATTTTGCATCAGCTGAAAATTGTCAGGTAAAAATGGTAGCTGATTTTCGATTGGACAGGATCGCAAACATAACCAGATTATATCCGGGTGTTGAGATTACAGCTGATCCCTTTGATATCATTAATAATAAAGACATTGATGCTGTTATTATAGCAACACCTGTGTTTACACATTTTGATCTGGCAGAAGCAGCTTTAAAAAATGGTAAACATGTGCTGGTAGAAAAACCAATGACTAGTAGCACCAAGCAGGCTGAAATTTTGTTGGATTTAGCCGCTCAAAAGAATTTGACTTTAATGGTAGATCATACTTTCTTATATACCGGAGCAGTAGATAAAATGAAAGAATTGATTGAAGCAGATAGTATTGGTAAAGTGAAGTATTTTGATTCTACCCGTATCAATTTAGGATTATTTCAACCTGATGTAAATGTTTTATGGGACTTGGCGCCGCATGATCTTTCCATTCTTTTCCATTTAGTGCCGTATCAGCCAGTAAGTGTAAATGCAGTTGGAATTTCTCATACCGGTAATCAGATCGAGAATATCGCTTATCTAACGATCAATTATGAAAATGATTTCATTGCACACTTCAATTGCTCTTGGACCTCGCCTGTAAAAGTTAGATCTACACTCATAGGGGGCGATAAAAAAATGATCGTGTACAATGATCTCGAACCTTCAGAGAAGATTAGGATTTATGATACTAGTTATAATCATCAGAATGACGAAGAAAAAAATAGGATCATGGTAGATTATAGAACGGGTGATGTTCAAATTCCTAAAGTGTCAACAAAAGAGGCTTTGGCTAGTGTTGCAAAAGACTTTATCCAGTCTATTATGCAAAATAAACAACCCATAGCCAATGGTCAATTGGGTATGGATGTTGTAAGAATTCTTGAAGCTTCTCAGATCTCAATAAAAAATATGGGTAAACAAACAATAATTTCAAAATGACAATATTAAACGAAAACACAGGCCTTAAAACCTTGAACAATGTTTCTGTAGGTGAAAATGTTAAGTTATTCAGTTTTGTGAATGCTTATCATTGTTCCATCAACGATAATTCCAAGGTTGGGACGTTTGTTGAGATCCAAAAGGGAGCTACAATTGGAAAAAATTGTAAGATCTCAAGTCATACTTTTATATGTGAGGGCGTTCATATTGGGGATCAAGTTTTTATCGGGCATGGTGTAATGTTTACCAACGACCTTTTTCCAAGAGCAACAAATCCCGACGGATCTCCTCAGACAGACTCTGATTGGCAACTTGTTGAGACCTATGTACAAAAAGGAGCTTCTATAGGAAGTAATGCAACTATTTTATGTGGTATTACTATCGGAGAAAATGCGCTGGTGGGTGCGGGAGCAGTAGTTGTAAAAGATGTACCCAATAATGCGGTAGTTGCAGGCAATCCTGCTAAAATCATTAAATACATAAAATAAATAGAATGAGTAATACTAAGATTCCTTGCTTAGACCTTAGCAAACAGCATAAGGCAATTAAAGGTGAAATATTTGAAATGTTTGAAAAGGTGTACGAAGCGACTGCTTTTTCCGGAGGAAAATTTGTGGAAGATTTCGAAAAGCAATTCGCTGAATTTAGTGAGACTAAATTCGCAGCTGGCGTTGATAACGGCACATCGGCCTTACATCTTGCCATGTTAGCTTTAGGAATTGGAGAAGGTGATGAAGTGATCATCCCGGCCAATACATTTATTGCAACTGCTTGGGGTGTTACCTATTCCGGAGCAACACCGGTGTTTGTTGATTGCGATAAAGACACTTGGCAAATTGATGCCCATGCAATTGAAGCTAAAATAACTCCTAAAACTAAAGCTGTTATCGGCGTTCATTTGTATGGCCAACCCTTTGATGTGGATGCGGTAGCATCCGTTTGTAAAAAACATAATCTTTTTTTAGTTGAAGACGCAGCTCAGGCACAGGGTGCCAGGTATAAAGGAAAACGTGTTGGTGGTTTAGCTGAAATAGCTTGTTTTAGTTTTTATCCGGGTAAGAACTTAGGTGCATGTGGTGAAGCCGGCGGACTTACTACCAAGAATCCATCTTATTATGACCACATCCTTAGTTTAAGAAATCATGGTTGTAAGGTGCGTTATTATCATGATGAAGTTGGGTTTAATATGCGAATGGGTGGTTTAGAAGGTGCTTCTTTACAAGTGAAACTGAAATATCTCGAAGGTTGGAATTCTCGTAGGAAATCAATAGCAAAAAGATACCAACAAGAGATCAAGAACGATAAATTGAAGTTGCAATCGCAACCTGATTGGTCTGATTCTGTGTATCATTTATTTGTAATAACAGTTGCTGACAGACAAGATCTAATTGAATATCTTAATAAGAACAATATTTTTCCCGGTCTGCATTATCCGGTACCCTGCCATTTACAGAAAGCCTACGCTAATCTGGCGTATAAGGAGGGGGATTTTCCGAACGCTGAATACTTAGCTTCTCATTGTCTATCTCTGCCTATGTATGCAGAATTAAGTGATTCAGAAGTTGATCAGGTTATTGAAATGTTAAACAAATATTAGTGAGAATTCTTATTACCGGGATTAACGGAGCAGTAGGAGGGAATTTATTTAGACTATTTGAGAAGGATGATTCTTTTCAAATGGCAGGAATGTCAAGACAGATCTACAAGTTTTTTGAAAAAGATGCTGCATTAGAAACGTATCAAATAGATCTATTACATACTTCGCCTGAACGATCATTCTACAATAAGTTTGATGTTATCTTTCATGCTGCTGCAGTTACACCGAAATTTGCAAAAGACCAATCTTCATTTGATCAAAATGTTGAAATTGCACATTCCGTAACAAAAAACTTAAATGGCTTTAATGGGAAAGTTTTTTTGTTTTCAACCGGCTCCGTTTATAGGTCTTCAGAAGAAAGGCTGACTGAGCTGTATGAATTAAATGATGAAGATCCTTATGGCTCGTCAATGCTAAAAGTTGAAGAAGCTTTTGACAAGTCTGTCCAAAATTTGACTATTTTCAGACTTTTCTATCCTTATGGATTTGATGAATTTACACCTGCTGATAATATGATCTCTAAATTGTTGGCTAGAATCAAAGGTGGTCTGGATATTTTTGCGAATTCAAGATGTAACCAAGTTCTAATTAATCCTTTTTTTGTTTCAGATCTATACTATATCATTAGCTCATTTTTATATGAAACTTTGCCTAATGATATATATAATGTTGCGGGACCCGATTCTGATACATTTACAGGATTAATTAAAAGGCTTTATCGGAAAGCGGGGGTTCCATATAAAGAAACTTTATGTAATGAGACTTTGACAAGTCCGATCTGTGGTAGTACAGATAAACTATTTCAATATATAGACAAAAACAAACTTACCTCATTAGAAAAGGGGATCAATCAATTAAAAATAAATGAATAATTATGTCGAATCCTATTAAAGACACAAAAATACTAGTAACAGGGGGAGCGGGTTTTATTGGGTCATATGTTATTGAGGAATTATTAAATCATGAACCTCAAAAAATATACATTATTGATAATCTCATCAGGGGGTCCCATAAGAATATGGAGTCTTTTGCGGGTAACCCGGTAATAGAATTCATTGAAGGAGATATAAGGGATTTTGATCTGTTAGATAAAACAATTGCTAAGTGTGATTATGTATTTCACATGGCTGCTTTACGCATAAATGCCTGTGCGGCAAATCAGGAAGATGGTTTTGAAGTAATGGTAAAAGCAACTTTTAACATTGCCCAATTGTGTGTGAAACATAAGATCAAAAAGATAATATATAGCTCAAGTGCTTCTGTATATGGATTAGCTCAACATTTTCCAACGCCTGAGTCAGATAACCCGTACGATAATCAAACGTTTTATGGTGGAGCTAAACTCTGGGGGGAACAATTATTCAGGAGTTATTGTTTTATGTATGGATTAAAGTATGTAGCTCTACGTTATTTTAATGCGTACGGACCCAGAATGGATACTGACGGAAAATATACTGAGGTGATGATCAAATGGCTTGATTGTATTAAGGATGGGAAGAACCCCGCTATTTTTGGGGATGGCTTGACCACAATGGATTTTGTATATGTGAAGGATATAGCAAAGGCAAATGTAAATGCATTACTTTCAGATGTATATGATGAAGCATTTAATATTGGCAATTGTGAAGAAACTTCACTGAAAGGACTTCTGGATATTCTTCTTGAAGTAAATAAAGCTGATCTGAAACCGGAGTTTAAGGAAGCAAATTCAATAAATCCTGTGAGTAAACGAATTGCCGATATTAGTAAGGCAAAATCAATGATCAACTTTGAACCTACTGTCACACTTAAACAAGGTCTTTTAGAATTAAGTCAGTGGTATTTCTCATTGAAAAAGTAATCTCACATAGCACAAGAAGATGAAAAGTATTACTTTCTTTTTTCCATATCCTTATATCAGCGGAGTTCCCATATTATTTGCGAATATTACTAATTATTTGCTAGAAAATTCTGAGATCGAAATTAACATTATTGATTATGCCGAAGGGGCTTTGGCCAGAACCTGCAACAGATCACCAAAGCTTAATCATATTGTTTTTGAGGATTTTAAACCTTTAGATCTGAATATAGAAACACTTTTAGTGCTTCAAGCAGGAATACCATATAAATTAAGAAATGAATTAATCATTGGTAATAAGGTCAAGGTTTTACAATGGGCTGCCTTTGAATATAATTTGGTGCCCTATATATATCAGATCAATTCTTTTAGAAAGTTACAGGAAAAATATTTCAGCTTATATCTGATCTTTTGGTATTTAGATCTACGCAGAGCAAAAGCTCTTTCTAAGTGGGCAAAAGAGCGAATTGAAGAAGGCTCCATTGTATTTATGAGTAGGAAAATGTATGAGGTGACCGCTAAATATTTACGTTTCCCTGAAACAGAAAAAATGACTTACCTGCCTTTGGTAAGTGGGGGATTGACTCAATTTGATGCTTCCGTTCTTAATCGAAAGTTGCATGAGATAGAAGATACGGTAGAAATGGCATGGGTAGGCAGAATAGGCGATTTTAAAGTGCATATTCTAAATTATACAATGGAACAAGCAGCTATATGGGCTGAAAAGTATAAAAGGAAAACCCGTTTTCATATTATTGGTGGGGGAGAGTTTGGAAATATATTAAATACAAGTATCTCTAATGATTACTTCACTATTAAAAATGTAGGTGGGTTAGAAAAGAATGATTCTGACAAGTATACGCTCGATCATGTTCATATCCTTTTTGCGATGGGTACTTCTTCTATCGATGGGGCAAGAGTAGGATTGCCGGTGATCCTTTTAGATTACACCTATACCTCTGTTAAAGTACCATATGTTTTCAGATATCTCCATCATACTAAGAACTATGATTTAGGGCATCCGATAACAGAAATGGATTGCTTGGAAGGCAATGATTCTTTTGATGTACTTATGAATGAAACAGTAGGTAATTATGAAAAGTTATCTTCTCAGTGTCTTGAATATTATAATGTAAATCATTCCACAAAAGAAACAGCTAAAAAATTATTACAACTCGGTGAAACCAAAGGGTATTATGTAAATGATATTCCACCGATTCTAACAAAAACCAGTTTAATGCGGAGAGCATATTTATTCTATTCAAAGAATATCAAAAAAAAATATTACTGATGCCTTTAATAAAATTATCAAAATCTATAGTAGGTAAAGAAGAAAGTGATGCGGTATCAAAAGTACTGATCAATGATGGTTATCTTGGAATGGGGTCTGAAGTAGCCAAATTCGAAGCTGAGATCGGTAAATATCTCGGAATAGAAAGTGATCAAGTTGTTTGTGTGAGTTCCGGAACGGCTGCATTGCATTTGGCAGTTGAAGCAATTATTTCAGCCGAAAAAAATGAGATCATCGTTCCTTCTTTTACTTTCCTTTCTTCCTTTCAAGCGATAAGCGGTGCAAGAGCCATTCCTGTTTCTTGTGAGATTTATGAAGATACCTGGACAATTGACCTTGAGAAAGCTGAAAAGTTGGTTAACGAGCGCACTTGTGCTATCATGCCTGTTCATTATGCGAGTAACCCCGTAAACTTAGAAAAACTATACGCTTTTGCGGAAAAACATAAAATAAGAGTGATCGAAGATGCGGCTCATGCATTCGGGTGTAGCAGAAATGGTATCAAGATCGGGGCAACAGGCGACATAGTTTGCTTTTCTTTTGATGGTATTAAAAACATCACGTCAGGTGAAGGGGGAGCTATTATAACAAGAGATCCTAAAGTATTATCTACTATCAAAGATACACGGCTATTGGGTATTGAAAAAGACACTGAAATGAGATTTGCAGGAAAAAGAAGCTGGGATTTTGAAGTTACTCGACAAGGGTACCGTTATCATATGAGTAATATTTTTGCTGCAATTGGAAGGGTTCAATTGTCCAAACTGGAAAATGAGTTCAAACCAAAGAGAAAAAGATTTTTATCTCTTTATGAAAAACTTTTATCTACTTCTGATAAGATTATCATGCAGAGAATTGAATCAGGAAATGATATAATACCTCATATTTGTCCAGTTAGAATATTAAATGGAAAAAGAGATGCACTTAGAGAATATTTAAACAAGAAGGATATTCAAACAGGTATACATTATAAACCCAATCATTTACTAGCTATATATAAAAAGGAAGGGGAGGTATTTCCAATTACTATGAAGATTTATGAAGATATTATATCTTTACCATTACATCCAGAGCTAAGTGAAAACGACATAAAAATAATCTGTAACGAAATCCTTAATTTTTTAAAAAAATGAAAACAATTCTTTTAGCAGGTGGACTAGGTACTCGCTTAAGTGAAGAGACCACAATTAAGCCAAAGCCTATGGTTGAAATTGGAGGCATGCCAATTCTTTGGCATATAATGAAATTATATGCATATTACGGATATGATGATTTTGCAGTGGCATTAGGTTATAAAGGATATGTTATTAAAGAATTTTTTTGCAATTATAAATTGCATAAAAGTGATATGATTATAGACTTGACCTCAGGAATCGTAAATTATGAGAATGATCAATCTGAGAATTGGAAAGTTGGTCTTCATGAAACTGGAGCGGAAAGTATGACAGGTGGAAGACTTTTACGTTTAAAAAAACTTTTCAAGCCAGGAGACTCTTTTATGCTTACTTATGGAGACGGTGTTGCAGACGTTAACATTAAGGAACTCTTGAAATTTCATCAATCTCATGGGAAAATAGCTACATTAACTTGCGTACGCCCTCCAGCAAGATTTGGTTCAATAATTGCAGATGAAGAAAATATTGTAACTGAGTTTAAAGAAAAACCTCAAATTGGAGAAGGATGGATAAATGGAGGATATTTTGTATTCAACTATGATATATTTGATTTATTAAAAGATGATTCTACTATCCTAGAGCGGAATCCCCTAGAAACTTTAGCAAGTAATAATCAATTAGCCGCTTTTAAGCACAATGGCTTTTGGCACTGTATGGATACAATAAGAGATAAAGAAAATCTTAATGAAATATGGGCAACTGGAAATGCGCCCTGGAAAAAATGGTAAAATATGTTTAATAATGTTTATGCTGGTAAGCGAGTGCTTATAACTGGCCACACTGGATTCAAAGGATCTTGGCTTACTAAATGGCTATTAGATCTTGGAGCTGAAGTTGCTGGATACTCTATTGGTATTCCAACAAATCCATCTCATTTTACTGAGTTAGGACTTGAGTCTAAAATTGTTCATTTTATTGGTGATATTTCCGACTATGACCACTTCTTTAAAGTTTGTAAGTCATTTAAACCTGAATTTATTTTTCACTTAGCGGCACAACCTTTAGTGCGTGATTCCTATCTTAATCCCCGTGAAACTTTTCAAGTGAATATGTTAGGTACCCTTAACGTATTGGAAGTAGTCCGTTTATTAAAAGATACAATTAGAGTCGGGGTCCTTATCACAAGTGATAAGTGTTATGACAATGTCGAATGGATTTATGGTTATAGAGAAAATGATCGATTAGGGGGTGATGATCCATATAGTGGGTCTAAGGGTGGTGCAGAAATTATCGCCAAATCCTATATGCGTTCTTATTTTAAAGAAGGTACTACAAACATTGTGACAACAAGAGCAGGAAATGTCATTGGTGGCGGTGATTGGGCTAAAGACAGGATTATACCCGATATTGTTCGGAGTTGGTCAAAGTCTAATAAAGTCGAAGTAAGAAATATTTCAAGCACAAGGCCTTGGCAACATGTATTAGAACCATTGAGTGGTTATCTATGTTTGGGTGCAAAGTTGTATGATCAAGGGTCTACACTTAAAAATGAGGCTTTCAATTTCGGACCTGATCCAAAAGTGAATAAAAATGTAGGAGAATTGATTGAAGAATTACAAAAGAATTGGGCTAATGCGCCTGGTATGATTCATGTGCCTTTGATAACACAGCAAAAAGAATCTATTTTACTAAAATTATCATGTGAAAAAGCTAATATTCAGCTAAAGTGGTATCCAGTTTTAACCTTTGAGGAAACAATTCGTTTCACATCAAATTGGTATAAATTTTACTATGAAAAGAATGAGATTGGTGATCTCACCAGCAGTCAAATTAAGGAGTATTGTAGTCTTGCAAAAGAAAGAGAAATTGATTGGGCTTTAGCTTAAATGAAATTTATGAATAAAATTGAAGATTTATATTTACGACCATTACGACAAATTAAAGATCATCGAGGGAGCGTTATGCATTTTATTAGAAAAGATGCAAATGAGTTTAGAGAGTTCGGTGAGGTTTATTTTTCCAAAATCAATGGGGGAGTAGTAAAGGGGTGGAAATTACATCACAGGATCTCACAATTAATTTGTATTCCCTTTGGTATTGTCAAATTTGTAATTTATGATGATAGGCCAAATTCCTCTACAAGAGGAACGATAGTAGAAGTGATTTTAGATGATGATGCGAATTATAATCTGTTGTCAATACCCCCTAATGTATGGTATTCATTTAAATCTTTATCTAATACTTATTCACTATTGGCAAATGTAATTAATGAGATACATTCTCAGGATGAATCTGAAACGGACACTTTGATTTCTTCTAAAATTCCTTATAGTTGGTAGAATGCTCATGGAAAATCCTTTAGTCAGTATTATAATTAATTGTTTTAATGGAGAAGAATTTTTACAGGAAGCTTTAGATTCTGTTGGTAATCAGGTTTATAAAAACTGGGAAATTGTTTTTTGGGATAATTGCTCCATTGATAAGAGTGCTGATATCGCAAAATCATTTTCTGACAAATTAAGGTATTTCAAATCTAAAGTATATATGCCATTAGGAGAGGCAAGAAAAAAGGCTTTAGAACAATGTAATGGAAAATATGTTTCTTTTTTGGATTGTGATGATATTTGGTGCAGTAATCAAAAATTATCCGAACAAGTAAAGATGCTAGAGGAAAACCCAGATTACGCTTTGTGTTATGGTAGTATTGAGGAAGTATTAATAGATAAGTCGCATTTTAGGTTTGTAATTAATAAACTTGATAGTGGATATATCTTTCAAGACCTTTTACTGCAGTTTGAAATTCCAATTATCACCACTACATTAAGACGTTCATTTCTCTTGGAAAACAACTTAAGCTTCGATACGAATATCAAGGCCTCGGAAGAATATTGTCTTTTTATGCAAATTGCGAGTATTTATCCTGTTGGGGTAAGCAAAAATGTAATGACTAAATACAGAGTGCATACATCATCCCTTACTTCTAAATCACTTTCTATTCTTGGATATGAGAGAAGATATACTCTTGATTTGATTCTTCAAAAAAAGCCGATACTTAGAGAAAAATTTTTAAAAGAATTTCAAGAAGCTTATGCAAGAGCTGCATATTATGATTCACGTTGGTACATGTATAACAAAGAGCATTTCAAGGCTTTTCGGAGTTTGTCAAAATATGCACTATTAGATTACAGGTATTTTTTTCTTACTATACTGACTCTATTTCCTGTATTTTTTTGGAATAAGGTACATTTTTCAAAAAGAAATCGAGTATAATGCAGAAAAAAAGTCAAAATAGTTTTTCTATTGATTTTTCAAATCCACTAATAGTTTATTTACTAGTCTGGATTTTGACGCTTTATTTGTATTCAATTGAATTCACAAATAATATACGAGGTCTGAATTCAAGCACAAATCTCTTAATCTGGTCAAGTATCGTTGTTTTTACCACTTTTTATGGCATTATTTATGCCTTACGTTTTTTATTAACTAGAAATTTGAAAAACCGGTTGTTAGAGGCTACCAAACAAGATACAGAGTTGACTATTTTAAGATTTGAAAAAGTAATAAATCGGATTTTTAAATTTTGGTTTTTTTTCACGATCTTAGAAATAATATTTTTCAAAGGCGTTCCGCTTATATCAGTAGTAGTTCTTCATCAATATGATCTAGACTATAAAGCATTTGGGATACCTACACTTCATGGTTTGTTGAATGCTTGTTATTATACTAGTGTTGTTGGTTTTTTTATTCTTTACCGTTTCAAAAAGAAGAACAAATATTTAAAGAGTGTCATAATAATGTTACTATGGCCTATTTTAGTAATGTCAAGAGCAGCAATGCTGTGGGTTTTAGTAGAAATTCTTTGTGTATATTTTCTAATGAATCGGATTAACTTGAAGAAAATTTTTCTGATTTTTTCATGTATTATTGGATTTATCATTATTTTCGGAATTTTAGGAGATACTAGAGGAGGAGAGATTGATAATTTTACTACTTCAACTTTTGTTAGTGAAAAGTACCAAGGTGTAGCAGAAAATATTCCCACAGGTTTTGTTTGGGTTTATTTGTATGCAACTACACCTATTAATAATATAGTTTTGAATGTTAATAATTTGAAGCCTCAGTATTCATTTAAGTATTCATTAGTTGGGCTCATCCCTTCTTTTATTAGAGATAAAATATATGATGAAACTGACAAATATTCTGTTGAACTAGATGATGAGGCATTTAATGTGTCAAGTTTTTTTGCAAACTACATGCATGACTTTGGCCTAATTGGAGCAGTAATCTTTGTTTCCGTTTTACAATTAATAAGTATACTCTTTTATTTTTCTGCAAAAACAGGTAAGCTAGGCAGTATAGTCTCTTATTCAGTTCTGTTTTATGCATTATTCACAAGTGTTTTTTTTGATAATTTCATCAGCTTGGTTACTGTATTCCAAATAATATTGGGATTTTACATAAATTTCTTTGTTTATAAATTAAAACAGCCAAAATATGTTTAAGAATAAGGTTTTATTAATTACAGGTGGAACGGGATCTTTTGGAAATGCAGTTTTAAAAAAATTTCTCAATACCGATATTAAAGAAATAAGAATTTTTAGTCGCGATGAAAAGAAGCAACATGATATGAGAGTATTGCTAAATTCAAATAAAGTCAAATTTTATTTAGGAGATGTAAGAGATATTAAAAGTATTGATGCTGCAATGACTGGTGTAGATTATGTTTTTCATGCAGCAGCATTGAAACAAGTCCCTTCGTGTGAATTTTTTCCAATAGAAGCAGTAAAGACCAATGTTTTGGGAACTGAAAATGTACTTGATTCTGCTATTCGATTTAATGTAAAAAAAGTAATTTGTCTAAGTACTGATAAAGCAGTTTATCCCATAAACTCTATGGGTATGACTAAGGGTGTTATGGAAAAAGTTGCTATTGCTAAATCTAGAATGGAAACTAATACAATAATTACTATTACCAGATACGGTAATGTTCTTGCATCAAGAGGATCAGTAGTGCCACATTTTATAGATCAAATTAAAACCAATAATGATATTACAGTGACCGATCCTAATATGACTAGATTTATTATGACACTAGAGGAAGCGGTTGATTTAGTACTATTTGCTTTTGAACATGGAATGCCAGGGGATATTTTTGTTCAAAAAGCTCCTGCTTCAACTATAGGATCTTTAGCAAAGGTTTTGTTGGATATATTTAATAGCAAATTAAATATAAAAATAATTGGAACAAGACATGGCGAAAAACTTTATGAATCATTGTTAACACGTGAAGAGTTTGCTAATTCTGAAGATATGGGATCTCACTATCGTATCAAGGCAGATAATCGAGACTTAAATTATGGCAAATACTTTGAGGAAGGGGATAGCAAGGTGACAGAAATGGAAGAGTATCATTCACATAATACATATAGGTTATCTGATATTGAACTTGAAAAAATATTGTCAGAGTTAGAGTATGTCAAAAATGAATTACTATAAATGAAGATATTGATTTTAGGTGGTAATGGTATGATTGGACATAAAATGTACCAGGTATTATCTAAAGTGTATCCTGATACCTGGGTGTTATTTAAAAAGAAGACAGATCAAGTTGCTTTTTGCGAAATATTTAATAAAGATAAAATTATTGATAATTTTGATTTAGTTCATTTTGATAAATTAAATATAATTCTTGATAAACTAATACCTGATGTCATCATTAATGCTGCTGGAATTACAATAAGAAGAGGAATAAATGATGACAGGTATAGGTCAATTATGATTAACTCTGCGCTTCCCCACTTTCTTGATAATTGGACAAAAATAAACAACAAAAGACTGATCCATTTTAGTACGGATTGCGTTTTTTCAGGTAAAAATGGATTTTATTCAGAGTCAAGTGTAACAGATGCAGAGGATACGTATGGAAAAACTAAAGCACTTGGAGAAGTGGTTAGTACAAATTCATTAACCCTGAGAGGTTCTATGATAGGAAGAGAGCTAGAGAATAAAACCGAACTATTGGAATGGTTTTTAAGTCAAAAAGAAACAACTGTTAAAGGTTTTACAAATGTTATATATTCTGGGATTACTACATTTAGAATGGCAAAATTTGTAAAACAAATCATCAATGATTTCCCTTCGATGCATGGTATATATAATGTTTCATCTTATAGTATTACAAAATATGAGTTAATTAACTTATTTAATACCTCATTTAATAAAGGAAATTCGATTTATCCTGATGATACTTATGTATCAAATAAAGAACTAGTTTCAACAAAATTTTATAATGAAACAGGCTTTGTAAAGCCAAATTGGAATGAACTTGTATCAGAATTGATATTAGACAATCAAGCAAACTCAAAATATTATTAAAAAGATAAAAATATGAAAACTAAAGTAATGACAATTGTCGGAACAAGGCCAGAAATCATTAAGCTAAGTAGAGTTATGGCTGAGCTTGACAATTGTGTTGAACACATATTAGTTCATACTGGGCAAAATTATGACTATGAACTAAATGAAATTTTTTTTAACGACTTAGGAGTAAGAAAACCTGATTATTTTTTAAATGCAGTTGGCAGCACTACTGCTGAGACAATTGGGAATATTTTAATAAAATCTGATGAAATTTTGGAAAAAGTTTCACCGGATGCTGTTTTATTATATGGAGACACTAATTCTTGTTTATCTGTTATATCAGCAAAAAGAAGACAAATACCAATCTTTCACATGGAGGCTGGAAATAGATGCTTTGATCAAAGAGTTCCAGAAGAGCTAAATAGAAAAATTGTAGACCATCTTAGTGATATCAACATGCCTCTTACAGAACAAGCGAGAGACTACTTAATTAAAGAAGGAGTTAAGCCAGAAACAATTATTAAGACAGGATCGTGCATGAAAGAAATACTAAATTTTTATCGACCTAAGATAAATGATTGCAATATTTTAAAACATTTATCTCTTACAAAAAGTGAATATTTTTTAGTATCAATTCATAGAGAAGAAAATGTGGATTATCCAGAAAATCTTAAAAAACTTGTGGATTCGTTAAATGCATTAGCCGAAAAGTATAAATATCCTGTTATAGTTTCAACACATCCAAGGACACAAAAAAGATTAGACGACATAAAAGATGATATAAAATTAAATCCACTAGTTAATTATATGAAACCAATGGGTTTTTTTGATTATATCTCTTTACAAGAGAATGCATGTTGTGTTATTTCTGATAGCGGAACAATTACAGAGGAATCGTCCATTTTAAATTTCCCCGCAATAATGATCAGAATGGCACATGAAAGACCTGAAGGAATGGATGAAGGAACTGTTATAATGTCTGGAATAGAACGAGAACGAGTTATTGAATCAATTGATGTTGTAGTTTCACAGTTTAATAAAAACAACCAAACTACTAGAATTATTAATGATTATAATGTCGATAATGTTTCAGTTAAAGTTGTAAGAATTATTTTAAGCTACATAGATTTTGTAAATAGAACAGTATGGAAGAAAGATACAGTCAAGAAACATTTTTATAAGGTATAATTTTTGATAAGTGAAAAATTTTTGGATTATATCACAGCTATTTTATCCCGATGAGACATCAACGGGTTATGTAATGACTAAAATAGCAGAAACATTAACTAACATTGGACAAGTGAATGTCATTTGTGGCTCTTCCAATTATCAATCTAAAAACTTAAGCACGAAAGATAAATTAAATGAAAAAATTAATTTATTCAGAATACAAACACCTAGCTTAGATAAGAACAAATTACTTAATAGAGTTTTCGTTTTTTTTTATTTTACTATTTCTGTATTCTTTAAAATAATAATTAGAGTAAAAAAAGATGAAACAGTTGTCTTAGTTACTAATCCGCCAACATTATTATTTGTAGTTGGCTTATTAAAAAAAGTTTTTAAATTTAAATTAATTATAATTTTACAAGATATTTTTCCTGAAAATGCTGCAGCTTCTGGCATCCTCAAAAAAAATTCAGTCATTTATAATTTCATATTAAAATTTGTGAATTTTGGGTATAGGCAAGCAGATAAATTAATTGCTTGTGGTGAAGATATGGCACAATACTTTATTTCAAAAGGGATTAATTCACAAAAAATTTTTATTATACCAAACTGGGCTGATCATGAATTAATTTTCCCTAATTTCAATATAGATAGAAACGAATATTTTAATATTGACTTAAAGGATAAAATTATAATAGAGTTTGCGGGAAATATTGGACGTGTACAAGGGTTAGAAATTTTTCTAAACTTATTTGGAAAAATCAAGAATGATAAATTAGTATTAATAATAATAGGTGACGGTGCTAATAAACAAATTATAGAAGAACTTATTCTAGACAAAAATCTAAAAAATGTATATTTGTTTAATAGTAAACCAAGAATTGAACAGAATAATTTTTTAAATTGTTGTGACATTGGATTGGTGACACTTTGTGAAGGAATGTTTGGACTTGGTGTTCCTTCTAAAGTATATAATATTATGTCTGCCGGAAAGCCAATTTTATATATTGGAGATAAAAAATCTGAAATTGATAATTATATATCTAAAAATAATATTGGTTGGAGCTTTGACTGGAGTGATGAAAACAATATAATTGAATTTTTAAATAATATTTGTGAAATCAAAAATTTAGAAAGAATTGGCTATACTGCAAGAAGCTTTGTTTTAAATAACTTTACACAAGAAAAGGTGCTTTCTCAATATAAGGAGTATTTGAACTGATTATTTTATGAAAGTACTATTAACTGGGTCCAATGGTTTTCTAGGTAATATTATTTATCAAAAAATACAAGCTACGTGTATTGTAAGTACTTTGGGAAGACGTAATTCTGACTATTGTGTAGATTTAGGCTCTGGAGAGAGAATAAATTTTAAAGAAAAGTTTGAACTAGTAATTCATTTTGCTGGAAAAGCTCATAATACTCCTAAGACAAATGAAGATGAGAAAGAATTTTTTAATATAAATGTCAAAGGGACTAAACATTTACTTGATTCTTTGATATATTCAGGTATTCCTAAGCAATTTGTTTTCATTAGTTCTGTTAGTGTTTACGGAATGACTGAGGGAATATTAATAAATGAAAGTGCTTTATTACAAGCAATTGATCCATATGGTAAAAGTAAGATCAAGGCTGAAGAGATGGTCCAAAAATGGTGTAATGACAATAATGTGATTTGCACTATATTTAGACTTCCACTTGTCGTTGGCCCCAATCCGCCTGGAAATCTTGGTGCAATGATTAACGCAATTCGTAAAGGATATTATTTTAATATTGGTGGGGGTAAGGCTAAAAAAAGTATGGTTTTAGCAACAGACATTGCTAGATTCATTCTGAAAGCTGCTGAAATTGGTGGTATATATAACTTATCTGATGGATATCATCCTTCGTTTAAAGAATTAAGTAAAAATATAGCTAGTCAGATTGGGAAAAATAATATATTTAATTTACCTAAATTCTTTGCCCAACTATTAGCAAAATTTGGAGATATTTTGGGAAATAAATTCCCTTTTAATTCATCTCAATTATTAAAAATCACTACGACATTAACTTTTGATGATACTAAAGCTAGGATTGCTTTTGGATGGAAGCCAACTTCTGTTCTAGATGGCTTTAAATTAAATAAAAAATGATTGATCGTTTATTAGCATTTTGTATTTTCATAATATTACTTCCTCTTTTTATTATTGTTGCAGTTGCAATTTTGATTGAAGATGGTTATCCATTCTTCTTCACTCAAAATCGTGTCGGAATTAATTATTCTTACTTCAATATCTATAAATTTCGGAGTATGAAAAAGGACGCTCCAAATGTGGCAACACATTTATTAGAAAATCCTAATCAATATTTGCTTAAAATAGGTAAGTTAATCAGAAAAACTAGTTTAGACGAACTACCTAATTTAATTAACATAATTAAAGGTGAAATGGTTTTTGTAGGTCCTCGTCCTGCTTTATATAATCAAGATGATTTGATGGCTTTACGTGTTGCAACAGGAGTTAGTAAACTAAAACCTGGTATTACTGGATGGGCTCAAATTAATGGAAGAGATGAAATTCCTATCGAAAAAAAAGTAGAATTAGAGCAAGAGTATCTTCAAAAAAAGTCTACCTTATTTGATATTAAAATACTAATAAAAACCTTTACCAATGTATTATTTAGTAAAGGAGTTAGTCACTAGTTTTTTATTAAATAAAACAATCTCCCAATTATTTTTCTAATTCCAGTCTCAGTTAATCTTAAACTTTCTGCATCTGGTAAAAAATCCATTATCGTAGTTTTCAAACTTCGAGTTGCTTTATAATCTACTTTATAAGCAATCACTTCTAATCCTTGTTTTTCAAAAAGTCTCTTAGCTCTATACATATGGTAGGCCGATGTTACAAGTATGATTTTTTTACTTGAGCCTATTAATTCCCTAACTGCCACAGATTCGTCTGCAGTATTCTCCACGTCTTTTGTTACTAGTATCTTTTCAGATGGTATGCCATTTGAAATAGCGTATTCCTTAAGTACGTCTCTCTCGGTCTTTTTTGCTTTATCCCAAGGCATTTTGCCACCTGTAAATACCAGTTTTTGAGCCTTACCTGCTTTAAATAAAGCTATCCCTCCAAAAAACCTATCGGGGTCTCCCCATTCTACATAGGTTGAATCTCCCACTTCATTTATTTCTAACATTCCACTTAGCACTACTATTGCATCTGCACTATCTATTGTGCTTATGGGTTTTCTGTATTCACTACCTTCTACTAGTTTAAAAAAGTTGTTTGAGTATATAGGAGTTGATATTATATATAGCACCCCTATTGCTATATAGATAAGCTTTTTCTTATTCTTGATTAATCCTATGAGTATTACTATTATGACTAGCGTGATAGGAAGAAAGAATGTGGGTAGTATTTTGTGTAGGTAGATGATAGAGTGATTAGAAAATTCAATAATGTACAGTAAATGTAGTTTAGGATTCTTAAATAATAACTAAAGTATAGAGAGTTTTTAACTATTTTCCCCAGAATGTCAATTACAGTTTTGTACTTATGTATCGTTATTATCCACGAAAATAATCTGTAAAAAGCATGATTCTAGAATCTAAAAAACTTTTTTCAAGATTCTTCTCATTGTCTTGTTTTGCACATACTGTTTTTCTCGAATCTACTTTTCCTTCTATACATTTTCTTTTTCTGAATTAGTCTTCTATTTACACGCACTGTACCATTTAACTGTTGTCTCTAAAAATAATAGGAAGATATTTGTCAAAATCAATTTTACATCTTGGTGATTTTACACCACTTATATTAGATGCGAGCATTTCCAGTTTTCTTGGAGACACAAGTGCATCACTATACTCTATAAAGTAGCTTCCAAAGAATTTCAGATAGGGTGCTTTCTTTCCTCCATGATGTTTCTGCATAAACAAATGAATCGCATAGTCGATTTGGTTTTTTGGACTGCCTAAAGAACAGTTAAAAGAATACTTTTTCTGTAATGGTTCATCTGGTATTGTTAGGCCGTTTTTGAATACTATGTCGAAAACCTCTTTCGTGATAAATGGTTTTCCATTGCTTGAGGTTTCTTTGTACAAAAAAGAGAAGAATCTTATTATCTCTTCATCACTCATCACACCGTTTATTCTTACTCCTCTCGGCGTTTCTGCCAGCACTTTCCCTTCTTCTTGTTCTGATCTTGTGTTTCTTACTATTCTGTGAAATGCATCTAAATGTGCCATAATAATGGCACCTCTTGGTGTAAATAATTGATTTTCAGCGATTAACTGTCTTATTGGTTTGTGCAAAATCATATTTTTTTGGTTGTTTTATATATACTGTCTAAATTCGTTCTTCAAAAATATATAAAAACGGGGAAAAATTGAAACATTTAAAATAAAGCCACTATGATAAACCAATTATTGAATCAAATCTCGAAGGATTTGAAAGAGTTAAAAGACGCTATCACTGATCATTATGAACTCTACATTTCAGCTTTTACAGCTCTATTGTTTACAAGTAGACAAACTGGTTATACAAGAAAAGAATTGAGTACATGGAATAAAGCAGATTTATTGCCTTATAAAATTTCAAAATCTGAAACAAAAGAAGAATCTAAAGCTCGAATCATTTCAAGCTTTTGGAGAAGGTATTCTCTTATAGAATGTGTTTGGATAAAAGTAGTAGTTAAGTTGTTGAGGTTTGGAATAAATGAAGCACTAATCGTGGATTTAAAAAATCAGTTATTTCAGCAGGTGGATTCCATAGAGAAAAATGATACAGAACTTACTCCAGACGAAAAGAAAGTGAACCAACTCAAAGAATCTCATTTTGGAAAATTTCTGATGTATACAACTAAGTATCATATTGAGTTCTCGATTCTAGTTGCTGAGAGTGGAGAATTTGCAATTGTCAATCATGCTTCACCTAGTGTAGTTGATATTTATAAATTATTTAGTGATAAAACATATGTTGCTATCAATGTCACTTCACTAATGAAAAGCTTTATAGGTAGTGATGAACTTAGTTTAGATGCAGACTATTATGTTTCGATACTACATCCAAAGGAGAGAGAGGTAATTCAGAAAATCAAACAAAATGCATTTAAGCAAGTGACTCTGTCTTTGAAAGACGGATCCATAACACATTATTATATCAATAAGGATAGAGAAGCAAATGAACTAGCTATTAAGAATATAGCCAGAATGCTCAAAAAAGAGGATTACCAGCTTATTCAATGTGTACGGATAGATGATAGCGTAGTAAGTTATGAAGAAGAAGCGCTGACTAGTCTAGTTTAGTATTGCTAGTTCAGTTTTACAAATGAAATAAAATAAGTACAATGGCACAAGATTATATAATGATGAAAAGGATGGATTTAGAGGAGCTTTTTGAAAGAGCTGTTCAAAAAGCGGTGGATTCAATTCTTTCAACACCACTCATGGGAGATACTTATAAGGAGGAGACCTGGTCGCGTGCTAAGGCAGCTCAGGTGTTAGGAGTGTCTCCTCAGACTCTATCCAAAATGGTTTTAAGAAATCAAATACATGCAGTTAAAATAGGGAAGAAGTTTAAGTTTTTGAAGAGTAATATTATGAAGTACTTGGCAAGCAAGAATACAGAGACTATTAATAATATATAATATGGCGGTTACTTTTTCATTAGCCAATAGAACGGCTAAGGTGTCAGCTATCAGGATGAAACTAAGTCTACTAGGTACTTCTATTGATAAGAGTACAGGAATTTCAATTAACACAGAGGATTGGGATCCCAAGAGGCGATTTATTCGATCTGCTGTAGGTAGGACAAGTATTAATGGTATTAGTAGGAAGTTGCGTCAATTGGAGATGGATATCAATGAACTTGCTATTCAATATAAGTATAAGCTAGTTCCCATGAGTTTTGAGGAGCTTGAATACCGAATAGAGGAGTTGATTGGTAATCCAAGGAGTAAATCTGCGGGCAAGCCTAAGCCGCTTTTTTCAGTAGTGACGATTTTTGATTTTATGAAACACTTCTATAAAGATTGTACTGATGGTGTTAGGTTATCTCCCAAGAGAAAAAAATTAAAGCCATCTTCTATTTCAAGTTACAAAACTACGTTTAATGCTTTTGAGCGGTTTTTAAGAAGTAAAGAATTGGATTTAAAGCTGAGTGAGTTTACACAGAAGTACTTGGATGCATTTAGTGATTATTTGATTATGGACTTGGAGTTAGCCATGAACACACACTGCAAGTTCATGATGGATCTTCAGCAACTTTTTAAATATGCGGTTAAGCTTCACAAGATTCCGTTAGAAATGCTCAATGAACTTGAATTTGATACACGCAGGGAGGATACAGACAGTATATTCATGGATGACACAGAAATTGATGAAATGCGATCGATTACTGATTTTGACGACGAGGAGCAGGAGCTAGTGCGTGATGTGTTTTTAATTGGATGTTATACCTGTATGCGTTTTTCTGATTATAGTGTATTTGATCCTGCATCAATTGTGAAAAATAGAATGTCCTTTATACAAGTTAAGACAGGCGCTAAGATTACTATTCCAATACATCCAGCAGTAAATTCCATTTTAGCGAAGTATGACTATAATTTGCCACCAGTTCCAGGTAATAATAAATTTAATCAGATCATCAAAAAAGTTGGGGAGAAAATGCCCAGCATGCATGTTCCTTTCACAAAGCAGATAACATATAAGCGAGAGGTGGTAGAAGAAGTGAAAATGAAATACGAGTATTTGCAGACACATACAGCTCGCCGTTCATTTTGCTCTAATGAGTATTTGAAGGGCACGGATCCGCTGGTTATTATGGCTATTAGTGGCCACAAATCGCATAAATCGTTCATGCGCTACATCAAAGTAACGAATGAGCAGTTTGCGGATAAGATGGAGCAGATTTGGCAAGCAAGAGAGGCTGTGTAAGCGTATAGGGAAAATCTCAAGCGTAGGTATACTTCGTATACCTACGCTTGAGCGCTTTTTTCGGCATTTAAAATTGATTTTTTGCTCCGGTCATTCGTAACTTTTAACTAATAGTCGCTTAATCAACTAAAATCGAATTCATAACAATTTGAATTTTAATAAATTATACTTGCCAAAACAATAGTGGACTATTAATATAAGTAATTAATAATTTTTTTTTAGGATTTCATATATTTAGTCTAAATTTATACTAAATTAAGTATAAAATCATACTATATGGAAGCTAAAGCAATTCATTTACCCAAAAAAAAGACCAAAGTAGTATCAGTTATTGGAACAGTTCTACCGGGGAAAAAGGTTACAAACAACGAATATGTAATCATTTTAGATTCTGGCAGAAAGCCAGAAAGCCATATGACACCGATGGAGAAGATGATTGTTTCAAAATCAGGGGTAAGTAAAAAGGATTTAGTTAGTTTGAAGCAGAAAACTGAACTTGATTATGATCGACTTGCAAAAACATTATCTGTTACACGTTCAACTTTAATTAATAAAAAGACTTCAGAGAAATTTAGTCCAACAGTTAGCGAAAAAATTGTCGGATTAGCAGAAATATATTCATATGGATATGAAGTCTTTGAAGATAAAGAAAAGTTTAATTCTTGGATTTCAAGACCTAATAAAGCATTAGGCGGTAAGGCGCCATTTGAATTACTTGATAGCCAATTTGGTAGAGAAGAAGTGAAAAATATTATCGGAAGAATAGAATACGGTGTTTATTCCTAAAATGCACTATAATGATTGTTTATCGAATTGGAAAAACTAATTATGCTGGTGATTTAACTGGAGAAGGCGCAAGATTAAATGGTGGAAGGTGGAATCATAAACTTACTCCCTGTATTTATACCTCCGAAAGCAGGGCTTTAGCTATGTTAGAATATACTGCTAACGTAAATATAGATGAGATACCAAATTCATTAAGCATAACTATGATTGAGATTTCTGATAGTTGTATCAATACAATTCCAATATCTGAATTACCTACTGATTGGAATAGCATTCCAGCCATGTCGTCAACCAAAGATTATGGAACTAATCTTTTAAAGGGGTTATCTGCGTCAATTTTCAAATTACCATCTGCTATCATTGAAGATGAATTCAATTATATATTAAATCCGCTACACAACGAGAGTAGAGATTTTAAGATTATAGATATCAAAGATTTTGTGTATGATATTCGGGTTAAATTGCTTTAATTGATTTTATTAAAGCTAGCATTGGGACATTTTGTATTTACTGATTTTCATTAATTATAATTGATGAAAATCAGTCAGTTTGAATAAATTCACAAATAGTCGAAAACTATTTTATATTTCTTTTAATTGAGTTAATAATTACGTGCGCACTTCGTTGCGAAACGAACCGAATGTCTTTACCATATTTTTCTTTATTTTACTTTGCATTACTTTATAGTCCTAACTCGCTTCATCTATTTTCATAAATTTTAGTTTTTGCACTAGTTATAAAATGTAGTTTGGTTGCTTGGTAAAAAATAGGATTTCAATGAATTGGTGTGCGTACTTATACCTATTTAAAACATTGATAATTAATATGTTATAACAAATAATTACCTTGGTCCACACTAATATATAGTTAGTACTCTAATTTTTAACCATCAGAAATAGGTTTTATAGCTTTTTAAAGCTATCCATGCGTTTTATACCTATTTTACAATTTATAGATTCACAAATTAACAGAGAGCAATTTGATTCGTTATAAATAGTTTTATAGTCAATAAATTTGTTATATTAAATTATATGAACTTTAAAGCGCCAAATAAGCCATTTTATATAATCCTAATACTACTCGGTATTAACTTACTACTCGGCGCCTTTAATTTATTGTATCTGGGTAGGCCAATATTGTATTATGAGTATTTATTAATCTCCTTATTATTTAGCTTTTCAAGTAGTTATTATTATCGATTCATCGTTCTTTTAGGACTTGTATTTTCTGACCTACTCATAAGTATTTCCAAAATCTATTATTTTGACACCTTTAATTTTTTACAAAAGTTTAGCTCTATTTTTATTTCAAACTTTAGCTTAAAAATTTGGCTTGTATTTATAGCTTCTGCTTTATTAATTTTAATTTCAATTCACCTAATCATAAAAAAAACTGTTCTTGCTAGTATTGCCTCAACTAAAAAAGATAAAAAATTTGGGCTCCTCTTTTTTATTGTAAGTTTTTCAATTATTTTTTTCTTTGACTCTCTTTTTGGTAGTTCTACTTTACAATTTAAACCAAATGGTAAGTTTAATGCCAATATTTCTCAATCTATAATTAGGCAGTATATTAAAGACGCTAGGGTTTATTTTAAAAAATACTTACTGGTTTCAAAAATTGAAAATTTCAAAAATATTGACAATAAAAATTCAATAACCTATCAATACCTTTTAAATGACAGTTCTAGCAAAGAGGTTTTAATTATACTAGAAAGTTGGGGGCTACATAACAATCTGCAAAAGAGAATGGAGCAAATAAAACCCATTTTAATGCTTTCTAATAATGGGTATGCTGTACATCTAGATTCTTCTTTATTTTTTGGAGGCACATCTCAAGCAGAAGCTCGAGAATTGTTCAATAAATCTGGTGAAGCATATTATTCAATTATACAACATGGTTTTTCTGATATAAATGGTATTGCTCAGCAAAAAAAGGAGGCTGGTTACAATACCATCGCTTTGCAGTCTTTTAGTGGGTTTTATAGTAGTGGATATCATTTTAGAAAAGCGGCAGGTTTTAATATTATAAAAGACTTTACTTATTTTAGACAACTAGCTCCAATAAATTACAATAATCACTATATCTCGGTAAATGATGAAGTAGTTTTTAACTATGGCTTTCAACAACTTAGTAAACAAAATAAAGCATTTATATACATTCTTTCTATTAATTCTCATTTGCCTTTTCATACGCAAACTGGTATGTCGGAGTTAGAAAGTCAATATCTAAGAATTAAGCAACACTTTAGTTTCCTTGCTAATTTGCTAAAAAAGTACCCTGTAAATAAATTGGTTATTGTTGGAGATCATCCACCACCATTTCTAACAGAGTTTGAACGTAGTCATTATGCTACTAAATATGTGCCTGCTTTAATTATACAAAAGCACTAACTCAAGGGTAGATAGCAAATATTCACTATTTTTGCCCTACCCCCGTAAAACAACCTATCACTCAATACTTTAAATAGCGCTCCCTGGCACATGTACCTAAAATATTAGTTTTGTTAATGCTTGGGTTTATATCTAATAGGGTTGCAGCGCAGCCTTCGTCATTTATAATTAATAGCAAATACCTAACGGCCAAAGAAACACAGTTTATTACCGGTAAAGATTCTACAGCTTCTATGGTCATACAAAGTGGTGAGGCCGTTGCGCAAAAAAGTAGATTATTACCTATTACACTTACCACCCAGTACAATAGCCACCACCCATACGGTTACAACGATGGTTCTTTTATTCCGGCCAGTGGTTTACAAACCCAGCTTAGTTTTGGTGTAGCGGTAAAAGCGGGGCCTGTGCATATAAACCTCCAACCCGAGCTAATACAAGCCTCAAACCCCACATATCCAACCAATGGCGGTTACGGATACAGTAGTGGTAAAGCATACACCAAGTTATATGGTGGGCAGTCTAGCCTAAGTGTACGCGCGAGTGCATTTAGTGTAGGTGTTTCTACGGCTAATAAATGGTGGGGTCCAGGTAATACGAGTGCGCTTATCATGTCTAACAATGCGCCTGGCTTTGCCAATATATTTATTAAAACACATAGGCCTGCAAAAACACCCATTGGTAATTTTGAATTTGAATTATTAGGTGGCAGGCTAGAATCAGACAGTTTATTACCTTACGAAAATTTTCATTTAAAACCCAGCCCCAACCTCCGTAATAGTTGGCGATATATTAATGCCTACATTTTAAGTTATAACCCTAAATGGTTGCCGGGGGTCTATGTTGGGCTTATAAGGTCTTTGCAAAAATATGGCCCAGGTATTGCAGACGGTAAGGGTTCATTTACCAATAAATACATTCCCATTGTTACTAAAACATTTCAGAAAAAAAATGATTGGGGTGACGATACACTCAGTATCGATCAGGTAGCCAGTTTTTTTGTACGTATTGCTTTTCCAAAATCTAAAGCAGAGCTATACGTAGAGTATGGCAAAAACGATTATGGTGAGCGCACTCGTGATTACCTAATGGCGCCCACACACTCGGTGGCACATATAGTAGGGTTTAAAAAAATAGTAAACCTTAATAAAAATAAATACCTAAACCTAGGGATTGAGTTCACGCAAATGAGTCAATCTCCAGACGCAATACTGCGTAGTGCAGGTAACTGGTATGTGCATGGGCAAATAGGGCAGGGATATACCAATTACAACCAAATTATGGGTGCAGGCTCGGGCTTTGGTGCCAACAAACAAATTGTAATGGGTACTTATATAAATGGTAATAATAGGCTCGGTGTTTTTATAGAAAAAACAAATAGAGATCCTGAAAACCGCTCTATTTTTTGGACCGATATGGCCTATGGTATTGCACCACAGGTTACTATAAAAAATGTATTACTAGCAGCGCAGTTTGTATTTATTTCTAGTAAAAACTACGCATGGGAAAATGAAAAAAACCTATCTAATTTTCATGCAAAGTTAGCAGTAAGTTACCCAATTAATTACGCAATTAAAAACACAAAAAACGAATAGATGAAAAAGAGTTTTTTGTTGATTGTTTTTTGTGTGAGTCTACAATTTGTAATGGCGCAATCAGAATCTATGTTATTTGATGGGGTATCGGATTATATTAGAAGGTCACAATTAACTGGAGAACTTAATCGCACCAATAGCCTACTCATTAATAGTTTTGCGCAAAACCTAATACACTTAGATAGCCTGCAAAAAAACAAACCGCTACTACTTACAAAAAGCAAAAATAATTTTTTAAATATTAGTTTGTTACCGGTATCACGCACCGCGAGGTTTAATAGTGACCTTGCACATGGTTTTAATGATGGTGGCATGATACCATCGGCAGGGATGCAGTGGGTTTTTAGTGGTGGGGTACATTTAAAAGCTGGTGGGCTCGAAATACTTGCAAAGCCCACTTATATTACAGCGCAAAACAAGGAGTTTGAAACATTCCCTACCGAGCATTACCCCGTGTTTTGGAAAACCTATTACCGCTGGCTTAATACCATTGATAATCCCGAAAATTTTGGATTTAATACCTACAAAAAACTACTACCTGGGCAATCAGCTATCAAATATTCTTATAAAAATCTAACCTTTAGTTATGGTACCGAAAACCGATGGTGGGGCCCTGGGCGTTACAACGCACTTATCTTAAGTAACAACGCGGCAGGTTTTGCACACGCTGCACTTACCAGCAACGCGCCTATAAAAACTAAATTTGGTAACGTAGGGTTTCAATTAATATCAGGTACACTACAAAATTCCAATATTTTACCGCCAGATCATTACAGATACGACGAGGGTGTTTTGTTGCATAAACCAAAGCCAAATCAAAGCCGTTACATACGCGCCGCCACGGTAAGTTTTAACCCGGTGTTTGCACCTGGTTTATTTGTAGGGGCTACAGCAGTAGGGTATGGTTATAATGGCAATAGCACTGGTGAGCAGGCCACCATGGGCTCTTTGTATGCCCGTTATGTTATGCCAAAAGATAGAGCAGAGGTTTACATAGAGTTTGGCCGCAACGATAAATCCCCAACGCCACTTAATATTGTTACCGAAAACAATTACCCACGTGCGTTTGTAGCTGGCTTTAGAAAGCTAGTACCCATTAACCACCAACAAAAATTTATTGAAATAGCCGCCGAGCTTACACAACTTCAATTACCCACAACACCGTTAACTTTTGAGGGTAAAAGTTGGTACACCAGTACCAAAGTGCCGCATGGTTTTACCCACCAGGGTCAAATACTCGGCGCACATATTGGGCCAGGTAGCAATAGCCAAATAGGATCTATTAGTTACGTTAATGGTTTTACTAAAATAGGGGTAGAGTTTGAGCGCCTCCTGCACAATAACGATTTTTATTACAATGCATTTATAGTAACCCGTGATCCTACCAGACACTGGGTAGATGTGTCTACAACGATAGTAGGTAATTATGCCTATAAAAAATTAATGGTATCTGGTAGAGCCGCTTTTGTTCGTTCACTTAATTACCAGTGGTACATACTTGAAGGCCTAGGATATTTTAAAAACGGTTACGACCGCTTTAATTTTAGCGCCACCTTATCTATTGCTTACCGCCTGTAACAAACAAATAAAGCGCGGTAATTAGTTTAGCAATGATAGCGCCCGCTGCAAGTGCAAGCAGCCAATTAACTTCATTTTTTTTAAGGGGCATTTCTGGGTTATCCACTACTTGTATAGTAGGTGTTTCTTGTAAGAGTGCTGTTTTACTCGCTTCTAAGTTTTTGGTAAGCTCACCAAAAATAGCAGCCTGCACCATTTTATCCCTCCCCGATACTTCTACCTGCATTTCACCACCTTGCGCAAAAGCAGGGTTGGCATCAAGTAATTGTCTATTGGCACTAATAGCGGTATAGGTTTTAGTATTTAAAACGGCTTTAATGCTATCTACTCTTTGTTGTAACCTTTCTACATTCCCCCTCACTCTTTTTGTTTTGGTATCTATGTAAAAACTACTGGTAACAGCAAGTAAACGCTGACAAAGTAATTGACTGAGTTGTTCGTCCCTTGTGGTTATTTGTAACGAAAACAAACTCAGTTTTTTATCAGGTTTAGATATAGAGAGTTCTTTTTCGGTAATACGCTTAAGTATCACATGAATTAAGCTATCCTCGAGCCTGGTAAACACGCCTTTTTTGCTACTAAAGTTTACTACACGCCCCACCTCTTTACTGCCAGCCCATTTATTAGTATAGCCATAAGCATTCGCATACGCATCGGCAAGTGTTATTGTGCCGGCACTATCGTAATTAGTAAGCAATGCTTTTTTAATTAAGCTTTTGCTTTTTAAAAGTTCTAGTACATTATCGCCTTGTAACACACCCGACCCACCAGACAGTCCTCCAAGGTCTAATCCAAACTGCCCTGCAAGTGCAGAGGCAATACCACCTCCACTACTTTTATTGTCCTCCACCACAAATGTGGTAGCTGCTGTATAGGTATCTTTTTTTATAAAAGCGTAGCCAACACCCAGTAGTCCGCCAAGTGTTCCCATGATAAGCATGATGCCCCAGTGCGCCATCAAAAAAGCAATACGCTTTTTGATACTGCCGAGTAAATCGCTTATAAAATAACTGGCTTCTTCTTGTTTATCTAAACTTGACATACAATATAAATTATCGGAGTACGCTGATTAAACTAATGATCGCAGATAATGAACCGGTGATGGCAGACAATTCAATAATAGAAAGTCCTTTTTTGCCCGTATCTGTTTTTGCTGGAACAATTATTTTACTGCCCGGATAAATTTTTGGATAGCTTCTAAAAAATAAGAAGTGATTTATTTTTTTGCTAATGCCACTAGGGTATTCTACATAGGCCTTTTTTAAATTGCCTTTATCGGTAATACCACCAGCATTGGAAATATAATTTCTAAAGCTAGGCGAGTGGTAGCTTAATATTTGCGGATTAAATACTTCTCCTTTTATTTCTACAAAAGGTTCTTGGCGCGGAATAAAAATACTATCGGAAGGGCGTAATAAAAAAGCAGGGATGCCATCTTTACTTTCAGAAGGAGTACCTACGCGCAGTCCGTTTCTAAATACCTGCACATCTTTAATAGATGCATACGGCGATACACCTCCTGCTTTTTGTAGCAGCTCTTGTAAAGTTTCATTTCTTTTTTCTAATGCATATACTCCTGCATATAATACTTCGCCTCCTAATTTTACGGCACCTAAATTTTGATAGTTGAGTAACCTTGGTACAAAAATATAATCGAGTGGCTCTAGCGCATGCTTGGTACCTGTAGTGTTTAAATTAGAATCTACTGCTACCACCATAATTTGCATGAGTTGGTTGGTTAGGGTATCGGCTCTGTTTTTGCTAAGGCGTGAAATTTCAACCTTATGATTTGCTGCTTCGTTGTTAAAACCACCGGCCATAAGTATTACATCTTCTAATTGCATACCCCTACGGTAAGGGTAAGTGCCCGGGTTTTTAACAGAACCAGCAAGGGTTATGGTTAATTTATTTTGAATTCCGTCGGTACTTGAAATTGTAATGGTATCGTTTTTATAAAGAGCAATATCCAAAGCGGCACCGCTTACAATTTTTTGCACATCAAACGACAATAAAGTAGGCTCGGTACCCGGGATATTTCTTTTAATAGTACCTCTGTTTAAAAAAGCATTTTCAATAACGCCATCTGCTTTTTTTAATAAGGTAGCCACACTTAAATTACTAGTAAGCTCATAACTACCAGGCCTGTATACAGCACCTTCTAATACCACCCTATTGCTATAGATATCTAAAATTTTATCTACATGCACAGAGTCTCCATTTTTAGGTAAAATGGTTTCAAAATCGGCGGCAGCAACATCCTTTAATGACATGGTTCTTACATCATATCTAGCAAGCTTTGCCACATCTTTAATAGCAGCTGGTTTAAATCCACCCGTAAAACCAATAGCGGTAGCCAAGGTTTCGTTTTCTAGTAATTCATAAATAGCAGGCCTTACCACTTCGCCACTAAAAATAATGCGTTTGGTTACAGGTCTAAATCTAATAACGTCTTGATCTTGTAGTCGTATGTTTTTATCAAGTAAACCCTGCTGTAAAAAACCGTAAAAATCAATACTGTCAATAATTTTATTGTTACGTATTAAATCAATTTTACGCAATGATCCATTAATGGTTGGTCCATTGGATAAATACAAGATATTAAAAAAGCCCGCCTGTGCCGATAATACATAGTCGCCCGGAAATTCGGCCTCACCTGTTACGGTAATTCTGATAGATCTAATATTAGCAAGGGTTACACTTAATTTGCTCCCACCGCTATTAAGTGCTGGGTAAATACTGGCTAGTGTACTTTTAATTTTACTGGTAGCTTCTTCTAGTGTTAATCCATTTAGTGATACAAAACCCGCATATTCCAGTAAAATTTTACCTTCGGGGCTAATACCTGCACTCATTTCTTTAACATTGGCGCCTGTAATACTTATAGATAAAACATCCCCAGTACCTAATACATAATTTTGCGGTGTAGCTACTTTTACATTGGGTTGTAAAACAGGATAGGGGTTACTAAAATAATCGAAGCCATAATACCTAGTTCTTTTTTTAAGCCTTGGAATTTCTTCTACCCAAGTGCTGTCTTGCATAAAAAGGGTAGAGTCCAATATAAAATTTTTAGCCCCGCTATTGGTTGTTTTTGCAATCCCCTGTATTCTTAACAAACGCTTTTTAAATCCGTTTACTTCTTTAGGGTCAAGTCCCATGCGAACCAACTGGCCAATACCTTCCGATTCAGAAAGTCCACTGTTTTGGCCTTGCATCCACATTTGCATGATTTGTTGGTCCGACATCTTATCTAATTTTAAATTAGGTAAGCCGGTATAGTTGCTTTGTGCCCCTGCACTTAGTCCAAGTGCAAAAATTAAAAAGGCGGCAATGCCAAATTGCAAAATGGGGCGTATGGTAAATTGGTTCATCTTCAAATTTAAAATATAACAAATATACGTTTAAAGGCCATAGCTTACACCTAACGACCAGCTGCTACCAGTGGTGTTCCACTTACTGTACCAACCATTGAAAGTCAGGCCATTAAGCAGTTCATAATGGGCGTTGATATAAATTTCGTTTCGGGCTTTAAAATCACCCTCAAATAAAGCAGGTTGAGGCTGTTGCAGGTACTGATCCACAATAGTGCCATCTTCACCTTTTCTGATGGCCTGATAGCGCACCATGCACTTAAGCCTTGGTAGTGGGGTGTATTTTAAGGAAACCAACAACTTGTCCGCGTTACTACCCATCCAATCACCCATATAATACCCATGGTTGGTATAGGTTTGCGCAGGAATAATATTGTTGTATACAAATGGATTAATGCGGGTATACTCGGCATTAAAAGTTAAGTAAGGCACGCCAATATCTGTTACTGATCCACCCAGGGTATAGCCAAGTTGGTTTCTGCTTTTGGCCCGAACAAAAACAGTACTCATTCTTATTTCATCAATAAAAACACTGGTGTATAAGTGTGTGTTTTTGAGTTGGTTTCTGCTACTAACATTAAAAAATATTTGTGCGTTAGAGCCCGCTTGTATATTAGAATTGTTAACAATATTGTCATACACTTTATAAAACATAACCGGTATCAAATAGCCCACATCGAGGCGGTCACTATATACCACCGATTCTCCAAAACTTACATCAAGCCCCTTCATGGCTTTAATTAAAATGCTGTGTGTCGACAAAAACTTAGGAATAAATATTTGACGCTGGCCTCCAAACACACTATTGTCTGTACCATACGTTCGTGCACTATCAACAATTTTTGAATTTAACCAGGCGTGTGTGTTGTTAAAACGCAGCCAACTAAATGGGCTATAATCAAAACGTAAAAATGGAAAGTTGGGTGCTTTATCTGATAATACAATACGGCCATTTTCACCGTAGCCATACAGCAAATGATCTTGCCCAAAAGCAATGCTACCATTTTTAAATGCGTAATTAATGCTACCTCTAAATTCCGAAAAGTTTTGACTGGTTTTTACCGACGTATCTTTTCTAATTATACCCGTGCCCGAAACGCCCTGCCTGGTGGTATCAAAGCCTTTACCTTGTTCATTTACGTCGCTAAAAAAAAACTGGAAGCCTAATCGTTTACCCGCTGTTCCCCAAAAGTGTAAACCCGTACTTCTTGTTTGGTAATTGATATTGTCACCCATGGTAACCGCACCCCTAATAACAGGGTCAATAAATAATTTGGTGTTTTTATTGGCGGTATAAAAACTACGCCATCTACCTACTTTGTCTTTATTAAAAAAAGTAGGTGTAGGAGATAAGTTTACAGTAGATACTGCATTAAATTCTTGTTGGTAAAAAGCCAGTTCCTTTTTTTCGGTAACAGTTAGCTTACTAGATTTGAGTGCAATAGTATCTAAACAAGCGGCTAAATAACTTTTGCTGAGTGGTCTAATATGATCTTCAAAATCTAAAAGCCCTTTTTGCGCCATACGACCAATATAATTGTAAATTTCTGACCTATGATTTTCATATACTTCTTGTGCGCTAAGCTGAAGTGCTAAGCCAATAAAAAGTATGCTTAAAAAGCGTTGTTTATTTTTCATAGGTAAAAAATTGGCAGTATTATTTAGTAAGCATTTTGATCACCTCTTATTAAATTAATAATGGTTTGCAGGATAATTTGGCAATCCAACCAAAAAGTCCAACGGTGTATATAGTATAGGTCAAAATTTACGCGTTTTTGCATAGAGCCAGGTGCCTTGGTTTCACCCCTGCAGCCATTTACCTGTGCCCATCCTGTAATACCAGGCGTAACAATATGACGCAACATATAATTTTCGATGGTGTGCATCGAAGCCACATTCAGTGGCGTTGGATGTGGGCGGGGTCCTACCACACTCATGTCACCAATAAGTACGTTCCAAAATTGTGGTAGTTCATCCATATTTGTTTTACGCATAAATGCACCAATGGCTGTAATACGCGGATCATTTTTAGTGGCTTGGTTATAATTACCCGCTTCATCAATATCATTAGAAGAAGTAACCATGGTTCTAAATTTGTAGCAAATTATTTTTTCGTTGTTAAGACCCCATCTTTCTTGTTTAAAAATAGCGGGTCCCCGAGAGCTTAACCTGATCAGTAATGAAATGATAGGAAGTAACCACCAACCTAAAATTATAAAAAACAAAAGTGAAAAAACAATATCAAAGCCGCGCTTTAAAAATTTATTTTCGGGCTTATCTAGCGGTAAAGACCTAATATTAATAACCGGAAGTAATCCAATATTATTTACTTGCACACTAGCGTCTACATATTGTTGTAAATCAGGTACAATGCGTGCCTTTGTTTTGTATATATCACAAATAGCTAGGCAGGCTTTTATTTGCATGGTTTCTGAAGCAGGTAATGTAATCATTACCTCATCTATATGACCTTCTTTTAGTAAAGCTTCTAGCGCGTCTAATTTGCCAAGGTACTTGCTACCATTTAGTTTGGTGGCCGTGTCGTCTATAAAACCATAGCATTTATAACCGTAATAATAATAGCGGTTAATGGTTTCGTAAAGTTCCATAGCGCTAGGTGTAACACCTACAATTAAAACGTTTTCTACAAATTCGCCCACAAAAATGGCCGCATGTAATAATTTTCTGATAATGTATTTTGCAATAGCGGCTAGTACAAAAAGTACCGATATAAAAACAACGAAAAAGAGTCCACTAAAAGCCAAATAGTCTCTTAAAAAAAAGGCACTAGACGTTATTAAGATGCCAAATAAAATAAGGGAGTAAAGAATAAAAACAATTTCTTCCGAAAATTTATTGGACCTACGCTCAGCGTAGAGTCTAGAAAAAGAGCCGGCCACATACCAAGTAGTTACAGCTAATAGTGCAAATAAAACAAGGGCTAGGCTATAAAAATGACCGCGGTGTAAATCTAGTATCCACAACGAAATAAAAAAAGACGCCAAAACTACAGGAGCGTCTATGATATATCTTAAAAGGGTATACTTATGTGTGGCTTTTGCCATTACGAATCAATGCTTTAAAAACGGTTACATAGGCC
>JACCDP010424647.1_pt1 | contig 63121 bp, 85 predicted proteins | sample 7445841 | NCBI WGS metagenome assembly JACCDP01 (sample SAMN15323441, study PRJNA562643) | freshwater metagenome | isolation source: river surface water | place: USA:Blue River Watershed | collected 2017-08-17 | reverse complement strand
TGTTTTTGCAAGCATCTTACATGGACCACACCATGATGCCGTGAATCTCACAATCTTTTTCATCGCCCCTGTCCTCTATATGCCTTGTGTGAACGTTTTTCATTTTTATTCATAGACGATGTTTTTTTATGTCCACCCTGTTTAGTTAATTTATGGACAGAATTATGTTTGTTTGTTCCAGATTGTTTTGCCATATTACCCTCTATTTACTTTTATATGTTGCATTATATTTTGCTTCAAGTTCACGCATATCCATTGCTAGGTCTGCTACACCATGCCAATCTTCATTTGCAATCATCACCTGAAGATATTCCAGTAAAACTCTTTTTTGCACTTCAAACTCTTTATAATTCTTTTGTTCCAATTTTATCTCCTATGTGATATCTCATACCAACATACGTTCCCACAAATGCTCCCAATACTGCTGGTATAATCATCATGTTGTCTGTCGTATAGTTGATGACAGCAACGCCACCCAAAAATGTAATTGCAGATGCCCATATGCTTGCCGCCCATGGTCTATCATTCTGCACCGATTTGAGCAGTAAAGTATATACAATGTCTGTAAAAAACATACAGACAAACGTGAAAATATAAGCCCACATTATTCTTTTTTCTCTGCGGGCTGTACTATTACTGTTGGTGGCGGTTCAGGCCAAACTTTCTCTTTGATTGCGTTAGCACCAATCCAACCCCATGCGCTAAAGAAACCCCATACAATCATATCGAGTATCATTTTATTTCTCCATTAATCTATTCACAAACTTTCTCAAAAGTTCATGATGTCTTTCATTGTGCCAATATCTGTGTAGATATGGTTTATCATACCAATATTCCTCTGCCTCTAAATGTGGGCCAATCAATCCTATACGTCCTTGGATGATTGCTGCCGCATCACCATTTGCATATCTTGCGATTGTTTCGAATTTTGATTCATCTCCGACAAATGCAGGTCCATCGTAAAAGAAGAATCTGTCTGTGTTGCCTTGCCAGTTACATTCCACTGCTTTTGAGTAATATCTTCTCGTGCAAGTGTTCGGACGTTTGATATATTGTTCGGGTTCGCAGCCAGCCATAAGATTGAGATAATGCCTACCAGCCCAATAAGCACCCATACAAATTCCGAGATATCTTCCACCACCTTTAACGTAACGTCTGATACTATCCCCATGATATTTAAAGAGAACATCAAAGGAATCAGAATCACCAACGCCGCCAGGAAAACATACACAGTCCACTGCATCAAAATAATCGTCTTCAACTTCATGTTTTGTGAATACCTTATAGTTGTAGTCATTACCCAGTGCTTTGATTACACCGTTCGTAGATTGTACAGAGCATTTAGGATGTTGAACAAACAACGCTATGGTACGACTCATTTTTCCTTTTTTTTCTCCTGCTCTTTTGGTGGAGCAGGAGTTTTTTCCTTATAGTTCGGTCTTTTTGGTTTTTGTTTTGGTTTGTCGAACTCGAAAGACATGTTAGCCCTCACACGCTAAACAGACCTCCTCAGTAGCCAGTTGCTTCAAATCAATTTCTTGTATAATCTCACGTTCAATCTTCTTGGATACTTTGTCAGCCTTTGCAAGTTTCTCTGAACGGCAGTAATACAACGTTTTCAAGCCCCGCTTCCATGCCTGAAAGTGAACTGCATGTAAGTATTTAACATTCACATCAGGTCTAAAAAAGAGGTTAATGGATTGCGCCTGGTCAATGTAATGTTGTCTGTCAGCGGCGTGGTCCACAACCCATCGTTGGTCAATTTCCATACCAGTTTTGTAGACATCTTTTGTCCATTCATCCAAGAAATCCAAGTGCTGGACGGAACCGTCATTTGCAATAATACTTGACCAGATTTCTTGATAGTCCAGTTTGTCGTCTGCATCACATTTCTCCTTGATGATTTTATCCAAAAATTTATTCTTGTTTAGAAAAGCTCCTGATAATGTATCTTGTCGATAAGCATTAGCACGATAAGGTTCGACGCTAGGAGAAGTATTTCCCATGATGATGCTGGAAGAGGCGTTTGGGGCAATAGCCATAACATGAGAGAAACGCTTGCCAGTACCACTTGCGTCAGGAGCCTCTCCTCTCTCATTGCCCAATTCCAAATTTGCTTCATCAAGTTTTTCCCTAATATGTTTAAATACTTTGTTGTTCAACGATTTTGCAAGTGCAGATTCAAACGCAATATTATTCTTTTGTAGAAGAGCATGAAAACCAAGAGCGCCCACACCAATGCTGCGCTCTTGTTGAGCAGAGTACCTGGCTCGGTGAATAGCATCAGGAGCATTGTCGATAAAGTACTGAAGTACGTTATCAAGCATCTCCGCCATGTCCCTAAGAAAAAGTTTATCGTCTTTCCAATCATCGTAATACTCCAAGTTCACAGATGAAAGGCAACATACTGCGGTACGTTCTTTATCTGTAGGTAAAATAATCTCACTGCATAGATTTGATTGTCTAATGCTCAGACCTTTTTCTTTCTGAAACTCTGGCATCAAACGATTTGATGTATCAATAAAATGAATGTATGGTTCACCTGTCAACATACGTGTTTCAAGAATACGCTGCCACAATTCACGTGCGCTTACTTTTTCTTTGACTTCACCCGAATGTGGGTCTTTCAATTCCCATGTATCATCGAAGTGTGGGTCAAGCATTGCTTGCTCAATGATGTGCATGAAGTCATCTGTGATATTGATGCCGTGATGCAGATTCAACGTTCGCATGTTTGGGTCGCCCGTTGGTTTACGCATCTCTAAAAAGAGAAGAATATCGGGATGAGACACATCAAGGTAAGCAGCATAGGAGCCACGACGTGTGCGCCCCTGTCTATAAGCCAAAGAAGAAGCATCGTAAGTACGCAAGTGAGGCATGATGCCCACACTTTTGTCATCGGCGGAACGTATGCCCAGTCCAATTCCTACTCCCCCGCCGAGCATCGATAGCCAGTTGACTTCTGACAAAGTATTGACCAAACCCTCTGCACTATCATCCAAATAAGGGAGAAAGCAGCTAATAGGAAGACCACGCTTGCTACGACCAAAGCTAAGGATAGGAGTAGAATAACTAAGCCAATGCTTAGAACTATAATCATACAACCTCTGAGCATGAGCAGGATTGGATGCAAAAGCTGCGGATACAAATGCAAATCTTTCTTGAGGACTTGTTTCGTCATCACGCATATATGACTCTTTAAGTCTTTTGATTCCGAGTTCATCGAATAGTTTATCTCTCTCTAGGTCTATTTTAATGCTGCTAATATCTACCATTTCTTCTCCGTTGTTATTATACAAATGATTTCAGTTCTGGTGGCTTCCAACCATCAGGCTTCATCACTTTTCCATTTTCGTTTTTAATTACTTTTCCAGTTTCTGGATTAATCTTTGCAAGATTGGAACGTGCCACTTCTTTCCATGCACCTTCCACATCATAACCATTCATGTAACAATAACCAAGAATAACCCAAATCATATCCATACATGCATCTAATGACTCAACATGATTTGTAGATTCACAAAACTCATTATATTCCTCTTCAATCAAATTTGCATAAAGAAATACATTGTCAATGTTACGTTCTTGTTCACATGCTTCAATAAAAGTTTTCACGTCATTAAACATTATTAAACCTCCAATGCTGTCACTACATTTGGAAAACTTGTTTTTATAACTTCCCAACAAGCTTTTGCTACTTCCATGTGTTCTTTTTGTGTACCATTTGCCATACGCAACTGACAGTAATGAATCCAACTACGCAACGTACCATTCATGTACATGCGTGATACTGTATTACCTTCAGGCAATACTGCACGTGCTTGTTCTTTTGCGATACCATTTGCAATAGCCCAATCATATGCGTTCTTTGCTTCTGCAATAAGGTTGACTTGTTTGATTTTCCATTCAGCAGAAAGTTCTTTATCTTCAGTTTCAATACTATTCTGTCTGTTCTTTGTATCTTGCAATCGTGCTTCACGCAAATCAAAACCTAAGTCTTTTGTGGGGTCAGCATATCTCTGGCTAAATTCCTGAAAGGAAAAGCTTCGGTGTCGCAAGATTTGTCTTGCAATGTCTCGTGTGGTGTTTATTTCCATAACAACGTTGACCATTTCGAATGGTGACCAATGTTGATTTTTGATGAGATAACGAATCAATCTAGCAGGGTCACTACTCATTCCCTGATTGCTTGGATTTGATACACGTGCCATATGCACAATCAAATCTTCCGCCGTTTTATGTTCCACAGCAGCAGGTGCCATAACACCAATCAATTTCACGTTCATATTTTCTTCCAAAATGTAAATTTCGCAATCGCTTGCAAACCATAAAATGTATTACTATCTATAATCTCTTGAATTTCGCCAGATGAAAAGCCATTGAGTATCATTTCATTGATATCTTTACCTTCCATATCATCCGGCCAAATAACCACATCATGCTCTGATTTGATGGCTTTTTCTATTAACTTACAAACCTCTTTATTCCGGGGTTCGTTGTCAAAAACCAGTGTAACTTTTTTTGCATGAATATTTTTCACTGTCAGTCCAAGATTGGCATCGCCAGATGCTACGCAGTTATTCAAGAATAGGCTGTCAATTGGACCTTCAACCAAATACACACGATTGTTCAGATTAACTCTATCCATACCATAGATGAATTTGTCTTCACTATCATTCGTGCGTAGTGTCACATAACGAAGTTTGTAACTGCTTGTTTCTAATGCACGACCGGATACTGCAATTAATTGGTCATCTTCATCATAAAAGGGAATAATGAGTCTTGCATCTTCAACCAATTCTTTACCATGATTTGGTATTAGTGCGTCACAGAATGCTTTATAATTTGAAGTGAATAACAACTTATCATAATGTTCTTCAGGTAGTAGACGATTCTGTACATAATTCAAACAAAAATGTCCACTTGGCAAATTCTTAATCCATTCTGCGTGTTCAAATACAAGTTGTTTCTGTAGTTTTCCAAACCTTGGTGCCTTGAATGAGAATGTCGGTGCTGTGTTGCTTTTTCTGACAAATGTATTGGATTCACCCGATTTGTACTTTTCCATGATGTACTCATCATGTAATGATGGGTCAACATGTTTGAGTAAATTGGCAACATTTGTGCCTACGCCACAGTTGTGGCATCGATAGAGTAAATCATTCCCTTTAGGAAATACATATCCCCTTGCCTTAATTTGATTTGTTTTGGAATCCCCACAGAAAGGACATGAAAAATTCCACAGGTTATCCTTCTTCTGCTTGAAGTTACGCAAGCGTGAAGAAATTAACCTAACATACTTTGTATCAGTGTAAATTGCCATTTTTTCATTATATCAATGTTTCTCACAGTTGTCAATTAGCCAAACAGCTTTACCAAATACTCCAGTTTGATATTGGAAATAATCCAAGCCAATACGACAACGCCACCTGCTACCATCCACTTCCACTTAAGAATAGAGTTTAAATCTTCGTCCTCTTTCTTATTATGTTCTGTGATATGGTCACGAAGTGATTTTATCTCATCCATAATTCTACGTTCAGTCAGTTCAATCTTATCGGAAAGATTTCTGTCTACGGTAGTTATCCTTGAATGAAGTTCTTTGATATCACCTGCGGTTTCTTGCTTTCTTTTATCCATGTCGTTATAAATCTGATTTGTCATGTTGATATTGTTATCCGCAAGTTTCTCGATAATCCTATCCATTTTTTCACACAAATCAGTCAGAGTGTTGACTTTTTCTTTCAACACCCCAACTTCGACTTTTAGTGCTACTTCTCCGTCCATTTTATTTCTTGTCCGGAATCTTTGTACCATCTAGTTTTTTATGAATCTTGATGGTTTTGCAAACTTCTTTTTCTTTTTTGGTTTTGCTATCAAGTTCTTTAACGCAAACCTTTTGTGTTTCAGCAGCAAAAGCGGCTTTGGTTAATGGCGCAAAAAGTAAAAATAGCACCATACCCATTACGGTAAGTTCTTTTCTCATTTCTTTTCCTTTGAAGTGAATTTTTCGGATGCAGTAAAACCCAATCCACCAAGGACAATATACATTATAACATCATACGTTTGTGGATTCAATGTTTTACCAAAAAACAATTCTGCAATAAACCCAGTAGCAAGTAGAATAAATGCCAAAAAGGTAATTACTCTTTTGCTACTAGGATTATCTTCACCCTCACCAGTTAACATTTTATTAATAAAATTAATCATAGTTCCGGATGTTCTGGTTGAGTTGGTGCCTCTTTACCACCAAAACCTGCTGTTACTGCTGCTGGTATTGCTACCGCTGGCACAGCACTTGTTAATGTACCAAAACCGGTGCCAACTGGTACCGATGCGACTGATGCTGGTGGTGGCGGTGGTGGTACATATGGTTTATTTGCAGAATCCAATGCTTTTGCTCTTAGGTCTTTATCATCACCAGCCAACATAATACCCGACAGAGTTCCAGTCAAGAATGTAGCAATAGGAATGATAAGTTCAAAGAACTTGTTGTCTACTGGACTCATGCCGTTCATTGGTTGAGTCACAAAAATCAAACTATAAAGAACAACAAAAACAATACCAAATAAAGTTAAACCTAAAATGATACCGATGAAAAATTTCAGACGAGTCATTAACTCATCGTTTGTGTATCTCGGACCTTCCCATAAATCTTTAATCATTTGCAATCTCCTTTAGCTGGAACCTGTGGCATTTGTATATTTGGTTGACCCACTTTATTTTTTTCATAATGTGTTAGGTCTTCTGGGCAAGTTCCGTTTGCGCTACAAAATGGTTTTTTACATTGCTTGGTATCCCAGTTCTCTGGGTCTTGGCATGGGTAACGATAATGTTCTCCACATGCAACAAGAAGTGGTAATAAAAAGAGTGCTAGGTATTTCATTAGTGAACCCCTAGCACATGAAGAGCGTGTTCATAGTGTTTCTTACGGTCTTCTAAACCAATGGTGCCGCCATTGATTTTTTTCGTCATACCAACAATGTCACCCTTATCTGCAAATGCATTCAAACCATTTGTCTCCCAGAACCAACATGCGCTCTGACAGGCACCTTCGAATGTTTGAGTATATTCTGCGGCTTCTTCAGGAGAAATTTGTAGTGATGCAGCAAACCAAGTATAATTTGTTTTGCCAGTTAATTGGATTAATCCTCGGCCACGGTACTTGAAACCCTCACCAGACGCTTCATTCCCATTTCCCATACGGTCTGCGTAAATTTTATTGGCTATCTTTTGAGGATTTTTTTCGTATGCTTTGGCTGTTGCCATGTCTTTAAAGTATTTTGGAAATACTTTTAATAGACTTTCTGCTTTGTAGTTTAAGTTCTCAGTCAAAAATAAAAATCCACCAGATTCATGTGCACATTGTGCTATGAATGCTGCAATACGTTGTGGTGTATTGATTTCATAATCTGGTAGTAGTTGGCTTAATGCTTTGTGCCACTGGTCAATATATGGATTTTTTGGAAGCAGTTGTTTTAATTGTTCTTTTGTCAGTTCCATGTGTATCCTTCAGGTATTATTTTACAGAGTCAAATATCTCCTTTTGTAACGAATACCATTCTATCCACATAGCATTTTTGTCACTACACTTGTGATACTCCATGTAGTTGTCTGTCACAACCGTTATCACTTCACTCAGTTTGGTTGTGTCTTGCTTAACCTGTGTCAGTGGCGGGCAAGGTTCCTTAAATGAATCTGGTATTTCAGGAAACTTACGAGCCACTGGCACAGTGGTACTGCAACCTGCAAGCAACAAAAGAATCAATAGTTTTTTCATGGTTTCTTTGCTGCCTCATTTAAAATACTTATAACTGCGGGGTCAAGTTCGCATTTTGCGTCAATAGTTTTTTCGACTTCTTTAATCTTTTCGACAATTCTCTCTCTAGTTTCAGTGACCTTTTTAATTCTATCTCTGACTTTCGTTTCAATAACGACATTTGTTTCTCGTGATTTCTCTTCTGCATCTTTCACTTTCTCCTCTAGTTGAGCCACACGTTCACGCCATTCCTGCTCGACGCTATACCCCCCTTTCCAATACAAACCGATACAGAATACAACTATTGATGCTACCTTGATTGCGGTAGCATAAGCGCCAACGAATGGCAATTTACTACCTAAAAATCCTACAGCTATACCAATAAGACCACCAATCAGCAGCAGATTGATAATCCAAATAAGAAATGCGTCAGGCAGAAAACTAAGAAGCCACATTAGACTTTCTCTTCATGAATGAGATGAATGTTGCTGTCTTGCGTTTCTTTACGCCGGGTTCGCCCTGTGGTCCTACACCAATACCAGCAATAGCACCACCACCCACAGCATTAGTAGGTGCACCACCTACTGCTCCCGCATCTTCTTGGATGGGTTTGCAAACTTTGTCGGTATTACACCAGTAGTAGCCTTGACCACATTGTTTTTTGAATTCGTTAGACATGAGTTTATTTATGTTATTAGTACCCTGTTCCACCAACGTAATAACCGGTATATACGTTCCAAGATGTACCTGTGCTATTTCCTACCATTATATAACTTTGATTTGCCGTAACACCACGATTTGATGGACCCAAATCACCGCCAGTTAGTTTTGCGCTTGAACTGTATAATCCAGAAATAACAGCAGGATTTGAATTTCCTCTTGCCTGTACGCCGACAAGCAACTCTAACCAAGGATTACCGCCAGTCAAACTTGGGTTGAAGAATGTCAATTCATATACCATATTGGGATTGCCGGGTGTACCAGAAGTAGCAGCGGTGCCTTCAAATCGTAATCGTTTATAATTTGTGCCAGAAGTGATGCTTGATACTCTTTGCCACGAATTATCTGCACCAGCAAAAAATATTTTATTTAATGATGGATTGGCGGCGGACAATGAATTGAATGCATTTGAACCTGAACCAAATGTTATATAAAAGTTTGAAGCAGCATAAAAACTTGTGTAATTATTGCTGTTGTATGGCCAAGTAAAAGGTAATGAAACAACTGTGTTTGCATCATCGGCTGTTGCAGATATTATAGATGTCCAACTGGACGCAGGAAATGGACTTTGGGCACCAGCACCAAGAACAGGTGCTTTTGTACCTGTCTCTATGGTATAAACGGCAGGTGCGGGTGGTAATGGGACGCCAGCATTAACACCAATACCACCAGTAATTGTTATGCCTGGTCCTATTACAATGGTCATTTGAGATTTCTTAGTTCGGTTGCTATATTCAAATCAACAGGAATGTCTGAAGAAATAATATCAACACCATTAATACCACGAACTCTATCTGGCATTATGTTTAGGAATACCAGATAGGTTTTAAGTACGGTGTAATCTTCTTTGTTCATGCTGAAGAATAATAAACGTGCTGTTACTTCAGCGCCAAATAAATTATAAAGAACTACTATATGGTTTATTATCAGGCGCTCACGCATTTCACCATGTTTTCTGTAACGCCTGAATAGCCGTTTGAGATAGTTCAACTTTTTCATATCTTCAGTGAACTCACTCATGATACAGTTAGGCTTATCGTAAGCCTTGGCTGCATACAACATGATATTTTCTTCAGTTAGATTCTCAAACGACATTATGTATGTGGCTGACCGAAGCCAGCCACTTTCTCAATTAAGCGTCAGGTAGAATAGCATCGTCGGATGCATCACCGGTCATAGAACCCATTGCAACCAGTGTTTCGTACTGAACACGGTTAGCACGACCACCCATAGTGATTGTGAATACAGCATTCGACATCGCATTGATTGTCGGTGTGCTTGTGTACAAACCACCAACCGGAACGTCAACGGAAGTGATATAACCAGCAGCATTGGTGTTAACAATAACCGTTGCTGGTGTGTTGTTTACACCACCGTTAGTGATTGTCATCGTAGCGTTCACACCAACTGCACCAGCGTTTGCTGTTACAGATACGATTGGACCTGCGCCAGCGGTACGTGCTACCCAACCAGCATGTGTAATACCTGCTGTAACAACCTCTTCTGTTGGGTCTACACCGAATACACCAAAACCAACACCTGTACGTGTTGCGCTGATGTATGTGTTACCAAATACTGAAGATGGTTGTGAGTTTGCTAGGCTTTCACCAGTTGTTGATGTGTCGTAGCCTGTTAAACCTGAAAAGTTTGGAGCGTTGTTAGACGCATCTACATTTCCCCAAAGTGACATGAGTTTTCTCCTATAATTCTTTGATTAGTTATTTATGTTTTATGGATATCGCTAGACAATTCGGGGTCCTTTTGGAACTTATCCGATGCTTCATCTTGTGCATCTTGTTTTGCTTTTTTACCTTTGACGATATCTTTTACAATTTGAGCTTTACGTGACAATGGTTTTTCTGTTTCTTCATTGACAGATTTCCAGCCACCACCCATTTCTTTGTATTTTTTTGCAGCCCAACCGTTTGCATATGCTGATGGGTATACGTCAAACTTGGCTTTTGCTTGAGCTTTTGCACGTGCCCACTTTTCTGGAGAAGTTGGTACGTTCTTTTCCTGCAAACTTTTAATATCTTCTTTGATAGCAGAAACAATCGTTGGTGCTTTAAAAGGTTTCTTAGGTGCACCAGAAACAAATCTGCCGGGTTTCTCTAATTGTTCTTCAACGGCTTCTTCATTGACCTTGGATGCTTTTAAAATTCCTTTAATTAAAGGTGCTTTCAATTGTTTGTGTCGTGGGACAGAAATATGCCCAGATGCTTTTGGGTGTTTGTAAATATCATGTCCACCTGTTGTACGTGCAAGACTCCAACCAGATTTTTTCAGATGAGCATGAACGTCTTTAGTTTTCATACTCGATTCTGGCATTTCATCCAACTGCTCGACCTCTTCATTTTTCATAGCGTCAATTTCTTTTTGCTTTTGTGCCGCTAATTTTTTATAATGTTCTGGGTCGGGTAGTCCAGCAGCCTTACGTATTTCCTGCTGTCTTGCATGAAGACGTTCGGCTGCTGTTGGAGTCGGCTCTTTAATATTAATTTTAATCGGCTTGACTTTTCTTGGTAACATATTAGCCCTTTTTAGCCATCTTTGTGGCAGTGGCATACATTACTTCTTTTGCACGTTCACCATAACGCTGTTTGAAACCAGAAAGATTTTTCTTCATTGATTTAACAACGTCCTCTCTTTTGTCCATTTCATCTGAAGTTAATTTACGCTCATCAAGTTCCGTTTCTTCTTTTTTCATTTTATTGATTTCTTTTTTGGCGCTGTCAAATGCTTTGTTTTCCGCCCTGTCTTTTTTACCCATTGCAAGAATACTTTCCCCCGCTTTGGGGTCGTGGGACATAAAACGACGAACTGCCGCATCTTTTTGACTTCGTGTCATTTTTGCTTCATCAAGTTCAACTTCTTCAGGCATCGTCTTTACACCAGTTGTTTTGCCAGCAGCAACTTTAGGTTGTGGCTTTTTACCTTCAAAGCTTGCTTTTTGGTCTTCATATTCTTTAGTAAATTGGTCATTTGTTGGTTCTTCAACAATCGTATCAACAACACCATTTACTTTGTCTGCGTCAATAACTTCAATTGTTGTACCATCAACATCCATTTCTTCAGTTTCGATTGGTGCTAAAACTTTTAGACCATGCTCATTGTATAGTTCAAGCATTTCTGAGAATGAAAGTGATTCTTTCATTTTCTTTGGTTCGTCATCTTTTTGTTTTTTTGTATATACAGTGCCAGTAGAAACTTTCTTGACATCATGAGACTTCTTCGATTCTGCGTCCATGCGTTTCTTTGCATCTTCTACTGAAGGAAATGCTTCATCAAGTTGTGTTTGTTCGTTCAGTTCAACTTCTTCTTTATGCCAAGTAACTTTTTTACTGTTAACTTTGGTAATAGCTTTGTTGATACCCTTAACTTTGGATTTGTCATTATATCCACCAGTTAATTGTGTACCACGTTTTTTAACATATGATGAAAGAGTTTGTGTTGACAACTCATCGATTTGCTCAACTTCTTCTTTCTTCATCTCCTTTTTACCACGAAGTAATTTGAAGTCATGAGCATCGATTTTGCCATTCTTATTAGCGTCAATCTTATGCTGATTACCTTTTAGTTGTTCTTGTTGTAGAACTTTTGTTACTGCTTCTGCTACACCTTTCAGTGCTTTGTCATTGAAAATTGACATTTTGATTCTCCTATTATTTTTAATATGAATTCGAAACTAAAATACCTTCTAACTGAATCGAACCGGGCGCTGGATTCGACTGATATAATTGCCATTGAATATCTGTTTTTTCCAAATAGGCTCTGGGCACAACTCTTAATGTGCTATAAAACTGTGTAAATGGTGCTGTCAAAACAATCTGTGGTGTCAACACACCATCAACATATCGTTGTGTATAAACTCTGTATTGACAATATTGAGTTCCGTTATTTGTCGTATATGCATTTACACGATTCAAATAAAAAGTATATCCTGCTGGCACAGTAAATGTCGATGATTGACTGATACCAGCGCCTGTGCCAATATACGAATATGTTATTCCATTGTTTCGTGCAGAAATACCATCGGCAGCATTACCTTTGACAATCTGCATACGGTTGATGCGGAAAAAACTATTTGTTCCCGATGTAACTACACCCGTATTACTGTTTGTAAATGTTACTGTTGCTGTCTTTATCGCATATGTGTCATCTAGACCCGTAACCAGAACTTCAATATTTTCTGTCAATGTGCTAGTAAAAGTCATAGCAACATTTGATGCTGGATATGCCCAATCTTGCGTGTTGGACAATTCCCATGCTGCTCTCCATGCAGCAGGATGCGCTGCATTGAATCCTTGAATATTGACTGGTATTACGCCAGGTACTTTACCTCTTTCAATTTGTAATTCAAAAGGACCACTTTGTAAAGTTGTGTTATCAGGCATAAAGACTTCATAAATGTCTCTATTCTGATTTATTAACTGTACTTGTAGTTTACTATATTGTGACACTTAGCAATTCCACTTTCTCAATGCTTTGTTGATACGTGAATCTGGGTCATTCGCAGTTTTTGCAGATGTTAAACGTTTCTTCATGCCGCCCATTCTTGCACAGAATGACTTACGACGATTTGCTGCTTTGGAACCAGGTTTCAATTTACTCGGCTTTGTTGTCACGGCGGTTTGCAGTTTTGAGCCGGGGTTCTCACGACGATATGATTCAACACCTTTTTGGTTCAAACCACCCTCTGGGTTCTTTCCTTCTTTGCGCTGCCATGCTGCAACCTCATCAAGTTCAACGGATTCGGATGTTGGTTTGTTTCCAACAACTCTTTCATGTGCACGTTGAATACCTTTGATGCGCTGTGATAACTTTTCTTTTGATTTCGGAATGCCGTGTACTGGGTCAACAGTTTTACTTAAATAACTTTTTACTGTTGATTTGGATACTTCGTCAAGTTCCTCAACATCTTCTTTTATTTTTCTGACCCCACGAAAACCACTTACTAAGTCAGCTTTAGAACCACCTTGTGATGAATATCCACCAGGTGTTTTACCAACTTGTTTGGCTTTGGGGTATTTTTTCATGATTGCAGAATGGCGCTCAGAATTACTCATTTTTTCTGAACCGGGGATATCCAAATTTTCATCAATGTTTTCTGCTTGTTCAAGACGTGTACCGGGAACAGGATTATAACCATGTTTCTTATATGTGTCTTTGAACTGGGATGCGACCTTTATGACGTTTCCTGTTGCGTTCTTAACAGAAATGATTTTTTCGTCTAGTGTATCTTCTTTTACGCAAGAGCCTTTGGAATATGCTTTTTTACCGGGCGTTGATTTGTAACCTGGCCAACATCTTTCATCCAGATTTATAACATCAATCTCATCCATTAATTGTTTGAACGTTTTCATATGTAATTTCTCTTCTTGAACGTTGTTAGTGATATGCCTTTTTTCTTTAGTTCATCTTCTTTTTGGTCACCAATACTTGCCGTTGTCTCATCGCCAGTCAACTCATCGATTCTCTTAGGCACAACTTGAGTTGCTTTACCTTTCTTACTCCACTTCTCACCCATATCACGTGCGGGAGATTCACCAGCACCCGCCATAGAAATACCAGGTTCTATTCCTTTGTCGATTGACTCTTGGACTTTCTTCTGGAAGTTTTCTTTGATGGTTCCGAGACTGATTGTTCTTCGTTGCTCGTTAACTGGTTTGTCGAGGGCTGGTCTTTCTTTTCTTCCAGTGTTGGTTCTAACCTTTCCCAATTCTTTTGCGGAAGGGGTGGAACTATTCTGTCCATAAGTGATTTCAACTGTAGAATCATTTGGTGTATAAACTTCATCTAAGTCCTCTCTAAGTTTGACAACATATCTGTTTCCGACTTTTGCTACTGTGCCACCTTGTTGATGTGCTTCTTTTGCTGCCGTACCACGAATATAAAAAACTCTTGGTTTACCATTTTTGTCTGATAGCAACTTTTGTTTTTTCTTTTGTGTCTCTTCAGAAATCTTACCTTTACCAAAGTTAGAAACATTAACTGGTTTGCCACCTTTACCGGGGCGGTCTGCAACTGGGTCGTGGAGGCGTTTTGCTGCAACGGCGGAAGCACGTTCCTGTTTGCTTAACTTGGCACGTTTTTCATTAGACATGCATTTTGGTTTTGGTTCACCGGGTTCACGTGCACATGGCCCGATTGCTTCACCTTTGCTATTGATTCGTTTCCAACCACCCTTTGGATGTTTTGGGTCAAACCACTGGCGTAAATCTTCTTTTATCATACCAGTGCCAAGTGTCAACAAGTTGTATGCACCGTTATCTGAAAATGTATTCGTATCTTCGATTTCTTCTTCGACTTGTTCATCGGATACTTCATTACGCAGTAATCGCAACATACTTTCAACTTCTTTTGGTGTGTCTCCAGTAACTGAGAACGTGACTTTTTCTTGCAAGAAGTTTTCAAATGACTCGTTGATTTTCTTTGGTTTGGCTTTTTCTGCTTCTCTAGCAATTTTCTTTTTGTGGGTTTCAACTGTCTGGGCAATTTTTTCAACGGGCACTAAACTACCATGAACTGAACGGTGTGTTACATGTCCATTCTTACCATAACGACCAAAACCATAATATTCTAGTCCCATTTTCATCGAATCTTCATGTGTACCAGCTTCGGGGTGTGCTTGAACATCACGACGAATCGGAGCAGTATCTTTTTTACTCAATTCGGATGCAATCCATCTTTTTGCATCTTCATTTTTTGGTGGTTGTCCTGTGAATTTTTGAATTCGTTTGAAAATACTTACAAGTTCTTTATCCTTAGCGTCTTTTAATTCAGGTGGTGCTGTTCGTGCGTCATATGAGTTATCGAACTCAACGTAATTATCACGGAACATTTTTGCCAATTGTGGACGAGCATTCTGCACAGATTCCCATTTTTCTCTACGAATCTTTTCTGGTACTGTACGACCACCACGCTGACCACGTTCAATATTGCGCTGTTTGGAAACTTCATCTTGAGTATTGACCATGACCATGTGAGTGTCGTAGCCCATCTTCTCAAGCATCTTTTTAATTCTTAAATATTTCTCTGGGTCATCACCAGTACCATTAATGATTAAACCATTACGTCCATGAAGTGCCAAACGTTGACGTAGTTCTGTAACATTCTTGGCACGTTTGCGAACAGCATTACGTTGCGCTTCCTCATTCTCTGGCATCTGTTTGTCCAGATTTTCTTTGTCCATTAGATACTCTAAAGCTTTGTCTGAATTGATTTCGACAAGTCCATGACCATCTAATGTTTTGCTGAGGATGTAATCTTTACCCGAACCCGGTCCACCACCTAAAAAGACGGCTTTAAATATGCCCTTGTCATGGACACCTTCGGTTAAAAATGGGGAATTAGGTTGTGCGGATTCGTTCGTTTGTTGAACGTTTTGGTTTGAATTGTCGGGCACAAGCTTGCCAGCTTGCAGATAATCTCTAAATTTCATACTCTCCCGCCTCTACAGCAGTTGTTTTTGATATTTAGTATTTAGTAGATTTCTGTCGAGCCTGTGCCAGCCATGATTCCTTGGCAGTGGATTATGTCCATTTCTACCAAATAATCTTTGTTCATATTGACAAAATGAGCGTGTTCTGTGTCTATGCCCGTTTGCATGACCAGATTGATGTTCATCTTACAGATTCTGATGTAGTCATCTATAAGACTTGGGCAGATTGAGAATAATCTAGTAATTAGTAAATCAGTGGCAAATTCTTTACGGGAATCTGCTATCCATGTCGGCATACGTTTTTTGAAAACATATTTACCAAAATGGTCGTGTTCTTTGGGGTCAAATGCGTCATGTATTACTGTACGTGCTGAGAGTTTATAGATACGTTTGACGGTCTGCAAAAGCCTCATTAAAACTGGGTCTTGCTTGAACATGAATAGTGTCTTGAGCATCAGTACATTCTCAGCTTCACTTTTACGACCATTAGCAGCAAACTGTGAAATGTCTTTGTCACCAGAAAAGTCTGCCACCAAATCAACTAAACCATCTAGTGCTTTTATCTTTTCTTCTTCGACCTTCTCTGGAGAACCATCAACCAACAAAACCACTGCATCTGGACAAACTTTACGTAGTGACTTTAATCCATCAATCGTTTGTTGCAATCTGTCTTGACGATTAATTATGCCCATGTTTGGGTTTAGTGCTGATGTTACGATAAAAAACTGTTTCTCAGGAATTATTGATGCCATTCTGTGTCCGGAAATAATTTAATTGTTTTGTAGACTGCTTTTGATTTGAGCACATGCATAATCAAATCAGATACTTCTTTTGGTTTTAGTAAAGCATCTTTTGCGGGATTACTTCTTTGCATTGGAGTATCAATACCACCGGGGTGAATGCTAGTAACTTTTATTTCGTCACTTTGAAGTTCTTCACCCAGAATGCCAGCAAATGCTGTGATAGCGTGTTTTGATGCTGCATATATTGCTTCGTTGCGTATCTCGTACAATCCAGCTACAGAATTGATAAAGAAAAGATGTGAACCCCGTACCATGTATTTCTGTGCTGCTTTGGTCACATACATTGTGCCTTTGACATTGACATCAATAATCTTATCAATTGTTTTCATTGATTGTGTAGAAAACTCACCTAACTCAAATACACCAGCGTTATTAACTAACACATCGATGAATGCGCCCATCTTTTCAAATACCAATTTAACTTCTTCAGCATTTGTAATATCACATTCAATCCACTGAAATGTATCGGGATAAGAAAACAATTTTTGTGGTGGTTGGGAACGTGACAAACCATACACAAAATAGCCTTCGTCAATCAACCTATCTGCTATTTCAAGTCCAAGTCCATAACTGCAACCAGTAATCACAGCAACTTTACGCATGTTTAAATTCCTCAAAAACGGCAATTCCATATTGTAAGTCCACATCGGTTATATCATTTACGATTTTATAATTACCAATCGCAATAGGCAGTGGAGCATATTGATTGCCATTACGATGTTTAGTTGCATCGGCAAGACTTTCGTTCAACATTTTCATGTTCGTAAAATCTGGATGAAATACTTTTAACTTCAAACGCTTTGCTACACTGAGAATTCGTTTTAAATGGTCGCCGGGAAGATAGCTTCTACAAAAAGAGATACATGAACTAAGCAAACAATCTAGTGCTACAGCTTCACCATGTAGTAGATGGGGAATGTTTGCCATCTCAATCACTGGACTAAACGTATGCCCAAAGTCTACGCATCGGTCCAATCGTTTTTCCCATAGATTAGGGCCAAGTTCTTCTATCATTTCAGTGATAGCCAGATTGATTACACGGACTGGCACTGCACCGTGTTGAAACTTTTCGTCAATCAACATCTCAGCATTCTCTTCAAGTAGCTTGAAAAGTTCTGGTGATTTGATGACTGCAAGTTTGAATATCTCAGCAATACCATTAACAATCTCACGCTCACTTTGTGTGGCAATGAATTTCTTGTCAATGAATGTGGCTTCGGGTGGATAATATGCACCAAGTCGATTTCGTCTACCAATATGGTTCACGCCAACTTTAGAACCTACTGAAGCATCAACAATTGCCAAAAGTGTTGTAGGGATTTTGATATATGGAATTCCACGACGATAAATGCTACAAGCAAAACCAACAATGTCCAAAAGGACACCACCGCCAACCGCAATAATCTTCTCACGACGAAGTACTCCCTGCTTTTCGAAAAAATTAACGATTTCATCTACATTCTTCCAGTTCTTGTTTTCTTCTTTACAGTCGATAACTAGTATTTTTGATTCAAGTTTCGTCGCATCAAAGTAATCATTGATTTTGTGTTTGTACAAATCCCATACTTCAGAATCAATTACGATGATTCTCCGATTGCTGTCCGACAAACTTGCTATATCTTGATTACTTGAATTGAATATATCAGCGGAATATGTCAGTTTAAATTGAACTGGTAATTCTGTTTTGACTGTCCAAGTTCGTTTGAACTTGTCATAATCCATCATAAACTCTTCACTCATTTTAATGCCTTACCTAACAAATAACATGCATGTACGTAAAAATATTTTGCCTTATCAATGTCACCAGCTTTAACTTTGAATGGAAGCATACGAATAAACTGGGTTGCCTCTAGTATATCTATAAGCTGTCGATTTCCCTCTGGCAAATCGGCTTCAAAATGTTTCTTAAAGGTTTCGAAATTTTTTGGTATTTGTAACTCATGGGTTACAGAATTATTATCAATAATTACCGAGTTATCGTTGATGAATCCATAGTGACTGTTACAGCATTGAAGTACCATTGAATAATCTAAGAATCTGGTATCAATCATACTCTCTTCATATAAGTCAATAAATTTGACTTTATCTTCATCAAAAGAATACATGATATTTTCTAGTGTTGGATTACCTAAAATGTCCTGCTCATATGGTAGCTTCAATTCAAAGAAATATTCTTCCAAATAATACAGATAATTGTAAATATTATGTGCAATCTCACCATGATAATCAAACGTAACTTGATGAGTGAACTCTTCAAATTCTTTGTTACTTATTTGTGCGTCTAGGTATTTCTGTAATACTTCTTCAGAATAATATAATTCACCAGCACCGGCGATGGCATCATATGTATTAGAATGAATAGCATCAAATCCACGCCAAATGGCTTTGCTGATTTTGAATATTTGTTCTTCAGTCAAATCCATTGTCGATAGAATAGTCTTTACATCTGTGTATCCTTCAAGATACGGCATCCAAAGTTCGGCAAGCGGTACATCATCGTGTGAACTAATACTCGTTACAGCAGGAATATATTCTGGATGAAGTTTATGCAATCTTTGCTGCTTTTTGGTCTGTGAGTACCAACGCATAAAACCATATTCACGTTCCTTTTCACGTGAAACTTGTTTCATTACATAATCACCATAGGGATTTGTAATGTGATACGTGGTACTGAGTGAGCCACCCTTCAATTTTTTGATTCCCATTATTTTCCACCCAATGTTCTACGTGCCACCTCAATGCCATATTCTTGTGGACTACCCAATACCAATGTGTCTTGATAATTACCAAGTCCATTCATACATGCTCTCAAACCATCTTTTATCATATCTTGAATGATATCCGACACATACAGTTCTTCTCTTTCCTGAATGGCACTGTTGTGATGATTCAAATATAAAGATGCAGAAGAAAAACCATAAAATCCTGATGATGCATATGGTGAAATCTGCTTCTTCTCTACAATTTCAGTAACAATACCTTCATATGCTCGAACATAAGAATACTTGGGTGAATTTCCAACAAATACATCAACATACACACCATAGAAGTCATCCATATAATTAACAATCTCATCAAAATTGCGTCCAGTGATGATTGTATCCGCATTATGAATAAATGTTGGAAGCATCTTGTGTTCGAGTTGTGTCATTCCAATTGCTGCGGTATGTGCTTGACCTCTGGTGTCGCCAATATACAAAATGTTTTCAGCACCCAAACCCAAAGGTTGAATTGCATTTATCAGGTCTTGTTTGAAATACATATCTCGGTTGTTGGCAACCAAGATTGTTTGTTTTGTTGGTCCAAGATTTTGTAGAATTTCATGAATGATTGTCTTGCCATTCCAAGGTAACAGATACTTGGGAATATCAAAACCAACATCATGAAAGCGGGTATTATATCCCGCCATACAAATAACAAGATTCACTTCACTCATTTTAGCCATTCTTCCATATCATTTCTTAATAACGAATGCCATGTGCCATTGTATTCACCCGGTGAGAATGGATGATTTACATCACAATAAACTAGATTTTCACCAGTCAGTCCATGTAACTTCCAATTAGCACTCATGAAATCTTCCATCATGTATTGTACGCCGGAATTATAAAATTCATCAATGTGATTATATGCATCTGCATATTTGTCCATATTCTCTGATGAAGAGAATGCAAACTGGTCATTACCAAAATCACGATTCGGTGACATACGACAATTCGGAATGTGTAGTTTAGAGTTGTCTAATTCTGCAAATGGAATTTTCACATTGATTGCAAAGTCGAAACGTGAACGAATCACCCAATCAAACTTCATGTTATGATATTCTTCATATTCACGTTTTGTTCGCATACACTCTTTAATAGCATACAATTGAGCATATGTTGACATACGACCATCTTTCACTTTCCAGTTTGGTGATGGTGGTGGAGTGTTTGTATACTTTGACAAATCAACTGTTGGATTTGGTGATGTAATGAAGCTGTGTGCGTTATACTTTGCTGAGATAACTTGCATTTGCTCACTTGGCATTTCCCACGAATGAAGAAATACAGTTACATCATTATCTTTGATGATGTTTTCGTAATGATATGCATGACCTTTTTCCCACATTCTGGGTTGACCAGAAATACACAATGCTATTTTCATAGTTCTCTTCCTACGTTTGCTTTGTTGTCTGTGATACCAAATGGTTTTAGTTCTTCTTTTTCCATGACAACCATGCTGTTATAGAATGCTACAGAATATAAATTGTGATACGTATTCAGCACATCATCGGAAATTGGTGAACCTTGAAAATGTTGCTGATTCAGGATATCAACGGTTCGTTTTGAATGCTCTGTGAACGTACCGGCACCACGGAATACTCCACCCCATGGTTGCGGCCAGTAACTTGTGTGAGTATCCTCACAAATGAATACACCACCTTCTTTGATGTGTGGAAATACTTTATTCAAAGTAGTAACTTGATGGTGCATCACATGTGAACCATCATCAATAACAATATCAAATTTGTTTTGGGTTTTCAGGAATTCGTCCCAGAATGCAGGGTCGCCTTGGTCACCCATGACAATTTTGACATCTCCATTATATTCATATTTCAGGCATTCTTCATTAATATCAACACCAACAACAGATGTACCGGGACCAAAATACTTTAGCCATAGTTCGATAGAACCCCCACCAAGAATACCAATTTCAAGAATTCGTGGTGCTTTACCAACAAATTTTTTCAGATGTCGTTCATATACATCAAAGTAACCCGACCACTTTGTGGATGGTTTTTCTAGTTCCCAAAATAATTCTTTAATTCGATTTGTCATCATATTTTGCCTCAATAATTTTTTTCCACTCTGGTACACGGTCATACTGATGTACAATAGTATATTCTATTCCTTTTGAAGTTACAACTTTATCACCTTCCATTTTGGGTGAAGGTTCGAGTAGGAATGGTCTAAACGACTCAATTTTACTCGGGTCAGCAGTTGTACCCAACTGACACGCCCATCCAGACTCTGATACGGTATACATTGATGAACTCAAATAAGGATGTCTTGAAATCATCACATTGAATACTGCTTGGTCAACGATAGGAATTGGACGATTGATACAGTTTAAGAATAATTGCAGTGTCAAGTCTCTCATTGCATAACCACGACCAGCAAGAACACCTACATTGAAGATAGTGTTGTTCTTGAAATCTTCGTAGATACCCTGTCCATAACACTGTGTTAGATTTTCTCGACCCCATGGTTCATCTTTGTATTTCATACTCTCAGATGAGAATACTAAATCTTCTTTATCACTAAGATTGTTTTCTAACCAAACTGATGGATTTTGTTGAAAGATTACATCTTTTACGTCAGTTGTAATTACAAAACGATATTGATTATCTTTGAGCAACTTATAAATGTGTATAAATCGCTCAACATGAACCATCAATTGTGATTGATATGTTAAGTTACCTTGAGAATCTTGACCAAATGCGATAATTGAGAAACCTGCGTCAGTTACTTTTTGAACAGTATCTTTGTCGCAGTTCATGAGAATCAGGACTTTATCACCACTAAATCCTGATGCGTTGATGGAATTAACCCAATACTTTAATTTCGACCAATCGTAATTAGTCGCACACCCCACTATCAAATCCTTCATAATATCTCCAGTAATTTACTTTATGTCTGTTGTATTCCAGCTTCCTGTGAATTTTTGAAATTCTTTTGTGCTTTGTCCCGGTGTATCTTCGATGTATTTAGAAGTCAGTTCAGGTCTACCCCATTCACCGGCACCGGCTTGTGATACAAATTCTTGGGGTTGTTTCTTATCTACTTTTAAGTAATCTTTAAATGTTTTCATACGGCAAATGATGAACCACAACCACAAGTTGCAGTTACGTTAGGATTTTTGATTTTAAATTGTGAACCCATCATGGTTTCTTCATAATCAATTTCCGCTTCATTTAAGTATTGCATACTCATTGAGTCAACGACAACTTTGATGCCATCTTTTTCAAATTCAAAGTCATCATCTTCCACTTTTTCTTCTAGTGAGAATCCATATTGAAAACCAGTGCAACCACCACCTTGTACAAAAATACGAAGTTTCAGATTAGAATCTTCTTCATCAATTACAGATTTGATTCGTTTTGCTGCTGCGTCTGAAATGATAAGCATTAGCCCCTCGTCAGCTTTAGAATTTTTTGCATTTGCTTTTCAATAATCGGACCACGATTAGGCCAATGAATGTATGGTTGGTCGGCGGTTTTGTACAGATTAGTCAGAAAAGGCATAATGATTTTTTCAAGTTGCTGGATTCGTTCTTTGTATTCTTCCACAGTTTCATCTTTCTCAGCAATCACTGCCTGATACTCAACTTCATCTACGGCGCTGAATCCAAAGTCGTTATCTGAATACTCATTCAGAATTTTGTTAATGTCGTATTCCATATTTTACCTATCGTAAACTAATATTTATATCTTGAATCCATCGAACTTGTTTTTGAATCCCGAAGTTCTCTCACGCTCACCAAACGTGTTTAATGGTTTATCTGGTGGCACTTGTCCAGAATCTGCCAAGTCATCTTGAGCACCCTGTTCGACATCATATAATTTCATCTTTGCCCTATCAATACCGACAACAAACCTTTTGAAATAGTTGGGGTCATTGTATCGGTTCTTTAGTTGCTTGACCATAATCTGATTCAACTGTTGCAACTCTTCTGTACTGATTAGAGCAAACATAAAGTCTGCTGTTGCAGGTAGACCAAAAGACTCGGATGTATCCTCAAGACCGGGGTCGGAGCTTGTAAAGCCACTACGTGTTGTCTGTGTGGCAGATACGATTGGCACATCAAACTCAACCGCTAAACCACGGAGTTCTTCAGCAATAGCTTTAATGTATGAATAGCTGTTGACGTTTGCACCGGGTTTGATTCGTGCACTTGCACAAATATTAAGATAATCAATGAAGATGATATCTGGTTTGAAACTTTTCTTGAGTTGCAATTCATTTAACAGTGCACGGAAGTGTAATGCCGATGCAGCAGCAGTCGGATATTCTTTGATAATCAGCTTACCATGTGTGTTGACTTTCAGTGCAGAGAACTTACGGTCATAATCTTTCTTGGAAATAGAATTCAAGTCTGCAATATCAATGTTCAATAGATTGGCATCAATACGTTCAGCAATACGCTCTTCTGCCATTTCCATGGTGATGTACAACACATTCAATCCCTGTGACAAACAGGAACCCGCAACGTGACACATGAACAATGATTTACCAACACCCGTACCAGCAAGTGCAATGTTCAATGTTTTCTTTGGCAATCCACCCTTAGTAATCTTATTGAATAGGTCAAGGTCAAAAGGAATCTTTGTTTCATGACGATGGTAGAAGTCATAACGGAAATCTGCATCGTTGATGTAATCATGTCCAACAGATGTGTCAAATGATACAGCAAGTGCATCACTCAATAACTTTGGTATCGAACCTTTACCTTCTTTGTTTTCTTTGTCATCAAGAATCTTGACTGATTTCATGATGGCATTGTAGATTGCACGGTCTTGACAAAACTTCTCTGTCTGATTCGTCAACCATTCTACATCTGTGGGTTCGTCTTTGTTAGCATTGATTTCACGAATTAACTGAATCGAATCACGAACCTGTTCTTCAGTTAGATTGCGTGATTCGGTAAAGTTAATTACTAGTGATTCGTATGTGGGAAGGTGTTTGTATTCGTTGATGTGTGATTCAATTTCTTGGAATACAAGTTTCTCTGTGTTGTCTGTAAAGTATTCTGTTTTGATGAACGGGAGAATCTTACGTGCATAATCATCATTGAAAATCAAGTTCTTCAGAATCGTCGTTTCTAATCTTTTCATCAGCCTTTTCCGTAAGTATCTCTGTCAGTATGTCACCAATCATTGTATGAAATTCTTCATCATTTTGCAACTCATGAACGGTAAACGTTGGTGTGTGAATGATAGTATATGAGAAAGTGAGTCTTGCAAACTCACCCTCCTCTACTACCTGTGCTTTACCGTAATGATACAAAACACCAGCATACTTACCTTTGAGTATGCCGATGCCTGTTATCTTATTATCATCAGATGGTAGAAATTGAAAGTCTTCATTAATCTGATACTTCATCGGCTTCTTCTTCCAGAACGCTATCTTGTCCCATAATGCTGCTATAAGTGATTTCATATTTTTTCCTTACGAATTCTTTGAAACGTTCATCAGCAAGAATGTCTTTCCAGAACTCTTCTGTTTGTGTATCTGCAAAACGTTTCTTATCCAATATCTCACCAGTTTCTTGGTCTACTTTGGCATACCAACCGTTACTTGGTTTGGATACAAAATTACCTTCGAGTGCAATATCAAGTAGACCAGACCACTTATTGATACCGCCGTCAAAAGACACAGTAACAGGTATTTTAGATTTTTCACGGACATATCTACTCTTTTCTACATTAATAATAAAGTTGTAACCGACAATTTCTGTACCATCCTTGTCTTGCTGGCGACCAAGAATCCAGATTGTATCTGCTGAGTAATACGAACCTGTACCACCACCGACGATATCTTTTGGATACATTCCAATCTCTTTGTATGTGTGATTCACAACAATCATTGGTATATCTTTGAGTGTAAGATGTGGTGTAACCATGCGGAACAAACTCTTAATTTGTTTTGCACGGCTCATATCAGCAACAGACTTACCTTCGATTGCATCTTCAACTTCTTTCTTTGATGCAAGGTTACCGATAGAATCAAGAATGATGATAACACGGTCACCCTTTTCAATTGCTTGCAACTGACTCATGATATCGTGCTTCAGTTGTTCAACGTCAGTGATTGGTGTGTGTAGAACGTTTTCTTTGTTGATACCAAACGCTTCAAAATAACTCTGTGGTGTACCAAACTCAGAATCGTAGAACAGAATCGCAGCATCAGGATACTTTTTCTGATAGGATGCTGCCATCAGTAAAGCAAAGGCGGTTTTAAAATGTTTCGATGGACCCGCAAACATCGTCAACCCCGGTGTTAAACCACCGTCAATCGAACCAGACAATGCAATGTTGACTGCTGGCACATCTGTTTGAATCATATCTTTATCGGTGAAAAACTTTGATTTAGATAGGATTGATGTTTCTTTGATAGTAGAAGACTTCTTTAGTTTATCAAGCAATGACATAATCTTTCCCTTATTCGATAAAAAATTTCTCTAGTGGATTTTCAAAATCCTTGTGTTCTAAAAAATTACAAAATTCCTGTAAGGTCATTACATGGAATTTGAAATTATATTTTTGACATATTTCCCTACAATGTTCAAAAACCAAGTCGTTTGGTATTTTCTTACCTCTTATAATATAAACTTCGGTGTACTTATATCGTTTATAATATTTCCATAACTTATGGGGTATCTTTTCATCCACGGAACCTTCTTCGTTCTGGTTTGTGCAGTCCACATATAGATTCTCACCAATAATGAAATCTATCTCCGGCTTACCCGGTCTTTGTTGTTTGTGTGGGATATTTTTTTCTACCAAAAATTTCTTCAATTCACTTTCTAGCTTGAACCCACTTTTATTGGCATTTGATGCATCGGTTAGGTTTGTCACGTCATCTCTTTATAAATCAGGTATCGCCATCAGGCATATTAGCTATCTTGTCTTTTGGGATAACTGTAACTTTTTCATTTACAAAGAATGATTCTAAACTACGTGTAGGTGTGGAATCAATAGTTTTCTTTTTATTTACTTTTTTGGGTGTGACATCTACCGGTTTTTCGATTTTAAGTTTACGGTATGTTTGATTCGCAGCAATCAGCAACAACACTGCAAGTGGGTCAAACACAATGATAATGATGAAGATGACCAGACGAACTGCTTTGTCAATCAAGTCTCTATCATGTGTGCCATAAACAACTTCAGCAACATATTTTATAGGCCCCAAATCCGATTCAGCCTTTTTAACTTCCAAGGATAAAGGGAGCTTCTCTTCCGTGAGTAACTGTATCTCTTTTTGTAACCTCTTAGTCTCAGCAGTGATTCTCTCACGGTCTTTCTGTTGGGCTTTGCGAACTTGGTTTGCTTTGTCCGCCCCTTTCTCATCTTTCGACCTGCCCATAATTTGTTCGACAGCCTCATCATACTGATTAAGGTTTTTGTTGTTCCTCTCAATCTGCGATTGAATAATTTTAATTTTCTCATCATAGATTTCTACCTTTGCAGCTTGTGGTGCTATCGTACTCGAATGTTCAATGTGTGCTTTTGACAAATAACCAAAAATGCCCATTGATGTAATTCCCATAAGAAGAACCACAGCAATGAGAAAATACACTTTAAGTGCAGAGAATGTATTGTGCCAATGATTATATACCCACGATACAGTTACCAATTTTGCCGCTTCAAGCACAGAACCCATAATGATAATCGGCCAGTAAGAACCGGGGAATATCTGAGCAAGTCCTATCACAGAATAGTATGCTGCAATACCAGACAATGCTAGTGCAGTCAAAAATGGTAATATCGCATGTATCATTTGAAAAAATCTTCAAGTGTAGTTTGTTTTTCCGCTTTCCAGCCTATGCAGTCTAGAATCAGACTGATTGGTTCCAAAAACGTCTTCTCAAACTGAGTATCATAATCAATATATTCTTGCAGATTAAACTCTTTGGGTAATCTCATAGGAAATGAAATTACTGTATCCTTAAGAGTATTTGGTACTTTGAGATAGGTGAACTTTAGTTTTTCACCCTCTTTTATCAATGGATACTTATTTGTGAGATTATACTGTTTTAGATAATGATTGTAAAGTATTGCACCTTTCACGTGGATAGGTGTTCCCTTTTTATATATTGACGAAGAGTCGGCATATTCAGATAACCCGTTACATCCCCGTGGGAATGATATATCCTCAACAGGCAAAGACTTAAATTCCTCACGGAATTCTTTCACAAAATTCTGCACAGTTGCTTCATCAGTGTTCACAACCAAATCTACCAATTCATACATTTTACTTCGTACAACTGTGGGAGTCGATGACTTCACCATCTCAAGACCCATGACCTTGAGTTTTGGTTTGGCATACTGAACACCTTCGTTGTTGTATACGTTCAGAATGTAACGTTTCTTGGCTGTCCATATACCCTTGCTGGACAAACCTTCACGTTTCATTTGCATCTTTTGGTCGAAAGCATGAACATACTCAGCAAGTTCCTGATAACTCTTATCAATATATGGTTGAATCTTCTCCTCACAGATTTTGTCCATGAAGGCGATAACTTTCTCAGGTGATGGTTTTTTCTCATACACAGAATCAACCAATGGACCAAGATTAAGATAGATAGAATCTGTATCCGAAGCAATAACATAGTCTTTTTCAGTCTTCAGTATTTTATTCAAATATCCGTTGAGTTTATTTTCAATCCAACGGATGGATAGTTGTCCTGCCTGTGTAACGGCAAGTGCTTGGCGCAAATCATAAAATCTGAAGTACTGTGAACCCATTGCGCCGTAGGCTGAATTTAGAGAAACTTTCTTAGCCAATTGCAGATTGTTATATCGTGCAATTAGTTTTTCAATCTCTTTTTTCTTTGTTACATCTTTCTCTGTTTCATAATCCTGCTGTGCTTTTAACATCTCTTTCTTAAACTTCTTACGGTCTTCATACATCTCGACCATCATGGCTGGCAGAAAACCTTGCCTGTCAGTTCTGAAGAATTGACCATTAGGTGTAATCGTTACACCTTTGAGTACAGATGTGTTCAGATTCTTATTCAACAGTTCTTCAACAGATGCTTTTGCTGCCAGTCTCCGCATGTCATCTGTGTATTCGTGATTATCAATCAAAGTTTCCGGTGAAATATTGTATTGCATAATCAGGTGTGGATACAGACTGTTTAAGTCAAACGATGCAACCCAATTGTGTAAACCAATCTGTGGTTCTTTAACATAAGCACCTTCAAACGCAGCAGTTTTGTTTGCAATACGACGTGGCGGTACAACAATCTTGCGCTCAAGCAGATAGTTGTAAATCAGCGCATCCCACATTCTAGTCTGTGCAAAGATATCATCGTAATTTGTTTTGGTATCATATGCCAGAGTCAAACCAAGTTCAATTAGCTTAAGTTTGTCTTCAAGTGCCAGAACCAATCGAACGTCTTTGATGTTATAGTCAATGAACTTCTGGTAGTCGAGCTTATACAATTGATGTAGATTATCATACTCATCAAATGATAACTTATTCTCACCAAGTTCGATACTGGCAATCGTATCCAGACGGTAGTTTTCTGCGTTTCTACCTCCGGGCGCATACCACTGATACAGTTCAAGATAGTCTAATGCAGATACACCGACCATATCATAAACGGTTTGTTCACGTCCTTTGAAAACTGTGGTACGTTGAGAAATAATACTCCAAGGTGAAAGCTTCTTTACGTCATCTTCCCCAAGTATACGTGTGAAACGATTGATAATATAAGGAATATCAAAGAACTTGATATTCCAACCAGTAAGAACATCAGGAGGGTCGCTTGCCCAATCAGCAAGGAACCGTTCACACAAATCGATTTCGTCTTTGCAAGTAACATAATCTACATTTTCATCATTATTACGATACGAACCACATCCATAAACAACAGTCTTACCACCAAGTTTATGAATACCGATAGCTGTTATAGGCTCAGTTGCTTTATATGGGTCGGGGAATCCGTTCTCTGAACCAACTTCAATGTCTATGAAAGCAACGTGAAGATTAGAAATGTCCCAATCAATGCTGCCTCTAAAAGTGTCAGCAATAAAGGCATATTCATACCTTGTATTACCATAGATTTTAAAGTTTGCAACTTCTTCATAGCGTTTGACAAAATCACGTGCCTCCCTAATTGTATCAAAGGTCATTGGTTCCAATGGCTCATTGAACAATGAACGCCATTCAGATTGTTTGTTGGACTGTAAAAACAACGTCGGAGAGTATTTGATTTTATTCTTAACTCTCCGACCGTTTGTTACGCCACGAAACAGAATGTGATTACTATGAACACATACGTTTGTGTAGTATTTACTCATTACACTTTTAGTCCTGCTGGTGCCAATTCAATGCGGCTAAACATTCTACGGTAATTTTCTAACAAATCATCAACAGGTGTGTTGACAGTTAGTATATCGGAACGTTCAATACGGATGCCTTTATCAAACTCTTCAACAAAAGCAAGATATGGTGCGAAACCTACACCACCGGGGTCATTAGCAGAACGTGGTGGTACAGAAATTACCTGCACTGGATTTTTGATGAAGTAAATTTCACTATTACCTTCATCCATAATCTCACCAATAATTGTTTGGTGTGTTTTAAAAGTTATACATTTAATGCTCATACAGTTACCTCAGTTGTTGATTCAAAAACGTCAAGTGTAACCCATTTTTTAGGAAACAACATTTCACGACCACGAAAGTCTGCAATGTCATATGTGGGGTCATCAACAAGACCAATTAGTTCTACCTTGTTATCAAAGTCACGCAATACAAGGTCATACTTGTATGCTTTGGGAAGTTTGGAATTTGCTTCAGCAAGTTGTTTTGCCACTTTGGTGATAATGCTCATAATTTACTCCTCACACTTATTAACTTTAACTTCACATTGTTTCAAAAAATTAATTCCTGCGTCACTTCTATAATCGTGCTTGTAATAGACCTCCCTGATTCCAGACTGATATATCATTTTAGCACATTCTAAGCATGGTGCATGGGTAATAAACATTGCAGCACCATCACTTGAATTTGTTGACCGAGAAACTTTTGCAATAGCGTTGGATTCGGCATGTAGAACTTCTGGTTTAGATTTTAATCTTGCCCAACCATGAGCAGTTTCAGTGAAACCGTTTTCTCTCATCCATTCTTCAGTTGCTTGACATTCTTCTTTTAATACATACTCGGCCAATTCACAATTATTATCCCAACCAGATGGCATACCATTATAGCCAATACCAATAATTGTGTTGTCTTTGACGATTACACAGCCCACTTGTAATCTTCGTGCGGTGGAAAGTTCAGCATAAACACTTGCTGCTTTCATGTGGGCTTTTATATACTTTTCTTTCATTATAAGTAAATACTCACTTGCGTAGGTGGGGACTGTCGAAAAAATCGTTGCGGATTATTCCAATATGACAAGCGGAACCCGAAATGCGTTTAGCTCATTTACATGAATAAAGAACGGTAAGAATCTTTCACCCAAAAATCCGGGATAACGCCACGGTAATTGCTCCGATGTTGTCGGTGTTCTCGGATATACAGTCTTTGCATTCGACCAAACATACTCCAATAGTTCAAATAATTCACTGACATATTTCTTGAACAGTTGTTTGCGCATGATATAGCATGTTTCAAAACTTGCTTCTTTACCATACCACCAGTCCATTTTGCTTCTGTAATCGGGCATCAATTCATATATGCCATTCAAAAACAATTCAATATATTCTTTCGGTTGAGATTGAAGATATTGGTCAATAACCGAACATGGTAAAGGTGTTGTTCTATTTGTTAGTATATCGTGATTTTGTAGAATTGTCAATGCTTTATCACCCATAATGTCCGAAGAGAGATAATTTGCATTTGCATATGTGGGTTCCATACCCACCTTTACTACTTGTGGGTGCATACCATCATCTAGTTTCAGATATCGACGATATGTGGTACATCCAATGAAGTCTGCTTTACCATACTTCCAAAGATAGTATTCGGATGCTTGTTGACCCATCGCACGAAGAAACTCATCCTCATGACAACCAGAATAATAGTGCATGTATTCATGAATACTATTCTGTTGCGTGGTGTTAGTCCAATTACCACCAAGTCCCGGTGGATTCCAACCATAAGGATACTTCCCACCAGCAAACGATGCTCTCATCCAAGATGAATGATGATTGAATGGAAAGTCCTTATGAAAGTGACTGACCATCAATATATCATTCATCTGTTGTCTCTACTTTTGCTTTCTTTTTGAATTCGATGCGTGGAGCAATGATTGCTTTAATCATCTCTTGCTTATAATCACGCTTAGATTCACCCGTCATTGAAGACAAACTAATCTTCAATGCTTTACTCATTTTGAAATTTTGATTAGGTTTCATTACCATGTCCAAGAAACGTAAGAGTATCGTGTGCCCTTTGTCACAAGGTCAACTCTGTGTGGATATAAAAAACAAGATGGGAATATCATAATTTCACCAGCTTTTAGTGGTAGGATACTATCTTCCCAAAATACAAGTTCGCCGCCTGTGTAATCATTATTCAAACTACCAAGAATAGTTAGTGTCGGGACACCTTTACGCTGACCATCAAACATTGAATGTATATGGTCGCAGTGAAGTTTCATTTGTGTATCTGGGCGATAACGATTGAAGCGCACCTCAGAGTAACCATTCCAAGAATTATACCATGAAAACTGCAAGTCTTGCATATATTTCTGCAAGCCTTCCCATATCCTTTGCATAAAGAATTCTTTATGTTTCACATTAGACCATGTTACAGATAATTCATTGTTATATGAATGATAAGAATTATTTGTAGAATCGTAAAATTGATGTGTTTGAAACTGACCTTCAACTTTTTCAAGTTCTTCGACAGTTTCTTGACATATATCCTGCGGAATCCAATCAGAATATACTTTTAGATATGAGCGTAAATCTTTATCCATTATATACCTTTCAACAAGTGGGGCTTGCGCCCCACCCTTTACGCAGCCTTTTTTTCTTCTTGTAAGAGTTGAGGCTTAAACTCTTTTAATGCATTGTAATCACTACTGATTTCAATCTTGCGTGGTTTCTTATGTTCAGGAATGATATTCTCTAATCCAACACGAAGAATACCATCTTTGAACTCAGCACCTTTCACATGAATTGTATCAGCAATGGTGATTGTTTTTGTGAAGGAACGTGTACCAATACCACGGTGTAGATATTCAATATTTGGTGTACCTTCAGCTTTTTCACCTTTGATAGTCAAAGTGTTTTCTTGCACTTGAATATCAATCTCATCTTTACCAAAGCCAGCAACAGCAAGTTCAACCACATACTTATTGTCATCAAGTTTGATGATGTTATGTGGCGGAAAATTTGCGACTGGTTTGGTGTCATTTAGAATTGCTTCGACATCACGAATAAAATTTTCAAAACCCAATGTTTGATTTAAAACCATTGGACCGAATCGACCAGTAATAGTCATATTTTTCTCCTATTATAAGCAAGTTAAAATACGTGACCCCGAAGGCATCACGACTTACTTGACAACATGAAATGCGTTTCTGTTGACAAGATAAGTTCTGTTGGGATTATTTTGATTGAAGACCTGAATGAATTCATTAGCGCCTTCTCTTATAACATTATTATAATCCCGAGTATACACTTCTTCCTGTGTATACTTGTTGACCAGTTTTATCAAATTGTTTTTCACTTTGCTCATGATAATTCACCATTATTCTACTTTACCTTTTTTACCAATATTATATTTGGCAATAAGTTCCCAATCGTCTTTTTCTTTAAATGCAATAATTTTAATTTGATGAATTGGTGCCATGTTATTTTCAACTATATCATAATTTACAATCTTTAGCAAGTCCCATTCTTCAAGTAAATTGGCAATAGCGTTACGTCTTTGTATATCATTTTCGGTAATTGTTGACAATTTACCATCTAATGCAAATAACTCTTTAAAATGGACGATATAGTACTTACCTTGCTTGTGTAAAATATGGCAAGATTGGTATAACACTTTCTCTTTTCTACTCGATACGCCAATACGTGTCAATGTCTCACGAATTTTTAGGAAATCATCCTGCTGTTTCAGTGTGACTTCGACAAATTTAGATAAATCAACCATGTCATTTCCCTAATCCACCTGTGTCGGTTTCTTCTTTTAATTTTTGGATTTGTTCTTTGCTTAGGAGGAGTAAAGCTTCTTTTGCTTTACCGTCGGAAAGGCCGAAGACCTTCTTGACACATTCTAAATCATCATTTTTTTCCGACTTTTCCCACCCCACAAATGGTCTTTTCATAGACCTGACAGTATTTAGTAAAAAGTCAAACTGCATCTTTTTGTCTATATGCTGCCTGTAGTTCATCTCATTGGCGAACAGAACACAATCCTTGTGTTTAGAAACCGCTTTGTTAACTAGGAATGGTTTATATCCCTCTTCAGTAGCCTCATCAACAATAAGGTCTTTCTTTTCGGAAAGAATAGCCTTGACATAATCAAATGGCTTAATTGTTTTTGGGTCAATTGAATTCTGCATTTGCCATAATCTCTGTCAAACACGCCACCAGATTAATCTCCGAATCGGCAACGAAAGCTTCTTTGTATTGGTAATCGGCAAGAATCAAAATAACCTGTGGGATACTTTGGGGCTTCAGGAAATCATATAGATTATCATAGAGCTTCCTGAAGAAATAAGTGTTATCAATGTCAGTGGTGGATGCCCATTTTCTGATAGCCGTGAAATCTTTTTCTTTCAGATGTTTGACTATCTGTGAAAGTGAGACATCGTTTATCTGGGACAAAATACCGACATCAATTTTACCCAATTGAGAATATTTTTGAAGTTCATTGATAACCCGACGAAAATCTGGGAAATGCTTTTTGATGAGTTCCACGATAACTTTATCGTCGTAGCCGACATTCTCCGAGTCAAGCACATGCGTAATTCTTTTGAAGAACGCAGATGCCATCTTACTTTTCTCATCGGTCTTCAGAGTAAAGTCTACAACAGCACAACGACTGTGAAGTGGTTCAATCAGTCTGTTTCTGTAATTACAGGTAAAGATGAAAGAACAATTTACGGCAAACTCTTCGATAGCATTACGCAGAATAGCCTGTGCGTTTGGTGTCAGATAATCTGCTTCGTCAATGATGATGACTTTTCTGCCACCAGAGAACGACATAGCCGAAGCATATCCTCTAATCTTGACACGGATAGTATCAACACCATTCTCATCAGAACCATTCAGAATTAGATAGTCGCATCCTATCTCGTTGCACATGGCTTTGGCTATTGTGGTCTTGCCCACCCCTGCTCCACCAGTCAGAAGAAGATTGGGAATCTCTTTCTGTGCTACGTACTTCTGAAAGATTGTTTTTATGCGGTCCGGAAGAATACAGTCCTCGACCCTTTGAGGTCTGTATCGTTCCGTCCAAAGAATGTGCTCCATAACTTCCTTTCACAAAAATCATAATATAAAAAGTGTATTAATTATTCAGAAGGTAAACAACATCTTCGAGTGCTTCTTTCACACGCCAATCGACATTGTTCACACCATATACGACTGTATACCTTTGCAGTTTTGCATTTTCATCTGGGTCAATGATTTCAAATACAGATGCTACGATATCTGCATTGATGTAAATATCATCACCATCAAATGCCTGTGATGCATTAGTAAGTTTTACAAGCTTAGTCATATCAATCCTTTTCAATTTTAGAACTTGGCTCTGTTGCAATCCAGTATTGCAAATTCAAATCTTTATTGGTGAAATGTGCAATATTTTGTGATGTCAACTCGACTTCATATGTGCCAGAAATCATCTTCATGTTTTCGATTGACAAATAGATTTTGTATTTCTTTTGATTATCCGACTTTCCGATAACCACAGAATCAGAATGTGCAGAATCATTCTGTAAGTCAATGCAAGAAACAGAGATATCATCACCATCAGATTCTAGGCAGATATATGTGGATGAAAGAACCATAGATGCTTTCATAATCCAGTCAAAGTCTTCCTTAGAAATTGTGAATTTGACTTCTGGAGTTGGCATTGCAATAGCATTCTCCGGTGGTAGCATAATTACGTTCGGTGAACAGAAACGATATACTACTCGACTGCGACCATTTAAACCGGAAATGATAATGTTGTTTTGCTCAAAATCAATCTCAGGCTGGTTGTTATGAAGAGACAATACCGAAAGGAAATTGTTCAAATCGTATACAGCAAAGTCTGTGGGAATTTCTTCACCAATTTCAGCCTGAGCCATTACAGATTTTTTGTTAGAAATGGTACGAAGAGTCTTACCTTTCTTAAACATTAAACCCTGATTGATTGATGCGAAATTCTTTAAAAGTGTGATTGTGTCGTTAGATAGTTTCATGATTTATTTCCTCGTCAAGTCATGATTGTGCAGAGCCATTATAGCATAATGAACAACCTTCATCAAGTCATCTCGATTGTAGCCGTTCTTTTTACCGTAACGCTGTGCGTACTTCATGATATTTCCAATAAAGAATCCTTCACCGTGCCCACAGTCAATAATGAATTCTGAAGTTTGGAATTTGTTTTGTGAGTAATGTTGACCGTATGTCTTGTCGATGTATTGTTTCAACTCTTCAAGAATACGGTCTTCACTATATTTGTAGTCTATCAAAGCCTACCAGTATACTGGGCAACAGCGGGCATGTTACCAGTAAATGCATAGGTGCCGATGTGTTGCGTCTTCATCCATGGGCACAGATAAACCTGTCCACCAATTTTACGCCACATCTGACAGAACATATAGTCTTCTGATAGATAACGGTCTGAGCCACCACCCACACACGAATCAACAGTATCAATCACCGTATCAAAGTATGCGTGAATGTAACGTGAACCATCAAAGTGTGCCTGACCAACATGGTCTGGTTTGTATCGGATTTGTGGATAAGCATCTTTCATCTTATCGAACACACCACGCTTAATCATCATGTGACCTGTACCAATCTCCATAACTTCTAGAGGTTCAGATACTTGGAATTGTTGTGTGCCTTTAACAACATTGAAGACATATTCACCAACAAGATTTTCAAGTTCTTTTGGATTTAAGTCTGGATGACGGCGGGCTGTCTCTGCTACGTTACCCCAGTTAATAGATTTCTTAGGATAAGGACCACCAATAACATCTTTGTCGAGTGCCATCAGAGCAATGATATCATTCGGGTCGAAGTGAATATCAGAGTCGATAAACATCATGTGTGTAAAGTCTGTGCGTAGGAACTCATCAACAAGATAGTTACGTGCTCGTGTGATAAGTGATTCGTTGAAGAGGAAAGAGAACTTCGTTTCAATACCATAACGAATCATAATGGTTTGAAGGTCAAGACAGGACTTCATGTAAAGTCCATGATTCATGCCACCATACATTGGTGTGGCAACAAATAGCTTGTTTTTTCTCAGTTGTTCAAGGTTAACTTGTAGTTGCATAATTTATCCATAAAAAAGAGTGAAAGCTTATACATTATATATGCCCCCACTCCACCAGTTTTAATGTTTTTATTAGGCGAAAATATCCGCACCAAATACTGCATGTGCTGCGGCAATCATTTCTTTGTTTGGTTTACCCAACTTGTAATAGGTAACCGAACGACCATCGGAAAGAACTTTCTTATTGGTATAAATGCAGTGACCTTCTGAACGCAGTTCTTCAATACGTGCAGAAACATTTCGAATACCAAAACGTGCACGTGCCTGTGCAACAGTTAGAGTATTCTCACCTTTACTTTTTGAAAGGTAATTAATAATTTTTTTCTTAGCGGACATAACAATGCTCCATGAAAAGAGTCGCACAAATGGGTAACAGTAGAGGCGACTTTTCTCTACATTGCAAAATTATATAAAAAAAAGAGAGAGCATGTCAACGCTCTCTCTAGTAAAAATGATACTTTTACTAATTAGAAGGGCATTTCTTCCATTGGGTTTTCTACTTTCGGTTCTTCTGCTTTCTCTGCTGGCTTATCATCACCAGCATCAACCTTAGTATACAAATCATAGAAGGTAGCCGAAGTGTCTGCATCAAAACGTGCCAAGCAATACTTAATTGCTTTCAGTTTGTCGTTATAGATACCGTGAGTCTTAACGATGTGTACCAGACGGCGGGTAGAAATAACCTCATCGCAACCACCATCGGCAAACGTATTACGAATTACGGTAGCCCACGTAACAAGTTTCTTAGCAAAGTCTGCATCGTCACGACCAACCGACTTCAGTTCTTTCTGAATGATTTTGGTTTCAACACGTGCAGGTGGCCATTCCTGTTCCATGGTGTTAGGAAAACGCTCAAGGAACGCTTCATTCAACACGTTGGTGAACATATAACGACCATCTTCAGAACCTTTACCTTTGGTGTTAGCAGTAGCAAACACGGTAAATCCGGGTGCTGGAGTCACCAGTTCATTCTTTTTCTTCAGCAAGAATGGTTTACCTTCGAGCACACGCTGTAGGCACGAAAGATTCTGTGCACCATAATCAATCTCATCGATACACAGAACAGCACCTTGACGTGCAGCAACAGTCACAGGACCATCACGCCATTCCATTTGACCATTAATCAGAACATAGTTACCAAGCAAATCACCTTCATCAGTATCTGGTGTCATTGATACACAAACAAATTTGCGTTTTGCTTTGGCACATGCCTGTTCAATCGACATAGTTTTACCGTTACCAGAATGACCGGTAACAAAAACAGGGAAGAATGAATTCGATTCTACGATTGACACGATGTCGGCAAAGTTACCGAACGGTACATAGTTTTTATACTCAGCCGGAACCAAGTCTTCAACCTCAAGGTCAGTCGTAACATTTGAAATACGATGACCAGTTTCCGGTTTTGCCATCGGAATTACTTGTGCAACCATATTAATAGTTTCGGCAACAGCGTCTTCATTTTGAAATTCCACAGTCGCACCCGGCACACGATAAACGCCACGACGAATCTTATTATCTTCTTCTTTTGTAAACCACTGAGGGAATGGAATATCTAGTTCGTCGGAGATGATACGAATGTCTTCAATGGTAAATTCATTCTTACCACTTGCCACCAGTGCATCAATAAACTTTTGACGTTTTTCTGCACGACTTGCCATAATATAAACTCCTAATGATATTGAAACTACATTATAGGGGAAACTAACCACCTTGTCAAGTGGTTAGTTACCATTAAGTTGCTATCAAACCGATGAAACGAGACACCAGAACCCGATTTACTTGCCGTGCTTTGGTATATTTACCGAAAGCTTTGGTCAATGTGTTTGCACTAATCACATCAGGTTTGTCAAACGAATCGTCACCAATATCAAGGTCATCACCACCAGCCAAGATAAAGAATGATTTGTATCCGGGATTACTAGATTCCAAGAACTTTTCTTTACGAAGAATTTTACCATACTTCGTTACGGCATCTGAATATGCTCCACTGTAAGCATCTTGTGTTCTAAGTTTATCCATTTCTTCATTAAATAGTCTGCGTTTTATTGCACCTCTCATATGATTATCTGGTGCAAGATAAAAACCAATGATATTTGCACCAGTAGTTTTCATCAACCAGTCGCCAATAGCAGCACGAACACCATCCCCATGTGATTTTACTGGTATCTGAAGTTTATTTTTTGGGTCACAAATAAACACATTATGAATATTCGGTCTAAAATATGATTGACCACCATTACTATTTACATATCGATGAGTTTCATCAGCATCACCATCATGCACCACACACAGATTAACAATATCAAGATTGTTTTGTTGACGAAACTCGTTGATTAGTGTTTGCGATGCAATCAAAGCTTCAGTCAATGGTGTAGCAGACAAACATTCGGAAACAGTACGGCTAAAATGTCTACCACCAATGTAACGACTTGACCATGCATCTGCAAGGCACAAAATGTTTTTCATTGACCTTGAAAACTCTGCATTACTCATCTTAGAGTTAATCATCTCACGCAAAAATACTGTAGACACCAATAGTTCGGATGTTTTTTCAGTAAAGCAGCCATGACTTGATGTGCCATGATACTTGCGTTTTAAATCACCATATTCGTCATAGATACCATCATTCGGATAATCCATTGCCCGAACATTTTCAGCATTACCAAATCCATATGCTGCAAAAGGAATGTTTACTTTACGGCAGAACATAGCCAGAACCAAAATCTGTTCATATGATGCAGCAAGATTCTCAGACATCGAACCAGACTTATCAATCAACAAAATCAAACCATGTGATTTACCTTTGGGTACACGCATCACACGTTTGAAGATGTTATCGTCAATCTGATACTTAAAAATACGACTGATATCAAGGTCACCCGTTTCTGAAGTCTTTGCCTTAGAGAATTTGTCAGCGGCTTTGCGCATTTCAAATTCTTTTGCCAGCAACGAAACAAACCTATCATTCTTTTTACGAAAATCATTGTACAAATTTGTAGCAATTTTTTCGTAATCTGCTTTTTGTTTTGACAGTTCTTCAGTCCAAATTTCTTGAGTGCGTTTAGCTGGCGTGATGATTCGTTTCATATCCGGTTTAGGGATATTGACGTACACATATTCACGAGCATTTGGTGCAATCAAAGACCTTTCATTCTGACGGAAGTTCTCATCAGTTTCGCAACGTGGTTCATTGTGTGCGGTAGTACCTTTAGATTCTTTTTTACGATTGATGATGTCACCATCTTCAGCATCAGATTCTTCATCTGACTTTTTATCACTGGAGCCTTGTGATTTTTGACCATCACCCTGCTCGTCACCATCTTCACCTTTACCTTTGGCTTTTGAACTGACATTACCTTCAGTATCAACTTCAGAGTCACCATCACCCGAACCAATTTCATATTCATCCCCGTCACCATAGGGGTCGAACTGAAACATATCTTGCGGTAATTGAATTTGATTTTGTTCGTCTTTTGAATAGTCCCAAATTTCTTCAGTAAGTTTCAGAACATCTTCAAATGTTTCACATTCCTGAACACGAACGATAAAATCTTGTTCTTTCTGATTGAACAGAATTGGTAAGGTATAACCAGACTTCGAAAAAATATTCAGTCGGTCAATAAAAGGAAATGAATTAACGTCACGACCTTTCAGACCAAAGAAGTCACGCTTCATAAGTTCTTCAAAGCCAGCAACAAAAGACTTGCGCAGACCGGGATACCGACGTTTCTGGCGTTTCTCAATACGTGCATCTTCAACTACGTTCAGGAAGCCTTTGTAGTTACGACCACGATTGTGTACGGCACCATGCCAGCCTTCAGCCGGAGTATCGATAGCGTGACCAACTTCATGACCCATCAACAAATCGTATAAGTCGCCGGACATTTCCGACCAGATAGGACAAATCAGAACACGATTTTTGGGGTCGAACATTGCCGTAGATACTTTGGAATGTTGAACCGTAAGATTTTCGGTTGCCATCAGTTTGGCAAGACCCGACTTTTGATTTTGAATATTGTTGCTCATTTGATAACTCGTGTGTTATTGAACATACATCGTATCAGGAATGACCACATTGGTCAAGTCGTTTTGGGTAGCGGCAACAGACTGTAGATATGCAACAACAATAATTTCAGGACCGAATTTATTGATTGCATCTTTGATATCGGCAACGGCAGCAAAGAATTCCATTTCTTGCTGGTCTACCAAATCTTGCAAAGTTGACATGTCATTCTCCTGTTAACCAATAAAATCCAATGTTAACAGGAGAATGGGTAAGTGTCAAGACTTTTTATTACTTCTTATAATTTTTTTAACAAGTTTGTTTGCTCTTTGTTTTGCCATTTTCAGAGCAAGTGGTTTGACATATTGTGTATATCTTATGCCATTAAGATGGTCAAGCTCGTGTAGGTAGCAACGTGCAGACAATCCCTCAAGCATTGCTTCTTTATATTCACCAAATTCATCAGTGAACCCGACTTTAATTGACCTTGGTCTTTCGATGTTTAAGAAAAGTCCGGGTGAAGATAGACACCCTTCTTTACCTTTTTCCCAAATATCATCTTCGTCCAATACCTTTGGGTTGATACACACCAACTGAAATTCTTCAGTACCAATAACGAACATACGTTCAGCAACACCACATTGATTTGCTGCAAGACCAAGACCAGCATATAGTTTCATAGTCATCTTCAGTCGTTTGGCTAACGTAACCAATGCAGGTGCTGGAAACCCACCTGTGTATTCAGGAATTCTCTGTTGTAATAGATGGTAATCATCACCAAATACAGGCAAAGGATTTATTTGTTCTACTTGTTGGATACCCGAAGCGGTATCGATAGTTAAAATATCACTCATTTTATTATCCTCGAAAAGTTTTTTACTTTCTCAAAACGAATTGTATTGGCAAACTTGTCTTGCAGTATATCACCCTTATGACTGATGACAAAAATATTTGCATCATCAAGCGCATGAAGTATCTTCATCAATTCTTCAGTGCCTGTGTTATCCAAGCTCGAATCAAACACTTCATCCAACACCAACAGATTTGTATTGGCTGAGTTTTTAAGTTTGGCAATAGCTCTCCACGTCAACATCAAAGCCATGTCAATACGTTGCTTCTCACCTTCTGAAAAGTTATGGTAACTAAACTCATCACGATGTCGTGACTTGATTGATTCTTTGAACGATTCATCGAGATTAAAGTTCACAAAGAAATCCATGCTCGACAGGTACTTGTTTACAAGCTTATTAATTACTGGCAGGTATTGCTTAACAATATTTGTTTTAATACCAGAATCCTTCAGTAGTGTTGCCGCAACATCATAGTATGCCTTATCATCAAGCATTTGTTTCATGTCTGCTTGTGCTTGTTTAATTTGTTGCTCAATGATTGCCAGTTCATTTTGGTCAACTTGTTCTACTGTTGTTTGTAGACTGCCAATTTCTTTTTCTAATCTAGCAATCGTATCATTCAATCCTTTGATAGCAGTATTTCTGGTTGCTATCTGAATACGAACATCAGATAACTTTTTCTCTTCAGCTTTCTGTGTTTTTAATAGTGCTTCATGTTCGGATAGTTTTGCTTGCAGTTCTTTCAAACCACCATCAAGTTCCTGCTCTTTCGATAAAAGTTCGACAAGTTGCCCCTCTTTAAACTCCACGGTAATGGCTTGCCTACAGGTTGGGCAATCAGAATTGTGTTCAAAGAAACGTCTATCTGCTCCCACTTTGGATATCTTGCTTTCAATTTGAGATTCAATTTTTCTAAACGCTGCAATCTTCTTCTCAGTTTCAGGTGTTTTCGAACAGATGTCGGTATAAACTTTCTCTCTTCTCTCCAAATCGACAATCTCTCTATGTAAGGTGCCAATGGTTTCTCGGTGCAGAAGTATCTCTTTCTCATATTCTTTCCTCTTCAACTCATTATTCTGATTGAGTTTGTCTTGGTGCTCTTTCTTGAGTTCATATTTTTGTTTGTACAATTCAATTTCGTTTTTCTTTTGTACCATCAAGTCTTTATTGTTCGACAGTCGGTCTTTGACCAAGCTGTTCATGGTAGAAAAGATTTGAATGTCTAACAAATCTTCAATGATTGCACGACGGTCAGCAGCCGATAGCTGCATGAATGGCGTGAAAGATGCTGAACCAAGAATAACAATCTGCGTAAAAGACTTATAGTTTAGTTTGAGAATAAACTTCTCTAGATAGTCTTGATAATCTCTTGCGGCAGCATCTTGATTCAGCAAAACCGAATCTTGATATATCTCAAACACATTTGGTTTGATACCACGAACAATTTTATACTCTTTGGAGCCAATAGAAAACTCAATCTCAACCACACACTCTTTGTTATTGATTGTATTAAGAAGATTGGGTTTGTTGATGTTGCGGAATGGTTTACCAAACAGAGAAAAACACAACGCATCCAGCATTGTAGATTTACCCGAACCGTTAGTGCCCACAACCAATGTGGTTGGGTTACCATTCAAATTTATTTCTGTGAAATAATTGCCGGTAGATAAAAGATTTTTCCAACGTAAAGTTTTAAATAATATCATTCGACTTCAGCATTAATTGCTTCAATATAAAGTTCACGCATCAGAGTCTTTAGCTTGTCGTTCTGAACATTCAAAGAAAGATTGTCAATATACTTTGACAGGATTGTGATTGTATCTTCAGTTTCATCCACAGAAGATGTATCCAAAGATGTATCATTCTCATTGACATCTTCAACGATTGATATATCAGCAGCACCAGCTTTGTATAGATTGTCAATCACAATATCAAATAAGAAAGGATTTTCTTTGCTCTTTACAACAACTTTAACATAAGAACCTTCGTATACCGAATAATCAAAGGTACGATAGTGTTCGGCAAAGTGTTCTAGTTTATCATCGTAATTCAATTTGTAGAACATTCGATATGGGTTCTGTACAAATTCTTGCTTGCGGGTATCTGTATCAAAGATGACAAACCCCCGTGGGTCATTGTAGTCAACCCATGTCATTTCATTTGGTGAGCCGACATAGTAAATGTGTCCATCATCACTTCTATGATGGAAATGTCCGGACAACACTACATCATACTTGTCAAATGTCTTTTTGTCTATACCTTCATGGCAAACATTACCCCTATCCATTTCGAAACCAGTGATTTCAAAATGACCCAGTGCAATTTGTGACTTGGTGGTTTTTATTTTTTGGTAGATTTCATCTTGGTTATCATCGCAAATCCAAGGTATGATATCAATAGGAATGCCGTCAAACTCAACTGTGCTAAAAGAATCGTATACAGTAATATTATCATATTCGTTTAGTAATAATTGAGATGAGTTGACTTCTAACGTGTTCTTGAATGAGATGTCATGGTTGCCAAGAAGCGTAATGAACGTGATGTCGTTCTCTCTAAGTTTATCAAAGAAATATTTACGACACAGATAGAGTGTATTGAAATTAATGTACTTACGGCGGTCGAATAAATCGCCAAGTTGTATAATGGTTGTAATACCATTTTCTTTAAGGTAGGGAAAGAGAGTGTTCGTATAGAACTTCTCAATATATTTATGAAATTCCAACGAATCACTTCTCATTCCAAAATGAGTATCACCAAGTATACAAATCTTCATTATTCCAAATCATCTTCCAAGAATTGTTCAAGACCTTCAGCCTTTTTAGCCTTCTTCTTTTTCTTGTTCTCTTCAAAATTATAGATGAACTCTGATATGTTATCGTAGAGTTCGAACTGTTTCATGTTGCCATTCTCATCTTCAAACATCTCACCTTCATCTAGCAAACCAAACTGTTGCGTAGCTTTGTACTTTACATACAGTTGTTTCTTCTCACGCATAATCCTACGCAAGAATGCATAATAGATTATCTGTGTGAAGTAAGCAAAAGGATTCTTTGATTTGTCTGGGTCAAAGTTTCGAAAATACATGATGCAATTTTCGATTCCATCTGCAATCATCTCATCACGATATGTGTATGATATGAAGTTCGGTTTACGTGATAGATGTTCGGCAATCTTTAAGAAACACTCACCAATGTAATCCGGCACTTTAGGTTCTGGCTTATTATTTTTTTTAGCATCCTCACAATCATCACGATACTTGATGAGTGCAGCCAGAAAGTCTGCATTATTTACATAGTGTTTTGTTGTCATACGTTACCATATTTGTTATTTTTCAGGTATTGATAACCTTTAATTAGTTCTTCAATTCCATCATCTAATGTGTTGTATGGTGCCCAACCAGTCGCCTCTAGCTTTTCATTTGATACAATATAATTTCTTTGGTCGGGGTCTTTCTTGATATCACCCTCGACAATAGTAAAGTTTGGAATGTGTTTTTTGATAATCTCACACAGTTCCAACTTGGATACGTTTGCGCTAGACAATCCTACGTTATAAATGTTGCCTTTCATTTCTTCAAACTGCCAGATAGCATGTAAGAATGCTTCACAGACATCACGTACATGAATATAGTTTCGTTTGAAGTGTCCTTCAAAAATGACCACGTAACCATCATTGACTGCACGATACGTCAAATCATTCACTAACAAGTCAGTACGCATACGTGGTGACATACCAAATACCGTAGCCAAACGATAGCTAATTGAGTTTTCACGTTGCATCAAAACTTCTTCAACTGCAACTTTATCGATTGCATACTTGGAGATTGGGCGCAATGGAGAATCTTCCGTGCAGAAATTGTTCTCATCACCAGTGCCATATGCCGAGTTTGTGGTGGGCATAATGATGCGCTGGTCTTTAGATACACGGTCTAGCATCCAGAACAATGCATCTTTGTTTGTCGTATCAGCACCAACAACATCCTTATTGCAGAGCGGTGCTCCAACAAGTGCAGCCAAAGGAATAATAATATCAGCTTCTCTTAAAAGAGAATTCATGTGCTCTGGGTTACGAATGTCACCATTCACAATCTTCAGATTTTTATTTTCACACAAATGATTCAGACTGGTCTGACCAAACATAAAGTTATCAATCACAGTGACCAAACAACCCATTTGTAAAAGGTATTCGACAAGAATACTACCAATGTAACCGGCACCACCAGTTACTAATACACGCCACTGTCCCATATTAAATCCTATTCAAAACGGTTACGATTTCAGAAATTTCACGTTGTGTTAACGTTGGGTAATTACCAATGTAGAACGAATAGAAATGCATATGTTCTGTATTGGGGAAGTCCAAATAATGGTCGCCATATATTGGTGTCAAGTATGGCTGACGCAATTGGTTACCACCACCAGCAGAACCACGTCGGAATTCTATACCTTCATCACGTAGCTTACCCATAAACCTAGTTACAAATTCTTTGTTTGCATACTCTGGCTGTAGAACAATATTGAACGCATAGTTACTGCAACCAAAATAATTGAAATCAACTTTATACTTTTTAGGGTCTAGTTGTTTCATAAAGAAAGCTAAGTTTTCATTTCGAATATTAACATTTTTATCAAGGTATTTCAACTGGTTCTGACCAAGTATACCGCCAATTTCATTATTACGCATATTGTATGCGGGGTATGCAAAGATGAAATCGGAATTTAATTCTGGATACCTTTCTTGATATGTCTGTTTCATACTATCCGAATCACACTCACGAACCATACCATGTGAACGAAGCATACGGACGGTGTGGTAAACATTCTCATCGTTTGTACATACCATACCACCTTCAATAGTAGACATGTGATGTGCAAAATAGAATGAGAAATTAGACATCCAACCAAAACTTCCTAGTTTTTGCCCATTATGTGTTGCACCATGTGACTCACACACATCTTCAATCAATGGAATGTTTAGTGCTTCAAGTTTGTATAATAGTTCATCAGTAAGGCAATTGAATCCTTGTGCATACGTTAGAAACACCGCACGTGTTTTGGGGGTGATTGCTTTGAGAATACCTTCGGTGTTCATACCAAGTGTGTCAAGGTCAATATCAACAAAGACTGGAGTAAACCCACACTGTAAAACAGAAGCAATGTCAGACACCCATGTGAATGGTGGAACAATAACCTCACCACCGTCCGGGTATAGGGTCTTCAACATCGTCATGGATAATAGGTTTGCAGATGCACCCGAGTTTACAAACACAGAATACTTGACACCCAACCACTCACTCCATGCTTTCTCAAAAGCACGGCACTCTTCACCATTGGTAAGTCTGGGATTATCTTGTTGTAGATGTTTTATTACCAAATCTAAATCTTCTCTAGTAATATTGTTTGACATTAGTGGGTATTTCATAATCACTCCATAATAATTTTTGAGCCTTCATAATCAAATTTGAAGGGAACCCATACGTTGATTTCAGGTATTGCTTTTTTGATTTTGTCATGTGCATCTGGCGGAGCAAGAAACATAAAGAATCCACCACCACCTGCACCCATTAACTTTCCACCATATGCACCAGCATTTAATGCCTTTTCATATATGTTATCTATGTAGTTAGTTGTTACAGAATCCGTGAGTTCTCGTTTACGTTCCCACTGATACTTTAGCAACGCACCTATTTCATGCATCTTTCCGTAATTTTCAAAATAGGTTAATGCTGTTTCTGTTAGCACACTAATTTCTTCTAGTAATCTTTCTGATTTGCCTTGCTTGATTGCTTCAACCTGTTGCTTGGCATGTACGTCAGACAATCTATCGATACCAGAAAACCCCAACATGATGTGTTGTTCCATGTTATTCAAATAATCTGCATCAACTTTAAGATGACGAACTTTGATGCTATCTTTTTCCAACTCAATTACACGAACTCCACCATATGCTGCCATGATTTGGTCTTGAACCCCAACCGATTCGCCAATATGATTCTGCTCAATGTTAATCGCAGCAACCGCTAGATGATATGGATTGATTGGTATATTAGCTTGTCTTGCTAATGCATGAACTAATCCAACAGTAAATGAAGAAGATGAGCCAATACCAGACCTAGCAGGTAAATCACCATCATGAGAAATAGATATACCATTAGGCACCTTGAAAAATTTCAAACATTCTCTTACCGACGGATGTTCAATCAAGTTAATATCAGGCACACTCTCAATCTTAGAGTATATGACTCTATTCACATAATCAAAATATGGTGGTAGTTTCTTCACATTGATATAGCAATAATGTGCCATAGCAGCGGAGATTAGTTTAGTCGGTCTATTCTCAAACCACGCTGGATAATCTGTACCACCACCAAACAGTGACAGCCTGTATGGTGTTTTAGAAATAATCATTCAGTTTTTGTATAATATTTTCTTTACTCAAACCATGTTTCTTCAACAGATATTCACGACCACCGTTCTCAAACAAATATTGTTCCGGTAATGTGATGATGTGTATTGGTTTTAATATAGAGTTTGATGCCATATCTTCCATGACTGCTGCACCTAAAGAACCACATGGTGTTTGTTCATCAACAACAATAATACCTTTACATTCAGCCAGAAGGTTAGAGAAAGAGAATGGAAATGGTTTGGCACGAATTAAATCAACACCAACAACATCATCTCTTTCTTTACAGACTTCACTGATAATGTGAGACATCTTACCCGAACCAACCAATAAGACTTTTGAATTGTCAACGGTGTCACCAATCAAACGATAGGTTAGGTCATTCTTAAAGTTTGTTACTGGTAGTTCTGGTTGGTCATGTCGGTCAAAACGAATGTAACACAGTTCTGGATTATCCAATACTTGATTAGCCAATCTTTTAGCTGAACTTGCATCTGCTAATGTGTATACATTCAAATTCAGAATTGAACGCATACACGCAAAATCTTCTGTGATGTAATGAGTAGGACCAGCATCAGCGTATCCAATACCAATACCAACAGAAAGAATGGCAATAGGTAGATTCATCATCGATGGACCACATTTGATTTGCTCAATAGCACGAAGTGAGATAAATGGTGCCATGGCGTAACAAAATACTTTTTTACCTTGCAGTGCAAGACCAGTGGCAATATCAATCATTGCTTGCTCAGAGATACCGCAATGAACAAAGTTGTCTGGATATTCTTCACGCAGACTATCTAATGCTGCCGCACCAAAGTCAGCAGACAGAAAGTAAATATTCTTGTCAGTTTCTAAACGCTTCTTTACTTCTTCAATAAACGCATCACGCTGTAGCATCATTAATCTCCCTGCGGCATTGTTCAATTTGTTCCGGTGTAATAGCTTGCATGTAGTGCCATTCAGGTTTGTTCTCCATCAATGAGAAACCTTTACCCTTGACAGTGTTTGCAATAATTATTTTTGGTTGGTTAGAAGCTGCATCCAAGGCTGCTTGTATAGAGTTTGTGTTGTGACCATCGACAGTGTAAATATCAAACTCAAACCCAGATAGCTTGTCTTTGATAGAATTAAGGCGCAGACAATCATCAGTTTTTCCTAGAATAATAAGATTGTTTACATCAATAAAGATTGTCATGTTCTTCAATTGACGATGAGCAACAAACAGTAATGCTTCCCATGTTGAACCTTCATACAGTTCACCTTCCGAAATAACCGTATATACGTGATTATGTGGATTAGCAATTGCCATACCAGCACCAACACCAACACCATGCCCTAATGAACCTGATGTCATATCGATGCCGGGAATAGAAATATTCCCAAATACACGAAGATTTGTTGGCAATCCTTTACCCCAATTATTCCAATCTTCTTCAGCAATGATGCCAAAGTTTTTCAGAATAGGATACAGTGCAACAGTTGCATGTCCTTTACTGATAAGAACTTTATCTTCAAAGTCAACATAGCCGCCATGATAAAGTGTGGTTACAATCTCCAGCATTGAGAATGTTGAACCGGGGTGTCCCTGACCAACTTCCACAAATTTCTCAAATAATTCTTTACGATATAAGTTTGCTTGTCTTTGCAAATCCATAATCAATCTCCAAGTATCTTTCGTTTCAATTTAATCTTTGCCATCTCTTCAAGGTTTGTTCGTGAGTCTTTGCCAAATTTTTCTTCAACAAGCTTCAAGAATGGCTCATGTGAAAAGTATTTGTGCCATGCTTCATCCCGGAACTTCAACACTTGTGCACCAGTCAATGTCTTTGTGCGTAATGGTCTGCAATCATAAGATAAGAAAGCATACTCTTCAAAAGTTTGTGGTAGTTCCCAACCATTTGCTACTGCATCACGGTGAAGTGCTGAACCTGGTAATGCCATAGCAGCATAAAAGTTCGCATGTTCACAGTTCAATTCTAATGCAAGGTCTAATGTTTCTTGCATAGTTTCGTATGTATCATCTGGGAAACCAAACATATAGTTTCCAAGAATATTGATACCGGCTTCTTTAATATCTTTGACAATCTCACGAATGTCTACATCTTGAAACTTACCTTTCTCAATTTCAAGACGAACGTTTCTATTACCGGCTTCAATACCAAGACACAACCAATTAACACCAGCATCTTTGAATAGTTTCAGTTGGTCTTTACGTACAGAATCTACACGTGCATATGCCCAAAAGTTGAACTTCATGCCACGGTCAATTAGTCCTTGAAGAATAGGAACATAATATTTTTTATTCAGAAAGAACATCTCATCTGTGATGCGAACAGTTCTTACACCTTGCTCCCACAGATATTCAAATTGTTTCAGCATCAATTCTGGTGACCAGAAACGCATACCACGAGAATCAGATGCCACAACAGGGTTATATGATGTACGATTGACGATGTTAATCATGCAGAAGTTACAACCGAATGAACAACCTAATGATGTTGAGATAGCAGCAAACGGTGTACGACCTTCATCTTTGAAATAGTTGTGCCAGTAATGAGCACGATATTTGTTCAAGTCTATCAAGTCCCAAGCATAGCCGGGCATGACCCTATCCATATCTTCGGTCTTTACAATCTCACCGGGTGCACCATTCTTTGGTAGTCCGTTCTTCTTATAAACAAGTCCACGAACATTTTCTAATCCATTTACATAATCTGTTTTAAGTAAATCTAATAGACCATATACACCTTCGTTGATGAAAACAAAATCGATGTATGGAAAGCTAATTGTTTCATATGGCATAGCTGATGCATGTGAGCCGATGAATACAATCTTAATAGATGGATGGGATATTTTTAATTGCTGTGCAAGTTTCGTGGCACCAATCATCATGGTTGTGCCAGAGTTTGGATTTTGTCCATAAAGAACAAATACTGCTATGTCTGTACCGGTAGCGGCAATACGATGTGCTCCAGTTTCATAATCAGGAATGGGGTCTGCATCGAAATCTAAAAGATTTGGTGTGTAACCCTGAGCACGAACTGCTTGGGCAAGCAGCAGTGCCCATGTTGGGGGTTCAATAGCAGAATACTTATCTGCCAGTCCTTGATACGCAGCCTTAGCACTGCTTGGTATAACAAATGTCACCAGTTTTGACATAACAAAAAATCCTCTTAATGTAGTTTTTTACTTTTTATATCGTTTAATATTTGTTCAAGTTGATTTTCAGTCAGAGCACCATCATCTTGTTCATATTGTGCTTCCTCATGTTCTTCAAGCAATTCTTCTAACAACTTGTCAGCATCAACCATATCTTCATTAGTACGTGTGACGAGTCTATCGTAATAAGTAATCATTGCATCTTTTGGTTCAATGATTGTAACAACATCATATGTGTCAACCGTTGCACGGTTCGTCTTAATCAATTCAACTGGTAACCAAGGCATCATCATCATGATTGTTTGTCCAGTGGGTAAACGACGAAACACCAAACGCATTGGGTCATCCAATTGCAACATATCTTTTTCGGTCAATTCAGTAACAGAAGCCATGATATCTTCACCAGTTTGCATTCTGATAAGTTTTACGTTATGCATTCTTGACCTCTATGTTGTAAAATTTGTATTTAAACTTTTCCTCATCATAGATTTTAACACGTTCAGCAAAGTGTTTCAATGTAAAATTAACATGTTTACCTATACGAAAATCATCGGCAATGTCATATAGCACCGCTTCAGTTTTATTATCTCCCAGTCTAAGCCCACGACCGATAGATTGCAGGTTACGTACTCTGGATTTGGAAGGGGATGCAAAAATGACATTATGAAGATTGCGGATATTAATACCAGTACTAAACGTACCGTAAGACGCAACAATAATCGCACCGTTTTCCTTTTCTGTTATTGAACGGACTTGCTCACGGACTTCAACATCTGTTCCACCATACACAAAGAAAACGTGCCTATTACCAGCTTTTTCTTTAATGAGTTTATAAAGTTGTTTACCATGTTTTTCTACCAAATTAAATAATACAAGTGAGTTGCCTTTTACCGATAAGGCTAGGTTTCTTATAAACTCATTACGTTCTTTACTACTAACTATGTAGTCTATCTCTGCCTGATAATCCCATTTCTTCGAAAGCTTACATACATTCTCTGGATGCTTCAAGACCAAACACTTAATCTTGAAGTCTGCCAACTGCTTGTCTTGAATTAATTTTGCTGTAGTTGTTGTCTGATATACCGGACCAAATAAACCCTCCAACACAAGTTTATGGGTATGTGTGCCATCAATTGTACCGGTAGAACCAATGCGATACTTTGCATTCTTCAACCCAGTCATAATAGTAGTCAATGACTTTGCCTTAAACTGGTGAGCTTCATCACCCAATACAAAATCAAATTGCTCAAAGTATTCTGGTGGATTGGTATAAATCGACTGCCAAGTGGTAATCGTCAGAAACTTATCTGTATGCTTGTCTTTTCCTGAATACTGTCTATGGGCATACTTTGCGGCATTGTAACCATATGACTCAAAATCAGAATACATTTGCTCAACAAGAGAAGTTGTAGGAACAATGAGCAGTCCTTTCTTGTAACCTTTATGTTGCAAATAACTTAATATTAAGTACTGAATGAGTGATTTACCGGAACCTGTGGGGGATAAAAGCAACATTCTTTTGTTTCTTACGGCAAACATGAAGGCTTTGACTTGATAATCTCTTGCACCTTCTTGTATAATGCTTCTGTCCAATTGAAGTCCATCTATGAATTCATTGGCCTCCACTGCTGAGAAGATTTCCGTATTGGTTATTGCCGAATCAATCTCCAATGAGTAACCACGTTCCTCACAGAACTTTTCAATGTAAGGAACCAACCCATGGTAAATAGTAAATGTACGTAAGTCAGCCAGCCGTATCTTCCCATCCCACAAACGTTTCTTGTACGCTGGCATAAACTGATAACCGGGTACAAAGAATGTAAAGTAATCTGCCAATTCTTGTGCAACACTTCTTTCACATTCAAACTTTAGGTAGACTTCGTTTTGTTTTCTTAATATTAAATCAGACACCCTGTATAAACTTTTCCCAATCAATAAAGGAACGAAGTTCCCATGTTCTGTTGTTTAATTCTTTTAGTATTGCTTGGCACACTTCTACTATTTCTTCGTGAAGCAACTTCCTTGCAAGGTACTTGTTAATGTCTTCGTCTGCTTCTAAGTATGTATTGATTTCAGATTTGAGGGTGTAGGGGAATGGTTGCCACCCATGCTTTTTTAGTTCATCTTCATCAAGTTTACCTGTGTAATATTCCCATTTTAATTTACGCCACCTATTGTATTGAAACTCTGCTTCTTTGGCTAATAGGCGATGTGATGATAGGATATTCAGATATTTGGAATGTAGTTTTGGAATGTCAATCAACGCCTTACCAGGTTCGGTGCGGTCGATGATAGAATCGGTTGCCCACATTTGTAATACATCATCAAGTTTGCTCATAGTTTATCTCCTATTCGGAGTTTATCATAATTAAAACAATTTTTCTACGTCGTAATAGGTAAATCTGAAAGTGGCATCGGCTGTGATTATTGTGTCTGGAGTATCGGTAGATGACACAACAAAACCCGATATAGAGATTGGGAATAAATCTTTGAAGTTGAAACGGTAATATGGTATGTTTGATGCAGACAATAGGGTTACCGAACCATCTGCATACTGTGGTGTTGCTGTAACTTGTGCAGTATTAAACTGTGTTAGTTTACCCAAACTTTGATACTCTTCATACTCAGTTGGGAATGTCATCGCACGAATCCAATCGTGAATTTCTAACCAACTTTTCAATTCAGCATCAACAATAAATGTCACGTTTAATACATCGTAAATACTTTTTTCACCCGGTGCATATAGTTCAACAAACGGGTTTTGTACCGGAATCTCAGATGTTGAAAGTCCGGGCAGTGAAATAGTCTGACAGAAGTACTGAAGATTAGGTGCACGTGAAAAGTTCAGCGTGAACTTATTCGGCTGTAGACTATTTGGATTAGATGGATTGCGTGTTAGAACTGTCATATGTGTATTTATATGGATAAAAAAAGAGGCTTCCGAAGAAGCCTCTCTAAAGTACCACTCTACGGTGGCTTTTTCAATTACATCAGGTTCGCAATACGGAAACCACGGTAGTAGTTGTTGCTCTGAGTATTCAGAGTACCAAGACCTTGGGTTGTACCTTCTGCGAATGGGTTAGCAACCAGACCGTAACGAGTCTTGAAGCCAATCTTAGGCTGGAAAGTACCTGTATCAACAGCACGAACCATTTGTAGAGGAACGTATGGGCAGTAGAACATACCAGCATCGTATGCGTTAGTACCCTTGTAACCTACAATCGCAAACTCAGATGTTGAGCCTGTTGGGAAGTATGGGTCGATGTAAACTTTGATACGACCGAAGATTGTACCAGCAAATGTGTTACCAGTGTCGTCAACTGTTAGGTTAACTTGACCAGCAAGTGCTGAGTTGTAATCAAGAATACCTGACATCGCCAGAGCAGATGCTACGTCTGAAGAACAGATAACGATGTTACCTTTACCACGACGTGTTAACTTGGCGATTTGGTTAGCTTCACGCTCGATTTGGAACGCAAGACCCTTGATTTTTTCAACCATCCAACGACCGTTAGAATCTGTATCTAGGTTGAATGCACCAGCAGTTGTTGTACCTGCTTGGCAACCTGGCTTAGCGATTCTGTAGATTGTACGGATAACTTCACGGTTGATTTCAGCAAGAATTTCAGCGGACAGAATGTTAGCCAGTTCTGTTTCTGCGTCAAGACCATGAACTGCCTTAAGGTCTTGTGCAAGTTCCATTGAGTATTCTGCTTTCAGAGCACGTGTACGTGCAGTTACAGTAACTTTCTCAATTGAGAATGCCATTTCTTGGAATGTGTTACCAGCAGCACCGTCACCCAGAGCTTCAGCAGAACCAGTTGTCATTGCCTGACCTGGAGCAGCGTTACCTGTGAACAGATAGTCTGTTGTGTTACCAGAAATGCTCATTGAAGAAGCAGCAATAGCGCCGTTAGCACCAGAGAATGAAGTGTTAGCTTCATTGTAGAATGCTTCTGTACCGCCTTGTGATGCATACTTAGTACGCATTGCAAAAATCAGACCTGTAGGACCAGTCATTGGCTGAACGCCGCAAACGTCATACGCAATCAGATTAGGAAGTGAACGACGAACTAAGCTGATAAGAATTGGGTCGAAACCAGCTACAGGACCACCAGCAGCAGCAGAACCGCTGAAGCCGCCTGTACCAGCAAAGTTAGTTGGGGAACCTGTTTCTTGAAGAATACCAGATTCTTTAATCATTTCTTGAGCTTGGTTCTCAAGAATAACTGCTGTTACCGCTTTACGATATGGGTCTGTAATAGCTGGCATATCTGGATGGTCCAGAACGCTTTCCCATTTGTTTTGTAGATTTTCAGACAAATACATCTTTGTATCTCCTTTTGTTTTTATTTAAATTTTGATTCTTGAAATCGCATTGACAACTGACGCAACGTAAGGGTCTGCTACGACTTTCTTTTCACCTGTGTCAGCATCTTCAACTGTTTCATGAAGTTGTGCAGCATTGGCTTTTTTAACGCCTGATGGGAAATAGTTCTCACGGATTGTCTCAAGTTTCTCAACGAATTCTTCCTCTGTGGAGAACTCTACACCCTCTGCAAGTGCTTTAATTTTTTCTACTTGAGTTGCAGTAAGACCTTCGCATACTTCATTTACTAGTTGTACTTTGATTGCTTCAGTAAGTTGTTTCTTATACTGAATGTTTGTTTCAATCTCTTCGTTCAGTTTGGTTTCTAAATCTTCAACCTTAGAAGCAAGTTCTTCTACTAGGTCAACTTTATCTTCTGGTACGCTGATATAGTTTTCAGCAAACAGATTTTTCAGACCAGCAATAAAGTCTTCTGTAATCTCAGAACGCAAACCGCTTTCGATTGCAATTTCATTTTCTTCCATCCATTGCTCAACAACATAGTTGAGATAGTCATCAACTTTTTCTGTCAAATCTTCTTTGATTGCTTCAACAGCTTCAGCTAATTGACCAGCATACTCTGTTTCTAACTGCTCTTGAATTTGAGCAACACGGTCAAATACACGTGCTTCAAATACGGTTGCAGCCTTAGTTTTGAATTCTTCAGAGATTGATGAATCGTCAGCAAATAAAGCAGCAACGTCTTCTTTCATTTGCGCTTTCATTTCTTGGATTGCCGATTCGTCATCGATTAACTCTTCATCTTCCTCAACATCTTCAGGCATCATGTTTGTACCTGAACCAGGACGCATATTCTTGTCGCCAAGTTGAACGTCGCTAGATGCTGCTGAAGATTTCATGTTCAATGATGATTTGTTTGAACCTGCTGTGTCCTTAGCCTTATTGGTAAGTTTTGCAGAATCATCATTGTTCTTATAATTCTGAGGTGTTGGACCGCCTAAGTCTTCTGGTGTACCAGAATTGCCCGGAGTGTCGTGTGACAATTTAGGCATAGGCATACCGGGAGCGGAAGACTTGCTTTGTGCAAGAATGTCTGCTGCGGCTTCCATTAATTTATTTGTTGCCATTGGATATCTCCTTATGATTTCTTATTTATAAATTTTAAAGTTTTCGTAGGAAGTTTTCGAAAAGCTGTAGTCCAACAGCTTCAATTTCTTTACGTGATGCTTTACGAATCTGTTGCTTAGAACGTTCGATGTCAGATTCAACGAAACGACCTTCTACAAATAGCCATTCCCTATTTTCCATGATGCCTTGAACGAAAGCGCCCGGTGCTGATGGGTCTGCAACAATATCAGCAGCGGTAGCTAAACGGAGGTCATCCTGAACTAAGTTGTAACCCTCTTTGGTCATTGTTACCGAACCAAGAGCACGTGATGAAACGCCAAGGTTAACGCCAGAGTCAATAAAGTTCTTTACGATTTGCCCATATGGGGTTTCCAGAATCATGGCTTTACCGACAAATGTATTGCCGTTTTCTACCAAGCTGGTAATTTTGTGAGACACACGCTCAAGGTTAATAGACGGGGTATCTGGATGCCCAAGTTCACCCAAAGCACGGTTGGTTTTGATGTATTCTTCATGGTAACGAGCAACTTCGTTACGAAGAGTGTCCATCTTGTACATGCGATTGTTGCGATTTACCATATCGCCAACTAAGAATGTACCTTCAATGTAAAGATTCTTTTTACCGTCTTCTGTTTTTTCGGTAAGATATCTTACATTTTCAATGTGTTCTTTAATTAGTTTCATTATAGGGATACTCCTGTGTATGGGTCAACATTGTATGTCGCATACTTGGCTAGATGTAAAATAACTGTTCCGCCAGTGTTAATTTCAATTACAATGCTTTGAGTATTATTATTCGCTACCGAATAACCGTAAGAATCAAAGTCCATGTCGCCACCATTTTGAAGTGCTAACATAGGAACACCGTTTCTTGTAATACGGATACTGCCGTTTGTTGACCACAATACATGTTTAATGTCAGCAGCAGTAACGGTTTCGGTTGTGGCATTTGCTCTTAAGTCGTTGAGTGTAATCGTGTATGTTCCTGCATCAACTGCACGAACAATAGACGAACCTCTCAACGTATTGGTAATTTCAAATGGCATTTTATTTTAGTCCCATAGCTTGACGACGGCGCATTGACATTTTTCTTTTCATCAATGTACGTCTTAGTTTACTTTTTCTCGTTGTCTTCCAAGAACGTTTTAATAAACGTGCTTTACGTAATCTTACTGTTGCCGGTATACGTTTGACTGTGCTACCAGAAATACGATAACCTTTTAGTCCAGAACGTTTTACATTACGCTGAACTACGATACGACCTTTTTTATTACGACGAATGCGGCGACGAATCTTTTGTATACGCCCCATTTTGACAACGTTTGGGTTACGTTTTTTTGCCGCTTCTTCTAATACTTCTTCGTCAACTTCAATCTCTTCGAACATGGCATCGGTAATGTATGGCTTTGCTTCTTCCATACGAACAGATGCAATCTCATCTAATCGTTTAAAGATTAATTCTTTTGCTTCGTCTAATTTATTTTGAAGAATTAGTTCTACAAAATTCATACAATTGTCCGAAGGTTGATACAGATTCAGTCAACTGTGTCCAGAAAACAGCCTTGTTCTCTTCGTCCAATTGATTATATGTACCGATAATTTGTTCTTTAGATTGCTCGTTTAGTTTGATGGAATTACCATCATTCAAAATTAGCTCTTCCATTTCCGCCAATTCTTTGATATATTCTTCAGCTTGAATTGGTGTGCTATATTCCATGCCGTAAGGTACACTGAAGTAACGTTTTAATTTGTCACTCCAATAAAGAGCAACACGAGTTCCATCGGGGTATAAACGAACTGCTCTGCGTTTGATGACCAAAACTACAGGGGGGTCTGGTACAAGAGGCACATCCATTCGAGCCTCTTTTAATTTGTACTCACCAGTCTTCTCATCAAATGTAGCTTTGGTTTTACCGCCCAATTTAAATTTACGTTTTTTTATTTTACGACCACGCTTGTCCAACTTGTAGTCGGCGGTGGAAACGTAACCCTCTTTAAATTGCTCTAAAGATTTCATTCTTCTGCTATTTCTTCGTTCTCTTCGTTGTCTGACACTTCTTCAGACTCTTGCTCTTTCCCGCCAAAAATAGTTGCAGCCATTTCTTGCTTACGGTCTTGGAGCGCATCGAACGCTTTGGCTGATAAAACATTTTCTATACTTTCTTTTGCTGCTACGTTATCACCAGCAGCAATGTTGTTGATAATATCTTGAATATTCATCATAACCTCTCTTAAATTCTGCGTCTATTATTTATACTCACCACGGATTTGTTTACTTCATCGTCAAGTCCCGGTGTCAAGGACTCTTGTTCCTCGACATTTTCAGTTGTATTATCTTCGGGTTCTGTCTCTGGTTGTTCTGGTTGATTCAGAACTGGTCCTTGCATATCATCAGGTAGAGTTTCTTTTTCTTCCGCAATTTGTTCTTGCATCGACTCTATCTCTTCATCGGTCATCATAAGAATCTTATTCATGACATAATGATTTGAGAAGTAACGTCCGATGAATGGGTCAACTAACTGAACCATTTGTAATCTGTTTTGTAGAAGTTCTGCTTCACGCAACTCAGTAAAGTTATTATCTTTACGGAAGTCGTAGTAAATGTCTTCCTTAAAGTTTTCCCATTCTTCACGGGTACAAATACCTTTTAAGGTCAATTGAATCTTTAATGCTTCATCGAATAATTGAGCAAATTTGTTACGTAGTCTTGCAACAAATTTTGAAAACTTCAATTCGTCACGTGTAACTTCTTGTGAACGACCAAGACCTGCTAAACCACCTTCTTGTGATTCAAGGCGTGAATAAGGTACGTTTAGAGATTGTAATAGTTTCTTTTGGAAATATTTTACGTCCTCTAACTCACCAAGATTTTGTCCGGCTGGTAAAGTAGTAATCTCTGTACCTTTCCCTCCTTCACGGCGGGGTAACCAGAAATCTTCCAGCATAGACATGTGTTTACGCTCGTCACGAATCTCACCTGTGTTGGCATCGTAGACGAGTTTGTTACGGTACTTAATCATGATATCACGCAGATATTGTTCTGCTTTACCACGTGGTAAGTTACCTACATCGATGTAGAATATGCGTCGTTCTGGCGCACGTGAAATACGGTAAATAACAATCGCATCTTCAATCATTCTTAACTGATTGAGTGGCTTGATTGCTTTGTGTAGATATGAAATAACAAAGGTATTCTTTGCATCCATCAGACCAGAATTAATATTGATAATTGAGTCTGGTGCAATACGAAGACCTTGTGTTACATTAGATGTAAATGTTTGACTCGTTGTACCACGGTCATTATAGACATAGTATTCTGCCATGGATACGATAATCATCGCACCAGTTTTTGGGTCACGGTCTTTTTTAATCTCACGCACTTTGCGAATCTTGCGTGGGTCAATATACCTTAATTCTTGAATACCTTCTTTGGGATTTTTATCATTAACAACAACATGATAGAACATGCGACCATCAATGTACCAACGTTTGAATAAATCGTCTGCTAAGTTGTTGAAGTTCAACATCTTCTGAATGTTGCTGAACTCTTCGACAATTTTTTTCTTGATTGATTCTGGTTGTTTTAGATTATCTAAAACGATATCAACAACTCTACCGGAATCATCGTGAGTAATAGCTTCATTTACAATCTCATCGATTGCCATTTGACATTCTGGGTGATTGGACATCTCACGATATCTCGTGATAAGTTCAATCTCGTTTCTTACTGAACCTTCTAAGTCAACATATGTACCGTAATATGCATTTTGGGTAATAGTGACTGCGCCATCATCTAACTGAGCAGCAGAAGGCAGTGTGAAAGATGACTGTTCAGGTTTTTCTTTCTGAACGACATCTTTCGCACCGAGTGTGAAACCGAAAAGTTTAATTGCCATTAAATATCATCCTATATTAAAAAGTAAGGGTAAAACACCCTTACTCTTAGACCACACCATCTGCAACTGCTTCCCACCACTGGTAGGTAAGTGTTACAGAAAACTCTTCAATAGTATCATTTGAACCCCAATCAACATCAATTGGAGTAATATCTGTTGGGAACATTCCAACAAATTTATATTTCTTTAGAGTACCGCCAGCTTTACCGAACTGAGTAACTTCACCATCAACTGTGTAGCCCAGTGGTGTACCTGCAACGGGGTTACGAATATTTAGATTGTGGCTATTGATACCATTCATCCAACGTTCGAATGCGTTACGTACAGCAAAGTCTTCATCGTTGATAATTGTTACTGTCCAGTCAGCAAAAGTACGATTTCCAACAAACTTTAACTCACGTCCAAAGTATTGAACGGGCACAACACCCAGTGTTGAACCGGGTAGTTGTGCTGTCTTACACATGAACGTTAATTTAGTTTGTGCGTTTCCTGGTAATGAGAACGCAGGAAACGGCATCGACACCTCAAATAGATTTGGGCGGGCACCGTCACCTTGTAATTGTGAACGGAACTGATTTACGTTAAATGCCATTTATTATTCTCCTGTTTCTCTTAATTAGGCTGCACCAACAACTTCATTGAAACTTACACCTGTACGAACTGCCACGAAGTTAAGCTGAATAAAGTTGATAGAACGAGCAGGTTTAATGTAAATGTCACCAACAAATTCATTACGGTCAATAATTTCCGCTGTGTTATTTGTATCATCGCATACTACACGGAAGTCGGTAATACCACGGCGACCTTGTACATCACGCAGGAATGGCTCAACTAGTGCTACGAACTGAGCACGTGTAAACTGGTCATTGAATTCGAACAGTGAGAAACGTGCAGCACGGCTAATTGCTTTTTCAAGTGTGATGAACAAACGACGAACGTTGATGCGGTCAAATGCGCTTGGCTTGCTCAACATAGTCTTGTCACCATACAGAACTGTGCCTTCACCGGGGAAGCTAACAACTGGGTTAACACCAACTTGATACAAATCATCACGATTTGCTTTAGTTGGGTTCCATGCCAGTTTGACTACGTTCTTAATTTGACCACGATTGAAACCGCCCGGTGAGAACCATGGGTCACGCTCGTTATCTGTACGTACACACAGACCAGCAATGTCACCGTTCAGTGGTACCCAACGGTATACATCTGAATATTTGTCGTACTGATACTTGTAACCAGAATCTAGGAATGCATATGATGATGAAGTTAGACCATTACGGAATGCTTTGATGTCTGTAACTTCTTGTCCTGCATTGTCAACGCAATCTGCTTTTTCTGGTGAAATGAACGCTACGCAATCCTTACGTGTTTCTGCAACATTGCTGATAACATATGTTGCAACTGTGCTGTTACCTTGACCAGTCACTAGCAATGATACGTCAACAGATTCAGCATTCTTGAATGAATCCCAACCAGTTGTAACGTTTGCTGTGCTTGTTGTACCAACTACACCAGCAGACAATGAATTAGATGTGTTGCTTGTGAACAGCTTAAATGCTGATGTGTTAGCAGCAGAACCCCATGCAGTACCGGTTCCCAGATTTGTTGGGTGTGACAACCACCAAATATATTGAGATTGTTTGTTTACAACATCTTTATAGTAATTTGAGTTACCGCTATCATCTTTAGCGTCAGATGCTTTAGAAACGAATGAGTATTTTTCTAAAACTGTACCTGCTGTGCCAGTCCACAGACCGTCTTCATCAACAACAACGATATGTACTTCATCATTTGCACCGCCACGGCTTGCTACGTATGATGATGTGTTGGGAACTGCGCTAAATTGTGATGCGTATGCCCACACGTTAAATGTGTTTGCATCTGCCATAGAAACAAGAATGCTGTTACCAAGTTCACCAGCGTAACGTGCACCCCATCCGCCATACGAACCTGCCGCATATCCAGTGTGGTTATCGTTGTAATCATCTTCGTTTTTAATTAGTAAGCCTGTGCCGTTTGCCGTGGCGTTTAGTGCACCAAGACCTTGTGTACGAACTACTTTTAGGTTGTTACCGTAAGCTAAGAAGTTCGCAGCAGAGAACCAATACTCATAATTATCGCTATCTGGTTTACCGAATGTGTTCACCAGTCGAACTTCATCCGAAATAGTAGTTACTTCACCAATTGGTCCCCAATTAAAAGGCCCTACAAATGCGCCAGTAGATGTGGCAACTGAAGGAATAACTGTAGTCAGGTCAATCTCTGATACATTCACTCCAGGTGATAATTGAAATGCCATTGGATTTCTCCTTTTATTGTTGGGTCAATATTCTTTTTATAGTCTATTTAGTTTTTTACAAACTTGAAGATAAATAGCCCGATGGTGGTTCCCACAT